>Ga0137418_10000839_pt1 | contig 28218 bp, 21 predicted proteins | sample CZODoug3_1_2_16f_FD_122242 | JGI IMG/M metagenome (GOLD analysis project Ga0137418, IMG submission 122242) | Vadose zone soil fungal communities from Angelo Coast Range Reserve, California, USA - CZODoug3_1_2_16fungal (Hybrid Assembly) | ecosystem: Environmental > Terrestrial > Soil > Vadose...
GCGGCCTCGTAAGCGAGATCCAAATAGAGCAACATGAACACTCCGGTTTCGGCATCGATCCCGAGAAGGGCGAGAATGCCGAGCCAGACAGCAATGCTCATATTGTAGCCGAGCGCGGAAATCATCCAGATCGAGCCCACGGCGGAGAATGGAGCCGCCAGGGCAACGATCATGGTTTTCACCGCTGATCGAGTATTGCAGTACAGCAAAAAGAGAATGATGGCGATGGAGACTGGCACGATGAGCATCAATCGATGCCGGACGCGAAGGGCCGTTTCACATTGGCCATTCCACAAAACCGAGTAGCCAGCCGGGATTTTCAGCTTGTTTTGCAATTCGCGTTGCGCTTGTTCGACATAATCACCAACGGGGACGTCCGTCACGTCGACGAAAACATACTCGGTAAGCAATCCCTTTTCGTCGCGAATCATGGAAGCGCCAGTCAAAGTACGAATGCTGGCCAGCTCGGACAATGGGATTTGTTTGTCGCCACTGAGGGACACCAACACGTGGCCGAGCGATTCCAGGTTCGACCGGAAGTCGCGCAGATAGCGGACGTTGACAGGGTACAGCTCCCTGGCTTTGATCACCGTGCTGACGTTTGCCCCCCCACCGCGGTGGAGAGCGCGTCCTGGGCCTCTTCGATTGAGAGCCCGTAGCGGGCCAAAGCTTGACGATCCCAGTTCACGTCGAGAAAGTAGCCATCGCCGATGCGTTCGGCAAATACGTTTCGAGTACCAGGCCCAACGCTAAGCAGTTTCTCCGCCTGCTTTCCGATCTCCTGGATCTTGTTCAGGTCGGAGCCTTGAATCTTAAGGCCCACCGGGGTGCGTATGCCGGTGTTCAACATATCGATGCGCCCCCGGATGGGCATGGTCCACGAATTCGAGAGACCCGGAATTCTCAGAGCCTGGTTCATCGCCGCTACAAGTTCCGGTTGCGAGACGTGGTCGGGCGTGGTGTGCCGTAAAACGGGAAGGAGCCAGCGTGGCGCCCAGGAGGAGTACCAGGTGTGCGCATCCCTCCATTCCGATTGCGGTTTGAGCACGATGACAGTTTCGAGCATGGAGAGTGGCGCCGGATCGGTCGGAGTATCCGCGCGTCCCGCTTTGCCCAGGACATGATCAACTTCCGGAAAACTCATCAAGATCTGATCCGTCAGTTGGAGAAGTTTCTGCGACTCCGCGATGGAAATGCCCGGCATCGTGGTAGGCATATACAGGAGGGAGCCTTCGTCCACTTGAGGCATGAACTCCGAGCCGCGCGTCCAATACATGGGAATCGCCAGGAAAACGAGGGCGATCGCCACCGCAATTACCTGCGTTTTCCAACGGAGGGTCCAGCGCACGACGGGGGCGTAGATACGCATTAGCGGCCCGGTGATGGGGTGTTCATCTTGTGATCGGACCTTGCCACCCAACAATGAATCAAGAAGGCGCTGAAGCCGTGACCCGGCACTGGAGAGGATAGGCCTGTTGCGCACCAGGAGAACTCTAAGTGCCGGAGTCAATGTGATGGCGAGCACGGCCGCCACCAGCATGGCAAAGTTCTTGGTATAGGCAAGCGGCCGGAAGAGCTTGCCTTCCTGGCCTTCCAAGGCAAGAACCGGCAAGAAAGCTACGGCGATAACCAACAAAGCAAAAAATGTGGGCCCAGCTACTTCCTTCACGGCCGCCAAAATCACTTCGCCATGCGAAAATGGCTTCCCGGATCGTTCGTAGATTTCCAGCTTCTTGTGCGTCTGCTTGACAACGACAATGGCGGCGTCCACGAGTTCGCCGCAGGCAATGGCAATGCCGGCCAGCGACATGATATTTATGCTGACGCCGGCAAAGTGCAGCGGAATAAAAGTAAGCAGGATGGTGACCGGGATGGTAACCACGGGAATGGCAGCGCTTGGGAAATGCCACAGAAAAATCACAATCACGATGACCACGGTGATCATCACTTCGATCAATGTCAGGCGAGCATTCGAAACGGCACGATGGATCAATTCTGAGCGGTCGTAAACCGGGACAATCTTGACTCCTTGAGGCAGGCTCGGCTCGATTTCTTTCAGCCGGGCCTTGACGCGGTCAATCACGTCGAGGGTGTTGCTGCCCTCGCGCGTGACTACAATTCCGGAGACTACTTCCCCCTTGCCATTCAGATCGGTGGTGCCGCGCCGAAGATCGGGGCCAATGACGACGTGAGCCACGTCCTTGATGCGGATCGGAGGGCCGTCGACGGCCGCGAGGACGGTCTCCTCGATATCTTTGGTTGAGCCCAGGTATCCGCGGCCCCGAATCATGTATTCGGCGCCACCGAATTCGAGCAGCCGCGCTCCGGTTTCGCGGTTGCCTTCGCGGACGGCCTCGGCAACGCGCGAGATGGGGATCCCATAGGAGCGCAGCCGGTTTGGGTCTACATTGACCTGGTATTGCTGTGTGAATCCGCCGAGGAAGCGACCTCGGCGACTCCGGGCACGGCTCGCAAATAATACCGGAGATACCAATCCTGGTAAGAACGAAGTTCACCGAGACTGTGTTGCCCGGATTCGTCCTTGAGCACGTACTGGAAAACCCAACCGAGCGCCGTCGCATCGGGACCTATTTCCGTCTTGACTTCCTGGGGAAGCCGAGAAGTCACGCCGGAAAGATATTCTAGGGTCCTAGAACGCGCCCAGTAAATATCGGTGCCCTCCTCGAAAATCACATAAACATAGGAGTACCCAAAGTCCGAGAAGCCGCGAACGGTGCGGACTTTCGGCGCGCCAGTCATGGCGGAGAGAATAGGATAAGTGACCTGGTCCTCGATAATATCCGGGCTTCTATCCCAACGTGAGAGGATGATCACCTGGGTCTCACTCAGGTCTGGGATGGCATCCAAAGGGAGATGAAGGGCCGACCATGCTCCCCAGAGACAAGCTGCGGCGAGTAGAGCGAATACCAGAATCTTGTTGTTTGCCGAGAATTCGATGATCCGGTTAATCATTCAGGTCTCGAAGCGCGCGCCGGATCCGAGAGACTCACCTTTACGCCTGCATACTTCGCCGGATCCTGTTGGAACTTCTTCTGACATTTGTCCGAACAGAACTGGAACACTTCGCCCTGGTATTTTTCCGAATGTCCGGCAGAGGAACCCTGGTTCGGATCGAGCTGCATTCCACAGACCGGGTCCCGCAAAGCGATGTCATGATGACCTGAGGGCCGTTGCGCATCTTTTATGGCGGAGGGAGAGATGTGTGCCGAGGAGCGCATCTTACTCTCCGAATCGATCAGAAAATTCCCGGAGGTAACAACTTTCTCGCCAGCAGCCAGGCCGCTAGTCACGGTGACGAAATTACCGTAAGCAGTTCCAAGAATCACGGGGCGCGGCTCGAACACCCCCTCGCTGGCTTCCACGTAGACAATTTTTTCTAGACCGCTGTCAATAACGGCATCCTGCGGAATCGCGAGCCCCGCGGGGGCTTTGGCGCTGAATTCGAGATCCACAAACATATCCGGCCGCAGAACAAAGCCCGGATTTTCGGCTTCCAGCCGCAGCTTCAAAGTGCGTGATGCGGGATCGAAGAGCGGTGGGGTATCGCTGACGGTGGCTAACACGGTTTTCCCCCGTTCGCGAATCGTGGCCTTTACTGGTGCACCCGGAGCGAAAAACTGCGTGTCTCCTGCAAAGAGATCGGCAGTGATCCAGACCTTGCGCAGATCGGCGATGCGGTAAAACTCAGTGCCCTTTCAAACCTCTGGCCGGGAGAGACTTCGCGCGAGAGAACGATTCCATCAATGGGGGAAGTCAAAGTTATATCGCGAGTGATCTGCCGCGTTTTAGCCAACTCTTTTATTTGCGGTTCACCCATCCCCAAGGAACGCAACTGTTCCTCATTGATACGCAAACTCGCATCGCTTGATCTGGCGGGATCTTCCTGATCGTGGCTGCCCTTCAAGCGCTCGAGGCTGGCAAGGGAGCCCAAGTAGGCTTGCTCAGCGTTGCGAAATTCACGGCTGTAAAGGAAGGCCAGGAGCTCGTCTTTTTTTACCAACGTCCCGGCAGGGTTATTCTTGACGGATTGCACCCAGTCCTCGGCGCCCGCCATCACGCGAAAGATCTTGCTACTGTCCGCATCCACGTGGCCGATCGTGCGTATCAGACGAGATGCGGAGCTTCTTTCAACCGCCAAGACACGCTCTCCGATCAACAATTGCTTCTCTGGACTGATCGAAACTGCGCCGGGCCTCAACTGAAGCTTCGCAGTCGGATCTTCACCGTCGTACACAGGCTCTAAGGGCATCCCGCAGTCGGGCGCGATTCCCGGCTTGTCCGAGCGGGAGGCGGGATGCATCGGATCGACATAATAGAGAACGCGTCTCGCGCCCATATGGTTGTCGTGGTTGGACTTAGCAGTGTAGCGGCCTGCTGCAAATGCAAGCAGGGCCAGCAAAACTGAGGAGCCTAGTACAACAGGCTTTTTCATGGGGTTGCTTGCGATAGCGCAGACTGAACCGGTGCCTTCTAGATCAAAAAAATTACCATTGTTTGCACGATTCGTTCCGCCAAGTCTCCTATGTTACGCCCCAAATGGCGCAAAATGAACAAGATACGAATGATCAGGGCCTGCGCCTCAAGGGAACATAGCAAAGAGTGGGTGCAAACAGGTCGCCAAATCTATCTAAAGGAAGATCTGCAGATGGTGGTAGGACGCGATCTTTCCGCGCTGTTCATATCGGCAAACGGCTTACTTGCTGCCCTCTTGGTTGCGAAAACAGCACCCTCGACCTGGGGATTCACCGCAGCACTCTCGATCTTGTGCGATGGTGCTGCACCTTGAACGATGGGCTCGAGAAAATCGGGAGACCATCAAAGCCACTCACGGACTTATTGTCGTGGTCGCAGAGCCTCGACAAGGCGCATCCTGCCATCCGTACGGCAGGGGATGCCCTCGATTTGCCCGCCATAAAACATCGCTCTCAGCGGAACAAGTCGTCAGCCATTCCCCGCCAGTGGAAAGCAGAAAGCGGCGCGTTTCTTAGTGACCTTTGATGCCGAGCAACTGCGTGCTGCCGATACCGTTATCGATAAAGGTATACGCCGCCCGCGTGTCTGCATCCTTCCCCTTCGCTCCTGGCGTTAGGGTCACATGCAACGTGCAGGTCGCATTGACTGCCAATCCGGCACCACCAATCGGGCAGTCGTTGGTTTGGGTGAATATCTTGCCGTCCAGGTTCGCAAACGAAACCTCTTTGAATACCAGTGGCGCAGTTCCCGAATTCGTCAAGGTAACTTGCGCAGTCACGCTCGAGGTCTGGTGCCCGAATTGTAACGCAGGGGCGGTAACATCCCGAATAGTAGAACTTCCCAATGACACGCCGGTAGGGGCGGGGGTTGCCAGCGCGAAGCTTACCGCGCCCTGAAGGATGCCGTTACCTGTGAGACTCACCGGTGACCCGGTCACTGTCCCATCGTGAGACAACTTGATGGCCAACGAGCCGCTCGCCGGGCCGGCGGTCGTCGGCTGGAACACGACGTTAATAGTGCAAGTGGAAGCAGGTTCCAAGGTTCTCTCGCACGTGCCAGGCCTCGTCCTCAACCGTGAGAAGGGGCCTGAGAACGTAAGCTCGATACCGCTCAGCGCTGCTCGTCCGTCATTGTGCAACGTCAAGGTTTGGAATTCGCTGGAGGGATCAAAACTAATGTCGTTGACGATCACAGCCTTTGCTGAGGGCTCGGTACCTGGGGCTTGGCGTCCGCTCTGTTGGGCAAAAGACATTCCTGCAGTGAGTAAGAGAACGGTTATCGCCAGTGCCAATGTCTTAAAGCTAGTCTTGAGTGATAGGCGTCGCATGCAGTCTTCTTCTCCCTTTAATTTAAATCAATCTTCCTCATCATGGTTTTTCTGGGCAGCGAAGACTGAAACTGTATGCCTTCTAGATCCCAAAAATTGCCATCCGTTGGACAATCCGTTCCGTGCTAAGTCTCTGTGTCACGTCCGAAGTGGCACAGGATGAACAAGATACGATGAATCAGGTCCTGCGCCTCGAGGCAATGTAGCAAGGATTAGAGAGCAAACAGGAGGCCAAATCTCCGTAAGATCTGGGGATAGGGGTAGGTCGCGATCATTCTGGGCCTTTCGCTCTGACTGCGTTCGACGAAGACAATCTCTATGCCTCGTAAGGCAGTTCCATGTGCGCGAACAGATTTGCGATGTGGAGCGCGGGAGTGCGCTACGTGCTGCGCAAGAACGAAGCGGAAGCCGCGCGTGATTAGCATCGTTTACAGGACAAACTCGAGAAATTGGAAGCCAAGATCGTCGCACGCAATGACGAACTTCGGTTGGCGCAATGGAAACTGGACGGACGCTCTGTTGTCAGCAGTCCAATTATCTTCATCGACGACAGTTGATCTGGCTGTCATCAGTGAAGAACCGCGCTGAAGAAGGCTTCAGGCGAGAGCTATTCGGGAACTGGCAGGGAGCGCTTCTTCTCGACTAAGGAGTCCTTCACTAACTCGTCGGTAATTCTTGTGGCGGGATCGAGGCTTTCCACATCGAGTGCGCCTCTGTCAAATCTCCGCCAGCATGCAACTCTATGGATTCAAGGCTCTCGCTGCGTCTGATGCTTTCCGGGAAGGACCTCCATCTCCAAGCCTCGTATATAGCTGGGTATACCAGCAATTCAAGGACGAAGGAGGTGAAAATGCCACCGACCATCGGGGCTGCAATACGTTTCATCACGTCTGAGCCAGCGCCCGTCGCCCACATGATCGGAAACAAGCCAATGCAGGTGGTGGCGAAGGTCATGAACTTTGGCCGAAGACGCTTGGCAGCGCCGTGAACAATGGCCTCGCGCAGTTGGGCGAGACTGTGCAGACGGTCTTCGCGCTTGGCCTCCTCGTAGGCCAGATCGAGGTAGAGGAGCATGAAGACTCCTGTCTCTGCATCAATTCCCAGCAAGGCAATCAATCCTACCCATACAGCGATGCTCATGTTGTAGCCGGCCAAATATAGCAACCAGATTGCACCCACCGCGGAAAAAGGAACGGCTAGCAAAACGATGATTGTTTTGGGCATCGATCTCGTGTTGATGTACAGAAGCAGGCAGATCACAACAAGTGTGATTGGCACCACCAACTTCAGGCGCCCCTTCACCCGCTGCATGGCCTCGTACTGCCCGCTCCAGCTGATCGAGTAGCCGGTGGGCAGTTTCAAGTGGTCGCGCAGGAGTTGATTCGCTTCACTTACATAGCTTCCCGGATCGCGGCCCGCGACGTCTACATAAACATATCCCGTGAGCAGGCCGTTTTCATTGCGGATCATGGCCGGTCCGGTGGCGATGCTGATTTGCGCCAGATCACTCAATGGCACTTGCCGCTGACCGCCTGCCGGGACTGGGATACGCCCGAGCGCCCCAAGGTCGCTACGGAAATCGCGCTGAAAGCGAACGTTTACCCGATAACGCTCCTGCCCGAGCACGACCGTGCTGACGTTGTCGCCGCCGATGGCATTCTCGACCACTCGCTGCGCATCTTCGACACTAACCCCATAGCGCGCCAGGTGTTCGCGATCCCATCGCAGATCGAGAAAGTGGCCGTCAGCCGTGCGCTCCGCGAGCACCGTGCGGGTACCTTTAACCGTGCCCAGCAATGATTCGATATCCGCGCCGATTTCCTGGATTTGCTGCAAATCCGCGCCCGCGATCTTCAGCCCCACGGGGGTCCGAATGCCGGTCGTCAGCATATCAATGCGCCCTCGTATGGGCATTGTCCATGCGTTGTTGACGCCGGGAATCCTCAGAGCTGCATTCATCTGGCTGACCAATTCGTCGGTCGAGATCGTGTCGGGCGTCACGTGACGGAATATATTCTTCCCCCATTCCGCCGCCCAGGAGGAATACCAGGTATCAACATGTCGCCACGCCGCGCGCGGCTTCAGGATGACTACCGTTTCAAGCATAGAGAGAGGAGCAGGATCCGTGGCAGTTTCCGCGCGTCCTGCTTTGCCAAGCACGCGATCCACTTCCGGGAATTGACGAAGAATGTGGTCACTGACTTGAAGCAACTGCTCTGCCTGGCGGATGGAAACGCCGGGCAGCGTCGTAGGCATGTACAAAATCGCGCCTTCGTCGAGCGGCGGCATGGACTCCGACCCCAAGTGGTAGAAAACTGGTATGGTGACAACCATCAGTGCCACCGCGCCGCCAATGACCAGCCACTTCGAGCGCAGCGTCCAGCGGACCACTGGCTCGTACACACGCATCAATCGCCGACTGATGGGGTGACGCTCTTCGGACTTCACTTGTCCAATCAGTACGGCATTCGCAACCCGGCATAACCATTCCGGCCGGAAGTTAAAGCGCTCAACACGGGTCAGCAGCAGACGCAAGGCCGGATCGAGTGTGATCGCCAGCAACGCCGCAACGAGCATGGTCAGCGTCTTGGTATAAGCCAACGGCCTGAACATCCGGCCTTCCTGAGCCTGCAGCGTCAGCACCGGCAGGAAGGAGACCGCGATCACCAACAGCGCAAAGAAAGTCGGTCCAGCCACTTCCTTGATGGCCGCGAGCACGACTTCCCGGCAGTTGCCCTTACGCCCGGATTTTTCCCAGAGCTCGAGTTTCTTGTGAGTTTGCTCGACAACGACGATAGAAGCGTCAACCAACTCGCTGAACGCGATGGCTACGCCGGCCAGCGACATGATATTCGCACTGATGCCCATCATCCGGAATGGTATGAACGCCAACAACACCGCGACCGGCATGGTCACAATGGGGATAGCCGCACTCGGGAAGTGCCACAGAAAGACCAGGATGATCAGCACTACGGTGACGACCACCTGAATAATCGTCCCTTTCACGGTGCCGATTGTGTTGTAGATCAGCTCCGACCGGTCATAAATTGGAACGAGCTTTACCCCTGCCGGAAACCCGGGCTCTATCTCTTTGACCTTGGCTTTCACCCGGTCGATCACATCAAGCGCGTTCTCGCCGTTGCGCATGACGACAATTCCAGAGACCACTTCGCCCGTACCATCCAGGTCGGCAAGGCCGCGCCGCAGGTCGGGCCCCATCACCACCTGGCCGACGTCTTTTATACGGATCTGCGAGCCGGTGTCGCTCACGTTCAGTGGAATGTTTTCAAAATCCTCGAGCGAGCGCGCGTAACCGCGCCCGCGAACCATGTACTCTGTGCCGCCAAATTCAAGCAATCGTCCACTGGATTCGTTGTTGCCACCTCGTACCGCCTCGACCACGCGGCTAACCGGGATGCCATAAGCCCTCAGCCGGTTGGGGTCGAGATTCACTTGGAATTGGCGCGTGTAACCACCGATGGGCGCCACCTCGGCCACGCCTGGCACCGACCGGAGGTAATAACTCAAATACCAGTCTTGATACGAGCGCAGATCGGCGAGGCTGTGCTTGCCGGAGGTATCCACCAAAGCATACTGATATATCCACCCGAGAGCAGTCGCATCAGGGCCAAGTTCGGTCTTAACCCCCTCCGGCAACCGTGGAACAACGCTTGAGAGATACTCCATGATTCGTGACCGCGCCCAGTACAGATCGGTTCCGTCCTCAAAGATGACGTACACGTAGGAATAGCCGAAATCGGAGAAGCCCCGGACCGTCTTGACCCGCGGCGCGCCGAGCATGGCAGTGACGATGGGATAGGTTACCTGGTCCTCGAGAATATCCGGACTACGGTCCCAGTGTGAATAGATGATGACTTGTGTGTCGCTCAAGTCGGGGATGGCATCGAGAGGCATCGTGCCCATCGCCCACCATCCCGCGATGCAGGCAATTGCAATCGTGGTCAAGACTGCAAGCTTGTGCTCTGCGGAGAAGTCAATGATCCTGTTAATCATCGTCCTCCCCCGGGGCCCTCATTGGCCGAGCCGGAGGGTTTGTTCTGAAACGCCTCTTTGCACTTGTCGGAGCAAAAATAATAAGTGCTGCCGCGATAAGCGAGGGTGTTGCCGGAAGCTGCCGCCTCGGCAGGATCCACTGGCATGCCACACTTTGGATCTCTCGCCGTTTTCGCTGCCGCCATATGGCCGGCTACGCCAGCTGGCCCCTTCGCTGCGCGTTCCGGAGCAGGCCCGGACGCAGGTGTTTTCAGCCGGCTTTCCGAGTCGACAAGAAAGGTAGCGGCGACAACCACACGCTCACCCGGTTGAACGCCATGGAGAATCTCGACCCGTTCGCCGAAACGCCATCCTGTTTCAACCTCGCGAGGCTCGAAGATGCCTTCCCCATGCTCGACATAGACACGCGCGCGCGCCCCGGAATCGACCACCGCGTCCAGCGGGACAGTCATGGCGGGCGGTAGACGGACAGGCAATTCGACATCGACCAACATTTCGGGCCGCAAAATGAATCTCGGATTTTCAACTTCTAAACGAAGCTTGACGGTCCCTCCACCGGCCTCAGATTGCGGCAAGCTATCCGTGATGCGCGCGGACAACGGGCGTCCTCTGTCACTCAAGTTGATCTTTGCCAAACTACCAGGACGCAGGTACCGTTCCTCCTGTTCATAAACCTCGGCTACCACCCACACCCGGCCCAGATCTGCAATGCGGTAAAACTCCATGTCGTGATCGAAGTGTTGTCCCGCAGTAATGTTCCGAGAAACAATGAATCCGTCCGCTGGCGCGACCACATCAATATTCCCCGGAAGCTGGTGGCTATCGGCCATGCGCTTGATCTGCACATCGCTCATGCCCAGATTCCGCAGCCGGTCGGTATAGCCCTGGATGCTGCTTACCCCTTGCTTGGACAAAGCACCGGGAAATGGAACAGTCCGCGCCCCGTCATTGCCTACGGCGCCCGGTACGCTCGCGTTGGCGGCCAGAAATCCGGAAGCCACCGACAAAAAGTCAGGCGAATAGTAGCTCCCCAGCTTCTGGTCCTTCTTGACGAATGTTCCCACCGAATCGTGCTCTGTCTCTCGAATAAACCCGTCCACACCGGAGTTGATCTTGTAGACGCGAGTGTCTTCAGCAACCACGCGGCCCACGACGCGGAGCATGCGGGTGGCGCTGCTTTTCTCCACAGCAGCAATGCGGATCCCCATTAATCGCTGCGTGGCACGATCAATGCTGACCGCTCCTGAGGACAATTGCGCCGTGGAAGAGGATGTGGGAGCGTTACCGAGGTCCTCGGCAAAAACCGGTTCAAGCGGCATGCCGCAATCAGGGGCCACGCCGGGCTTGTCGGATTTGTAGGCGGGATGCATGGGATCCACGTAATACAGTACATGCCGTCCCATTTTGCTGCCGGTTTGCGAATGCGAGCTGCGCCGGCCAAGTCCGTAGGACCCAGCCAGTGCCGCAACCACCGCAATTGCAAAACTCATTCGTCGCATTTGCCTCATCCCGCGCTCCCTTTGTGTCACTCCGGGTCAACCTAAAGCGCGCTTCCAAGCCGTACTTGGTTGGGAGCAGCCTGAGCAACACTGTGCTTCCCGAAAAACGCTGCACGGAAGAACAGCCCGAGCCGCCCTGGGGCCTTCCTAGAGTTAGGTGGTATCATGCATGCAGGCCTTACATCCAGTAACTTACGCCAGCAATTAAGTGACCACGATGCCGAGAAGCGTCAGATCTGCAGCTACGCGCGGCAATTACAGTTATCGATGGTGGGCGTTCCAGTAGGTTTTGTCTTTGAGCCGGCGCAAGCTGGGGCCGCAACATCCTAAGTGGATTGATTCCCAGAATCCTGCATGACAACTGGTTCGATGGGAGCAGCTCCAAAGATAAGTACTGTGTTTAGAAGGAACATCACTGCAGCCTGCGACCCTACCGAGGCGGCCAGTACTAGAACTGCCTCGCCTAGACTCGTCAAACAGCCCACAAAGCTCTTGACCGAGCGCCCAACTTGGCCAAGCACCTGGCTGTTCTCCAAGCGGGGCCCTACACGCAGGTCAAACTCCCGCTGTAAGCTAGTTGAGCTTCGCCGCCACTGCTGCGACGTCCGGCTTCGAAAAGAGCGACTCCTCAAGCTTGGGATTCACTACCACCTTCTCGATAATGGCTTTCTCAGGTGGCACGGGAGTATCCATCATCCTTTTTTTTGCCATTTGTGCTAACGGGAGAACTCTCGTCTCGAGAGTAAAAGGAATCTGCAGTCCGCTTACCGGCCGGTAATCGCGGTAGTAGACTTCCACAGGATGTAGGTTGCCATCGAGCCTCCTGGGCTGCCCTTCGATTTTCGCTTCCAAAAAGGTCTGGGCATCAATCCAAACATGCATTGCCTGCCCGTTCTTCAGGGTTAGCTTGAGCTTATAGGTGTCACGGTCCTCAACCTTCTCCATGCCAGCCAGCTCGATCTGCGTACCCTTGGCCGAGTAGTCAACCAGGGGACCATCGAGGTCTGGTTTCATGGAGGACATCTTCATCTCTTCTGCCGTAAAAGGCTCAACGACACGCCGGTTGAGGAATGGCCTCAGCTTCCATCCATTGGCGCCGTCAAACACCTGAATCGCCGTCTGCCCGTTGAATTGCAACTCGAACCTCATTTTGCCAGGGCGCTTCAGTTCCATCACAAACGGCAGCTGAACCTCCTCAATCGCCCGAGGAGCAACCGTCCCTTTGAGCGATCCATGGCCTGGGACGGGAACCGGGAGAGCAGCGCGGCGATTTCCTCCTGCGCCCATTTTTCCGATCATGGACATGGTTTGCACCGCCCGCCAGGCCTGCAATCCGCCTCGGGCCGTTACATTCTTGGCCACGATATCGGCGGCCGAGAGTTTCGTTGCCGAAGTGGAAGTATCCGCTCCCGCTGCAACCGCAATGATAAGCACCAAAGAAAGGCCAACTGCCAGCGACTTTCGTAACATCGATCCATCCTCGTTGCGAAAATTTGGGACTGATCCCAGAACTCATAGAACAGCTTAGGCCAAACCCATCTGCGCTCTTTGCGCTGGCTCAAGTTTCGGACGGCCTATCTTGGTTACAGGAATCGGCGGACCGCCTATCGCTATTCCACTACCAGCCCGCCGGCCCGAAACTGCCCAATCACCACGTCCACGTGGTCTCCGCGCTTCACCAACCTTCCCTTGTTTGAGAAAGCCATCCAATACACCTTGCCCGCCTCCGGTGTGGCGCTCTGGCGCAACTGCCCAATTTTTTCGAGCGACGGGACCACCAGCTTGACCCCGGCCTTGGGGTCGATCAAGGAGGGCTGATTCTTCTTATCGTTGAGCATCTTGGCTTTGTCCGCATCCAGCACGCGGTAGGTGAATCGGATGACCTCACCCGACTCAGTCCACTTTACGCTGAGCGAGTCAACTCCCCAGACGAGGCGGTAGTGGAGATCCGCCCGCCTCGGGAAGTGCTCTGGCTGATAATGGGATGGAGCCCCAGTCACCGCTGGCTTCGCCGCCCCGGCGGCAGTTTGGGCTACCACACGTGAGACCAGCAAGCCGCTGGCCAGGACGCCTGTCATCAAGAACACCTTTGTACCCAGTTTTAGATAAGTATGATCAAACATGGTTTGGATTCATCCTCTTTTCAGTCGTCGTTAGAGACCGCTGGCTAGCGCCTTGCCGCAGCGCCAGGCGGGCTCTGCTGCGACCGCACCCCGTGGCTCGGGGAATGTTCTATTGTACTTCGACAAAGCTCTGTACCCGCGGCGGCTTTCTCTTTCAGTACCTCTTCTTATACTTCGCTTCCGCCTTGGGGCGGACATCGTTGCAGACATCGAGCGGCCTTGCACTTGCGACAGCGCCCGAGGTCCTATCGTGATTTTGGGCGCGGCCAGGGGTGCAAGGGCAAGCGCACTTAGGCAATCCATCGCCTAGACCTTCTTAACCGCTTTCCGCTCTCAAATCCGTTCCAAGGGTACCGTTGCCCGTTCACTTCCTCGGTCCGCACCTATGTTTTAAAACCCGCTCCGAAAACGACGCTGCTCGCGAAACTTCTCGCGAGCAGCGTGATGGTTAGTCCAACCAGCTTAGCCTCAGTTCGCCGTGCCGGCCAGAGTTGAAGTTTGCGTGCCCGCCGAGTCCGTCACGCTCACCGTAGCATTTTTAACACCAGCTGCTTCGCTTGTCTGTGGCCGGAATTGCACCCTGACGACGCACATTGCTCCCGGCGCCAGACTTGTAAAGGACAGCGTTTGGCCACCTCCGGCTGGACCGCAGCTCGACCCCCCTGCTCCTCCTACCTTAAGGTAGTCAGCTGTGTTCGTGCCTGCCAGCACTCCTTGCCCAATACCCGTCAGCGTCACGTTGCCCGTGTTGGTTAGCGTAAAGTTCTGCGCTGGACCGTTCGCGCAGGCGGTGATCTGCGCCGACGTAGTGCCTGGGCAAGTGCGGGTTTCGGTTGGACTAAACGAGGCTGGCGTCAGGGTTGCGCTGACTACCGGAGCGACTCCGGTTCCGCTAAGCGTTACCGGAGAACCAGTCACCGGCACATTCGCGGTGATGGTCAAGGTCGCGGGTACCGCACCCGTTGCGGTTGGCGAGAACACCACGTTGATTGTGCATGTCAGCGCCGCTCCAAGTGTGGCAGGGCAGGTGCCACCCGCCGTCCCCGCCGGCCGCGAGTAGCGCGGCGACGAGAAAGCAAGGGTGATACCCGTCAGGGTGGCGTTGCCGGTATTGTGCAGCGTTAAGGTCTGCGGAGCGCTGGTCATTCCGACGGCCACGTTGCCGAAGTTCAGTGGCCCGCCAGTGACGCTGCCATTCGCTACTTGGGGAGGAGTCGGGAACTCGACCGCCCCGGCGTCAACCGCGTTGTTTGTCTTCCTCAAATTGCCGAAGATGTCAGTCGCTGGTGCCTCGGCGAAGTTCACGGTTGCCGTGGTCGGAATGTAGTTAACGACTGGCGAGGTAACCGCCGCTGGCCCGTAGTTCCCGAGCGTTGCACCGGTCACTGGGTTGGTCTCCGCCAGCGGGCCCCAACTGATGTTGATCCAGTTGTTGCCCTCGTCCACTGTCGCCGCCGGTGTCAGGTTGAAGATTGGGTTGGGTACGGTTGCATCCGAGATGCCCGGAGGCACTTGGTAGCCCGCCGACCCAACGCATCCATTAGCCACAGTGCATTCCGGCGGGATTCGCGAGCCGTTGCAGTACTGGCTAGTGACGGCCGGGTTGGATGCACTGTTAGTGCTGCCATAACCTGCGGTGCTCGTCAGGAAAGAGTAGGTCGGGTTGAGCGTGACCCCCGAGCTATGGTTTCCAGGTCCCGAGTCGCCGCGCACGCCGATGTCCCAATAATTCGCACCGCTCACGCATGCCCCGGTGGCCGTCTGGTTCAACGTGGGAACCAGCGTAACTACGTGCTGCTGGTTGGTGGTTCCTGAACCGAGCGCGCCTACGGTGATGTTGAACGAACGGTTCTGATAGAACACATCGTTAGCCAGAAGCGGGTACGAGAAGCTTCTGCAAGTGCCATTATTGGCGGCGGTGTTGGGGCCGACAAAATGGCCTGCAGGGCAGGTGATGGTCGCCGGCAAATTCGCGGTAAGGATCGCGCTGTTCTGGATGCTCACCAGGCCAGCGGGCTGCGGCGTCGAGGTCACGACGCAGGGCGACGGAGGCAGACCAGTACCGGGGTTGGTAACACAGGGCCCCTGGCTGCTGGCTAGGGGAGCCCCGATGGTGTTGAAGAGCACTCCCGACGAGGCGGTGGTATCGTTGGACATGATCGTGTTGTTGATGATATTCACCGCTAACGCGTCCACCAGCGAGATTCCAGCTCCGTCCCAACCGGCAACGTTGTTGGCGATGATGTTGTTGGTGACGTTGACTGAATACCAACGCGAGGGAGTTGTGGGGAAGTTGACCACGTCCCCTCCATTGATGTTCTGTAACCGCAGGCCGCCGCCGCTGCCGCTGTCCGCGGCGTTACCCATGATGAGGTTGGCATTGATCACCAGGCCGGGACCGGTTCCGTCGCTTGGCCCAATAAGGTTGGTTGCCCCCACGCAATCCTGATCGCTCGTGGAGCAGGGAGGATCCACGTCAGGGGCGCCCATGATGAGGATACCGCCGCCGTTGGCTGCGATCGTTGGGTTGGTACTCTGATTGAACAGGATCGAATTGTGTTCGATGTCACCGTTGTAGACGAAGCCAAACTGGCCGACGCCGCCACCGTCACCGGTGCTCAGATTCCCGCAGACCCAGTTGTAGTTGAATTTATAGTTGTCGGCGCCAGAACAGAAGCTCACGCCGCCTGCCCCCGCCGGGGTGGCTGAGAACAACTCGTCGCCGGTGGAAGAGTTGGCAGTGATCGCATTGTGGTGCACGTTCACGTTCAGGTCATGGCAGTACGGCAACTGAACGTTCGTTACATTGCTGAACTGGCAGGAGCCTGGATCCGGGATGATGCCTCCCACGAGGTACGCGGGAGGAAATTCTCCTTGACCGACGCTGATGCCGCCGGTCAACGTTCCGGAGTTGTTATACACCCGGTCGTTGGCGATTTGCAGGTTATGTCCCCAGGCGTGCACGTAGATGCCGCCGCCACCCTGGGAACTGTTGGTAATCCCCAAGCCGTCGATGCTCGACGGGTTGCACCAGAAGTTGCTCGGGAACGGATTGTGGCCAGTAGTGGTGTTCGGCCCGCAACCGTTGGGGTCGCCCGCATTTGTGCTGTTCGTCAGCAGCAACGTACCGGTTGGGAACGTGCCCCCTACCGGCGCAAACGGATCCGACGGGAAGTTCACTCCCTTCGACAACACGGTAATGGCTGCACCTTCCAGAGCGCCCATCAGGCTTGGCTCTTGCAGCATTTCAGCCAGGTTGCCGTTCAGTGTGGTATCCCACCCGACAGTCGCTTCCGTCGGGAGCCGATCTATCTGTGGATTGATGTCTGTCGGAGAGAAGGCAGTCCAGCCAGTACCGCAAGTCAAATCGCCATGGTTCGGCGTGCCATTGGCCGCCATCCCGAACAGACATTGCACGCGCGCGCGCCACCCATCCATCTTGCCTGCTGGATGTGTATTCGCGTTGATGATACTGGAGGCAGCTCCGACACCTTGCAGCCGGACCGGCTTCCACATCAGCAACAGTTCCACGTGCGAACTTTGGGTGTGAGGAACAGCAGTACTTGGGGGGGCAGTACACGTCACCGGCCCAGTAGCCGAAGTGCAAGTGGGGTCAATGATGAGCAGGTCGCCCGGTTGAGCGAGGTCAATCGCGCTCTGGATGCTGGCGCTGGCGCCGACGTGGGTCGGACCTTTGCCGCCAATGGTAACGGTTACCGTGTCGATCGACTGCTTGGCGTTCGACGGCTGGCCGCTAGTTGCTGTGTTGGCGGTGCTGATGACCAATTCGCCGCACTGCGCGGGTTGGCTCGGGGCTCCGTACTGCTGTTGTTGCTGTATGGTGCAGTTCGGCAAGCCGCTGGGTACGCCGCCAGTGATCAGTGTGTCACTCCACGACACACCCGTGAGCGGATGAGCAACGCCATCGCTGCCGACAAGAGCTACCGCCCCCGCACTAGATCCAAAACCATAGTGGCGGACGGACTTCTTCTGATTGAAAGGAGCCACGTTGGCCGACGGCCCCGAGTAAGCATTGTTGTACACCGTTTGGTCGCCCAACGCCGTAATCGTCAGGGTGTGACCGACGGCGCTGACCCAAGGTCCAATTTGATCGCCATCCACTTCGCTGATGGCCGGCGTCAAAGCCGGGTATGCGCAATCAGGATTGTTGTACCCCGCACCCGCGAAAGCGGACGTGGGCACTACCGGCGTGTCCATGTACTGAGTCTGTCCCGGCATGAACGGGATCTCGTAGCAGAACTGGCTGTACTGTGGGTTGAACAACGGATCCGGAGTCGGACCCGTGCCAGGGTCGTTCATGCACGTAACCATCATCGTGGGCGCATAACCGGTGGGGTTGGGCGGGTTGACTTCCCAAGTCGAGTAAGTCAAGCCGTTGTAAGACCCCCAATGATCGGTATACGTGCGGGCGATTTCGGTTCCGGTCCAATCCTTGATGGAAATCGGCAGGTTGGGCGGCGAGAATTTCTCGCCGAATTGCGGCGAGAACGGGTCGAATTCCGACGTGAAGTCGTCTGTGATCACGCCGGTGAAGTGGGCGGCGACGTGAGCCGAGGTGAAGACCCAGAACTTCGCGAGCGCCGAGGTTTGGTCATCGAGCGTGACTTCCTTGCGGTCGCAGAGATTGCGAGTCGCTCCGGCGAACGGCGCGACTTCCGCTGAATGCGGGAACAAGCTGATGTAGTCAGGCACGATACGCGACGCACCAACGCAGGGCCAGAAGGTCTCCACGCTTCCCGTGTCGCCCTCATGGCTCGGCAAATTGTTTACTCGACCAAGTGTCTGCGTCGGATTCTGGGGATTGTTGGCGTTATACGCGCTCGCGACTTCCGCCTGGTCGGGAACGATGAAGATGCCTCCCAATCCGCCAAACTGCTGGGTTACCGGCGCAATGTAGTTGTCGCCGATCAGGATGTTCTTGTCTTCTTCCTTGACCAACTCGTAGCCGGGAGGCACAACCATTTCCACGACGTACTTGCCGGCTGGCAGCATGGCCGTGTTGTGCCTATAGGGATCGGTGGAGTCCGGATTCGGAACGCAGATCGTGCAGTTCGAACCAGCAACGGATCCTGTCCCACCGGTCGGCTTTCCGGTCACCGGATTTATCCCGGCGACGCTGGGGAACTGGTACATACCGTCGTAAGGCGCTGGCTGCACTTGATTCCAGTTGTGCATGCCGTCATAGCACTTGAACTGCGAATTGGCCGGGAGCGTGTGCAACGGTGTGCCCCCGTTGTTGTAGGCATCGAGGTAGTTCGGCTGGTTGAACAGCGAGAAAAAGAAGAGATCCGCGTCTGTGCCGGTATTCCTGCCCTGACCGGGGCAGTTCATGTTGGGATTTCCGTCGGACCGGAAGCCCTGCGCCCAATCGTCGAAACTGCTGGTCTTGGTGGTGTCCACCAACGTGAGGGCTAGGCTCCCATCCGGTGCTGTCGATTCCTTGTATAGGTTGATGGTGACGCCCGGCACATCCGGCGTCCAGCTGGTATGGAGGAGCAACTGGGGATCGTCGAATGGCCGCGTTGAGGCGTAGATCACTTCGCCATGGATGCCGCCGGTCTCGCCGGGCTTGAAGGGCGTCTTGCCGAATTCGATGAACGAGTTCTGGCCGGAGAAGCCCTGCCAACCCTCGCTCAGAACCCAGGGCGGATCGATGCGGCCGGTAGAAAGGTTCGTCGTTGGGCCGCTAGAACCGCCCACAACGGGCCCAGTGGCGATCGAGGATCCCGTGCAGTCCGCATTCGCACAATACACCGCGCCCGGTACCCGAAGGTTAGCGGGCACCGAGATATCTTCTGCTGTTCTCGCCAAATTACCGGCAATCGTGGAGTTCTTGCATGCCGGGGAGCCAGGTTGACCGCACGACGGTGAGCCGTCGGCGGGCCCGCCCGCATCATAGACCACGTGCGTCCCCGTGCTCTTGTAACGGATAGAATCGGTTTCAATCACATACCAACTGAACAGCGGGAAAATTTCATTGAAGCCCGCGTTACCGCTCAGGTCGGTGTTGTTGAAGTTGGAGTAGCTGCCGTCGCGGAACCGGATGTTGGTCGGCACCAGCGTGAGTCCGGGATCGTCGGGCGTGCGGACTCCAGTGCCGTGCAGATCAAAAAAGGTACTGGTGTAGATATTCGCCTGCCACTGGTTCATCGCGATATCGCCCATATTGCAGGTTCTCCGGCCGGATCCTGTCCCCGGGCAAAAGGGACCAGTGGCGTTGCCCAGCCGAACGGGCGTCGAAAGGCCGTCCACCAGCATGTCGTTCCACTGGTCAAAGACGGTGATTCTCCAATCACCATCCGGCAAACCTGTGAGCGTGAATTGCCCATTGGCGTCGCACTTGGTGAACGCAAAGTCCTCGCCGTCCGGATCTCCAAAGCTTACAAAGCACTGGGAGAAAGCGAAGCTGCTGTTGTCGCCGCTGCTGTAAAGTCTCTCATCCGGCGTGCGGCTCATGCGCACGGTCGTGACCGTGCCCGTCACGGTATTGCCGGGAGTGCAGTTCCCAGTGATGAACGGGTCAGCGCCTGCGCAGACAGCCGCCCTGCGGTCATTGATGATCTTCGGGTTGGCAAAGCCGATGGACACGTGGTATCCGGCTGGACCGAACTCTTGGAAAAAGCTCGGCTCGCCGATGCGCAAGAAGGAATCGTGCGCCTTCTGCCCGTCGAGGGTATTGGTTTGGAGCCATTCTTCGCCCCTTGCGATGCGGTCGGCTCCCGGCGTGGCCACCACGCCGTACCTTCCCGGCATCAGGTTGGCAATCACGGCCTGGCCTGCCAGCGGCGACAGAGTAATGCCGTCCGCTTCGTACTTCGGGCAAGTCACAATGGTGCCCGTGATGCCGGTTGGACTTATAGCACCATAAAGATTGCTGTTCGACGAATCTACACCAATCCGCGCGGTCGCCGAAATCGGGCACGCATCGGAACTCGTGACCGGATCGATCGTTCCCGACAGGCTGTTCGACAAAGGCTGGTTGAACATGTCGTAAGTCATCTGTCCGGTCGCGTCACCTGTGCCGCCGGCATCGTCAAACAGGGTGATGTTGAACTGCCCCAGGCCAGGCTCGTTGGGTGATAGCACGTCGACTCCGCCACCGCCATCCTGCTCGCCGTTCAGTGGGAAGTCGTCTTGGAACACAAACACCGACAGTTTCGACGGTGGGAATGGAGTTTGTTGCGCCAAGACTGTAATAGCGGCGGGAAAGTTATCGGTAGGGGTGCACGTTACTGCTGGCGCCACAGGGATGCAGGCGATCGGAGCGCCGCCCATACCGTGGCCGGTACCCGCGGCCTCGAAGGGGTTAGCCGCGTCACCCGGTAGGACCGAGATGTAGTAGTGCTTGGTCGGATCCAGATGCACTTGACTGGGATCTACAGCCGTCTGTTGTGAGGCCGTGGTTCTGCAAACGCCATTGCCGACATCGCATACCGCTGGCAGGCCCAGAACCGTCTGGCCATCCTCGCAGGCCAACGTTCCCATGCAGCCCGCCGCCACGAGCGGCATGTAGCTGGTGTGGAAATTCGTCCCAAACGTCGGAACGATCCCGCTCGTAGAACTCGGGCAGCCCGCTGGCGGGGGATTCGTTGTGCAGGCAGGGTTGACATAGAAGGTGCGGTCCTCCTCAATGATCCAGCGATAGTCGGTGATAGCAGCTCTTGTCCCGCCGTCAATAACATTCACCACCAGACCGGTCGCCGTCGGGAAGGTCACCGTCGCCGACCCGGTGCCACTACTGATCGTTCCCTGTGAGTTCTTTGCCGTGTAGGTGAAGGTGTAAGTGCCCGCCGCGGCGGCCGTGGCATTGAAACCGCCAGTCGGATCCACAGAAAGAGACGCCAGACCTCCGTTATTGACGACACTACCAACGGTAAGAGGGTAACCCAAAGCGTCTTTGCAAACCGACAGGACGCCCGGGGACTTGATGCTCAGCGAGGAGGCCACGTTCGACGTGTACGCTGTGGTGCCGCAGGTGATGCCGCCGGCCGCCTCGATCGGCGCCGCATTCAGTGCTACCGTAGTGCACGCCGCCCCAGTAGTCGCGCCATTACCGCAATACGAAAAGGTTGTAGGAGCTCCAGTATAGGTAAACGTGCCGTTGGCATTGAGAGTCAAGCCGGCCGGCGCAGCGCCGGAAACCTGTACGCCGTAAACGTTATGGTCGTTGGCGATCACACCCTTGGCTGGATCCAATACTGTGAGCGTCTGGCCCGTAATCACGGAGTTGTAGATGTCTGGGTTGGCTTGCGCAGCCGTGAGCGCTGGCGAGGCCGGTAGTAAAGCGCCATTAGCACTGATGTACGCCAGCATCCCAGCGTCCCGGGCGGTCGCGTTGCCCGAGAGGCTTAACTCGCGGTCGAACACCGGAAGGGCCGTCGTGCCGGCGGCCGGCACATTCACCATCACATCGTAAGTCTTGCCAGCGGCCATAAATACTTCGCTCTGCACGCGGGGAGTGCCCGGCAGGGGGTTGCCGTCCTCGGCAATCAGCGAAAAGCCAGAAGGCGGGGTAGTAGCGGTCCCTGTTCGCGATCCGACGATCGAAGGCACGTGCATGCGCAAGCCAGCATTCACCAAGCGCACCAAAACCGTTCCGGTGCCCGGTGTCAGGCCGGTGGCCGGCGCAGTGGCGAACAGTGAGGGCGAAGGCGCCGTTTGCGTCTTGTCGAAGGCAACTCCGTTGAAGAGGTAATACAGCGGCGTGTAGTTCACCGCCGGCGGATAGCAGGTGTTGAACGTCGACGAAGCGGGATTGCCGCAGCCATTGGGCTGCCCGGACCACACCGCGGTCTCGGTGAAACCCAAAGTGTTGACCGCAGCGTTGACGGAATTGTTTTGGAGCGGGTCAATTTCACTCATAAGCAGCGGGATTTCGGCGTTGTAAGTGATGGCGGGAGACGTTCCGACCGCCGGGTAGGCCGTGCCTGCGGCGGTTGCGCTGACAGGTGCGGTCGTAACCACTAAAATTCCGTACAGACCCATGGGACCCTGGATGGACGGGTGCGTGCCAGACTCAATCAAGTACGTGCCCGGCCGGGGGGCAGTCCAAGTCAATGCCACTGTCGCGCCAGGGGCCACTTCTGTGGCGAACGACTGCACGCGTGCTTGCTGCGAGGGCGGCACGAAGCCTGGACCCCCAGCAATCGGCCACGAAACGCTGTTGGAGGGCAGGTTGCTGTGATCCGGACTCGTCGTCGACGTTGCCGCGGTTCCGAGACCGCCGCCCAACTGACCCACGATCACCAGCGAAGTGGGTACGCTGTTGCCGTTGAGGAAGGTGAGATTATTCGTGAGGTTGATCGTCAGGGATTGTCCCGTGGGAACCGTGATCACGACGGGAGACCAACCGGCCGGCAGCCCGCCCGCGGCGGGAGGAGCCAACGGATTCAATGCCGCGCATGTCCCTGTGCCGGCAGTCCCGGCCGCGCCGCAGCTGTAGCCCCACATGGGGACTACGGAACCGTCGGGCAGCGTGATGCTGGTCGGCTCCGCGGTCAGATTGACCTGGGCGACGGTCAGCTTCGCACCGAGGAGGAAAACAATAGTTACCAGTAGCGCCGTTTTCAGGCTGGTTTTGAAATAGTTCAATCGCATTGCTTTTCTCCTCAATTAATTGGACTCGTCAATCACAAATTCCCGGGAATCAACCAGCATCATCATCAGCATTCCGCCGGGGAAAATATTGTTGGTGGTGATCTCACGCTCGTTGTGCGAGTGCCACATAAACGCGAAGCCAGCCTCGGTCCCGGGCGGGTTTGCGATCGTGCCCGACGGCGGAGTTGTACCAGTGGGGCCGGTTGCCCGGACGGTCGCATTCGGACCAAGGTAGGGACTACCACCGTACCAGGCGCCGTTCGTGAAGATGTTCGCATCGGGCAGAGTTACAGGCCCACCAGCCGCGACATCGCCGAACGGAGCAACTTGAACTGGCTTTCCGTGATCCTGACACCACTCGTAATAGTTGATGGCCGACTGCGCCGTTGTACCGGTGTTGTAGCCGTTCGCATCCGGAGTGCAAGGAAGCTTAGCCAGGGGGTCAGTGGAAGCAGGCTTGTGACCGTACGCATCCCAGTTCAGGCCCTTGGCTGTCCAGTAGAAAATTCCGTCGAAGGCCAGCCCGGGAGTCGTCGTGGTGGTGAACAGCAGAGGTCCGGCAAGTTGGGTTGTATCGCTCGCGCTGACAATCAAGTTCCCGTCGCGCCCCAGGATGCGCACGTGGTTACCGTGCTCGTGGAACGGATGTTGCCACCGGCCCTGGCCAATGACGCGTAACAGCACCTGCTCGCCTGGATGCATATGAGGATTGCCGTTGTACGGCTGGTGCTGATACTGGACGGCATAGTTGGGGTCCATGTCATCGGGCATCGAGCGCCCGTTGATCATGAAGTACGCCGGATGGTACGGCTCGGTCGGGACGTTGAGACTGCATGTCGGATCCGTAACCACACAGTTAAGCCGGGCTGTCACCTGCGCCAGTGCCTGGATATGGATGTTGGGATCCATTTCTGAGAATTGAAACAGGTATTCCCGGTCATAGCAGGTCTTGGCGTGGTCGTAAGCGGCCGCCGCCAGTCGGAAGTCAGACTCACCCCAGTGATTTTCCACAGCCAGGTTCGCAGCGGCCAGTCCGGACGTGCAAGCGGTGGGGACAGCATTTGGGAGGACAATGACTGCGCCGAACAGGCCCATCTCGACCTGAAGATCGCCTTGCGTTCCGCTGTAATAGGCGCGTGTCCCCGGCGACGAGGCTACAAACGAGTAAGACACCGTACCGCCAGGCACCGCCTCCTGCGTCAGCAGGCCAGGTACTCCACCTGTCGATGTCACCGCAAAGCCGGGAAACAGAATCGATGTGTTGCCGGCCGCAGTGGGGAGGCCATTCGTCAACGTTATCGTGACCGTCTGTCCTTCCGTCACGATCAGTGTGGGACCAGGAATTTGCATCGTGGAACAGTTCGCGTTGGCCAAATCAGCGCCGCCTGGCCTTGGGGCAAAGCCGGTCGGAGCGCCGTTGCAACCGTACCCCCACGAGTAAATCGCCTGCCCGTCTGGCTGGCTGATGTACGCCGATTGCGCTGTCAAACTGAAGGTCGGCCCGGTGATGCCAGGAGCCGCCGCGTAAGCAGTTGCCGTGAGCAGCATCGCCACCATCGCCGCCAGCAGCAGTCGTGTTATCGAGATCGCTTTGTTCATTTTCGTCGCCCTCATTGTCGCTCTCCTAATTGACATGGACCTCGGTCATAAGCCCACCGAAATTCTCGGCGTCGTTGGACAGGTGGTCGAGATTGGGGGTGTAGAGATAATATGTGCCCGCCGGAATACCGTTAGCATTGAGAATCACATCGAGCGACTCGCCGCCAGCCAGAGTGATCGAGTTGGTGGTGTAGTACATGTTGTTTCCCGCTTGATCCCGCAGCAGCTTGGCGTTGTACCCGACGACCTGCATGGGAATCCCAAGTGAGGCGAGCGTCTGGTATTCACTGACGTCCAGGTCGGAAATGCGCAGCAGCGCCCTTCCGTTGTGCGGGATGGTGATTATCGAATTCAGGGGCTGCGAGAAATGATTCTTGCCATCCACGGCCGCCGTCTCCAAGGCCCCTGGCGTAACTGTGTCGGGGTAACTCCGGCCGTTTAGCAGGAAGTACTTGTCTTTCATGTCCGCAAAACCCTCCGGGTTGAACGTCATGCCGACAAAATGGAAGTTGGGGTCGAAGCCGTGGATCTGGAGGGGATACTCAACATCGTACGCCGTGGAGCCATCGCCGTCGTTATACGCGTACTTCACACCAGCCGTGGCCACCGTTGCGCCGGTCTGCCCGGGCAGGATCCCGGCGTCCGCCGGCAGGGGGTTGCTGCACAGGATATCGGCGGCGGAACTGCAAGCCGTCCGTAGATCCAACTGCTGCTGTTGGAGTGCGGCATAGAGGCTGCTGCCAACCGCGACTCGATTCTGTCGTGGACGCACATAAAGTTGCCCGACCATGCCCATCTGCAAATGCTCTGGAGGCGTGATGTGGCAGTGCCAGAAGTACGTTCCAGCATCCGGCGCCAAGTAGTAATACGTGAAGCTTCCGCCAATATTGATAGCCACCGAGGCGTCGGGCACACCGTCGTAGAATGACGAAGCGTTGGGATATCCGTGGAAGTGGACAGTGTGCTGCTCAAACAGGTCCGGCCGCATGATCATGCCCACGTTGGTAAGCGTGAGGAAGAATTCGTCATCCTCATCGATAGCCATCAAGGGAGCCGGAATGTTGCCGTTCATCACCCCGACATCCATAATCGGGCGGGGATCCACGTGTCCGTCAATGCCGCTGACTGGCAGGTTGGGACAGGGGAGGGGACCGGTCCCGGCCGCGCTATTCGCGGCGAGGCAATCCGCGTCGGGAACCTGCCCCACGGCGCCGTTAAACGTAAACGCGCCGGCGTTGTCTACCGTGGTGGCCGGATCACCGGGCTGCAGGGTTGCCGGATTGGCACCCAAGTCCGCGGCTGGGTAGACGTCATTAAAGACGGTCGGGGATTCGGTACCCGGCCGGCCGGCCGCGATGTCCGCGAGCCCCGATAGCGGTCCGAAGGAGAACATGTACGTCTGGGTGCCGTCCCCCATCGTTGCGTAACCATCTCCGCCCGAGATCTGCTGGCATTTGATGGCGCCGTTCACCTTCGCAGGCGCCGCCGGAAATCCGCTCGTCCCGGTGTACGACGGACCCGTGTAGGCCGGTTCCGCATCATTGTTGGCCGCCACCGGGTGAGTGATGGTTCTGGCCGGACATTGAACCCGGAACGACTGAGCCCTCGCGACCCCTGTCGCAAGACAGACAAGAGCGATAAGCAATCCAATATGGTGCAGCTTTCTCATGACAGTCTGGCCTCCTTGCTGACTTGCAGGCGCAAGCAGCGCCCCGAGAATCCCCCTCTTGGTTGGGGGGCCACTCGCAGGCACCGGGGTTCTTTCCCAGTCCCAGTGTTGGGACCTTACCCCCAAAAGGAATGTCCTCTTTGCGTTGAAGCAAAAAACGGGAGCAATATTTTAGGATGTTGGGTCGAAGGAATCTTCGCTACGGCGTATCTCAATACTCATCTTGAACAATTTGTTTCCCTATTACCAATGCTTGCGCAGGAGCGATCGGACCGCGGTTTTCGTCCTGTCAAAGGGGGCACTTATCGGAGTCCGATCGGCAGGGGGCGAGGCTAGCAAAACCAATAATGAGGGAGTCCAAGCAAAACAGGCGCTGAAGTCATCGATTCGAGCTGTCACACTTTTGTCGAATCCGATCGTCGTCGACGGATTGCTAGGTCTCGACGAATTTAGCAATCATATTGGCACTATACGGAAATAAATAGCGCGCCTGGGGCGATTCGAACGCCCGGCCTCTGGTTCCGGAGACCAGCGCCGATAGAATATGTTTTTGATTCGTCCAGCTCAGTTTTGCACGCTGAGTCTGCATTTTGCATGGTGTTCAGCGAGTTTCGGACCGTAATCGGACCCAACTTTTTCTTCGGGGATCGGCAAGGAGCCTGCCTTTCGGTACGAATCTCCGGCGCGCAGATTCCCTTTTTCTCTTCATAGTATTCTCGTTCGGGCTGCGTCGTCTTACGGTGCAACCATCCAGCCTCGAATGCGGCCTTATGCCCCACTGGTATCAGTTGGAAATAGCCGCTCGATCCCCAGGCGGACGGCATTCTCGCCGGTGTCGGCTAAAGTGGCGTGCCGTTGCTTCAATGCGGGCGTAAAGTCCCTGCCCTTATAAGCCAAGGGGTCGGGCACCCGCGCGGTTTGAATTGAATTGCGGGCAGAGGAGGGAGAGAAGTTTACTTTTTGTTCTCACTGTCCCAGAACAGTTTCAATGCCGGAGGGCGGCCCGCAGAGCGGTTGCTCGCGTAGAGGTCGAGTTCTTGGGCGCAGTGGCGGGAAAAGGGATAGCGAATGCTGCCATTGCACCGACTAAGCCCCCCAAGATGGCAAATTCGACATTTTGGTTCGTGTACGAGAGCACAACCCCAGCGACGTTGATTGGATGAAGAGAGCCCCCAGCCAAAGCCTCTTTGGTGGCCACATCAGACCGGAGGAGACCCGGAACTACGATCCCGGCGACGAACAAAGTGATTACCACTTCGATTAGCAGTTGAAGGAGAGAGAGAGCTTTTTGCCTTTTCATGGTTTTTCCTTTCGGCCTTAGGACGGCCTATTCAAAAGAGAATAATCAGTAGCGTCCACTTAGTAGGTGAATCACTGGAATGGAGCGAGGTAGATACCCTAGAGAGGCGTGCGGAAGTCTGGACGGATTGTTCTTAAGGCGGCGCCAGGATTACTTGGATGTGGCTGCTTTCAGGTCGCGAGGATAGGGACGGTGGGGATCGGGCCCACCACCACGTACTGCACTCACACTGCAGACACCACGCAGATAGGCCCTCAATTGAAAGACTATTTGATTCTAGAGGATTAAAGTGGCGTGCCCGGGGGGACTCGAACTCCCGACCTTCTGGTTCGTAGCCATGGAGTAAATATGCTAAATGCCTTATTTGCCGTCGCTTACGGACTGGAAACGCCATTCTTCCCTCAATTGGCTGCACCCAATCTTGCACCCAAAACCGAGTTATATCTTTAATGAGAGACCTATCCCAACTAATGCCGAGTGGCGCCTTTCTTAGACCGTGCCTTTCCTCGCAGGCATACTCCCAAGCGAGAGCCACTAGCATACTTCATGCGCTGCCTCAACGGATCTGGAGTCGG
>Ga0137418_10000840_pt1 | contig 28201 bp, 31 predicted proteins | sample CZODoug3_1_2_16f_FD_122242 | JGI IMG/M metagenome (GOLD analysis project Ga0137418, IMG submission 122242) | Vadose zone soil fungal communities from Angelo Coast Range Reserve, California, USA - CZODoug3_1_2_16fungal (Hybrid Assembly) | ecosystem: Environmental > Terrestrial > Soil > Vadose...
CGCTTCGGTCCCGTCGGCCGCGGCCCGCTGAAGGACGTCGTGTACGAGAACGAGTGGGGACGCCCGTATCTCGCCGGCGAGGTCTGAGAGGACCACCATGGACTTCGGGCTCTTCTTCCTCATGCAGCGCGACGAGCAGTGGGCCGAGCCGGCCGTCTACGACTCCGACCTCGAGCAGATGCTGGCCGCCGAAGCGCTCGGCTATCACTCCGTCTGGGTCGCCGAGCACCACTTCAACGACTACGGCCTCTGCCCGGCGCCGCAGGTGCTGGCGGCGTTTCTCGCCGCGCGCACGCGGACGCTGCGCCTCGGCATGGGCGTGAGCCTGCTGCCGCTGCACCACCCGGTGGATCTCGCCGAGCAGCTGGCCGTGCTCGACGTGGTCAGCCGCGGACGGCTCGACGTGGGCATCGGGCGCGGCGGCACGCTGCAGGACTATCAGACCTTCCGCTCGGAGCGTGCCGACGCGCGGCAGCGGATCGAGGAAGGCATCGCGCTGATGCAGCAGTGCTGGAGCGGCCAGCCGTTCGACTTCGCCGGGCAGTTCCACTCCGCCGAGCGCCTCCACGTCCGCCCGCGGCCCGTCCAGCGGCCGCATCCGCCGCTCTTCATCGCCGCCAACAGCGAGGACAGCGTGCTGTCGGCGGCGCGCCTGGGCCTGCCCACGCTGTCGTCCTTCTTCGTCCCCGTCCCCGAGCTGCAGCGGCGCCGCCAGCTCTATCGCGACACGGCGCGGGCCGCCGGCCGCCCGCAGGCGGAGATCGACGAGCTCGAGGGCCGCTGCGGAGGCATGCGCGTGGTGCACGTCGCGCCGACGCGCGAGGCGGCGCTGCGCGCGACCGAGCCGCCGTTCATGGGCTACCAGCGCAAGATGGCCGTGCTGCGCTCCGACGCCACGGGCGGCAACGTGCCGAACTCGTTCGACCGTTCGCTGCTGCGCCTGCGCACCTTCCACGAATACCTGGCCGACGGCTGGGCGCTGATCGGCACCCCGGCCGAGGTGACGGACGGGCTGCAGCAGTATCTCGACGCCACCGGCTACCAGCGGGTGCTGCTGCTGATGGCGTTGCCGGGCATCGAGACGCCGCTCGCGCTCCGGTCGATGCGTCTCTTCGCCGAGGAGGTTGCGCCGAAGCTCACGTGATGCGACGTCACGCCGCACGCCGCGGCGGACGCGCGAGCCAGAAGCAGGCCGACCCCAGCGCGCAGAAGCCGACGGCGACCAGGAAGGCGATGCGGTAACTGCCGGTCAGGTCGTGCACGAATCCGCCGAACCACGGCGCCACGCCGCCGCCGATGCCGTTGCCCACGCTGAGGATGCCGTAGATGACGCCGAAGCGCCGCCCCGGGAAGAGCTGCGACGCGATGGCGGTGATGATGGGGCCGCGCGCGCCGAAGCCCAGCCCGAAGAACAGCGCGTACGCATAGAGCGCCGCCGCGTGGGGCCAGATTTCGATTCCGAGCAGGCAGAGCGTCCCCACCGCCGTGCATCCGTACGAGACGGTCGCCGACGCGGTGCGCCCGATCCGATCGGCCGCGATGCCGAACAGGATGCGACCCACCACCGAGAGCAGGCCGGTGAGCCCGAAGATGCCCGCCACGAACAGGCGCGGAAAGCCGTGATCCACGGCGAAGGCCACCGAATGCGTGACGATGGAGAAGACGGCCAGCGGCGTGCAGAGGTAGGCGAAGAAGAGCGCCCAGAACGCGCGGGTCCGCAGCGCGTCGCCCACCTCTCGCGCCGCGCCCACGGACTCGGGGCTCGGCCCCACGACCTCACCCCGCACCGGCGCGGTCGCGACGGGGGCCTCGCGCACGCCCAGCCAGACGAGCGGCACCAGCACGACGAGCGTGCCCACGCCCAGGACGACGTAGGCCGCGCGCCAGCCATACTCGGTGATCAGCCACTGCGCGAGCGGGCCCATCACCAGCACGCCGGCGCCCATGCCCGAGAACGCCAGCCCCAGCATGCTGCCGCGCCGCTCCGTGAACCACCGCGCGATCAGCGTGCCGCTCGGTACCCAGCTCACCGCGCACAAGCCGGTCGCGGCCAGCACCCCGACCACCAGGTAGAGCGACCACAGCGAGCCGATCCGGCTCGCCAGCACACACGCCACGCCGAGCAGGCCCGCGCCGCCGAGCATGATCCGGCGCGGCCCCAGGCGGTCCACGAGGATGCCCACCACCGGCGAGAGCACGCCCTGGACGACCGACGAGATCGAGAAGGCGGCCGCGGTCGCGCCGCGGGACCAGCCGAATTCGTCGAGCAGCGCCACGAAAAAGACCGGGAACGAGAAGTAGAGGCCGGAGGCGATCGCCAGCGTGACCCACACGGTGCCGACCACGACCCACGGCCGGAGGGCGCCGCGGTGCCTGCGCGAGGAGGTCGGCATCGAGCCATCATAGACTCGCGACGGTGGTACGATGCGCGTCGTCTCGACCGCTCGCGATGGGAGGACACATGATCGCGGTCAAACGCCTGGGTCCCCAGATCGGCGCCGAGATCCACGGCGTCGACGTCAAGACGCTCGACGACGCGGGCTTCGCCGCGATCTACCGCGCGTGGCTCGATCACAACGTGGTCGTGCTGCCCGGCCAGCAGCTCGCGCTCGACGACTTCCTGCGCTACAGCCGCCGCTTCGGGGTCGTGCACCCGCACCCGTCGAAGAGCACGCGTCACCCGGAGGTTCCCGAGATCACGGTGCTGGGGGTGAACAAGTTCGGCCCGGACGGCGCCCTCGATCAGGCCATCTATCGGCGCGGCGCCGAGGGCTGGCACACCGACGGCGCCTACGATCAGGAGCCGTTCAAGGCGACGCAGCTCTACGCGCTGGCCGTGCCGAGCCGGGGCGGCGACACGCTGTTCGCCAGCATGTACGCGGCCTACGAGGCGCTGCCGCCGCGGCTCAAGGCGCGCCTGGACGGCCGCCGCGGCGTGTTCACCTACGGCGGCCGCCGCAAGGCGACCGCGCTGCTGAACCCGGAGGACCGCGACTGGACGCCGGTCGTCCATCCGATCATCCGCACGCATCCGGAGACCGGGCGCAAGGCGCTCTACTTCGATCCCGGCAAGATTCTGGCAATCGAGGGACTCGAGGCCGACGAGAGCGACGCGCTCATCGACGAGCTGACCGACCGCATGATCCAGCCGGAGGGCGAGTACCGCCACCGCTGGCGCAAGGGCGACGTCGTCATCTGGGACAACCGCTGCTCGTATCACAAGGCCGCGGGAGATTATCCACCCGAGGAAGACCGCATCCACTGGCGCGTCTCGATCAAGGAGCGGACATGACGATCACCGCGCGCATGCTCACGCAGGACAAGGACGGCATCGGCGGCTACATGGCGCATCCCGACGGCGCCGGCCAGCGGCCCGGCGTCCTGATGGCGCACCATGCTCACGGCGTCACGGCTGACTACAAGATCGACGCGTACCGCCTGGCGCAGCTCGGCTTCAACGTGCTCGCGCCGAGCCTCTTCAACATGTTCGGGATCCCGGGCACGAATCACATCGGGCAGGGCGCCGATCTGCAGGCGAAGCACTCCGACCCGGAGTTCCTCGGCAAGCTCGACGAGGCGTGGCAATACCTCACGGGGCCGATGAAGTCGGACCCCGCGCGCACGGCGTGCATCGGGCACTGCATGGGCGGCCGGCTGCTGATCCCGTTCGTGGCCGACCACCCGGCCGTGAAGGCGATCGTCCTTTACTATCCCTCCGTCCGCGACGAGCCCGAGACGTCGCACCGGCCGCGCCACGCGTTCAACCTGGCCAGGACGCTCAAGTGCGCGACGCTCGTGTTCGCGGGCGGCAAGGATTTCATCGCGACGCCGGCGATCCAGGCGCCGCTGTGGCAGGCCTTCCTCGCCAACGGTCAGCCCGTGGAGTGGCACTACTTCTCCGACGCCAACCACGGCTTCCGCCATCCCGACAACGACGGCTTCCAGCCGCACTACGCCGACCTCGCCTGGCCGCTCGTCACGGACTTCCTGCAGCGCCGGGTGTGATGCGCGCGTCGGGGGTCGTGCTGAGCGCCTGCGCGCTGCTGGTGGCGGCGGCGCCCGCGCTCGGCCAGACGCCCGCGACGCCAAAACGTGGGGGCGTCTTCCGCGCCCCCGCGCCCGACCCGCCGACGCTGGACCCGCACCTGAACGCGACGTTCTCGACGCACGTGTACGCGAGCCTCGTCTACAGCGGCCTCGTGCGCTTTCCCGCCGGCCCCGAGATCCGCGCGGCGGGCGATCAGCGGATCCTGCCCGACCTCGCCGAGAAGTGGGAGTGGACGAATCCCACGACGCTCGTGTTCACGCTGCGCCGCGGCGTGCGCTTCCACAACAAGCCGCCGGTCAATGGACGTGAGGTCACGGCCGAGGACGTCAAGTACTCGCTCGAGCGCTTCCGCACGCGCTCGGCGGTCGGGATCCGGCTCGAGCCCGTGCAGGCCATCGACGTGCTGGACCGTCACACCGTGCGCATCACGCTCAAGGAGCCCTATGCGCCGCTCCTCAATCACCTCGCCAATCCGGCGCACTGCTCGATCCTTCCCCGCGAGGCCGAGGAGAAGTTCAAGGACTTCAACCACCCGGAGTCGGCCATCGGCACCGGGCCGTTCGTGCTGAAGTCCTACGAGCGCGGCGTGCGCGCGGTCTACGAGCGCAATCCGACGTTCCACCTGCCGGGGCTGCCCTATCTCGACGGCGTGTCGATCGAGGTGGTGCCCGACAACGCCACGCGGCTGTCGATGCTGCGTGCCGGCAAGCTCGAGCTCGGACACTGGTGGGGCTGGCTCACGCCGGAAGAGGGCCGCTCGCTGCGCAAGACGAATCCCGAGCTGACCGTCGCGCCGCAGATGGTCATGGACGTCGCGCACATCTACATGCGCACCGACCAGCCGCCGTTCAGCGACGTGCGCGTGCGCCGGGCCGTCTCGCTGGCGATCGACCGCAAGGCCTGGCGCGAGGCGCTGCACTATGGCGAGGGCTGCCTCGACTCGGGGCCGGTGCCGTGCGTGATGTCGGCGTGGAAGCTCGACGCCGCGACGCTCGACCCGGCGCGGCGCAAGTACCTCGATGGCCACGATCCCGCCGAGGCGAAACGGCTCCTCGCCGAGGCCGGGTTCGCGCGCGGGCTCACGGTACCGCTCGCGCACTGGCCGGGCTACGCGGCGCCCTGGCGCAACTACTACGAGCTGACGGTGGACAACCTCGCGCAGGTCGGCATCACCGCGGAGCTCAAGCCCGAGGACCAGAGCCGGTACGCGACCATGACGTTTCTCGGCAAGTTCGACAAGATGGCCATGGGGCCGTTCGGCGCCGGCGTCACCGAGATCGACGAGCTGCTCTACGAGACGTTCTTCAGCGCCTCGCCGAGGAATCGCAGCCGCGTCAACGATCCGGAGCTCGACCGGATGCTGCGCGCCCAGCGGCGCGAGCTCGATCCAGCGCGGCGCCGCGAGATCGTGCTGGACATCCAGCGCTACCTCGCCGACAAGGCCTACTACGTCTACCTGCCGATGTGGCCGCGCTACATCACGTACCCGTCGTACGTGAAGGGTTTCCGCAACCAGGACGGCGTCAGCCTGGGCAGCCGGCTCATCTATACCTGGTTCGATCGATGACGCGGCCGGCCGAGCGCGAGCTCCTCGTCAAGACGTACGCGGCATTCAACACGCGCGACGTCGACGCCACCCTGGCGGCCATGCATCCCGACGTCGACTGGCCGAACGGGATGGAGGGCGGCCGCGTGCGCGGCCATCCCGCCGTGCGCGACTACTGGACGCGCCAGTGGGGCCGGATCGACCCGCACGTGGAGCCGCGCGGCTTCGCCACCGACGAGCGCGGCCGGATCGTCGTCGACGTCCACCAGGTCGTGCGCGACCGCGGCGGCGCCGTCCTCGCCGATCGGATGGTCCAGCACGTCTACGTGATCGAGGACGGCCTGATCAGGAGCATGGAGATCAAAGAATGAAGACGCGTCAGATCGGCCCGTGCTTCGCCGCCGATGTCGATGACATCGACCTTCGCAAGCCCCTGACCCGCGACGAGGTGGCCGCCGTCCACGCCGGCATGGACGAGTTCGCGGTGCTCGTCTTCCACGATCAGCCGCTCGACGACGAGCAGCAGCTCGCCTTCAGCCGGAGCCTCGGCCAGCTCGAGCACGCGATCGGCACCAGCCTGCGGGCGCCGGACGAATACCGGCTGCCGACCACCTTCGCCGACGTCTCGAACCTCGACAAGGACCACAAGGTCTTCGCGCGCGACGACCGGCGACGGCTGTTCGCCATCGGCAACCGCCTCTGGCACTCCGACAGCTCGTTCAAGGCCATCCCCGCGAAGTACTCGCTGCTGCACGCCCGGGCCATCCCGTCGAAGGGCGGCAACACGGAGTTCGCGGACATGCGCGCGGCCTACGACGCGCTGGACGCCGAGACGAAGGCCGAGATCGAGGACCTGGTCTGCGAGCATTCGCAGCTCTTCTCGCGCCAGCAGCTCGGCTTCTTCGACTTCACCGACGAGGAGCGCGCGCGCTTCGCGCCGGTGCGCCAGCGCCTGGTCCGCACGCACCCGTCCACGGGACGCAAGTCGCTCTACCTGTCCTCGCACGCGGGCAGCATCCTCGGCTGGCCGGTGCCGGAGGCGCGCGCCTTCCTGCGCGATCTGGTCGAGCACGCCACGCAGCGGCCGTTCGTCTACGCGCACCGCTGGCGCGTCGGCGACCTCGTGATGTGGGACAACCGGCGCACCATGCATCGCGCGCGGCCGTTCCCCGTGCACGAGCCGCGGGACATGCGCCGCACCACGCTGGCCGGCGACGCGCCGACGGCGGCGCAGGTCGGCGCCGCTACGTCTTGATGCCGAGCAGCTTCGCCGCCGTCCCGCCCAGGACAGCGGCGCGGTCGGCGTCGCTCAGGCCCGGCGTGCTCATGACGAGATCCACCGCGGTCTTCGTCCACGGATAGGGATAGTCGGTGCCGACGACGATCTGACTGGCGCCGACCTCGGCGATGATGTGGCGCATCGCCTCGGGGCTGAAGATGATGTTGTCGTAGTACATCTGCTTGAGATACTCCGTCGGCTTCTTCTTCAGCGCGCCGTCCTTCGGGCCGGGGCAGCGGTCGGGGAAGACGTTGCAGCCCTGATCGGAGCGCCCCGCGTACGAGGGCAGGAAGCCGCCGCCGTGGGCCGCGCAGATCTTCAGCCCCGGGAAGCGGTCGAGCGTGCCCTCGAAGATCAGGTGCGAGAGCGCGACCGTCGTCTCGAGCGGGTTGCCGATCACGTTGTCGAGCAGGCCGTTGCCCTTGAGCCGGTTCTGCAGATCCACGGCGACGCCCGTGCCCTGCGGATGAATGAAGACGAGCACGCCGAGCTGCTCGGCCTTCGCCCAGAACGGGTGAAACTTGGGGTCGCTGATCTCCTCGCCGTTGACGCTGCCCCCGATGCCGGCCCCGCGCAGCCCGTACTTCTTGACGCCCTCCTCAAGTTGCTGGGCGGCGAGATCGGGATGCTGCAGCGCGACCGTCGCGAAGGCCACGAAACGATCCGGATGCGCCGCGCAGGCCTCGGCAAGCTTCTCGTTCTGCAGCTTGATGAGCTGGCTCGCGACGTCGCGGTCGGCCTTGTACCAGTACGGATTGATGCTCAGCGCCTCGACGTCGATGCCCTGTTCGTCCATCGCGCGAATCCGCTCCGACGCCTGCGTGGCCATGTGCAGCAGCGGCGGCAGCGTCGAGCCAGGTGTCGAGAGCTTCATCCCCATCAGGGCCATCGCCTCGGGCACCGCGCAGTGCGCGTGCACGTCGACGGTCTTGACGCGCCGGCCGCCGACCATCACCTCCCGGCGCCGCGCCTGCGCCCGCGCCGGCGCGGCGGCCAGGAGATCGCAGCCGACGAACGCGATGCCGGCCAGCGCGCCGGCGGTCGTCCCGAGGAACTCTCTGCGCGTATTCATGGTGGCTCTCCCGCGACTGGTGTGTGACCCTTCACCGCGCGCGAGGATGTTCCCAAACACCTGCCGCGTCAAGTGGGGGTAAACTGCGGCCGGCATGGCACGCGGGCTATGGCCTCTTGCGGTCGTCGGCGCGTTCGTCGTCGGCTGGGCGGCCGCCGGCGCCGTCGGCCGGACGACGGCCGTGCGCGACGCGGCGCGCGAGACCGAGCACCTGAAGCAACAAGTCTCGACGCTGCAGGCGCGTCTGCATGCCCGGGAGGAGCTGGCGGCCGCGCGCGCGGCGGCGTCGAGCCCGGACGCGCGTGCGCCGTCGGCGCCCCGAGCCTCGGGTGACCGCGGCCTCACGGCCGCCGTCAGGGAAGAGCGCCTGCTCCAGGATCTCCGCGCGCGCGGCGGCGCGGCGGCCGAGCGCCCGGTGTCGTCGCGCTCCGGACCGTCGGGGCCGCCGACCGTCGAGGTGGCGCTCGACCGCTTCTACCGCTATCTGGAGGCGACGAGGGCGACCGAGGGCCGCGAGCGCTGGCAGCGCGCGCGTGAGCTCGTCGAGGAGCTGCGCGGCATGGGCGACGTCGCGGGATCGGCGCTGATGAAGGTGCTGGGCGCCGGCAACGACAGCGACGAGCGGCGCGCGGCGGCGCGGCTCCTGGGCAGCCTTCAGATTCCCCAATCGCTGCCACTGCTCAAGGACATCATCCAGAACGACGACGACGTGCTCCTGCGCCGCGCCGCGGCCGCGGGCCTGCGCCAGCTCCAGACGCCCGAGTCGATACCCGTCATGGAACACATCCTGGCCAACGCCGGGGACGATCGCTTCGTGCGCCTGAGCGCCGCCTACGGTCTGGCCGAGTCGGGCCGGCCGCTCGGCGTCACCGGGCTCACGCAGATCTTCCAGGAGTCCGCCGCCGACGGGCGCGGCCGCGACATGGCCTTTCGCGCGCTGACGTCGCTGAACGACGAGCGCCCGCTGCCCTTCATGCGGCAGGTGGTGGCCTCGGAGGCCGAGCCGTCGTATCGGCTGCGCGCGATCCAGTACCTGACCGCCCAGGGCGATCGGCAGTCGCTCCCCACGCTACAGGTGCTCATGCAGTCGCCCACCGAGCAGGCGTCGATCCGCGACGCCGCCGCACAGGCGTACCGGACGCTCGGCGGCAAGTGACCGCGTCGGGATCTGGTTGACCGCGATGTGCTACATGTAGCACACTCGCAGCGTGCGCACCGCCGGCGTCCGCGAAGCCCGCCAGAATCTGTCGGCCCTGCTCGACGAGGTCAAGAAGGGGCGGGAGGTCGTGATCACCGAGCGCGGCCGTCCGGTGGCCAAGCTGGTCCCGCCGGATCGCGCGCGCGGCAAAGGTGTTCCCAATCTCGCGGCGTTCCGCAAGAAGATGCCGGTCTTCGATCCTCCACTCTCCACGACGATCGAAGAGGATCGTGAGGACCGCATTTAATCGGCGCCCGGTGCGGTGGCGCGAACAGCGCGCCGCGTACCGGATCCAGGTTCCCGGCCCTCTGTACTGCGACACCAGCGCACTGCTCAAGCTCTACGTGTCCGAGCCGGGCAGCGACGAGTTCAACCGCATGGTGCAGGGGCGAGAGGACCTGTTCGTGTCCGATCTGACGGTGACCGAGGTCGCCTCCGCCCTCGCCCGCCGTTTGCGTCAAGGCGCGGGCACCCTGGAGACCGCGCGTCTCATGCAGCACGCGATCCTCGAGCGCCTCGATGGTGGCATCTACCATCGTGTCGAGCTCACCCGCGACGTCCACCGCCGGGCGGAGCGATTTCTCCTCAGTCTGATAGAGACTCCGCTCCGCGCGGCGGATGCTCTGCACCTGGCGCTGGCGACATCGGCGCACGCGGCGTCGCTGGCGTCATTCGACGCGCGACTCGGAGCCGCGGCGCGCGCGGTCGGCCTGGTCACGTACCCCTGATGCAGTCCGCCGACGTCGTCGTCGTCGGCTCCGGCGCCTTCGGCGCCAGCGCGGCGTATCACCTGGCGCGCCGCGGCCTCCGCGTGGCGGTGCTCGAGCGCGCCGCCCTCGCCTCGCAGACCTCGCCGCGCGCGGCCGGGCTGACGAGCCAGGTCCGGGCGACGCCCGCGCTCACGAGGCTGGCCCAGCGGGCGGTGACGAAGCTGGCGTCGTTCAGCGAGGAGACGGGCCAGCCGCTGCGCTTCACCCAGAGCGGGGCGCTCAAGATCGCCCGTACCGAGCGCGACGCCGAGCAGCTCGGGCGCGAGGTGAAGCGCGGCGCGGCGGTCGGCGTCCCGATCGAGCTCGTCTCGGTCGCCGAGGCCCGGCGGCGTCTGCCGATCCTCGGCGAGCGCGGCATCGTTGCCGTCACCTGGAGCCCGACCGACTGCAACGTCGAGCCGTCGGAACTGCCGCTCGGCTACTGCCGCGCCGCGGAGAAGCTCGGCGCGGTGCTGCTGCCGCACACGCCGGCCACCGGCTTCGAGCTCGGCCCGCGCGGTGTGGAGGCGGTGCGCACGCCGCGGGGCACGATCGCGACGGGCGCCGTGGTGGACGCCGCCGGCGCCTGGGCGCGCCTCGTGGCCGGCGCGCTGGGCGCGCCGCTGCCGGTGGTGCCGACGCGCCATCAATTGCTCATCACCGAGCCGATTCCGGGCGTGACGCCGGAGTTCCCGATCGCCCGCGTCATCGACGTCAACGTGTACGTGCGCCACGAGCGCGGCGGGCTGATGCTCGGCGGCTACGAGCCGGATCCCGTACAGGTCGAGGCGGTGCCGGACGACGTCGCCGGGCTGCCGCTCGACATCGAGGTGCTGTGGCGGCTGGCGCGGAGCGTGCGCGAGCAGTTCCCGATCTTCCAGGACCCCGCCCTCCGCGTCGCCGAGCACCGCGGCGGGCTGCCGACGCTCACGATGGACGACCGCTACCTCGTGGGGCCGCTGCCCGGCGTGGCCGGCGCCTGGGTGATGAGCGGCTGCTGCGTCGGCGGCCTCAGCGTCTCGCCCGCGCTCGGCGAGGCGATCGCCGGCTGGATCGTCGACGGCGCGCCCGCGCTCGACTGCGCCGACATCGCCCCCGCGCGCTTCGCCGGGGCCATCGACGAGGCCGACCTGCGCGAGCGCTGTCGGCACGCGTACGCGACCCACTACCGCACGAGCGGCGGAGACGCCGCTCCGTGAACCCAGGAGAGAGCATGGACGCCGTCGGTTTCGCGAGCACGCTGGAGCGCGTCCACGACGCCGACGTGGCGGAAGCGCTGAACGCCATCGACCCTCCCGCCGCGGCCCGCGTGCTGGCTGCGCTGCCGTTCGATCTGGCCGTGCGCGCGCTCAACCAGCCCGAGCTCGATCACCGGGCGCTGCTGTTCGAGCACCTGCCCATCGACCGGGCGGTGGCGCTGATGGGGGCGATGTCGGCCGACCAGCGCGCGGACGTCTTCCGGAACCTGCCCCAGCGCGTCGCGGCGCGGCTGCTCGCCGCCGTGGACAGAGGCACCCAGGAATCGCTGCGCTCGCTCCTGAACTACCCGCCCACGACGGCGGGCGGCATCATGACCACGGAGCACGTCGAGGCGCCGGCCACGTGGACGGTGGAGCGCGCGCTCGTCCAGATTCGCAGCGGCGGTCATGCGCGCCGCCCCGTCTACGCGGTGTACGTCCTCGATCCGGTGGATCGCCGTCTCGTGCACACGGTGACCCTGCGCGAGCTGGTGCTCGCGGATCCGACGCACACGCTGCTGGAGGTCGGCGACCGACATCCGCCCGTCACCGTCCGCGCCTGGACGGACCGCGAGGAGACGGCCCGGCTCATCGCCAAGTACGATCTGCTGGCGGTGCCGGTCATCGACGAAGGCGGCCACCTGCTCGGTATCGTCACCGTGGACGACGTCATCGACGCGCTGATCAAGGAGCAGACCGAGGACGTCCACAAGCTCGGCGGCATGCAGGAGCTGGACGAGCCGTACACGAAGGTCCGCTTCTGGACCATGATCCGCAAGCGCGGCGGCTGGCTGTGCGCGCTGTTCCTCAGCGAGATGCTGACGGCGACGGCGATGCAGCACTTCGAGGGCGCGCTGAGCCGCGCCATCGTGCTGACGCTCTTCATTCCCCTCATCATGAGCTCCGGCGGCAACTCCGGATCGCAGGCGACGTCGCTCATCATCCGCGCGCTCGCGCTGCGCGAGGTGCGGCTGCGCGACTGGTGGTGGATCGCCCTGCGCGAGCTGCCGGCGGGCGTCACCCTCGGCGCGATCCTCGGCGCCATCGGCATCTCACGCATCGTCTCCTGGCAGCTCTTCGGCTTCTACGACTATGGTCCGCACTGGTTTCTGGTGGCGCTCGCCGTCGGGAGCGCACTGGTCGGGGTGGTGACGTTCGGCTCGCTGGCGGGCTCGATGCTGCCGTTCGTCCTGCGCCGCCTCGGCTTCGATCCCGCCAGCGCCTCGGCGCCCTTCGTGGCAACCCTGGTCGACGTCACCGGGCTGGTGATCTACTTCAGCGTCGCGTACCTCGTGCTACGCGGGACCCTGCTGTAACGGCAGCTCGACCCGCCGGCCCATCGCGCTCGCGCGCTGCCCCGCCGCGATGACCTCCTGGACGTCGCACCCGACGTCGGCGGCGCAGAACTCCGTCACCGCGCGGCCGGCGCTCACGCAGGACAGGAAGTGAGTCGGGCCGTCGCGCTCGCTCGGCGGCAGCGGCGGCGGGTCGACGACGCGGCTCCCGTCGCGCGTGACGAGCTGCACGCGGCCGGCGCCGGCGCCCTCGCCCTCGCGGGTGGGACGCGGCTGATGGACGAGCAGCGTGCCGCCCTCGCCGTAGACGACCATCGCGAAGGCGGGCTCGCCGCCGATCTGCGTCCAGCTCGCCTCGAGTAACCCGAGCGCGCTCGGGTAGGAGAGGACGACCACGGCGTTGTCTTCGGCGACGAGTCCCGGCTTGCGCGGCGGCGGCGTCACCGCGGTGACGGCGTGGGGCCGGCCGAGCAGGAGGCGGCAGAGCACCGCCCCGTAGCCGCAGTAGTCGACGAGCGCGCCGCCGCCGTTGCGCGCGGGATCGTAGAGCCAGTCGCAGAACTGCGGCGAGCAGCCGAACTCGCGCGGCCCGGCGTGGCCGCCGCGATGGCTGAGCTGAACCGGCGCGCCGACGGCGCCGTCGCGCGCCAGCGTCAGGCCGTGGCGCAGCGCCGGCCGCCACGCCGTGGGCCAGTTCACCATCAGCGGAAGGCCGGCCGCCCGCGCGGCGGCAAGCAGCGCGCGGGCGCCGGGCAGGTCGGCGGCCATCGGCTTTTCGACCATCACGGGCAGCCCGCGGCCGAGCGCGCGCACGCCGAGGTCGGCGGACGTGCGGTTGTCGGAAAAGATCATGACGGCGTCGAGGTCGCGGCGCGCGAGCAGGGCGTCGAAGGTGTCGTGCGTCGCCACGGCGCCGTCGAGGTCGCGGAGCCGCTCGCGCAGGCGCGCATCGGGCTCGGCGGCCGCGACGAGGCGGCCATGGTCGCCGGCCGCCAGCGCCGCGAGGTTGCCCCACACGTGATCGTGGCTCAGCCCGAGGACGCCGACGCTCAGCCGCGCCATGCGTGGGTATTGTCGCAGCCGTCGGGTGCCTTCGCACCCGCTCGCGTGACGCTCACGTCCCGGGCGCTGTAATTTTCACGACACCCGCCGTGTGACGAACGGCACCCGCCATGCACTCGCCCATCCACCACGGCTGCGTCTGACACGCCGCCGAATGCCCAGCAAGGAGAAGATGCAATGCAACAGCAGACTCGAGCAGTCGCAGGTTTCCTGGCGGCGGTCGTCCTCGTGGCGGGCTGCTCGCGGGCCGCCCGGGAGCCGCGCGTCAGCGAGGCCCAGGCGCCGCCGCAGGCCACCGCGGCGTCGACGGTCGTCGCCCCGCTCCCCGGTCATCCGCCCGTCACCACGAGCGGTGTCGTCGCCAAGTTCGACTCGACGAACGGCGTGATGGTCTTCCAGGACGGCCGGAGCGTGAAGCTCACCGATCAGAGCCAGATCGTCGCTGCCAAGACGCAGCAGCCGGTCGATCCCCGCGCCGTGCGTCCCGGCGACCGGGTCGTCGTGCAAAACGCGCTACCCGTCGGCCTGTCGTCGGTGGCGAAGGGCAAGCGCCAGCGCGCGGCGACGGTCGCCACCGTCGATCAGCAGAACCAGCTCGTGCGGATGACCGACGGCAGCACCGTGCGCGTGAGCCCGTCGACTCGAATGACGATGGGTTCCGGCGGCCAGACCATCGTGCTCGCCGACCTGCGCCCGGGCGACGAGGTGATCATCGTGATGGAGGAGATGGCGCCGACGGTGTCCAGCTCGTCGGCGACGACCGGCTCGTCGGCGACGACGGGCACGCAGACCTCGATGAACACCGGCTCGCGCGCGACGACGACGGGCTCGCCGAGCGAGCTGCCGCGCAACGTCATCACGGGAGCGCCGAGCGACCCGAGTGACGCGAATGAGCTGATCCTGTTCAGAGAGGCCGAGGCGCCCTGACATCTCGTCCGGGCCGGTGGCGGCGGAGACGCCGGGTGTCCGGTGTCTCCGTCGCCCGTTGTATGATCCACAACCGTGAAGGTCGCCGCGCTCGAGACCTACGTCCTGTCCGCGACCTTGCCCCACCCGGTGCACACGTCCGACTGAGAGGACGACCCGCATGCCGAAGATGTGGCGCGTGTACAGCGGTACGGATGGCCAGTCGCACATCGCCGAGCTGCCGCTGGCGATGAAACCGTTCCGGGACGTCGAGGGCGCCCACGGCGAGGGCACCGCGATGCAGCCGGCGAGCGGCATCGCCTTTCGGGCGGCGCCGCCGGGCTACGTGCTCGACTGGCACTGCGCGCCGCGACGTCAGTATTCGATCTCGCTGGCGGGCGCGGCGGAGATCGAGGTCGGCGACGGCACGGTGGCGCGCATCGAGCCCGGCGACGTCGTGCTCGCCGAAGATCTGACGGGCCGCGGGCACGTCACGCGCGTGGTCGGCAGTCAACCACGGCTCTACGCGATCGTGCCGCTGAGCGATCCGTAGGAGAGAGGGACCCATGGACGTCGGCGCGGCGATCTTCTTCACGGACTACTCGATGGGCCCGGCCGCGCTCGGCCGGGCGCTGGAGGAGCGCGGGTTCGGCTCGCTCTGGGCGCCGGAGCACTCCCACATCCCGCTGTCGCGCCGCACGCCGTTCCCGCAGGGCGGCGAGCTGCCCAAGAAGTATTACGACGTGATGGATCCATTCGTCACGCTGGCCGCCGCCGCCACCGCGACCACGCGGCTGCATCTCGCCACCGGCGTCTGTCTCGTGGTGCAGCGCGATCCGATCCAGACGGCCAAGCAGGTCGCGAGCCTCGATGCGATCTCGGGCGGCCGGTTCCTGTTCGGGATCGGCGCCGGCTGGAACGCCGAGGAGATGGCCGATCACGGCACGGAGTTCAAGACGCGCTTGCACGTGATGCGCGAGCGCGTGGAGGCGATGAAGGCGATCTGGACGCGGTCGAAGCCGGAATATCACGGGACGTTCGTCGACTTCCCGCCGATGATGACCTGGCCGAAGCCCGTGCAGAAGCCGCACCCGCCGGTGCTCGTGGGGGGCGCCTTTCCATACGGCGCGCGCCGCGCGATCGCCTTCGGCGACGGCTGGGTGCCGCACGCGCGGCGCCCGGCCTACGGCGACGTGCTCGGGCTGCTGCCGGACTTTCGCAAGCTGGCGGTGGAGGCCGGGCGCGATCCGGCGACGCTGCCGATCACGATCTTCGGCGTACCGGAGGATCGTGACCTCGTCGCGCGCTATCGTGACGCCGGGGTCGCCCGCGTCGTCTTCAATCTGCCGCCGGCGAAGGCCGACGAGGTGCTGCCGGTCCTCGACCGATGCGCAGACCTTATGCGCCAGGCGCGCGGCTGAGCACAGAGCCGCTCAGAGCTCGTTGGCGAGGATCTGGTCGAAGCTCTGGCGGCGACGGATCAGGCGCAGCGTGCCGTCGGGATCGAGCATCGCTTCGGGCACCTGCGGATACGAATTGTAGTTGATGGTCGACATCGCCGCGCAATAGGCGCCTGCGCCGCCGACGATCACGAGATCCCCGACGCGGGGCTTCGGCACCCGGCGCGGGCCGAGGCTCTCGGGGTCGCCCGGGGCTGGCGTGAGGATGTCGCCGGACTCGCAGCACGGCCCGACGAAGACAACCTGAGCCGACTCGCGGCCGGTGGCCATCACCTCGATCGGATGCTGGGCGCCGTAGAGCGACGGGCGCGTGATCTCCGTCATCCCGGTGTCGAGCTTGGCGAACAGGTAGCCGTCCTTGCCGGTGTCGACGACGTCGATGCACGTGGCCACGACGGCGCCCGCGTTCGCGACGAGGTACGTGCCCGGCTCGATCTCGAGGTGCAGCGCGCGCCCGGCGCGGGCGCGGAAGGCGTCGAGCTCCCGCGTCACGTGTGCGGCGACGTCGTTCATGTCGACGCTCGGCTCCTCGGGCATCCGTCCTACCTTGAAGCCGCCGCCGAGGTTGACCACCACGACATCCGGAAACTGAGCGGCGAGGTCGAGCGTCATCCGCGCCACGCGTTGCCACACGTTCGGGTCCGTGCCGGAGCCGATGTGCGTGTGGAGCGTACGCAGCGTCAGGCGGTGGCGCGCGGCCAGCGCCTTCACCTCTTCGAGGTACTCGTGCCAGATCCCGAAGCTCGAGGACGGCCCGCCGGTGTTCGTCCGCTTCGTGGAGCCGCTGCCAAGACCCGGGTTCATGCGCACCGCGATGGTATGTCCCGCTGCCGCCTGGCCGATGGCGTCCAGTTGGTGCAGCGAGCACGCGTTGAGTCGCACGCCGCGGCGCAGGTGCTCGGCGAGGTGCGCGGACGGCATCTGCGAGCTGAGCTGAATTCGATCTGGCGCGAACCCCGCGCGCAGCGCGCGCTCCACTTCCCAGTCGCTGGAGGCGTCGATGTGCAGGCCCAGGTCGCGGAAGAGCATGAGAATCTCGCGGCCCGGATTGGCCTTCATCGCGTACCGCAACGTCAAGCCATACGGCACTTTGAAGTCAAGCAGACGGCGCGCCATGCGCTCCAGGGCCGCGCGGTCGTACACGTAGCACGGAGTGCCGAACCGGTCACGCGCCTCTGCCGCCTTATCGGCGGTCAGGAACGGAGTCATGTAGGTGCCCGCTCGAGGAGCCGGCCCGCCGCGCGGATCTCTCCGGCGCCGAAGGGCGGCGAGATCAACAAGATGAGGCGCTCGACGCCGGCACGCTCGAGCGACTGTCGCGCGCGCGAGTCCGCGCGCAGCATGCGCTCGTCGAGCCCCGCGAACACCGTCACCACGAACCGCGACGCCTCACGGCCCGCGGCCGTGTGCTCCTCGCGCGCGCGCTGGACGAGCGCGCCGAGCTGCGGATGGAAGGCCTGCGTGTTGAAGCCGTCCGCGTGCCGGCCGGCGATGGCGGCCATCCGTGGCCCGAAGCCGCCCACGATGATCGGCGGCGGCGGCTCGGGACGCAGGAAGCCCGACGCGCCCGCCCACAGCCGTCGGATGAGCGTGATGGCGTCGACCACGCGCTGCGCGCGGACCGCGTCGCCGTCGACCGACTGGCCGATGGCCGCCTGTTCGACGGCGTACGGCGTGCGGCGGTTGCCGCCGGCGCCCAGCCCGAGGAGCAATCGCCCGCCCGAGACCGTCTGAAGGGTCGCCGCCATGTTGGCGAGGACGCCCGGTGGACGGTTGGCCACATTGAGCACCAGCGGCCCGAGCGACACGCGCCGCGTGACTTCGGCCAGCGCCGTCAGCACCGTCCAGGCCTCGGGCACGCCGGGCCCGCCGTCGTCGTCCGGATCGCGCAGGTGGTCCCACGTCCACAGCCCGTCGAAGCCGCCCTCCTCCGCAGCGAGCGCGGCGGCGCGCATCTCGGCCCAGCGCGCGCTCATCGGGATGAGGAGCAGGTCGGTCTTCAGCCCAGCACGCCCCGCGCGCGGAGCTTTTCCACCTCGTCGGCGGACAGGCCGAGGACCTCGGCCAGGACTTCGGCGGTGTGCTGCCCGGCGAGCGGCGGCGGCGTCGTCGGCGCCTCGGAGGCCGAGAGGCGTACCGGCGAGCCGGGAAGCCGGAAGCGCCCGCGCGTGGCGTGCTCGATCGTGTGGATCTGGCCGCGCGCGTTGAGGTGCGGGTCGTCGAGGACCTCGGCGGTGTCGAGGACGGCGCCGCAGGGCACGCCGGCCTTGCCCAGCTCCGCCATCACCTCGTGCTTCGTGCGCGCGCGCGTCCACGCCGTGATGATCTCGTTGAGCGCGTCGCGGTGCTCCCAGCGCGCCGCCGCGTCCTTGCAGCGCGGATCGGCGAGCAGGTCCTCCCGGCCGATGGCCGTCGTGAAGTCGCGCCACATGTCCGCGTTCATCGTCTGCACGTAGATATAGGCGTAGTCGTTCGGCCCGCCGGGCGCACAGGGGTAGGCGCCGCCGGGCACGCCGCCCACCAGCGCGTTGCCCCGGCGCTCGCTGGGCCGGCCGTCGCGATAGTGGTCGACGAAGCGGCCCCGCAGGAGATTGGCCACCACCTCCTGCATGGCGACCTCCACGAGCTGGCCCTGGCCCGTGCGCTGGCGCTGGATGTACGCGGCCATGATGGCGGCCGCGGTGTGGACGCCGGTGCCCGTGTCGCCGATGGCGGCGCCGCAGCGGATCGGCTCGCGGTCGGCGAAGCCCGTGACGCTCATCACGCCGCCCGTGGCCTGCGCGATCATGTCGAAGCTCTTGTACTCGGCGTACGGCCCGGAGAGGCCGAAGCCCTTGATGCGCGCGACGATGATGCGCGGGTTGGTCGCGCGCAGGCGCTCGTAGTCGAGGCCCAGCCGCTCCATCAGGCCCGGCGCGAAGTTCTCGACCACCACGTCCGCGCGCTCGACCATGCGCAAGAACAGCGCGCGGCCCTCGGGGTGCTTGAGGTCGATGGTCACGCTGCGCTTGTTGGCGTTGAAGACGAGGAAGAACATCGCGTCGAGACCGGGCACCTCCGGACGGTTGCGGCGCGACTGCTCGCCGCCCGGCGGCTCGATCTTGAGCACGTCGGCCCCGAGCCAGCCGAGGAACTGCGTGCAGGTGGTGCCGGCTTCGAACTGCGTGAGGTCGAGGATCCGCATGCCGGTCAGCGCGCGTTCAGCCATCGCTCACTCTCCTTCGCGTCACCCGGCAGTATACCGGTGAGCACCAAGTTCCAAGACGGCCCGGCCGAAGGCCTGTAGGCTGGCGGTGGCCATGGCCACACCGCGCTTGCGGCGGACCGGACTCTCGCTCCTGGGTGACCTGCCCTGGGGGAGCCACGCCTGCCACCTCTTCCAGACGCGCAGCGACTTGCTCGAGACGCTGATCCCCTTCTTCAAGGCGGGGCTGGAGGGCCGGGAGCTCTGCCTCTGGGTGATTCATGCCCCGCTGACGGAGGCGGTGTCCCGGCGCGCGTTGGAGCAGCGCATTCCGGACGCTGAGCGCCACCTGGCCGAGCGCAGCATCGAGATCGTGTCGAGCCGTGAATGGTATTTCGCGGGCGCCGGATTCTCGCAGAGGCGGGTGCTCCGCGCCTGGGACGCTAAGGTCGCCGAGGCCAGGGCGCGCGGCTACGAAGGGCTGCGGGCCAACGGCAACGTCGCCTGGCTCGAAAAGCGGGACTGGCGCCGCTTCGGGGACTACGAGCGCGGCCTCGATGAATCCATCGCCCTCAAGCCGATGATCGTGCTCTGCAGCTATGCCCTCGAAAAGACCGGCGCGGTCGAGGTCCTCGACATCGCGCGCACGCACCAGTTCGCCATCGCCAAGCGGGCCGGACAGTGGCAGGTGGTCGAGTGGAGGATGCCGCCGACCGCGCAGGATCGCTACGACGTGCTGACGAGCCGGGAGCGGGATGTGCTGATCCTCGCCGTCGAGGGCGAGTCCAATCCCAGGATCGCCCGCGCGCTCGCGATCGGCGTCCGCACCGTGGAGACGCACCGCGCGAACCTCCTGCGCAAGCTCGGCGTGCGCAACCAGACCGAGCTGGTCCGGTACGCGCTGCAGCGCCGGTTCCTGCTGCACCCCCGCACGAAGAGCTGAGCGTTCCTCCGTCCGTCCTCCGTACGCCTACGTTCCGTACGCGTACGAATGGCGATCGCGCCGGACCCCGGGAACACTATGTACGGGGCCACGACGCGATGCCGTCCAGGATGCTGTCGATGACGATGGTGCTTGAGTCGCACGACCATCTGCTGCGCCTCACCATCCGCGCGCGCGGCGGAGCCGGGGGACGCCGACTGCAATGGCGCGTCTTCCGTGTCAACAAGCGGTGTCGGCACTGCCGGGCGCTCACGCCACGGCTCCTCCGCTCCTCGCGAGACTTCCGGGCGCGTCTCGAGAAGCTGATCTCGCAGGACGGCGCCGTGCCGCGCTGAGGGGCCTCCGACACCGCGCCGGGTCATCGAGGAGGGTCACGGGTTTCCCGGGACGCTCCGAGTGTTGGGGGGGTGTGGGGGGCCATTTCGGGGGAGACCGCGCCGGGTCATCGAGGAGCGTCACGGGTTTCCCGGGACGCTCCGAGTGTTTGGGGGGTGTGGGGGGCCATTTCGGGGGAGACCGCGCCGGGTCATCGAGGAGCGTCACGGGTTTCCCGGGGCGCTCCGAGTGTTTGGGGGGTGTGGGGGGCCATTTCGGGGCCCCCCACGTCCAGAGGTTAATCGGGCACCGCTTCCGGACGGCCGGACACGCCGGGCGGCGGATACTGCGCCTATGCTGACCGAAGAGCAGATCGACCAGCTTGCGGCGTTCGACGGGCGGGACGCGCGGGTCCTGAGCGTCTACCTCGACCTCGATCCGGCCACCCAGGTCCGGCGCTCGTACGAGATCGCGCTCGAGGATCTCATCAAGACGGCGCGCGCCCGGCTCGACGACGCCTCCGTGCGTGACGCCTTCGAGACCGAAGCGGCGCGCGTGCAGAGCTGGCTTCACAGCGAGACGCCGCGCGGCAAGGGCCTGGCGGTCTTTTCGTGCACGCCGCGCAACCTCTGGCGCGCGGACTTTCTCGCCGTCCGCGTCATGAACCACCTGGCGTTCGAGCCGACCCCCGACGTCGCGCCGCTGCTGAGAATCGTCGACGAGTACGAGCGCTACGCGGTGGCCGTGGTCGACAAGGAAAAGGCGCGGCTCTTCACCGTCTTCGCCGGCGAGATCGAGGAGTCCGAGCACTTCAGGGATTGGGTGATCGGCAAGCACGACCAGGGCGGCTGGTCGCAGGCACGGTACCAGCGGCACCACGAGGCGCACGTGTACTGGCATCTCGAGCGCGTCGCGCAGCGGCTCGCGGCGCTCCACCGCCGGCGGCGCTTCGATCGCCTGATCCTGGCGGGACCGGAGGAGGCCACCACCGAGCTACGGCGGCTGCTGCCGCGCGCGCTCGCGCGTCGCGTGGTGGCGGTGATCCCGGCCAGCCTCGCCGCCACCGACCGGGAGATCCTGGACACGACGCTCGACATCGAGCGCCGCGCCGAGCGGGAGACGGAAGAGCGCCTGCTCGGCCAGCTCCTGGACCTGGCGGGGCCCGCCGGGCGCGCGGTCCTCGGCGTGCGGCCGACGCTCGCCGCGCTGTGGGCCGACCTGGTCCAGACCCTCGTGGTCGCGTTCAGCGCCAGCGGCGACGGCAGCGATTGCCCCAACTGCCTGCGGCTCGAGCCGGGAAGCGTCGAGCGCTGTCCGGCGTGCGGGACGGAGATGCGCCGCGTGCACGACCTCTTTCACCGCGCCATGCAGCGCACGCTCGAGCAGTCGGGCAGCGTGGAGATCATGCACGGCGCCGCCGAGAAGCGCCTGCTCGAGGTGGGCGGCGGGCTGGGGGCGCTGCTCCGCTATCCGTCACCCGTGCCGCAGCAGGTCGCGCGCGAGACGCTCCGCTAGCGTCCGCTGGCGCCACGCGCGGCGAGCGCGGCGGTGACCCGCGCCCTGAACGCCGCCGCCGCCGCAGGCTCCTCGATGCCCCGGGCCAGCGCCTCCACGACGTCGGCCGGGCCGCGGCCGGCGCGCTCGGCGTCGCGCAGGTGGTCGCGCACGACGATGGCGGCCATGGGCCCCAGATACTCGGTGAGGGCGGCCGTGAGAATGGTGCGGAGGGTGCCGTGGCTGTCGGCGAGTGCGCGGGGCGGCTCCGCGTCCGTCAGCACGGACAGGACGGCCGTCGAGGACAGGGAGGCATCCGGCGATTCGACGAAGTCTCGCGTGAACGTGAACCGCGCCCTGGCGATCTTCCGGATGCCGTAGGCCGCCTCCATCCCGGTCTTGCGGCGGAAGCGCGCCATCACCACGATGCCGTCGCGCAGCCCCAGCTGTCCACCCTCGTTGTCGGCGGTGGCGATGAACAAGGTTCCCGTGCGCCGCTCGGCGCAGAGCCGCCGGAGCTCGACGATCAGGTCGTCGTAGCCACGGAACCCGTCAGTCATGTCGGGTCGCGGTCGTGGCGGAGACCGGCTTGTCGTCGCCGAGTTTCCGCATGGCGATGTGGATGCTCCGGCGCAGGCGGTCGATGGCGATCGCGAGCTGGTGCAGCTCGTTGCGGCTGTTGCCGCCGATGCTGGCCACGCCCAGGTCCGCCGCCTGCGCGAGGGAGATCTGATGGGTGGCGTGCGTCAGCCGCTTGACCGGCGCCACGATGGCGAACCGCACGAACAGCATCGCGATGAGGAACGCGCCGGCGATCATGCCGAGCTGCACGGGCCCGACGATGGTGAGCGCCGCCGTCCAGAACGAGGGGGCCGGCAGACGCACGCTGATGACGCCGGCGACGTCGCCCTCGCGGAATCCGAAGCCGTTGGCGGTGCCGTAGCGCACCTTGACGTCGTTCGGGGCGCGGTCGGCGTCGCCGTGGCAGCCGATGCACGACGCCTTGTGATAGAGCGTGCGCGCGAAGCGGAATCCATCGGCCGTGAGCTCGAAATACTCCTTGAGCCCGCGCTCCCGGATGCGCTGCAGCGCGGCGCTCTCGAACGGATCCGGCGCGTTGGCGGGATTCATCACGTTGTGCGAGGTGAGCCGGAACTTTGCGGGTGAGCCCGAGCGCGCGACGACCTCGGAAAACTCCCGCTGCGCGAGGGCCGGGTTCTTCGAGTAGAAGTTGACGGCCTTCAGGGCGCCGGGCGTGGCGGTGGCGCCGTCGTCCGCCTGCAGCAGCGGCAGGTGGCCCAGGTAGCTGCGCGCGTCGTCCTTCACCCAGACGCGGCCGTACTGCGCCACCCAGGTGCCGAACGCGTCGACGTTGTCGGCGACGGTCTCGGCCTCGCTCTTGAGCTGATTGAGATAGATCCGGTCGAGGATCAGATAGAAGGCGGCGCAGACGAGGGCCATCGACAGGAGAAACACGAACGCGAAGCGCGTCGCGATCGACGTCCTCCGAAACATGCGTCAGGTGATGTTCAAGTTCCCCGCCAAAGGCCGAGCCGCGCAAACCCGCGTCCGGGCAGGGCGGCCGCGGGGGCGGGCGGGCTGACGTGCCGCTCCGACATCGGCGGAGCAAAATCTGTCATATACTCCGCCGCGTGAAATTCGGCGTCTTCGACCACATCGAGCCGGTGCCGGGTCTGCGGCTCGATCGGATCTATCGTGAGCGCCTGCTGCAGATCGAGCGCCTCGACGCGGCGGGATTTTATGCCTATCACCTCGCGGAGCACCACACGCCGGCGATCCACAGTCTCGCGCCCTCGCAGAACGTGTTCCTCGGGGCCGTCGCCCAGCGCACGCGTCGCCTGCGATTCGGCCCCTGCGTCTACGTCCTGCCGCTGCACCACCCGCTGCGCCTGATCGAAGAGATCAGCATGCTCGACAACCTGAGCGACGGGCGCCTGGAGATCGGGGTCGGGCGCGGCGGCGTCATGGAGGCGTTCTTCTGGGGCCAGGAGGCCGATCCCGAGACCAACTACGCGCGCTATCTCGAGACGCTGGACATCATCCGGACAGGGCTGAGTCACGACGAGCTGACGTATGCCGGGCGCTTCCACAGCTTCGAGAAGCTGCCCATGTACCTGCGTCCGCTCCAGCGGCCGTATCCGCCGCTGTGGTACATGCGCAATCCGGTGACGGCGGCCCGGGAGGGCATGCACACCATCATCGTCGGATCCCTGGACGGCCTGGCCGCGGCCGTCCCGCGCTATCGCGCGGCGTGGGACGAGCATCAGGGCGCGGGCGCGCGAACCGTGCAGGGCGACGAGCCGATGATCGGCCTCGTCGTCCACCTGGTGGTGGCGGAGACGGACGACGACGCCATCGCCGCCGCCACGCCCGCCTGGGAAAAGTACCGCTGGAACCTCGCCGCCCCGCGCCGGCTCGAGGCCGAGAAGCGCAACCTCACGCAGTTCATGTCGACGAAGGACGGCTCGTTCGGCTTCGTCGGCGATCGGCCCACCGGCCTGCCGGCGCGCGAGCTGCGCCGGGACATCGACGCCGAGCTCGAGCGGTTCGATCAGCAGACGCGCCGGCCGCATCCCAACCGGCTGGGCGGCGTGGCCCTCGCGGGCTCGCCGGCCGCCGTGCGCGACTACATGGACGAGTACGTGGCGACCGGCGCGAACTACTTCGTCTGCTCGTTCCAGTGGGGCGATCTCTCCCACGAGCAGGCGATGCGATCCATCGAGCTGTTCACCGCGGAGGTCATGCCGCGCTACGGGCCGTCGGGCTAGGGCGCGCCCTCGAGCCGCGCGCGGTCGGCCGGCGTCCACGGCATCGACCGTTCCTGCGCGGCGCGCGCGCACCAGCTCCGGTCCTCGTCGCAGGCGCGCAGGAACGCGTCGCGGGCGGCGTCGAATCGACCGGCGCGCAGGGCGACGCTGCCGCTCGCGTAACGGTGGACCGCGCACGGTCCGGGCTCGAACCCACGGCAGCCGTGTAAATCCAGCACGCGCGCGGCCTCGTCCTCCCAGGCCGTGGGCGGCGTGCCGGGCGCCCGCTCGGCCGACTCGAGCAGCCGTGTCGCGACGACGTAGCAGGCGGTGTCGTTCCCCAGACGGCACGGGCGCAACCGCGCGTCGTCGCCGACGAGCCAAACGATGCCGAGCGTGACCGCCACGGCCACGCCGGCGAGCGACAGCAGATCGATCCCCCGGAAGACGACGGGCGCGTACGGCACGCGCCTCACGAGCATGAAGAAGGTGATGACCGCGGTGACGGCGAGGGCAATCCCCAGCAGATGCACGCGCCCGAGCACGTCGTCGGTGGTGTCGAGCCCGCGGAACGTCACATACTTGGTGGCGGTCCAGCCGAGGGCGACGAGGCCGGCGCCGAGGCCGGCGCGCACGAGCATTGCGGCCGCGCGCGATCGGCCTGCCAGTCCGGCCCCCAGCACGATGAGCAGGACGCCGAGCGCCAGGAGCGGCGGCTGGCGCTCGAGGACGGAGCCGCCGGCCCAGAGGTAGGCCACGCAGGCTGCGCCGAGCAGGCAGAAGATCGCGCCGACGAGGACGTTCACCTCACGATTATGGCTTAGAGCGACCTACCGGACGAAGGAGATCAGCGCAGGCCTTCCTGCTCGCGCAGGCGCGTGATGGCTTCGAGGTGGAAGAGTGACTCTCGATCTTTTGGTCGGCCGATGTATCGCGTGATGCGGATGAGATCGTCGAGCCCGATCACGCGCGTCGGATGGCCGCCGATGGAGACGGTCTCCGCATGCGACAGCAGGTCGTCGTACGTGCCGATCGGCTCCAGGTAGCCGAGGAGATCCAGCGGGTACTCGCCGTCGACCTCGAACATGTAGTTCTGCCCCAGCGCCAGCGCCTCAGCGTCGCCAGCGCGGTCGCGAGCCGCTCGAGATTCTCGGACGTGCGCCGATAGCACAGGTCGACGTCGTAGGTGACGCGTGCGCTGCCCATGAGGGCTTCGGCCTGACCACCGACGACGATGAACTCCACGCCGTGGTCGGCCAGCACGGCGCAGAACCGCTCAAGCGGGCTTTGTTCGGGCGTCGCGACCAATCTTCTGGACCCTGAGGGCGGCTCGCCGCGCGCGCTCCGCGCGGCGCGCCCGCTCGGTGGGCGTGACCCGCAGATTCGCGCGGATGAGCGACAGGTCCACGCCGCTCTCGTCGTACTGACCGGACGTCCCGAACGGCTCACGCGCCGGCGGACTCGTCACAGGCCTCATTCCATTCGAGCCGCCCTCCGGGGGGCTATCAGGAGCCTGTCGGGTTATCGAGGGGTGCCACGGCTCCGCCGGGGCGCCCCGAGCGTTGGGGGTTTAGAGGAGCGACCCGGCTGTGCCGGGGCGCTCCGAACGTTGGGGGTTAGAGGAGCGACCCGGCTGTGCCGGGGCGCTCCGAACGTTGTGGACTTGACCCGGTTTCGTAGAGGGTAAACTGCTTTCGGGTCACGCTCTCGATAACTCCCGCTCTTCATACGCCATGGGCGATAGGTAGTCGAGCGCCGAGTGCCGCCGGCGGGGGTTGTAGAAGCCCTCGATGTAGTCGAAGACTTCCAGGCGGGCCGCGGCCAACGTCGCAAAGCGGTGGCGGTCGAGCAGCTCGCACTCGAGCGTGGCGAAGAAGCTCTCGCACAGAGCGTTGTCGTACGCATCGCCCACCGAACCCATGGAGGGGCGCACCCCCGCCTCGCGACAGCGCAGCCCAAAGGCGATGGACGTGTACTGGCAGCCCTGGTCGGAGTGATGAATGACGTGCTGCGGCTGCCGACGCCCCAGCGCGAGCTCCAGCGCGTGGAGCACGAGCTCGGTGCGCAGATGGCTGGCCGTGGCCCAGCCCACGACTCGGCGACTCCACACATCGAGCACGACCGCAAGATAGAGGAACCCCGCTCCGGTCGGGATGTACGTGATGTCCGCGACCCAGAGCCGGTTCGGCGCCTCGGCCTCGAAGCGCCGGTCGACGAGATCCGGGGCGGGCCGCGCCGTCTCATCGCGGCGCGTCGTGCAGAACGGTTTGCGTCGGCTGACGCCGCGCACGCCGGCGTGACGCATGAGGCGGGCCACCCGCTTACGGCCGACTGCCACGCCCTGCGCCGTGAGCTCGGCATGGACCCGGGGCGCCCCATACGTCTCTCGCGACTCGTGGTGGATCGCCCGGATCTGCGCGGTCAGCGCTCCATCGGCCTCGGTCCGCGCCGACGGCGCCCGCTGGCGCCACGCATAGTACCCGCTGGGGGAGACGCCCAGCACGCGGCACATCGTGGCGACGGCATGCACGGCCCGGTGGGCGGTCACGAACTCGAATCCTTGGGCGGGCTCGAGGTGGTCTCCCGCGCGAACCAGGCCGCGGCTTTTTTTAGAATCTCCCGCTCTTCACGCAGCGTGCGATTCTCACGCCGCAGGCGGCGGAGCTCCTCCTGCTCCGCCGTCGTCAGCCCTTCCTGCCGCCGGCCGGCGTCGCGATCGGCCTGGCGCACCCAGTTCCGGATGGCCTGAGCCGACGGCTCGAAGTGGCGGGCCAGATCCTCAGCCGACCGTCCTTTGCGAAACAGCTCTATGAGGCGTTCCCGATATTCCGCTGGATACGGCTGCCGACTCCTCGGCATCGTGGACGCTCCTTTGCCCCCCAAACGATGGGGTGTCCACGAAACCGGGTCAACTCCATTGGGGGGTTTGGGGGGCCATTTCGGGGCCCCCCATGTCACTAGGGAGGCGACGATGGGCGACGAGCGACTCGACGCGATCGTGAGACGGGTCGAAACCCTGGAGACCGAGGTGCGGCGCTGGCGCCGCGCAGCCACGGCGCTGGTGCTCGCCGGCGTCGCGGTGGCCACCATCGGCGCCACGATCCCGCGGGGCCGCATCGTCGAGGCGCGGAAGTTCGTGCTCAGGGACGCCGCCGGCCGGGTGCGGGCGGAGCTCGGCCCCAGCGACAGCGAGAAGTCGATCGCCCTGCGGTTCAAGGACGAGGCGGGCTCACCGCGCCTCACGCTGGGGGTGGAGGACGAGAGCTCGCTGCTCGTGCTGAGCGACAAGACCGGACGGCCGCGTGTGGGCTTCGTGACGCTCGCCCACGGCGCGCCCGGCGTCAGCGTCTATGACGCGACGGGCCGCGCCCGCGTCGAGCTGGGTCTCGTGCGCGACGGCGAGCCGCGCATGGCGCTGCTGGACGCCCGCGGCGGCACCGCGTGGAAGGCGCCCTAGCTATACGACGTTCTTCGCGCGCAGGGCGGCCAGCTCGTCACGGCTGAGCCCGAGCCGGCCGCAGTAGATCTCCTCGTTATCGGCGCCGATCTCGAGCGGTCCGGCGTGACGCACCTCGCCCGGCGTGACCGACAGGCGCGGCACCACACCCACCATGTGGAGCAGCCCGCCGAGCGGGCTCGGCCGC
>Ga0137418_10000841_pt1 | contig 28200 bp, 24 predicted proteins | sample CZODoug3_1_2_16f_FD_122242 | JGI IMG/M metagenome (GOLD analysis project Ga0137418, IMG submission 122242) | Vadose zone soil fungal communities from Angelo Coast Range Reserve, California, USA - CZODoug3_1_2_16fungal (Hybrid Assembly) | ecosystem: Environmental > Terrestrial > Soil > Vadose...
GAAGATTCTGCGACGCTCGACTTTCCAGCACGCTAACCGACTGAATGCCGGAGCGTGCAGGGCTTCTCCGGTCTTGAGACTGAAACAGGCGTGATGCCAGGGACACCGCAGGGTGTCCCCCCGTTTGACACTCGCCCCTTCCCAGCATCACTCACCGGTGGGGCAGGAGCGCGGCCGGACCATGCCATTAACGGATGTCGCGCTCCTGGCAAGATCGAATGCATATAGGTCACCGCTCTCCGCATCTAAGGCCGGCCGATTTGCGGAAGGGCAGTTCGGAGAAACGATCGATCGTTGATCTGATCAATGTGCAACGGGGTGACGTCATGGAGATTTAAGTGCTACCTCCTAATGTGGCCGCGTAAAGCGATTTTGGCCAGGGAGGCAAATTGTGCACTGTGAGCAATTTTGCACAGCCAGGTCGCCGGGACATCGCCAGAATGATCGGGAAGGCGAGACCGAGAGCCGCGCATGGCTTGAGTTGACTTCGATACTCCCCGAATTCGGCTCAATGCGGCCGTGCTCGTCGGAGGGGAGGGAGATGAACGGAAGACCGAGAACGCCGCTGATACGGCTGTGGGTGTAGTGGGCCTGATCGGAGGCGGCGATTGCTTTGGGTGTTCCGTCTTCCGTGTAAACCAGTTGGCCGGCGACCCAGAGGGCTTCGAGATTGGCGAAGGTTCCTCCGCTGCTGAGGTGGCCCAGATGCTGGGGCCAGTGGAACATCTTCGCGAGCGCGGCGATGGCTTCTATCTCCATAGCGGAGCTGGCGCGACCGCCATCGAGCGCGTGGTTGTTGGGATTGATCGACATGGCCAACGCGTAAGCAGCGCGGGCGATGGGATGGGGCGGCTTCAACATCTGTCCGGCGTAGAGAGGATGAAAATAAGGATAGTTGTCGTGCAAGCGTTCGGCCGTGGCCTTGAGCACGTCGAGCAGGCGGGTTTCGTCGTAAGTGCTCGGTGAAAACTCGGGGAGCGCAGCGAAGCCGTCGTCTAGTTTCTTAACGGCTTCCAAAAATGCATTCAGGCTTTTTTGTTCAAGCTGCAACGATCACCAATCCGTTCAGGTTGCGGTGAGGAGAACGCAGGCCACAAGTCGCTGGTCACGATTTTTACTGCCAAACTTTATCAAGCTGCCCGGCGGTTTGCAGCAAATCGAGTTGCGCCTGCTGGCGCTGGAAATTAGCGTCGAGATAGGCCATCCACTTGTCGCTTTCCTCCAGGCGCGCTTTCTCGACTTCACGCAAATTGATACGGCCTTCGGCGAATTGCGATTGCAGCACCGTCAGGTTTTGTTGCGTGAGTTGCAGCTCCAGACGCGCCACTTCTTTTGCGGCATCGCGCTCGCGCAAGCGGCGCGTCTTGACGCGCACGGCGGCGCTGACTTCAGTCTTCTTGTTCGACAGAGCCGCTTTGGCCACGTCTAGATTCACCTGGGCCAGCGCGATATTCGCCCTTATTTGCGCGCTGAATATCGGCACTTGCATTTGAATTCCGGCATTGAAATTGTTGCGCTCGAAGGTCTTGAAGAATTGGTCGTAGTTGTTGAATTTCGCCAGCAAGCTGTACACACTGACCAGCTCGAGGGTCGGATAGTAGCCGCGTTTTTCGCCGGTCAGGCGAAATTCCTTGGCGCGGACATCGGATTCCGCGACGCGCAGCGCCACATTGTCCTGCAGCGCGAGAGCAACCAGGTTCGCTCCTTCCTGCTCGGCGACGCCCGGCAAGTCCTCCGGCGTGACATCGATCATGGTGTTTTCCGCGAGCCCGGTCTGGCCCCGCAGCACAACTTCGAGCTCGTCTTGGCGGCCTTCGAGCTGCAGAATGCGCTGCACTACACGCGCTTTTGTGAGCTGGTCCTTGGTCACCGCGACAGGTAGCTCGAAATTTTCCTTCTCACGCTGTTGCGTAACGCCCAGGATTTTGTCCGCGCTCTCCTGCTCCTTGCGCAGCAACTCGAGCGAATGGCGCACCATGGCCAGCTCAAGATAGGTGGAAGCAGTGCGCACGATGACACTGTTTCGGGCGTCCTCCAGAAGAATCTTTTGTGACTTGGCTTGCTCTTGCTGTTCCTTTCCTTGCCCACGCAACGGTTCATTGAAGACCTGCTCGGTGTAGGTGACATTGAACAGCGCGGGGGCGCGGCCGCCGGGAGTCTCTGGGATTCCTAAGGTGTAGCCTGCGCCGGAGCCGGCGTAGAGATTGGGCATGAACTGGGCTCTTGTGATCATGGCCGAGCGGTTCGCCAGGCTCGCTTGCAGCTTGGCGATTTGGATATCCTTGCTGTTTTGCAGCGCGAGTTCGATGGCCCGCTTCAGGGTCAGGGAAATAGCGGACGTGCTGGTTGGAATCAACGGCGCTTCCTGGGCGTGCGAAGTAAAGGGGACGAAAACCAGCAGTGCTACGCGCACGACGGCGAGGGAAGAGCCGGGTTTCCAGCTGGTGAAGCTTCTTGTTGTCATGCTTGCATCCTCTTTGTGCTATGGCCTCGAAAGCGGCGGCTAGCCACCGCACTCCAAAATCATTCGTAACGCAGCGATTCAATGGGCTGCAGGCGCGCGGCATTGTTGGCCGGCAGGTAGCCGAAAAATAGCCCGGTGGAACAGGAAACACCGAAGGCGATCAGCACACTTAGAGGAGAGATGGGGACGCGAAGGTTCCCGGGAAGCAGCGGCTGAACCAAGACTGGAATGGCGAGGCCGATCAGAATGCCGACGACGGCGCCGCCGCCGCTGATTAAAAAGGCTTCGATCAGGAATTGATAGAGGATTTCGCGGTGCGCCGCGCCGATGGCCTTGCGAATGCCGATCTCGCGGGTTCGCTCAGTAACGGTTACCAACATGATGTTCATGATGCCGATGCCGCTGATCAGCAGCGCGATGAAGGCCACGACCAGCAGCACGATGGTCAACGCCAGCGAAATGTTTTTCGCGGCACTCAAGATGGCGGCCAGCGTCTGAACATCGTATTCCGCCTCGGCCGGGTGACGACTGCGCAACAGCTGTTCCATCTGACGCTGCACGCCTGGCACATCGTCTGGATGCGCGGCTTGCGCGCTGAGAGCGCGCAGCACGTCCACGCCGGTATAGTACTTCATTAGCGAAAAGGGAATGATGACGGTTTCGCGCTGGATATCCGACAAGCCGAACGTGGCCACGCGCTCGCGAAAGACGCCGATAACGGTGAAGGTGAGCTCGCCCATGCGAATCGTTTCGCCGATAGGGTTTTCCAGGCCGAACACGCGATCGGAAAGCTCCTTGGTTATCAGGCAAACTTTGCTGCGCGTCTCCATGTCGGCAGAATCGAAATATCTTCCGCGGATTATGACCAGACGCCGAATAGCTTGAAACCCCTCGGTCACTCCGATGAGGGTCACCGGGCGTTCCACGCCCTCTACAACGATGGTCATGGGCAACTCGCGGTTTCCGGCGACTTCCTGCACGCCGGGAATGGCCTTCACCGCGTTCATGTCCTCGATGGTCAACTCGTAACTCAGCGGCTTCCCTTCGGCCCCAGCTCGAACCAGCTCGACCCAAACCAAGTTGGAACCGGTAGCTTCAATCTGGCTGAGCACAAACTTGCGGCCGGTAAGGGCCACGGTGACGACCAGAACGATGGAGGCGCTGCCGATGATCACGCCCAGGGAGGTGAGAATGGCGCGCAGCTTGTTGCCACGCAGGGCGTCGACCGCGACGGACAATGTTTCCCGCAGGTCCATCATGGGGCGGATCTCAGGTGCATTCTATGTTCAACCCTTTTTCAGGCGCTTCAAAGCTTCGCGGACATTCTTGTTTTTGGGCTCCAGCTTCAGGGCCGCTTCGTATTCTTGAATTGCGGCTTGCGAGTTTTGCTGGTTTTCGTAGACGCGGCCGAGCCATTCATGAACGCGCCAAGGAGGGGGAAACCCGCTGCGCAGGGGCGCGCGTTTGAGGTACTCGCGCAGAAGGCCCTCGGAATCGTCGGAGCGCTCATTCTTGATGATCAACGAAACGGCGCGATAGAACCGCGCGCGCGGATCGGAAGGAGCCATCGTTTCGCCTTGCTCGGCCACGATCGCAAGCGTCTCCGCCTGGCTCTGCTTCAAGGCGTAGTCGCCGATGTCGTAGAGAAGCTCGATAGATTTGGGATGCAGTTCCAGAGCTTGGGCGAACTCGGCGTCAGCCGCTGTGAAGTCCTTTTTTTGACGCCGGCAATTTCCCGCCGCGTAATGGCCCTCGGCGGGATCGAGCGCCGCAAGCTTGGCAATTTCCGGGCGCGCCTTGTCTTCACCACCGCCGGCAATGCCCGGAGCGCTGCAATCAAACTCAATGAGCGCCTGGTTGGCGGAAAAGTTTTTTTCGTCTAAGTCGACGGCCTTTGCAAATTCCTTGCGGGCTTTCTTGGCGAGCGACAAGGCGGAAAACATGGAAGCATGGCTGGCTTTCTCGCCGTAAACCTTGCCTAACCATTCATGGTAGACCGAACTTTGCGGATCGAGGGCCACGGCTTTTTCCGCGCTGGCGATGGCGGCATCATGCTGTTGGGTTTCGTAGTAGGTCTTGGCCAGGAGCAGATGGATTTCGGCGTCGCGCGGATGTTGTTCGACGGCGAGTTGCAGGAGCCGCGCCGCTTTGGCGTAGTCGCTGGCTTCGTAAGCTTCGTGGGCGGCCTGGAAGTTATCATCGTGGCGCACACCGTCCGCGGCTGCCCGGGCACTGAGCAGAGCCGGCGGGAGCAGAAGAGCGGCAAGGAGCGCAATTCTAATCGGATTCACTTCGGCCACGGATGTAGCTCGCATCGGTATTGACGATTTTTACCGGCATGCCGTCCTTGAGATCCACATCGCCGGGCAAGGCGACCATCTCGCCTTCCTGCAAACCACCCAGGACTTCGTAATTGGTGGCATCCGCGATGCCCACGCGAATTTCGCGCTTCTCCAGCGTCGCTTTCCCCACACCTAGGGCGTTGCGCAAGACCACAAAGACGAACCTCTGGCCGCCCTGCGCCTCCACCGCGCCGCGGGGCACGGTGAGCACGTTGATGCGCTCGCGGGAATTGATGCGCACGTTGACGTTGATGTTGGGCAGCAGCTCCAATTTGTCGTTGTTGACCTCGCAGAGCAGCTCGCCAACGCTGCGCGCGCCGCGCGCCACCACTTGCTTGGGGATCACCTGAGTTTTGCCCATCCAGGTGCGGTTGACCAGAGCGTCCCAGGTGATGCGCACGGGCTCGCCAGGTTCCAGGCCGCCCAACTCGGGTTCGTCGATAAAGGCGCGCACGCGGATCTTGTGGAGGTCAGCCATTTCGGCAAGCAGTTCGCCGACTCTCACATAGACTCCCGCCTTGGCGGGCAGAGAATAGAGGGTGCCGGCGGCGGGAGCTACGATGCGGCCATCGCGGACTTTTTCTTCCAGGGCGGCGACTTCGCTGCGAAGCTGCTCGACCTGCAGAGTGGTGCGATTGGCGTCGAGCTTCACACCGTGCTCAAACTCCTGCTTGGCGGCGGTGAGCTGCTTGACCTGCGCGTTGGCTTTGGCGAGATCCAAATCGTTGGCGGCGAGCTCGTCTTTGGTGGCCGCTTGCTGAGCGATGAGGCGCTCGAGGGAATCATGATTGCGCTGCAAGCGATCACGCAGTGCCACGGCGGCAGCAAGCTGGCCTTCGGTCTTGGCGGCTTCGTCGGAGCGGCCGCCGGCTCTGGCGGCGCGGAGATCATCTTCGGCGCGGAGTAGCTTGGAGCGCGCCTCGGCGAGCTGGGCGGCGGCGTCCTTGACGTTCAATTCGAGCAGGAGTTGGCCCTTTCTTACAGATTGGCCCTCTACCACGCCGATTTTTTCGACGAAGGTATCGAGCTGCGCACGCACCACGAAGGGGGCGATAGGCTCGACTTTTCCGTTGCTGGAGATAGAGGAGACGAGGTTTTCACGAACGGGCGTGACCGCGGAGATTTTGGCAACAGGCTGGCGGCCGGTAAGACGCACGAGCACGATAACCGCCGCAGCGGCCAACACGAGAAAAATCACGATGCGGTTTCGCAGCTTGCGGTCCATTGCTTCCTAATCCGATTGCCCTGCCGGTCTGCTCAAGCTAGACACTGCGGGCACACTCGCACGAAGTGAGTCCCATTGTATATGCGCGGCTTGCTGGCCCCCGCCCGGAATAACCCAGAGTAGTTGATTGTAACAACAGGTGCGGGGCTGGCACTAGAGATGGGGCCAATGCGCAAAGAACTCCCTTTGATGGATGCGCTGCGTTGGCGCGGGGATGCCGGTGACACCAAGCCGGCGCCAGACCACGCGGAGAGGAGGTGTGGCTCCATGAAGATTTGATGAATCGCGGGCTGGCTGCGTCACAAGACGCTGGAGATTCGATCGTTGCGGCTGACATATTCGCGGCGCCGGGCGCGTAGTAGACTCTGACGCGCGTGCGAGTTGAGGCCGGGGAAATCCGGAGCGAGGGGTCTTTGATGATCGAGGCGCGTGGCCTGTCGAAACACTTCCAGGACAAGAAGCGCGGAGAGATTCGCGCGGTCGATAACGTGAGTTTCCGGTGCGAGCCAGGGCGGATTTACGGATTGCTGGGGGCGAACGGGGCGGGCAAGACGACGACGCTACGCATTCTGGCCACCATCCTGGAACCTACCGACGGGACGGCGCTGGTGTGCGGGTATGACGTGGTCGAGCAACCCCAGAAAGTGCGCGCCAACGTGGGCTTTCTGTCGACGGCCACGGCACTGTATCCGCGGCTGACCGCTCAGGAGCTGGTAGAATATTTCGGGCGGCTCAATGGGCTGGACGAAGCCACGCTGAAGAAGCGCATCGACGAAATTTTCAACCGGCTGGACATGAACGGCTTCCGCGACCGCCGCTGCGACAAGCTGTCCACGGGGATGAAGCAGAAAACTTCGATTGCGCGGACGCTGGTGCATGACCCGCCGGTGATGATTTTCGACGAACCCACGCTCGGCCTGGACATCATGACCGCGCGGACGATTACCACGTTCATTCGCGAGTGCCGCGGCCGCGGGAAGACCGTGATTTTTTCGACACACATCATGAGCGAAGTCGAAAAGCTCTGCGACGTGATCGGGATTATTCATGATGGGAAGCTGTTGACCGAGGGGACGCTTGCGCAGCTGCGGGAGAGATACGCGGAACAGGACCTGGAGGAAATTTTCGTGAAGGTTGTGGGCACACTGCAATCGAAGGCGGAGGCGTAGAACGCTATGAATCTGAACGCCGTGGGGATTGTGTACCGCAAGGAATTCACGGAATGGGTGCGCGATCGGCGCACGCTGATTTCCACGGTGCTTGTCCCGCTTTTTCTGTTTCCACTGATGATGGTGGGATTCAGCGCGCTGGCCGTCGTGATGGTGGGCAAAGCGGAAAAGGAAACGCCCAAGATCATGATCCTGGGCGGCGAGGACTCGCCGCAACTGATCGCCAGCATCAAGAAGCTCGACTCCCTGGAAATCGTGCCCTATGCCGCAAATTGGAAGGACGAAATTTCCAACAAGGATATTCGGGCGGCGGTGGAAATTCCCAAGGGATTCGAGAAGTCTCTGGAAACCGGTCAATCCGAGACGGTGAAGATCTATTTCTATGACGGGGAGATGAAGTCGTCGTTCGGCGCCAATCGCCTGGAAAAGTTTCTGAAAGATTATCGCGATACGGTTGTGAAGGACCGCCTGGCGGCGAAGAATCTGCCGGCGTCGGTGTTGTCGCCGTTCGCGATCAAACAGGAAAACGTGGCGCCGCCGGAAAAGGTGAGCGGCGCAACGTTCGGCAGCTTCATCGGTTACACGGTAATCATTTTGTGCATGACCGGCGCGATGTATCCGGCGATTGATCTTACCGCCGGAGAAAAAGAGCGCGGAACGATGGAGACGATTCTGTCGAGCCCCATTTCGCGCATGGACTTGGTGCTCGGTAAATTCCTGCTGGTCTTCTCTGCTTCGCTTGCAACCGCAATTCTCTCGGTCATCTCCATGGGGACGTCGTTTGCAATTTTGGGTCACACCAACTTGATGAACTCTTCGGGCGGGCAGACTTTGGCGCTGAACCTCGGGCTGCTCTCGGTGGTTTCCGTTTTTGTCATGGCGTTGCCGCTGGCGTTTCTTTTCTCCGCGGTGCTGATGACCATCGCGCTCTTCGCCAAGAGCTACAAGGAAGCACAAAGCTACCTGACACCGATGACATTCGTGATTGTGATTCCGGCTGTCGCATCAATAATGCCGGGCGTCGAACTGACACCGAAACTTGCGCTGATCCCGGTTCTAAACACGAGCCTGGTCTGCAAGGAAATTATTAGCGGCACCTACCACTGGAACTCGATTGCGCTCATTTTCGCTTCCACCTGTGTGTACGCCGCCGCGGCGCTGTTTCTGGCCTTCAAGACCTTCCAGCGCGAGTCAGTCCTCTTCCGTTCCTGACCTGTTCGCAATTTTTTCGGTGACAGGCGAGCAATCCTGTGGTACTCTCCTACTTGGAGATTTTCACGTCTCCACCTCGCTATCTTTCTCGGTCACACCCAGTCAATTTGTTGTGGCAACCTCGGCAAGCTAAGTTCTTTAGAATCCGCACTTCCGAACCCTGTACCTGTAAACCCTTTAGAATCCGCACTTACGAAAAAAGAGGGGAGGGGGGCCCTGCGCCGGGAACGAAACCAAGATTCTTCCCGTATCACAATCGGCGACCTACCGAGGCGAATGACTATGCGACGCCCGATTCGCATCTTGCTGATAATCCTGCTCTTTCCGCCGACGCTCGCGGCTGTCGGCGGCTGGCTGGCGGGACCTTCTTTCCTACACCCGATCCGGCGCGAGCTCTCGCCGGGCTTGATTCGCGAGGCGGACGTCACCTTTGAACAAATAGACGTGCATCGCGAAGCGTTCGACGTGCGCGCGCCCGACGCAGTGCTCCTGCGCGGCTGGAAAGTGCGCGCCGCAAGACCGAATGGGAACTGGGTTTTGGTCTATCACGGCGTGGCGGACAATCGCATGGGCGTTCTTGAGCATGCACGCATACTGCTGCTGGCCGGGTACAGCGTCGTAATGATGGACTCCCGCGCGCATGGCGCGAGCGAAGGACCGATGGCCACCTACGGTTGGCTAGAGCGAAACGACACGCGCGCCATCGTCGATGCTCTTGAAACCAGTGAGCATCCCAGGCACTTGTTTGCTTTGGGAGAGTCGATGGGCGCAGGCATTGCGCTGCAGTCCGCTGCCGTCGAGCCGCGCATTGACGCGGTGGTTGCCGAGTCGTCGTTTGCCAGCCTTCGCGAGGCTTCCTATGACTACGCCGGGCTCCGGCGCTATCCTTGGCTGGGAAAAACCTGGCTCGCTCCGGGAACCTGGACGATGATCTACCACAGCGAATCGCTGGCGGGTTTTCCGGCTTCCCAAGTATCGCCGGAGAAGGCTGTCGCCGCCCGCCGCTTTCCCGTGTTGTTGATATGTGATGCAGAAGATGTTGCTCTTCCCTGCAGACACACAAAGAAGATTTATGATGCCGCCATAGGCCCGAAGCAGATGTGGGTCGTGCCCCGCGCGTTGCACACCGCCGCTCTGGGGTATGAGCCTGCCGAATTTCGGCTGCGCGTACTGGAATTTTTCGCAACTTACGGCGCGACCTAGTTTCGGGTAGCAGGTGTGCGTCGCTACTGGGCGGGATGCTGGCGTGTTTCGCACTCCTGGCTGAGGCGGCGGACGGTTTCGCGCAAGCGCACGGCCAGAGCGGCGATGGTTTCCAGGCGCTGCTGGCCGCCGTGCGGGAGCCGGCCGTCATTCTTGCGGCGGACTTCCGCGAGCAAGAGCTCGGCGTTGCCCAGGATTCCGGTGAGTGGATTGTTCATCTCATGGCGGAGCACTTCGCCAAACGCCTCTCCATTTAAGGCATTCTTCGCGGCAGCGAACTGTTGCGCGTCGCTGGCCACTTGCTGCGCCTGGCGCAAGCGCCGCTCGACCATCTCCAGCGCAACGGGCAGACCACCGCCGGCGCGCTCGACGAAGTCGGCGGCGCCGGCCGCGACCAGCGAGGCCAGTTCGGATTCCTGATCCGGCCCGCCAATCACCACCACCGGCGCGTGAACTGCCAGAGCGGAAACGACGGAGTTCAGGCGCGGCATCTTTGCCACACACCCTTCGCTCTCCGGGGTAGCAGAAGTTTTCTCGAGAAGGATGACCGTCGGCGCGGTATCTTCGACGATGCGGCGGGCGGCGTCGACGGTGCGCACCGCGGCAACGCGCAGCCCTCCCTCCTTGGCTTCGAATTCCCGGCGAGCGGCGGCGCACAGCTCGGCGTCATCGCTGACCAACAAGATGGTAAGTTCCCTGGTATGGATCATCTATTTCCTCGCTGCATTTTTCATCGCCGCCGGAGCACGTGAAGGCTCGCGCGGCGAGGTAGCCTCGAGAACGCTGCGGATCTTCTCCGTGAGCTCCTCGACGCGAAAAGGTTTTGCCACATGGGGCAGGTGATTGCGCTCCAGAAACTCCCGGGTATGCGCGGCGAGAACGTCTCCGGTGACAAACAAGAAACGTTCGCGAAGGGGATTTTGGGCCAGGGCCAGGGCTTGGTAAAAGTGCTCGCCATCGAGTTCGGGCATTTTCATATCGCAGATGGCCAGCGCATAGTCTTCGCGCGCCGCGCGATCGAGCGCTTCGCGGGAGTCCAGGAGGACATCGACGCGTAATCCTTCGTCCTCGAGCACGTCGGCTATGAGCCGCGCAACGGTAGGCTCGTCCTCTAGCACCAGGATGCGGGTACCGGCCCAGGCACCGAGGGCGGCACCGTGCCCGGTTTCAAGCGAAGCCGAGGCGGGCAAGGGTTCGAGCCGCGGGCGAACGGGTGAGGCACCACCCGTGGCCGGTAAGGGCGTCTCCACCGTGGCGGTGGCCGGGAGCTCGATCGAGAAGGCGGTTCCCTGGCCGAGGTTGCTGGTCAAATGCAATCGGCCGCCATGCTCGCGCACGATGCCGAGAACGATTGCCAGCCCCAAACCGGTGCCGACGCCCGCCGGCTTGGTCGTAAAAAATGGATCGAAGATACGCGCTTGGATGGCCTGCGGAATTCCGGGACCGTCGTCGCTGACTTCCAGGAGCACGCGCTGTTCGGCGATGCGCCTGGTCTTCACGCGGATCGTGCCGCCTTTACCTTGCTCCTCGATGGCCTGCCGGGCATTCCCGATCAGGTTCACGAGCACTTGCTGGAGCTGCCCGGCGTCGCCCTGCACGAACGGCAGCACTGGCTCGAGATCAAGCTGCACGTGGACATTGTCGGCTGCGAGGCTGAAGCGCTGCAGTTCGAGAGTGCGGGAGACGACCTGATTGAGCGCGACGTGGCGGCGCTCAGGCCGTGATTCCCTGGCGGAGAGCAATAGTTGGCGCAGGATGACGCTGGCCCGCTCCGCTTCCTGAAAGATCTGGCGCGCTTCGTGGGAATCGCCGAGGGCATCACGGCGCAAGAGCAGCCGCTGCGCGTAGCCGAGAATGCTGGTGAGCGGGTTGCTGAGCTCGTGAGCGATACCGGTGACCATCTGGCCGAGCTCAGCGAGTTTGTCCGTCTGCAGCAGCTTGGATTGGAAGACACGCTGCGCCGTGAGGTCGCGGTAGATTTCAACGCGTCCGGAAAGCACGCCTTTTTCATCAAGGATGGGGCGCGTGGCACGCTCCAGCAGGCGCGGAAACGGGCGGACTAGCTGCAGTTCTTCTCGCAGAGCCCCTTCGGTGCTGCGCGCTAAATGATACCAACTCTCCGCGAAAGCACCGGCGTCGGCGGTGCGCACACTGAGCGAGGCAACGAGATCGTCCAGCGTCTTGATGCGCCCCAGTTCTTCAGGGGACAGGCCGACGATCTGGCCGAAGCGGCTGTTCGCGGCGCGAATTTCCTGCTTTGCCCCGAAGAGCACCACGCCTTCCTCGAGCCATTCAATGACTTTCGTGATCTCACTGAGGCCGTGCACGGTCTGCCCGTTCTCATTGCCTTCGGACAAGCGTTCGAGGAGGACCTCGCAGCCGTTTGTGGTGGAGAAAAGGGCTTGGAGGCGGACACGCCCTCCGTCGCGAAGCTGCGCTTCCGGAAGGACTTCCTTGCTTGTGTCGGGGCCTTGGGCGGCGGGCAAAACTTTCTGCAGCCAGGCCTGCACGCGCGAAACATCGGTCATGGAAAACAGTTCGGCAAAAACCTCCGAAGGATCGCCTGCCAGGGCCGTCTGGAGCGAGCACGTCTTGCTTCCCTCTAACAGGGCTCGTGCACTGTCGCTCGCGTGCGCGATGCTGCCGTCGGTGCGCACCACGATGGTGGCGGCGCGGACCGCTGCAAGCAAGGTTTGGTGCCGCAACTCTTCCCCGGCCCTTCCTTCGCTTTGCTTCTGACGCAACAGCGCCGAATTGGCCAGCGCAGCGCGCAGTTCCAAGCGTTCCACTGCAACCAGGGACGCACTGTCCCGGCGAATGCCCGCGACGAACACGCCGAGGCTCTCACCGGCGGCCTCCAGAGGAAAGGCCATCACGCGCGCGACGTCGCCGTGAGACCACACGGCGCCGGGTTCGCTTCCGGCGACACGATGGGATTCGATTGCCCGGCGCCAGACACCACTCAACGGATCGCTATCCAGCGCGCGAATCCACGCGGCGTCGCCGCTATGCCAGGCAAAATAAATGCTGCGGGCCTCTGGCCAGGCAGGTTCCTTCCGTGTCATCGATGAGTCCACAAAGCGGCCGATCGCGGCAAAGACTGCGCCAAGACTGCTTCTATGCGCTTCTTTGTCCGTACAATCCTTCACGATGCCGGCGAGAATCTCGCTCGGCGATTGCGAACTGGCCAAGGCGGCCAGCACGCTCCGGGAGTCCTCATGACGCTCGCGGCCCAAGCGGCGCTCGTCTTCGAGTTCCATGGCCAGAGCCAGTTCGGCCGCCACGGACTCGAGCAGCGCTCGTGGCAGCGCTGCCTGTCTTTTGCGCCACCCCGCGAACAACACGCCGCGAAGCTGTCCGTACACCTGCACCGGGACCCAGAGCACGTGCCGCATTTCGACCAGCGCACCGATCATCGGATCATCGGGCGACTCGCCAAGTTCCAGCTCCACAGTTTTCAAACCGACGAGCAACTCCGCAGGCAAGGGAGGCTCTGGAGACAACCTGGACCACTCCGCGGGTGTCGCATCTCCTTCTCTTTCCGCGACGATCCCCCGGAAGCTGCTGACTTCGGCGGACTCGACCCAGGCACCAGCCCGGTCCGCCAGGCCGCAGGCCAGCATTGTCGTAATGGCATCTTTTAGCAGGTCGTGGCGCGGCTTGCCTTGCACGGCACCGCGGGCCACCGTGATGGTTTCCCTGCCCTCTTCGTGCGCCTTCCCCAGGACCCACATACATTTACCTCGATCCGCTAGCGCTACAGCCTGCGACAGGCGGCTTGGCGGCTGTCGCGAGAAGATAGAGCGCCCCTGTAAACTACATTGCACCGAGAGGCCCAACAGGGTTGGCGTATCTCATTGATGAAAGGACAGTTATGCCGCCTACAGAGGCTGGCCCGAAGGTCTAACATCCCATGTCGATACTTCTCGATGATTTTGGTTCCGAAGTGAGAAACAGAGATTGCGAGGGGCCAAGGCGAATTTTGAGTTTCGGGGAAAGGACGCGGGCCTGAGGTTGACAGGGATTAGCGTAACCTCACGGGAGCGCGCGCGCGGCGGCCGCGAGCCTTGCTTCTTAGTCGCCGGCTCTTAACTTCTGGCTTCGCTTTCCACGTGGTACTGCTTCAGCTTCCGGTAGAGCGTGGTCTTGCCGATGCCAAGAATGCGCGCGGCCGCGAGCTTGTCGCCTGCCGTTTCGCGCAACGTGCGCAAAATGGCTCGACGCTCGAGCTCTTCGAGAGGCACTAGTTCATTCGCCTCCGGGAGCCGCTCCGTTTTGGGGTATTGCAGATTGCTCGGCAAATCGGCCACGTGCACCAGGGGACCCGAACCGAGCGCCACGGCGCGCTCAATGGCGTTTTCCAGCTCGCGCACATTTCCCGGCCAATCATAGGCGATCAACTGGCGCATGGCGTCTTCGGAAATGTCTCGCGAGGTTTGCTGCGAGAGGGAGAATTTCTCCAGGAAGGACATCACCAGCAGAGGTATATCGCTCTTGCGCTCGCGCAGTGCGGGCAGTTTGATCTGCACCACGTTCAAGCGGAAATATAGATCCTGGCGGAAGGTTCCGGCCTTGATGGCCAAATCGAGGTCCCGATTCGTCGCCGCGATTATGCGCACATCGATGTGGCGCCGCTCCGTCGAGCCGACCGGTTTTACCTCGCGCTCCTGCAACGCGCGCAGCAGCTTGGCTTGCATATCCACGGGCATGTCGCCGATTTCATCGAGAAACAGCGTGCCGCCGTTGGCAGCTTCCAGCAGGCCCTGCTTGCCGTGCAGGGCTCCGGTGAACGCACCCTTCACATAGCCGAACAGCTCGGATTCAATCAGCGTGGGGACGAGCGAGGAGCAATCGACGGGAACAAAAGGCCGGTCTTTGCGCGGTCCGGAAAAATGCACGCTCTTGGCCACCAACTCCTTGCCCGTGCCGCTCTCCCCCAGGATGAGAACCGGATACTCGTGCAGGCTGACCCTTTGGATGATCTTGTAAACGCGCTGCATACGCTCGGAAACACCGATGAGACCGCCGAAGCCTGGCCGGGTGCGCAACTGCTCGCGCAATAGGTGATTTTCCTGCTGGAGTTCCACGGCGCGCGCCGCGCGCTCCAAACGCGAGCGCAGCTCCTCGATGCGGAAGGGCTTGGTTACGTAGTCGACGGCGCCCAGCCGCGTGGCGGCCACCGCCGAATCGATCGTTCCATACTGCGTCAGCACGATCACTGGCAAACTCGGGTGGGTGTCGTGCACGCGCTTCAGCAGATCCAGCCCGCTGGTTCGCTGCAGGATCAAGTCCGTCAGTACGATATCCACCGCGGAATTCTCCAATACTTCCAAGGCCTCCTCCGCGCTGGCTACGGCGAAGGCTTTCATGCCCGCCTGCCGGGCAACCTCGGCGCAAGTCTCCCGGATAGACGGCTCATCATCGACGATGAGGATATTCATCGAGACGGTTTCGCGGAGGACTGCCGCTTCTTCACTCATACGCGAACCCAGGCGACTCCATCAGCACTTTCCAAGCATTCTTATTTCCATTTCAGGAAACGTGGTTTTCAATCATAAAGCAGTATATACCTAAACTATATCCTGAGGTGAAGTGTCAATTCGGGAAATCAGCGCGGCTCTGCTAGCCGCCTGCCGCCCGTAAGAGCTTGTGTTATCTATGTGTCCCAAAACGGAACGAGGACTTTCGGTTTTGGGACTCTCTTTCCAAGAAAAATGGGCTCTTCGAACCCATCTCGAAGAGCCCATTCATGGTTGGCTAACTTATGCGACCCGCGCCTCCTTTGGGGAATGGCGAATCGCGCCTGGAAGCAGGAGCCGGGGCGCGCGCCCACGACATCCGCAATTGCTCGCGGCCCGCGCTGGCTGAAATGCTACGTCGCTGGGTTACTGTGCGGATCCGGGGCTTTGCGCGGCCGTGCCTGGCCCGCTATCCGCGCTGAACACGGTCACTTGCACGCGGCGATTCTTCTGCCGGTCGTCCCGGGTCTTTTCGTCGTTCACTGGCTTGTCTTTGCCCAGTCCCACGATTTGGACGCGGTACACGGGCACGTTGTGCTGCGATACGAGATAGGTCTGCACGGCCTCTGCGCGCCGACGGCTGAGCTCGAGGTTGTATTCGGGCGTGCCCGTCTTGTCTGTGAAGCCTTCAATGGCCACGAAGTAGCGCTTCATGCTCCCGACCTTCCCAGTACCGAGTTGGTCGAGCTGCTGTTTGGCTTCATCGGTCAGCTTCGCGGAATTGAATTTGAAGAGCACTACGACGTCGCCCGCCGGCTTGTAGTCGTCAAGGTTCGCGATGCGCTCGCTGAGTTCGGCGTGAAGATCGGACTTCACCTGGTCGGATTTCTTGGAGGCCGCGTCCGCACGCCCAAGGGCGTCGCCCGCGCGCGCATCGGCGGAGTCCGCCTTTTCCGCGGCTGCGCTGATCTTGGGCTCGTCACTTTCCAATTGTTTCTGCGTGCCTTGCGCCTGTTTTTCTACTTCGTTGACCTTCGCGTTGATGGGATCGGTTTGCTGGGCGACATACTTTTTGGTCGCACAACCTGCCAATAGCAGCACGCTGGCCACGATCGTTGCTTCGATGACCCGCTTCATGGGTATTCCTCCATTCGAATTTGATCTGATTCCCGTTGGTACAGTTCGATTGCTTTGGGCCGGGCGGAAGCGGGCTGGACACTTCGCGGAACTACCTGGCACGGCAGCAGGGCCACCGGAACCATCGAGCCAAATCTTACTGTAATCCCCTGCAACTTACCACTGTCGTCCTGCCCGCGCCTCGGGCGGTCCCGCACCGTCAGCGTACCTCAAAGCCCGGTAACCTGCACTCCTTTCCGCAGCTTGTTATTGAGCTCTCCCGCCACATCTCCGCAACCGCCTCTGTGGCGAGCTTGCTCTAGAACTAGTGCGCGGTGGACGTCGCGCCGGTGACGCGAAACTTGTACCAGGCCGTTCCCGCAGGGTACAGCACGTCGCGGATCTGAGCGTTCTGCTCTTCTCCCGGAGCGAGATTGAACGGAATCGTTCCTTTGTTCACCAGCAACGCGGCATTGTCCGGGCCGACGTAGGTCGTTTCGTACTGAATTTTGCTGTAGCTGAAAGCTTTCGATTTATTGTCGATGTCCACCAGCCAGACCGCCGTGGTGCCGCTGCGATCTTTTTCCATTCTGGCGCTCAGAATCTTCAGGTCATGCACGGGGTCCGCTTTTTCGGCTGCGGCGGGCGGACCGGCTGCGGCGGTAACCGGCGCCGCGGGTTTGCCGCCGCTTTTCGACATCGTGTAGAGCACGCCGCCTACGGCAGCCGCAGCGACGACCACGAAAATTGTCACCAACATCCGATTGGAACTCGATTGTTTCTGCTCTTGCGCCGCCTCAAACATTGCCGCCTCCTCCGCAACCCTCATGCGTCCGCAACATTCAAATGCACGCAGATGGATTCCGCTATAGGGAGGGACTTCGTGGAAATTGGAAGAAGGGTCGGGAAGCCCCTCGATAGATACTGCTTATATCCCATCCTCCCGTAAGCGGCAAGCAGACATGACGCAGCTCATGGCGTCAACGCGGAGGTGATTGCGACGGCCCCGCTAGTGTGTTCACCTGGTGACCAGTCGAGCACGGATTCAGTTTTTGGCGCTCTTCCCAAAATAGAACACGCGTACCCTTCTGTTGAGGAACTGCCCTCGTGGAAGAACTCGTCACGCCGCCTCCAAAAAAAACGGAACAACGCCGAGGCAGCCGTTTTCCCGTAATCGTACCCGTACAGGCCAAATGGCAAGAGACTAGCGGCCGCATCATCATCGAAAACGCGCAAGCCCGTGAAGTAAACATGCAGGGCGGGCTGCTGGACATGAAGGTGTTTCCCAGCGTGGGAAGCCAGATGGAGTTGACTAATCTGCTGTCTGGGGAAACCTACCGCGCCCGCGTACTCGCTATACGCCGAAAAGATGGGCGCGTGCTTGGAGTAGCCGTCGAGCTCCTGATCGCCAGCGAAACATTCTGGGGCGTGAACTTTCAGTTGAAGAAAACCAGTGCCGAGCTGTTACAGCTCGAGCATGCCATCCGCACCGGCGGCATCGATCAGCGCATCATGACGGATTTCCGCGACGCCGTGGATCACGTCCGCAAGACCGCCTGGGCCGTTCAGGAGTGGCAGGAGCGCCAGATCACACGCCACGATCCGCAAACGTTGCTTCCGCTGCTCATCAGCGAGCGCATCCGGCGCGCCGCACAGTTGGGCAATTCCATCGTTTCCGATCTCACCAACCACGAGGTCACTCGGGAAACTCCCGGCGTGGATCAACTTTTTGACGCCGTGCAGCGCATGCAGCAACTTCTAGCGGACCTGCTCCGAGATTCCTAGCGCAAGTCCGCAATTATTAATAATTGCCTTCAGACAGCCCTTTCAATCCCGTTTCTTGTCAGGTGTCTTAGGTACAGCTCCGAGCGACTTAATAAAGCTCACGATCTGCCAGCGCTGCGGTTCGGGCAGTTTTGACCAGACGGGCATGCCGCGGCGGACTACGCCATTTGTCAGAACCCAAAAAATAGCCCCCGGTGTGGCGCTTTGCACCTCCTCGGCCCGGAGGCTAGGAGCCTTCTCTGTGCCGTAGCCGGCGTTGCCGTGGCATTCGGAGCAATGCTGCTTGAATAGGTTCTGTCCAGCAGCGACCGCATCTGGGTCCTTCTCCATGGGGTTGCGCTTGGCCGTGGCTTTGTCGGGGGCCCTGGCGAGTTCGGCATAGACCAGTGCGTCTGCTTTGTGGTTGGGAGCCGCAAGCTTCTCATGCTGAGCGAGTGCGCATGGGGCCCCGAGAAGAGCGGTCATTAAGGACAGCGCAATAATGGATTCCTTCACGGGTGGCCTCTGAAGAGGCGGTTCACCGCCGAACCGAAACCGGTGATTTCCCTGGAAACGCCCCAACGCACCAGGAACGCATGACTGTTATCGTTCAAACCAAAGCCAAGGGAGAGACGCAGCGTCCAGTCGGATGGGAGATTCCAGGCTACGACGGGAGCGACATAGTGGGAAGTGTTGTTCAGGCCGAAACTATAGCGGTCTCCGAGTCCGCCGTACATCTCCACACCGGCGATGAAGTTTTCGCGGCAGAAAGAGCAGCGTCTTGCGGAAGCCTTAAGAGCCAGAGGACGGCTCGCACCGAGAGCGTAGCCAAATTCCCAAGGCTGGTTTGAGAGATTCTTGGATGCGATCATGTTTTCCGCGAAATTCCACCCTTTAACCGTACTCGAGAGGATGAGTTTGAACTCGAGTTCATTGTTGTGTTCTTTACGGGCCTCAGCATTAGACACCAGAAAATCTGACTCGACGTCGTGACCTTCGACCTCTTTTAGGATCTTGTCTGCGCTGTTCTTCTTCTCGTACTCAAAGTAGAGAACGGGATTTATGAAGTGCTCGCGTCTAAGGGGACGGATGCGGTTCTCGAAGCGTAAGCCCGTGAATACAGTGCTGTCATGGAACGTGGTTTGACCGTCCAGATAGAGCTCAGTGGTCCACCAGGCGGTGGCCCCATACTCCAATTCAGTCCAGAAGGCGTGGAAGTCGTTGCCGCCACGCTGCGTCCCGAAAGTGGAAAAGTATTCAACTTCCAAGCTGCCGGGCTCCTCAAGATAGTGATCATACGTAACGATGTAAGGACTCTCCTGAGCCCGGCTGGAATGGGGGAAGACGGTCAAGGCCGCCAACAAGCACGCTGCAGAAAGCGAAAAATAAACTCGCAAAATCGACTTCTCCTCTTGCAAATGACTTGCAACTAGCGCAAATAAGACTAACTTAGTCCTATATCCTCTTTCAAGGCTTAGAACCGACTGCGACTTCGAGCATCATCGCAACGTCCTGGAAATGCCCTCCTCTTTGCAGGAGCAAAGAACGAAGGGCGCGTTCCGCCATAAATCGAGTACAATGCCCCGCGTTAGATCGAAAGCGTGCGCCCTAGCGGGCCTCTAGCGAGCCATGAGAAATAATCGTCCTCAGCCCTGCAAGTGCGGCCATCCCAAGAGCATCCATGCACACATGTATTTCCAGGCGAAGCCTGTCAAGCTGCCGAAGGGTTGCAATTTCCCGGGCTGCAAATGCAACAAATACCGAGCTGCACAAGTCCCTTTGCCTTCTCAAACAGCGTAATAATGGGGTTCCGGAAATGCTTGCCAACCGGGTCACCCACGCGTCAAAAGCCGGTGCGACCGGGAACGTGAGTGAGGTATGATAGAGTGTTCGGAAACTGTTCATTAGGATGATGATGCAGACAGCTAACGGAAAAATCTTGCTGAGAGTTCGCCCCCGCGGCTTCTGTGCCGGAGTGGTGCGTGCGGTGGACATCGTCGAACTGGCCCTGGAAGCTTATGGCGCTCCGGTTTACGTGCACCATGAAATCGTGCACAACACCTACGTTGTGGAGCAATTACGCCGGCGCGGCGCGATCTTCGTCGAATCCATTGAGGACGTTCCTCACGGCGGCGTGCTCGTCTTCAGCGCTCACGGGGTTCCCCCCACGGTTCGGCAGGAAGCCAAGGATCGCTCGTTGAAAGTGATCGACGCCACCTGTCCACTGGTCACCAAGGTCCATTTGGAGGCGCTTAAGTTTGCGCGCGAAAGGCGCACCATTATTTTGATCGGCCATCGTGACCATCAGGAGATTATCGGCACGTCTGGGGAAGCTCCGGATCGCACCATCGTGGTCGACTCCGTTGCGGCGGTGGACGCTTTGCAAGTGGATGACCCCGAGAAACTCGCTTTCCTCACACAGACCACGCTCAGCTTGTACGACACTCAGGAGATCGTGACGCGTCTGCGCCAGAAATTTCCGGCCATCAAGGGTCCGGCCAGCGACGACATCTGCTATGCCACGCAGAACCGCCAGGAAGCCGTCGAGCAGGTAGCCAAGGACGTTGACCTGATCCTCGTTGTGGGTTCGCCCAACAGCTCCAACTCCAATCGCCTGGTGGAGGTTGCGCAACGCAGTGGCGTTCGCGCGCAACTCATCGATTCCGCGCAGGATATCGACGTCAAATGGCTCGAAGGTGTGAAGCGCGTTGGTTTGACCGCGGGCGCTTCCGCGCCAGAAGTACTCGTCGAGCAGGTCAGCGAGCGCCTGGCTCAGTTTGGCTTTACCGATCAGCGCGACTTGGATTTGATCCGCGAAGATGTGCGGTTCACTCTGCCGCCGGAGTTGGCGACGATCGCGGCCGCGCCGCGCCGCTGAAGACTTTGAAGACAGGCCCGGCAGGGGTACGCCGGCAGGCAACTCAACCCAGCATCGTAGGCGGAAACAAAAACAAGGAGCGCAACCTTGGCGGTCAAAATTGTCCGTCAGCCGAAGAAGATTGCTCTGATTGGCGCGCCTTCGAGCGCAGCGGCGTTTTCGCCGGGGACCGAGAAGGCTCCCGCGGCGCTGCGTGCGGCCGGCCTCATCGAACGCCTGCAGAGCGCCGGCTTTGAGGTAACCGATTACGGCGATTGCGCGCTCCGGCACTTTGCCGACGACGACGAGCACCGCCGCGCGCGCAACCTGACGGAAATTGTTGCCGGCCTGAACGATCTCAAGACTCGCGCGGAAGTCGCGGTGAAGAGCGGCGCGCTCGTCCTTGTTCTCGGCGGAGATTGCGTACAGGTCGTCGGATTGCTGACCGGCGCTCGCCGCTACTACAAGCGCATCAATCTGTTGTGGTTCGATCGCGACGCCGACCTGAATACCCCCGCAACAACGCCATCCGGCCGGATCGACGGCATGGTGCTCGCGCACATCATCGGCAAGGGCGCGCCGGAGCTGGTGCGGTTCTGGGGCGAGCCGCCGCTGGTGCGCGAGCCCGACGTCACGCTCTTCGGCTTGGCGCGGCTTGACCCCCCCGAACAGGATTTCCTTGCCCGCGCGCCGCTGCGCCATGTGCATGCTGCCGATATCCAAGCAAAGGGCCCTGCCGCAGCGGCCGTCGCTGCGCTGAGTCATTTGCATGCCGATACACGCGAGTTTGTTTTGCATCTCGACCTGGACGTTATCGCACAGGAGGACTTTCCTGCCGTGATCGTCCCCGGAAGCGGGGGCCTCGGCTTTGAAGACGTGCGTGCGGCGCTGAAGGAAATCGTGCGCCACAAGAATCTGGTGGGCCTGGACGTCGCGCAATTCAATCCTGACAAGGACGCCGACGGTGATTGCGCAAAGAAAATCGTCGATTTGCTGGTCGAATCGCTCTCCCTGCGTCTTGAGACACCCGCACCCTCCAACGCCGAACCCGCCGCGCAGCCAGAAGAATCCTCGGCTGGGACCACTGCTTAGCTTTCTGCTCGCTAATCGTGAATTCAGCTTGGCCGAACGCTCCGACCAGAAGCCACACCAAAAAGCCGCGAAAGAAAAACCAAAATCTCAGGCGGTTGCTTTAGCCCGCTTGCGCAGATAGCGGGCGAGCCCCAGAAAGGATAAGTCCAGCCCAGCGGTGAACGCGTGGTGGTCCGCTTCGTCGGCCCCCAGACGCTCTTGCATCTCGGCTTGCGCGCGTGACACGAAGATTGCCTTCGCCTCCGCTTCACTGGAGGCGGCCCGCAATATTTCCGCGGCCAGTTCCGCCCAGCGATGCAGCCGCCTCCGAAATTCGTCGATGTGCTCCGCGGGTTTCTCCGCGTAGCCAAAGTGCGTGAGAAAAAGCCGTGAAGGCCGCCGCGCGAGAATGGCTGCGAACGATTTCTCCCAAATCTCGAGATTGATGTCCGGCGGCGGCGTAGCCGGCAGGATGTATGGCCCATTGTTGATGCGAATGCCGGTGGTGTCTCCCACGAAAGCGAGGCCTTCCGCTGCGTCAAAGTAGCTGATATGGTGCGAAGCGTGACCAGGCGTGTAGGCGACCTCCAGTTTGCGCGCGCCCAGCGTCAGCGTCTCCCCGCCCTCGAGAATACGCAAATTTTCCTTCGGCACCGGCAGCGTCTCCCCAAAGAGTTGATGCAAAGTGTCTGGCCACAGCCGCGCCGCGCTGGCCAGCAGCCGCGAAGGATCAATCATGTGCGGCGCTCCGAGCGGGTGTACGTAAACGGCCAGCCGCGGATTGTCTCGCACCAGCGAACCGGAAGCGCCGGCATGGTCCAGATGAATGTGCGTCAGAAGAACGGCATCGAGTTGCGCCACCGAAATCCCGCGCGAGTGCAGACGCTCGCGAAGCATCGCATAAGTCGACTCCGGCCCCGGATCAATGATGGCGCGATGCCCGCCGGATTCCAGCAGCGCGGCCGCCACCGAACGCGGCCGCCCCACCCAATTTGTGTCGAGTACCGTAATATCGCTCATGGTCGCGATTAGTATAGCTTGAGTGCCAAAGCGGCCTGATGGCGAACTCCTTCACAGGAAGCGCAGAGCTTCTTGGAGCCATGAATCCGAGGCAAAATGCTTGCAGATATAACCGAGCAAATGGTGATTGCGCCAGTGATTTTGACGGGCCGGCACGTGCGGCTGGTACCGCTTACCCTGGAACATGCCGCGGGGCTGGCTGAAGTAGGCCTCGATGACGACCTCTGGAAATGGATTCCAACTCCGGTGCGCACGCCGGAGGAGATGAGCGCCTATGTCCAGACCGCGCTCCAGGAGCAAGCCGCCGGATCCGTCTTGCCGTTTGCACTGATCGAGAAATCTAGCGGCCGCACCATCGGCTCCACGCGCTATGCGAACATCGAGCGCGCGCACCGCCGCCTCGAAATCGGATGGACCTGGGTTGCCCGCCAATGGCAGCGCACCGCCATCAACACCGAGGCCAAATATCTATTGCTGCGCCACGCCTTCGAAACACTCAAATGTATGCGCGTGGAGCTGAAGACCGACTCGCTCAACGATCGCTCCCGCGCCGCAATTTTGCGCATCGGCGCTCGCGAAGAAGGCATTTTTCGCAATCACATGATCACCGCCAGCGGCCGCATTCGGCACACCGTGTACTTCAGCATCGTCGACTCCGAATGGCCGGAGGTAAAAGCGCGGCTGGAGGCCAGGCTCCGGTAGTAACGAAATCGCACTAATCATCCCTGCCTTGCAAATCCTCCACGATGTAGTGAGGTATGAGGTATATTGTCGAGACGAAAGTGACGGCGACCAATCCAGCAGAACGGCGGCGCAGCGAGCGCGTAATGCTGCAAGTTCCCGTGGTCGTGCAGGCCAGGACGCGGGACGGCAAAGAGGTGCGCGAAGAAACGCAAACCGTGGTGGTCAATGCGCACGGCGGGCTGCTGAAATTGCGCATGGAGGTCAAGGTCGGCCAGCCCTTCCTTCTGATCAACGAAAGATCCAAGCAGGAGCAAGGCTGCCATGTGGTCCGCGTCGAAACTTCCCAGGCTGGGCATTCCGCCGTGGCCTTTGAGTTTGATCAACCGGCTCCCCAGTTTTGGCCCATCGTGTTTCCCCCTGCCGATTGGGGCGCGCGTCCCCGATAGGTGAAACCGTTACCTATGATGGCCGCAACTATCTCAGACATCCAGGGTTAGACATGGGGAATCTTATTTGTTGCGGGTTTGGAGGAGTTGTCGATGCTATCTCGGAGGCTCTCGAGAGCCAGAAAGCCTCTTTTCGCCGCCTGCGCCATTGCCTGCGCGGTGTTGCTCGCCGGATGCGATGAATACGTCCACATCACGCGGGACCGAGACGTCCAGATCGCGCGCCACGCCACATGGGCTTGGCGACCCGCCCAGGAAGAGAGCCGCCGTGGCTCGCGCCCGGTTGTATCCCGCGACGTGATCACGCGCAACGAAACCGTAAACCGCGAAGATAATGCCGGCAACGAAGCCTTCCGCGGCAAAGTCAAGACTGCCATCGCGAGGAATCTAAGCGAAAAAGGTTTGAAGGAAGCCAGCGATCCCGCAACCGCGGATTTCCTCGTCGATTTTCACATTGCCGTGCGCCGCCGCAACATGACCGTCGAGCGCGTGTATCCGGGCGCTTACCCGGGATTGGTGTGCGGTCCCTTTGGCTGTTATTCAGGATGGGGTTACGGCCCCGCGGCCGTGGGCTATGAAAACATTCGCTTCCGCGAAGGTACCATCGTCCTGGATATAGTGCAGAACCCGGCAAATCACTTGGTCTATCGCGCAGTTGGAGAAAAGCCGGTCCGCCGCGATACGTTCTCGTTCACCCAGGATGAAGTAAACGGGCTCGTTCACCACCTGCTCAAGGAGCTGAAACCCTCCAAAAAGTGAGGGTTGCCAAACCGCTTACAGCGGCCCGAAGACCGCGACGCTATTCGCCGTGCCTACGAACACTCTCCCGTTCGCGATCATAGGGGTGATGAACTTGTTCCCACTGAACTGGTCTCGACCTCCGGCAGCTTGGTTCGAGTTGTAAAGTTCCGTAGCGAGATTCGTAGCGTCGTAGGCATGCAAGACGGCCGGCGACCCATTCTCCACCGCCCAGAGGATGCCGTTGTTGGTGCCATTGGCGGAGATCGTCGGCGTTGCCCCGGGATACGGAAACTGGGTTGCCGTCTGTGACGATGGCGTCGTCGCGAGTTTGCCGCTGGCGATTGGAAAAGCCTTGACCGAATCGCCCTCCGCCCCGTAATAGACAGTTCCATTGAAGTACGAAGGCTTTGCGTATTCTCCGCCGGCGAGCTGCCCGGAAATCTGCTGATAGATATTGTTCTGCGTGGCGCTGAACTTACCCATGTTGTCGCGATCAAGCACATAAATGATCCCGTCCTTGCCGGAACCTACCGCGAGATGTCGCGTCTTTCCGGAAGCGTCCGTGAGATCGGGAAGCAGCAGCGGCCCACCGGAGCCAAAATCCTGGTCGGCGTTCGATTCGGCCACGGTATTCAACGGAGTGAAGTAGTCGAGAAGCGTGAGTGGCGCGGCGGAGGAAACCTTGACGTAGCAATTTCCGCAGTCGCCCTGTGAGGGGAACCCACTAGTGTTCAAGGCGGTGTCGAAGGTTCCGTTGCCAATAATGAAGTAAATATTTCCAGCCGCGTCGGCTGCCGGCGCGGTGCCGGACATCCAGATCCCGCCATCGCTGCCGTTGGGCACCAGGTTCAGCACGCTGGTCTGCTTCAACGTATCGGCGCTGTAGGCCATCATCCAAGAGGTAAAGGCGCCGATATCGCAATGAGATCCCCACGTCGTGTATATCGTTCCGTTGAGCTCCAGCAAGCCCGGCCGCTCGTTGTATTCACTCGGATCAAAAGTCACAGTCCCACCCGAGCTGCCGGCGCCGTTGCCCGAAACTGTTGCGGTGATCGTTGTCGGACCTCCCAACAGTTCCTTACCGCTGGTGAGATCCAGCGCATGAATGCGGTGAAAATAGTTCCCGCTGGCGTTTTTGGATACGGAGACAACATAAACGGCGCCGCGCGTGCGATCGATCACCGGCGTCGAAGTCATGCCGATTTCCGGCGTCACCTGGCCGCAGCCGCGATCGTCGCTAGGTACCTCGCCCGACAGTTGCGTCGAAATCTGCCACAACGGTTTGGCGGCGGTGCCGTTGACGTTGTCAGCGTCAAACGCGTAAACGCTCCCATGCTCCGTCGCGACGTAGAGAACGTTCTTCGTGCCAACGCCGGTAATGGAAACATTCGACAGGTAGAGGGGCTGCGCATCCACTTTGCCGTCGACCATCAGCTCGCCAAGCTTGCCGAACTTGGACTGGTTCACGTTGGCGGTTGTGAGCGTTGTCTCATTCAAGTTCTGGCCGGTCCGCAGATTGTCGTAGTGATAGGTCGTGACGTCGATCGCGGACGGAGATGGAGTGGGCGTCGGGCTCGGGCTGCCGCTCGTGCCAGTGGAACCGCCACAGGCTGCCATCGAAAAAACCACAAGAAGACCGGCGAGGATTGCCCGGGAGCGGCCGAAAGGAGACGATCGATGCAAGGGTTCACCTCGATGGGATCTACCAACGCTATGGAAATAGGATGCAGCCAGCGGAATCAAGGCGCCGCGTGATGTTTTGTATTTCGCACAAAACGTTACTGTCCGAAAGGACCTTGCCCAGTTGCCGTCTTCGCTCTATTCTCCTGACCCTATGCTGCTGAAAGACCGAGTTGCCGTCATCACCGGATCGGGCAGAGGAATTGGGCGCGCCATCGCGCGGCTATTTGCCAGCGAAGGCGCCTCCGTTTTTTTGACCGCGCGAACCGGCGCCGAACTGGCCTCGACAACGGCAGAGATCAATAAGTCGGGTGAGGCTGCGTTCGTTACCGCCGACTTGACCCGCGCGATGGAGTGCGCTCAAGTGGTTGTCGCGGCCCGCAAAAAGTTCCACCGCGTTGATATCCTGATCAACAACGCCGGCCATTACGGCCCGGTAGTTCCGGTGGAAGAATACCCGCTCGCGGAATTCGACAACGTGATTGCCGTCCACCTCCGCGCAGCCTTCCTGTTGAGCCAATTGGTTCTCCCCGAAATGTATGCTCGCGGCTCCGGCGTCATCCTCAATATTTCCAGCTTGTCGGCGAAGTCGGCATTCCCTTGGGGCTCCGCATATGCCGCCGCGAAGGCCGGCATGCTGGGCCTGACACGCGTTACCGCTGCCGAAGCCGCTCGCAAGGGCGTGCGCGTGAACGCGCTCTGCCCCGGCCCGGTGACCGAGACATTGATGTCCAAAAAGCTCGGCGAGACTCTCGCTAAGAAAATAGGAGTAAGCCCCAAGAAGCAGTTGGAAGGATTTCTCAACACGCTACTGCAGGGCCGCGCACAAACCGCCGACGAAATCGCCAAAGCCGCCCTGTTCTTGTGCTCCGACCAATCCAGCGCCATCACCGGCCAGTCCATCAACGTTGACGGCGGCGCCGCGTTTTTCTGATCGACTGAAAGATCGCCAGTCAGGGCTGTTAAATGTCGCAGTCTATGGTCTTGCTTTGGCGAATCACGGCGCTCTCGTTGGTGACGACTGCGTAGCCGCAGGCTTTGTCGGTTTTATCTTCCAACAGAAAGTCATATCCCTTGCCGTCCGACGTCACGTTCAGGCGAAGCATCCATCCCGGCAAAATCTCCGGCCCGTTCGAAAAATGTGCGTTGGCGAGTTGAGATTCATTCTGAGTGGCAAAGGGCATACCTTGACCGTTAAATTCTTCGCTCGCGACTAGCACATCCCAACTAGCAAAGGTCCCGTGCTTGGACTTGTATGAATACTCAGCTGTGTTAATGGCGCGCAACAAGTTGACTGCCACGCTGCGCCGCGCATGCACACTATCGTAGGACTGCGCCGGGCTCTGTCCACGTTGAGGAGCCGCCAGAACTAAAACCAAGCAGGCCATAACCAAAGCAACCCAAACAGTTCGTTTGCACACAGTCGCACCTCCAGTTCACAACATACTATCTATCGACGACGTACTCCCCACCCGCGTCTCTGCCCATGGTTCGGCGCCAAATACACACTACCGAACCTCATTTTTGAAAACAGCTCCGCCCTTCATCACGAATTTCACCCGCTCGAGCTCCGTAACATCCTTCAACGGGTCGCCGCTTACCGCCACCAAGTCGGCCCACTTCCCCGGCTCAATCGTTCCTATCTTGTCGCTCCAGCCTAGCAGCTCCGCAGGAACCACGGTTCCCGCGCGAATCGCCTGCATCGGGGTCATCCCATAGGTGACGTAATACCCAAACTCCTTCGCCT
>Ga0137418_10000843_pt1 | contig 28187 bp, 20 predicted proteins | sample CZODoug3_1_2_16f_FD_122242 | JGI IMG/M metagenome (GOLD analysis project Ga0137418, IMG submission 122242) | Vadose zone soil fungal communities from Angelo Coast Range Reserve, California, USA - CZODoug3_1_2_16fungal (Hybrid Assembly) | ecosystem: Environmental > Terrestrial > Soil > Vadose...
CGCCAGGGAGCGTTGGATTCCGGCATTCCTTTCCGTGGTTTCGCCGGATCCTGTGCGCAGTTGGACCGCAATGGCTCTACACAATACGGAATGCAGGAAACACGTTCGGCCGGAATGCCATTCCGAATATATTCGGCCTGCATGTGCTCCGAATGTGTGATCAAAGCCCGGTATCTCTTGAGCAACTCGAGGCGATTTGCCTGAGTCCGGTAGAGTTTGAGCATCGTGACCGGATTCAGCCCACCGCAGCGCCTCGGATAGAAATAAACCAAACATTGCCACCCAAACCGGCGATCGCACGGCCGGGCAACGGGTTGCTTGAAAGCCTTGTTCCCGCTGATGCAGGTACCGTTATAAGCATGAGCAAAGAAAACGGCAGGAGCGATCTTCAGAAGCTCACGCTCGAGTTCGACGCTCGCTATGTTGTGACTATAGATCACGTCCGGCCGCCACTCACGGACAGCTGCCAGTGTGCCGTTCAGACCTAATCGCGCGACGCACCAGGCCGGCGAACCCGGCGGTAAGCCAATGGGCGCTCGTTCAGGAGTTAAATCCCATTCGTGGCAGAGCGACACTTCATGGCCGGCGCGCTGGAGGGCCGGCATTACGGTGTCGAGGTAGGTTTCCACGCCGCCTTCCTGGCAGCGATTCGAATTCACAAAAACAATTCGCATCAGTTATCCGTCACCGCAACGGACGGCAGACTAATTGGATCGGCAGAAAATTACAAGAGAACAGAGTCCCAATGTAGCCGCCGGTTTGGCCGCCTTCGTCCATGATGGCACTCAAAAGCCATCTTCTCGCGAGAGCACCCTGAGGAAGCCGCGAAAAGTGGCTTGCGAATGCCATTTTTGTCTTTTCGCAAAAGCTCTCGAGGTTCTATTTCCAATACATTCAATTAGTTAGACGGTCTTCGCCAGCTGTTGGCGCACTAACTGCTAAAAGCGGGTCGCTCAGTCAAGGAATCGGCTGTGAACTGATTGTTGACAAATGACCATGCATGCCAAGACTTGCTAAGAAGTCGTCGCCGGCCAAGGAATGGTTGGCGCGGATGGGAAATCGATGATCGCAGTAACTTCACCAGAACAACTGGAACAAACTATCTGTCTATCCGGCTGTCTGCGACCCGTACATCCCTCCTGCATTCCTATGTTCCAAATCTTCCACGCGTTCGCGCTTTCCCGCAGTAAATTCGGTAGCGATCCCGGGGTGCGTCATGAGTAACACGGGATTTAATGCTCTGGATGCTCTAGCCAGGCGTGGAATGCGGCAGCTGTTCACACGACAGGTCGTGACGACGCTCGTCACTTTCGCCGGCGGAGCCGTGCTGGCTCGTGCGCTGAATCCGGCGGATTTTGGAACTTACGCGATCGCGACTTTCATCGTGAACGTTTTTATGATCTTCGGGGATTTAGGATTAGGCGCCGCCTTTATCCAGAATTCGGCGGCTCCCTCCCAGAAAGATCTGCAGATCTCGTTTACTGTTCAGTTCTGCCTCATCACCGCGGTTGTCGCCCTGACATGGATTCTCGCGCCATTGACGATCCGTCTCTATCCGGCGATTGGGCCGAACGGTTTGTGGTTGGCGCGCGCTATATCCCTGCTCTTATACGTCTCCATATTTCGCTCGATCAGCCTGGTCCAGCTCGAACGGGATTTGAATTACAGTCCCATTGCCTGGGCAGAAGGTGTGGGCATGTGCCTGTACCAGACGGTGGCCGCAATCGGCGCCCTGAGCGGGTTGGGAATATGGAGTTTCGTTTTAGCAACGTTCGTTGCCGGAATTGTGGGAGCGGGCTTGTTGTATCGGGCCGCTCCATGGCGGATCCGGCTGTGCTTCGACCTGGCCGAGATGCGCCGTATCCTCAGGTACGGGGCTTCGTTCCAATTCAATTCGATTGTCGACACAATTTCACAATGGGTCACACCCGCAATCGTTGGAACTATGATCGGCCCGAACGCAGTAGGTTATCTGGGCCTGGCGGTAGCCAATGCGAAACGCCCGTTGTTGTTTGCGGAATCCGTGATGCGGGTGAGCTTTCCTCATTTCTCGCGGTTGCAGGAAGACATCAAGAAGCTTCATAACACGATCACCGACTACCTGGTTGGGTTCCTCTGGATCATGGTCATGTGGGCTACTTTTCTGTGGACTTCCAGTTCGCCGCTGGTGGCGATCGTGTATTCGCCGAAATGGCTGCCCGCAGTTCCAGCGCTGGTGATTTTCGCCGCAGCACTTCCGCTCGACATGATCATCTGGGCCATGGCGATGTCGTATCACGCAACGAACCGGAACTGGAGCGCCATCAGAATCTACGCCCTCAGAACGGCTTTGAACGTCACTCTGGCTCTCTTGCTGGTGCCCCGCATCGGTTTCGTCGGGATTCCATGGGCGTATTCGGTAGCGAATCTTGCGTCTGCCGTACTGTTCCTCTGCGGGTTCGCGCCGGGGTTCTTCACCAGAATGGTCCGAAGCAGCTGGTGGCTTGTTCCCTGTGCGGTATCCGGTTACGTTTGCGGGCGCGTTTCGGCCGACCTGCTTGTGCCCAGCGGAAATGCGTCCCAGGTCCTGCATTTCCTTGCGGGCGCCGTGCCTTTCATGGCGGCGTATCTTCTGACTTCGGTGATTCTGGTTCCGAAGCACTATCGCGACAGGGTGTTGGCTTCGGCGCGCAATGTTGTTTTTTCCGGCAGGCAAACGGGGCGCGGGGTAAACATCACGTTCGGCAGGGTCGTCCGGTCGTACAGTGTTGTTCCTCGTCCAGAGAACCTCGAGTGTGTGGCCAGTAAGGATTAGGAAATCATGAGCAGCTCTCCATTACGATTCTTCGCCGCTGCGCTTCTTCTGGCAGCAGCTTTCGCCAGTCCGTCCACTGCTGGTGCTCAGAACAGCACCGAGGAAAGATCGGGCTCCGTGCTGGGTCCGAACGACCAGATTTCGATACGGGCCCTTGACGCCGAGGAAATCAGCGACAAGACGTATCGTGTCAGTGGCAGCGGCGACTTGACTCTGCCAATGATTGGGACCCTGAGAGCAGCCGGTCTGACGGTCGGACAACTGGAGTCCGATGTGGCTGCTGCGCTCCGGAAATATATCCGTAACCCGAAAGTGGCGATAAGCGTGACGGAGTTTCACAGCCAGCCTGTCTCGGTAATCGGAGCTGTGACGACACCTGGAATCGTTCAACTTCAAGGAAAGAAGACCCTGGTCGAGGTTATCTCGATGGCGGGCGGACTGAAGAACGACGCGGGCCAGAGCGTGACGATCACGCGCCAGAAAGAGTTTGGATCGTTGCCGCTCCCCGGTGCCCGGCTGGATCCAACCGGGCAGTTCAGTATCGCCGAACTGAAGCTGAAGGACGTGCTCGAGGCGCGCAATCCCGAACAGAACATCATGATCCGGCCGAATGACATCATTTCGGTTCCACGCGCGGAAACGATTTATGTGCTCGGCGCCGTGAAAAGAGCCGGTCGTTTTGCTCTGAATGAGAGTGACACGTTGTCCGTTCTCCAGGCGGTTTCTCTGGCAGAGGGCCTCGAGCGCACCGCATCCCCACAGAAAGCGAAGATCTTACGCATCGCTCCCGGCGCCACGCGGCGCGCGGAAGTGCCTCTGAACCTGAAGAAGATCTTTTCCGGGGAGATGGCGGACGTCGTTCTGCAGCCGGACGACATTCTTTTCGTTCCGGACAGTGCGCAAAAGAGAGCAGCGTTGCGGACCCTCGAGGCATTGATCTCGATCGGTACAACGGCCGGAGCCGGCGTCATTTTGTATCACTAGTGTTTTAACTGTAGCGGCGGTCTATGACCGCCGGATCGGCGCTTATAGAGCGCCGCTACAGTGTGTGGAGGCGTAATGGATTTTTCGGAATACGATCAGGAAAACCAAAACAACGGAAGTCACGAGACAAACTCGAACTCCGTCAAACCGGGTTCGGAGACTGCGTACGACGCCGCTATACTTGTCCCGACCAGCCTGTTCGAATACGGACAACTGCTGCTGCGACGAAAAGGCACTATCCTCATCGCGGCCGTGCTGGGCACGGGTCTCGGGCTTCTGGTCAGTATGCCCCGGACCAAGATCTACCAGGCCCGCACCACGCTGGAAATCCAGGGTCTCAATGAAAATCTGCTGAATACGAGAGAAGTCAACCCTTCTGCTCCAACAGTCAACACTCCAGCTTTCGAGGAAATTCAAACCCACATCCGAATATTGCAAAGCGAATCACTCATCGGACGCGTGATCAGTAAGTTCGGGCTCAGCGGCTCGTTCACCGCGCTTAGCCGTTTGGAAAGGTGGCGGGCTGCCCTGGGTATGGCAAGGACCACCCCAGCTTCTGCCCGGGAAGCCGCCGTGATGATGGCGGCACAGAATATTCAGATTGAAGCACTGCAACAGGCCCACGTCATTCAGATCCTTGCCGACTCGACTGACCCGAAAATCGCGGCGGAGTTCTTGAACACGTTGACCAATGAATTCATCGAAACGAAAATCGACTCACGGGTCAAGACCAGTCAACGCACCTCGGAATGGCTGAATCGACAGGTCGACGAGCTGAAACTGAATCTCGAGAAGTCCGAGGAAGCACTACAGTCGTACGCGTTGTCGGCGAGCCTGATGTTCACTTCAGAGAAAGACAGCAGCGCCGACGAGCAGAGGTTGCAGCAGCTTCAGAGCGAGTTGTCGACGGCGCAGGCCGATCGCGTAACCAAGCAATCCAAATTCGAAATAGCAGGCTCCGTTCCACCGGAATCGTTGCCGCAGGTGCTCGACGATGTCTCGCTTCGTAATCTTCAGTCGAAGCTCGCCGATATGCAGAGCCAATTGGCTGATCTGAACATATCACTCACACCCGAGCATTACCGGGTTCAACGGCTGCAAGCACAGATCGACGAACTCAAGAGTGTGTTCGATCGCGAACGCGCGAACATCATCAAGCGAATCTCAAACGAGTACGAAGACGCGAAACGACGCGAGGATCTGCTGTCGCGTGCCTATGCGGGCCAGGCGAGCCTGGTATCCGACCAGGCGGGCAAAGTCGCTCACTATGGAATCTTGAAACGCGAAGTGGAAACCAGCCGGCAACTGTATGAAGCAATGATGCAGAAGGTAAAAGAGTATTCCATCGCTTCCGCGATCACGGCGAACAACGTGCGCGTGCTCGATCCCGCTACGCCTCCGGGGGCGCCCTACAAGCCGGATATCTACATGTACACGATGCTCGGTCTTGCCACCGGCGTGTTTTTGAGCATCCTGCTGATCGTGCGGCAGGCGCGCGTGGACCGGACAATACAGTCCCCAGGCGAGGCGCCGACGTATCTGAAAGTGCGCGAACTTGGTGTCATACTTTCAGCGGCGGCCGACTCGACTCTGGGAAAGCAGCGCAGATCCAAACACATTCCCTCTCTGCAGACTCTGATTCAACTCGGCAACCCGGCCGGCAACGGCAATTTCTCTAAAGCTGTCCGCAAATATGCCGGTGAAAACAGAGATCCAAAGCGAGTGGAACTGATGACGTGGGAGAAACGGTCCTCGCTGTTCGCCGAATGTTTCAGGACAACCGCTGCTTCGCTGCTGTTCTCTGAACCGAATGGAACGCCTCCTCACGTCCTCGTCATCACAAGTACGAGCCCACGGGATGGGAAGAGCACGATTGCTTCGAATCTGGCAGTCGCACTCGCTGAGACGAAGAGGCGGATCCTTCTGATCGACGCGGACCTCCGCAGGCCACACCTGCATACGGTTTTTGAGATGGAAAATCGCTGGGGACTGACGGACATCCTGCAGGCAGACATCGAAATCCAGGAGTACCCGCTGGAAATGCTGGTCCAGCAAACCGTCGTTCCGAATGTTTACATCACGTGCAGCGGAAGCGGACGCGAGAGCAGTGTCCACCTTCTACACTCGACACGGCTCCCTGACCTGATCCGGCGCGTCCGGAAAGAGTTCGACATCGTGCTCATCGATGCCCCGCCCGTATCGCAGATTGCCGACGCCCGCGTTCTTGCGCGGCTCTCGGATGGTGTTATCTTTGTAGTACGTTCCGCGGAGACAACACGTGATATGGCAATGGCAGCGTGCCGTCAATTTTCAGAGGACCGCTCACGCGTTCTGGGCACGATCCTCAACATGTGGGATCCCAGGGAACACAACCAGGGCCACGACTCTCACTATTACGACGGCTACTACACGTACTACGCCAAGAAGTGAACGGAAGGCTGGTCTGCTGGCGCCGATATGAGAATCCTATATTTGAATCCAAATGGAACCGTCGGCGGCGCCGAGGCTTCATTGTTGCACCTGCTGGCCGCGCTGCGTGCGGCGGAGCCCCAATGGACGCTATCGCTCATTGCGGGGGCCAAAGGCCCGCTCTTATCGCGAGCAGAAGCCATGGGGGTTTCTGCGGAAGTCATTCCGTTTCCTCGCGCGATTCAACAACTGGGTGACGCCGGCGCCGGTTCCGCGACCGGAACCGGGGTCCGACGGCCGGCATTTCTGGCAAGTTTGCTTTCCGGCGGTGTACAAGCGCCTGCGTATCTCGGGCAATTACGCCGGGCCGTTCGCCAGTTCAGTCCCCACGTTGTGCACTCCAATGGCTTCAAGATGCATTTACTTTCGGCGTATGCGCCGTTGCCGGACGTACCGGTGGTGTGGCATGTCCATGACTATGTTCGCGAGCGGCCGGTGACTGCGCCCCTGCTTCGGTTCTGCGCATCCCGATGTTCCACTGCCGTAGCGAACTCCAACAGCGTCGCCGAAGACTTGCGGTCCGCATTCGCGCCCAGCCTGAACGTCGAGGCGATTTATAACGGCATCGATACGGAAGCATTCGCTCCGAACGGCCCCTCTCTCGATCTGGATCGAGCGGCCGGTTTGCCACCGCTGGACAAAGGCGCCATCCGCGTGGGATTCCTGGCAACTTTCGCTCGCTGGAAAGGTCATGAAGTTTTTTTACGGGCCCTTTCCATGCTCGGTCCGGAGACGCCATTCCGCGGCTACGTCGTGGGCGGGCCAATTTACCAGACGAACGGCAGCCAGCATACGCTGACCGAGCTCCAGAACCTGGCACATACTCTCGGAGTCAACGACAAAGTGGGTTTCACCGGCTTCATCGATGATCCTGCGGCAGCCATACGGTCACTCGACATCGTCGTGCATGCCAGTACGAAGCCGGAGCCTTTTGGACTGGTAATCGTGGAAGCCATGGCCTGCGGTAAAGCGGTCATCGTCAGCAATAGCGGAGGAGCATCGGAACTCGTCCACGATCGAGTGAACGCGCTCACCCACGAACCGGGCGATGCCGAGGCTCTGGCCGCGCGAATCCGGGAACTGGCTGGGTCTCCGCAGCTGCGCGCTCAGCTTGGCGAGGCTGCCCGCCGCACCGCCGAAGAACGCTTCAGCCGCACGAGATTCGCAGGCGAGTTTGCCCGCATTTATCGAAGGCTCGCAGGAGCATGGAATTGATGCGCATACTTCACGTTCATAGCGGGAATCTGTACGGCGGGGTTGAAACGGTCCTGACCACGCTGGCCCGGCGCCAGGACGTCTGCCCCGACATGCAGCAGCAATTCGCCTTATGCTTCGAGGGCCGGTTGAGCCGCGAACTGGCAAGTATTGGTCCACGTCCCCACTCCATCGGCCCGGTTCGCGTGAGCAGGCCTTTGTCGGTACTCCGTGGCCGGCGCGAGCTCGGGAAACTGCTCGCCAGAGGAGCCTATGATGCCCTCGTGTTCCATTCCGCCTGGTCGCACGCGATATTCGCTCCAGTCTGCAGGACGGCGCGGAAGCCCTCGGTGGTATGGGTTCACGGAACGACGTCCGGCAAGCACTGGTCCGAGCGATGGGCTCGAAGAATGGATCCGGACGTCGTCCTCTGCAATAGCCGTTTCACGGCAAACGGTGCTGCAGCTGTGTACCCGAAGGTATCGATGAACGTCCTGTACTATCCTCTCGAGTTGAAGTCCGTACGGCTTTCCTCGTCGGACCGAACTACGCTCCGGGCCGAGTTGAATACTCCCGGCAATGCGACCGTGATTGTCCAGGTCAGCCGGATGGAGCGCTGGAAAGGCCAACTCCCGCACATCGAGGCGCTTAGCAGGTTGAAAGCGATACCGGACTGGATCTGCTGGTTCGTCGGCGGGCCTCAACGCCCGGAAGAGCAACAATATTTCGAGGAGCTCCGCGAGGCAACTTTACGGCTCGGAATTGCGGAACGCGTTCGATTTTTGAATGAGCGCAATGATGTGCAAAGACTGCTCGGCGCGGCCGACATTTTCTGTCAACCAAACCTCGGACCCGAACCCTTCGGCATCTGTTTTGTTGAGGCTCTCGCCGCCGGGCTGCCCGTAGTCGCCGCAGGTATGGGCGGCGCGACTGAAATCATCAACGAGACGTGCGGTATGCTCGTACGCCCCGGCAACACAGAAGAAATCGCTCAGAAGTTGCAGCAATTGATCGAAAACCCGGATCTCCGGCGCAAGCTCGGACAGGGCGGGCCGGCTCGCGCGAGAGAGCTCTGCGATCCCACGGTTCGCATCAAAGAACTCTCCAGCATCCTCTCCGGAGTAATTTCGCTTCAGAGCATTAACTCATGACGTCGCTTCTGATTTGCCTTTTATGTTTCGTTGTGACCTTTACGCTGACTCGCCGGTCGCTGGTCTGGGGACTGGCCGCCTGCATCGGGCTGGGTTACGTCTTTGGTGTTTTGAAAGCGAACATTCTGGATACCTTCTCGTTCCTGATCTGGGACGCGTCTGTGCTCGGCCTGTACGCCAGCTATTTCTCCAGGAGACCTTCGCCCGAAGAGGCTTCCAGAAACGATGGTTTGCGACTCTGGGTTGCAGCCTTGATTTTGTGGCCCGTGATTCTTACGGTGGTTCCCGTCCAATATCCTCTGATTCAACTGGTCGGCCTTCGGGCAAATACGTTCCTCCTGCCTTTCCTGCTGATCGGGGCTCGCTTGAAGGCGGAAGAAGTGGACGAGCTTGCCCTGGTTCTGGCGGTGCTGAACCTCAGCGCCCTGGCGTTGGCGACGACCGAATATTTTGTTGGTCTGGAACTGTTCTTTCCGAGAAACCAGGTCACCGAGTTGATCTACAGAAGCAGAGACGTCGCCGGTTATACGGCTTTTCGCATTCCAGCATTCTTCATCAACGCTCATGTGTATGCGGGAACCATGGTCATGACCGTGCCTTTTTTGCTGGGGGCATGGATCCGCGAAAGCCGGACCTGGCGCAGAAATCTAATGCTGGGCGGAATGATGGCTGCGCTGATGGGTGTGTTCCTTGCCGCGAGCCGGACGCATGCCATTGTGCTGGGCGCAGTCATGATCTTCGCAGTACTGAGCGGCGAATTGAAGTCGCTTTCGAGGGCAAGCCTGGTGGTCATGCTGGCGCTCACGGTGTGGCTCGTTTCCAACAATGAGAGGCTGCAACGGTTTACGACCTTGCTGGACACTGAAGTGATTACGGACCGCGTGGCATCGAGCGTCAACCTCCCAGTCCTGGAGGCCGCCCTGGAGTACCCGTTTGGCGTCGGAATGGGTGGAGGAGGCACGAGTATTCCCTATTTTCTGAGTGATCAGATCCTCGAACCGGTTGCCGCCGAGAACGAGTACGTCCGGATCATGCTGGAAGAGGGCGTCCTTGGTGTTTTCATGTGGATCGGGTTCGTCGTCTGGATCGCTACACGAAGCGCGGGCCAGATGAAGCCGCCGCTTGCACGCAGGCTGGCGCGATTTATGACTCTCGTGTATTTCGCCATGGCGTGTCTTGGAACAGGCCTGCTGGCTTCGGTACCGCAATCAGCGTTATTGCTGCTGGCGGCGGGCTGGGCCTGTTCGAGACTTGAATACGGTACGGTGAGGGACCGACCCACTGTAGCGGCGCTCTATGAGCGCCGACGGTTCGCCGACTTGTAAGATTGCCGGCGGTCACAGACCGCCGCTACAGCGTCTGTTTGATAAAGGTGGAAGCAACTTGACGGAATGGCATGTGATCACCGGTGAATACCCACCCCAGGCTGGGGGGGTCAGCGATTACACGCGGCTGGTCGCTTCAGGGCTGGCTGCTGCCGGCGATGCCGTCCATGTCTGGTGCCCGCCCTGTGCTGGATCGGATCTTGAAGATTCTGGAGTGTTTGTCCACCGTGAACTCGGCGCAATGACGCCTTACGACCTGCTCAGAGTGGGGCGCATGCTGGACAAATTTCCAAAACCACGGCGAATCCTTGTGCAATGGGTGCCGCATGCGTTCGGTTTTCGGTCGGCAAACCTGCCACTCAGCCTTTGGCTCTGGAACCGGGCGTTTGCGCACAAAGACCACATCGAGATCATGCTTCACGAGCCTTACCTGCCCATGCGTCAGGACCGTTTAAGGCACAGCGCGCTGGCTGTGGTTCATCGCATGATGCTTGCAGCGGTATTGAGAGCCGCAAACCGGGTGTGGACCGCAATCCCAAAATGGGAGGAATATTGCCGTCCTTACACCTTCGGCAGGCCTATCCCATTCACCTGGTTACCGGTTGTCAGCAACATACCTGTCGACCACCAATCCGGCGCCACGCAGGCTGTGCGAGCCCGCTACACGCCTTCGGATGGGTGCCTGATCGGCCACTTCGGCACCTGCGGCGGAGCGATAGGTGATGCTTTGCGGGCACTCCTTCCGGCCCTGTTAGACCAGCCAAAACGGGCGGTCCTGCTGATCGGACAAGACAGCCAGCACGCACGTGACGAACTGCTAAAGGATTACCCTCTGCTTGGCGATAAGATCCATGCAACGGGTCCTCTCTCGCCCGAGGAAGTGTCCTGGCACATTTCAGCGTGCGACATGATGCTACAGCCTTATCCGGACGGCGTTAGTACCCGCCGTGGCAGTTTGATGGCCGCCCTGTCCCATGGCAAACCCATCGTGGCGACTTCAGGGCGCCTGACGGAACCCCTGTGGCACGAGTGCGGTCCGGTGGTACTGGTTCCCGCCGGAAATCATGATCAGATGATTGCTGTTACCGAAAACCTGTTGGCAGACCCCGGGAGGAGAGGGAGCCTCGGCGCGGCTGCAAAAATCATGTATGATAAGGGGTTCGGCCTGCAGAACTTAATCGGACTGCTTCGAAATGAGGCTAATCGAGGAAATCCCGTCGACAAGCTGGAAGGAATCCGGATCGTAGGGCAAGATGCCGCAACTCCTCAACAATCTTCCTGAAACCGTTATGAGACGACCGCAGTCGTCCTCATCACATTTGCGCCTGGGTATCGTGTGCGACTTCGTCGAGGAAAACTGGCCCAGCATGGACTTGATCGGTGACATGCTGGTCTCGCACCTGGGTAACGGCTCGCCAATGGGTATCGAGGCCGAGCGCATACGCCCGGCGATGTCGCGGCGCTTCAGTACTGTAGCGGCGGTCTATGACCGCCGAGTGGAAAAAGCGGCATTTAACGCAGACCGCCTGTTCAGTCGATTCTGGCATTATCCAAGATTTCTGCGCCGTTGCCGGGAATCGTTCGATATCTTTCACGTGGTCGACCACAGTTATGCACAGCTCGTGCTGGAATTGCCCCCCGGGCAAACATTGGTAACCTGTCACGACCTCGATACTTTCCGATGCCTGTTGGAACCCGACAGCGAACCACGCTCAGTGCTGTTTCAGGCAATGGTACGGAGAACACTTCGCGGACTCCGGAAAGCAGCCCTCGTGGTATGCCCGAGTTTTGCCACGCGCGATGCTTTGCTGACGCACACGTTGGTCGCCGAGGACCGGCTTCGAGTCGTACCGAACGGAGCCCATCCAAGCTGCTCACCTGAAGCGGATCCCCTGGCGGACGCTGAAGTCGCGCGTTGGCTGGGCGAGCGCAGCGCCGGTGATGCGGACTTGCTTCACGTGGGGAGCACCGTTCCCCGGAAGCGAATCGATGTGCTGTTGAGAGTTTTTGCGGAAGTGAAGCAGCGGTTTCCGGGCACACGGCTCATCCGGGCCGGAGGCCCGTTTACGCCTGAGCAGGAATCGATGGCGGACGACCTGCGGCTGAGAGATTCCATCGTCGTTCTGCCGCAACTGGACCGCCGCTTCCTGGCTGCCGTTTATAGAAGGGCTGCGCTGGTGTTGCTTACGTCGGAACGCGAGGGCTTCGGTTTACCTGTTCTGGAGGCTATGGCTTGCGCCACGCCGGTCGTGGCGAGCGATTTACCGAGCGTACGGGAAGTCGGCGGCAACAGCGCCGTGTATTGCCGCATAAGAAGAATCCCGGAATGGGCAGACGCCATCTGCGGGCTGCTGCACGAACGGCGTGATGACTTCAGCCGCTGGCAGACACGGCGTGCCGAAGCGGTGACGCGGGCCGCCCTTTTCTCATGGGACAAATACGCGCTGGAGATGGTGAAACTTTATCGCGAAGTCGCCGGCGGAATTCCGGGAGGGCTCGCCTCATGACGAAGCGTGGAACCCGGGTCCGCATTTTGCAGGTCGGCAAGTTCTACCCGCCATACGCCGGGGGCATCGAAACGCATCTGGAGGAACTCTGCGCGCAGTTGCGCAATTTCGCCGATGTGGAGGTCATCGTTGCGAACACAAGCCGCCGGAATATCACTGAACAAATCTCCGGGATAAAAGTACACAGGGCCGGAACCGTGGCAAACTTCGCGAATGTTCCGATATCACCGGGCATGGTCGCCGCCATCCGCCGTTCAAACGCGGACATTGTGCATATTCACTGGCCGAACCCGATGGCTGTCCTTGCGTATCTCGCAAGTGGTCATACGGGGCGTCTCGTGCTCACTTACCACAGTGATATTGTCAAGCAGAGAGCCGTTGCTTTGCCCTTCCGCCCCATATTCAACCTTTTCATGACGAGATGCCGGGCGGTCATTGCCACCTCGCCCAACTATGTCGAGACCTCGCCGGTTTTACGTCGATATCGCCGGCTCTGCCACGTCATTCCGTATGGTATATCGACCGAAAGGCTTGCGACTCCGGATCCCGCAGCAGTAACGGAACTGCGGCGAAAGTATGGACCGCGAATTGTTGTCGCCGTTGGACGGCTCGTTTACTACAAGGGCTTTGAATATCTGGTTCGAGCGATGCGATCCGTGAACGGACGGGCTCTGATTATCGGCGACGGACCGCTCGACGAAAAACTCAGGAGCCTGGCTGCGTCATGCGGAGTTGCGGACCGTGTCGTCTTCACGGGTGAGAAGAGCGGCAAGAATCTCGTTCCATACTTCCACGCTGCCGACGTATTCGCCTTACCTTCGATCGCCCGCAGCGAAGCGTTCGGGATCGTCCAGCTTGAAGCCATGGCCTGCGGTAAGCCGGTCGTCAATACAAGCCTCGATTCGGGAGTCCCGTTCGTTTCGCTCGATGGCGTTACCGGTTTAACGGTACCTCCTGCTGAACCGGAGGCGCTGGCGCTGGCTATCAACCGATTGCTTGATGATGACAACCTTCGTTCCCGTTACGGTGAAGCCGGACGGCGACGAGTGACGCAGGAATTCGGCCTGGAAAAGATGGTTCACAGAACCTGTGAGCTGTATGGCCAAATACTGGAATCCATCCCACTCATCGACGAAGAAAAAGCTGTTCCTGTCACGTGAACCGTATGCCACATCCTCGAACACCCTGGAGTAAACGTTTCTTTGATGTGTCGCTGTCCGGCATAGGGTTACTGCTGTCGGCGCCGCTCTGGGTGCTCATTGCGATCAGCATCAAACTGGAAGACGGCGGCCCTGTGTTTTACGGCCAGGAACGCGTGGGCCGGGGAGGAACGCGGTTCAAGAACTGGAAATTCCGCTCGATGACGCCGAATACCGGCGGGGAGTTTGCCGTTCGGCAGGCCGAACACAATGACAAACGGGTCACCACCGTCGGCCGTATCCTGAGAGCGACTGCAATGGACGAGTTGCCGCAACTCTGGAACATCTTCAAAGGTGATATGAGCTTCGTGGGACCCCGGCCGCTCCTTCCCGAAGAGCTCGAAGTCAATGGCAACGGCGAAGTCATTCCACTCGAAAAGATTCCGGGCTACGAAGCCCGGCATCAGGTCATTCCAGGACTGACGGGACTCGCACAGATTTTTGCGCCGCGCGATCTGCCGAGGCGCCAGAAATTTCGCCTGGATCTCCTGTACATCAAAAAGCAGTGCTTTCTTACCGACATGAGGTTTATCGCGCTTTCCTTCTGGATTACATTCCGCGGAAAATGGGAAGATCGTGGTAGAAAAATTTAACTTCCGGTAGGATGGCACAGTGCGGGACGTCGTTGTTGTGGGAGGTGGGCCGGCCGGTCTCTACAGCGCCTGGCTTCTGGCAAGTCGCGGATTCGACGTTACAGTTGCCGAAGAACACGGGACCATTGGACAGCCGGTGCATTGCACGGGGGTCATGGCCCCGGAAGCCTTCCGTGAATTCGGCCTGCAACAGGATGCAGTCCTCAACGAACTGCGAACCGTTCGCTTCTTTTCACCCGCCGGACATCAGTTCCACTACACTCCACCAGCAGTCGAGGCCGTTGTAATCGATCGAGCCCGATTCGACCAGGGACTGTATCGCAAGGCGAAACAGGCCGGCGTCGATATGCATATGGGCCGCAAGATTACACAGATTGAGATCAACGACAGTCACGTCCGGGTCGACTGCGACGGCGACGCAAAACCAATCCTGGGACGCGCGTGCATTCTTTCTACCGGCGCAAGCTACGCCTTGCATCGCAAGTTGGATCTCGATCTTCCACCGCTCTATCTCAATTCTGCACAAGTTGAAGTTCCAGCGCTCAGACCTGGCGACGTGGAGATCCACTTCGGTTCGCAGATCGCTCCGCAAGGCTTTGCCTGGGTCGTGCCCGTCAATCGAGGATCGCAATGGCTCGCGCGGCTCGGCGTCATGTGTTCCACCAATACGGACACCACCTTCAAGAGATTTCTGCAGTCGGTATCGGAACGGTGGAAGCTGGAGGCAGACGCAGACGTTATACCCCGTAAGCGAATGCTCCCCCTTGCTCCGATATCCAAAACATTCGGACATCGATTGCTGGTGGTGGGAGATGCCGCCGGTCTCGTCAAACCCACGACTGGCGGCGGCATTTATTTCAGCCTTCTTACGGCAGCAATCGCGGGGAAATTTATGGCCGAAGCGCTGGCGGCGGACGAATTGTCGGCCAGCAGGCTCGCTCAATATGAGCTCCGTTGGCGCCAGCAACTGGAATCCGAACTCAGGATTCAGATATTGCTTCGGCTCGTGTCGGAGCGTCTGAGGGATGAAGACATCGATCAATTGTTCGAACTTGCTCGTACTGAAAAGTTGAATTCGCTGATTCGAAGCACGGCCCGGTTCAACCGGCATCGCGATCTGATCCGGACTTTGTTCCGCCATCCGGCCGTGGGAAAGATTCTGTTCAGGCAGATACTCTCGTCAACAGCGCTCTTTTTCCGCGACTCGCTGAACTCGGACTGTAGCGGCGCTCTATGAGCGCCGACAGTTTATCAACTTGAGACAGCGTCGGCGGTCACAGACCGCCGCTACAGTTGGCATGAGCCCCTACCTCGCTGCGCTCTCGCTTATCTTTGGCTACGCCGTATTCCAGTCTGGCGGGATTCCGGCAGCCGATTGGGACAGATGTATGGTGGCTCTGGGCCTGCTGGTGCTGGTTTATTTTCGTTTCACGCGCAAAAGCGACCTGGCGCCAACTCCACAATGGTGGTTCCGCTGGCCTCCGGTGCTGCTGCTGGGATTTATCGGCCTGCAACTCGTGCCAGTGCCGATCTGGTTACTGCACGTGCTTTCGCCAACTCGAGCCGGCCTTTTGCAATCGCTGGGTCCTGTATTACCGGGAACGGTCTCAGCAACCATCAGCGTGTTCCCCTCGGCGACGCTGGCGCACCTGCTCCGGGTAGCAGCCTATCTCGCGGTCTTTGTCATCGCCCGTGAACTGGCATGGAGAACGCTCAATGGGCGTTGGGTAATAGTTGCCCCGATTATCGTCATCGCAGGGGCAGAGGCGGTGTTGGGTATACTTCAATACGATGCGGCGGCGGCGCCCGTGTCAGCCGCGCACGGTACGTACATCAGCCGGAATCATTTCGCAGGTCTTTTGGAGTTGTCACTGCCGTTTGCCTCCGTTTACCCGATTGCAACCTTGACGACGCGCCGCCACCTGCCATTTCGCCAGGCTGTGCTGGCTTCCATGTCAGTGGCGCTTGCGGTGCTGATCCTGCTTGGGATTATTCTTTCGCTGTCGAGAATGGCTTTCGTCGCTTCATTCTCGTCGCTTCTCGTTCTAGGTTGTTTAACGCTGGATGCGCGGGCATCAACGTCCAAGCGCACAAGTTGGGTTAAGCGATTTGTTGGCCTGGCATTGATCGCCGCCGGTCTGGCGACAGTTTTCCTTTATCTCGCTCCCGATCTTCTGGTCAGCCGGTTTGCCGAGATTGGAGGAACATCCGACGGAGCGGCAGGGCGAGATATCACACCCGATGTGCGGATCCGATTGTGGACGGATACATGGACGTTGGTGAAGGACTATTCTCTAGTAGGATGCGGGCTCGGTGCGTTCGAAGAGGCCTTCCAGAAGTACAAAACATTCGTACCAAGACTCGCCGTCGATTCTGCCCACAATGATTATCTGCAGTTCCTGGCGGAACTCGGGGGGATCGGCTTTGCGATAGCAGCACTGGGGATGATTGGGCTCTTCCTTTCGGCTGCGCACGCAGCCTTCAAAACTGTCGATTCCTCCACTCGTTATCTTGCAATTGCCTGCTTCGCCGCGCTCGTGGCCATCCTCATTCACAGCTTTACAGACCTCAACCTTTATATACCCGCTAATGCCATGCTGCTGGCGTGGATCGCAGGCGTCGTGGCGAGTTTGAGCTTCAGCAGGCAGAAATCTTTCACAACCTGACGAGCGAAACGCTATCGATCCACGCGTAGCCACGGATTTTGTTATCGAACTTCGCGGACGGCTGCCGAACCACCTCAATCCGAAGCAATCGCACCGGACCAGCCAACATGAAATCCAGGTCGACCGGCGTCCAGTCATTTGTCCCTGTGAGCTGAGTCGTCTCCAGGTTCAAGCGGCCCGATGAATCTACAAGCCGAAAACGAATGCCCTGATCAGTGGTCAATTCTGAAGTGCGCACCAGTGCTCTGAAGTGATAATGGCCCGGAGGCGCCACGACATCATGCGTCAGATGGCGGAAATCAATATTCCTCTCTCCATCAAATTCAATTTGCAACGACGACGAGCCTGAGAATGCGGCCGTGGAATCACGCTTTATTACCACACCCGGAGTTTCGGGAAACCGCCAATCCAGCCCGGACTGAAGCGGTTGCGACTCGAAGCCGCCGTTGAAAACCAGATTGGGCTCGAGGTAGGCATTGTCGTAATGACCGGCAGCGCGCCTCCACGTCTCGACAGCCAGCAGATATTCGCCCTTTTTGATGAGAAGATCCACATATTCACCGGCCAGCCTGTCGTCTGCGATCGAATGACTGTTCAACCAGTCCCACGCCTTCTTCACGTCTTGCGGTGTCGCGTGCACGAGTAAATACCGGAAATAGTCTTTCGCAAGCGGGCTTTGAGGTGAGAAGCCGTGTTCGAGCGTGTCAAAAACATCTCCCCGGTTGGAAACGTATGTGTAAAACACGAGATCTTTATACTCCGGCAAGAGTTCGAGCATCTTTCCCATATATTCCTGGCTACGGTTCGGCTCCTGGACTTGAATATAGAACTGCGCCGTTCGCCATAAGATGGCAGGAATCTGCGGTCCAAGCTCCACCGCTCGCATGAAGCAATAGCGTGCTTCTTCAATGCGGCCGGCGGAGAGCAAAGCTTGGCCAACATCGGACCATCGATACGGAGAAGCGACATTGCGCCGCAGCGCTTCTTCCAGGTTCTCCAGTGCAACAGCTGCGTCCTCCCTGCTCCCGCCAGCCAGGCGCTCCGCGGATGCGAGGAGCAGCTCTTCCGAACAGGCGAGGTTCCTGCACACAGAACGTTCCAGGTCCGGATCGAGGCGGTATAGGAGACCGGCGAGATTGCGAATGTTCGGAAACAAGGCGAGAACTGTGCCGACAACCACAGCAATTGCTTTCATTTACGAGGTATCTTACCAGATGGACAACAGCCCGGGACAAGGCTCCCGATTATAATTTTGAAGTGTTGACGAACGCTCAACCACTTCATAGAATGCGGCACGAAATGGACACGGAAATTTCACAGCCGAAACTGCCTGGCCGTAAGTCCCTCACTGAGAGCCGTATTGAACGCAACGGTCTGAGTGCGGGCACAATTGCTCCAGAATTCACGCTTCCCGATATCAACGGCGTCCCGATTTCGCTCGAGAAATATCGCGGCCGCCGCGTGGTGCTGGTCTTCAGCGATCCGCATTGCGGTCCTTGCGCCGAGCTTGCGCCATACCTCGTGCGCACGTATCAGCGACGGCGCGAGATTACTACGGAAATCATCGTCGTAACCCGGGGTGACCTCGAGGAGAACCGCCAAAAGGCGGAGGCACATGGTTTCGAATTTCCGGTTGTTCTTCAACACCGATGGAAGCTGTCAAAGAAGTACGGAATTTTTGCGACTCCTGTTGCATTTGTGATCGGTGAAGACGGCCGCACAGCACGCGACGTGGCTGTTGGCGTGGATCAGATACGCGCAGTACTCCACGAAGAGTTCCTGCACACCGCGGTCGAGAGATTCATCGACACCAGGGAAGATATTTCACGAGTCCTGTCCAGTCCCATCCCTCGAAGGCAGGCATTCCGCATCGCCGCCAGCATGGCTGCGGGTGCGCTCTTCTCAGTCATTGGCATGCAGAAGACTGCCATAGCGCTTGCATGCGGCACGGGCTTTACAGCCTGCGGTACCAATTGCTGCAACAACAGCAATCAAACATGCTGCACTCCGACGAACATTTGTTGCGGTAACGTATGCTGCTATGGCAAATGCTGTGACGTGAACTGGGTTTGCTCAAACACAACCATGTCGTGCATAAAGCAATTCATGCCCTGAGGCCGGCCCCACGACCAACCAAGCAACTGTAGCGGCGGTCATAGACCGGAACCGTCCAAATTATTCGAAATCTTCTCGAATGCACGTAGCCGTGGGCTTTATGCCCGCGTTCAAATACCTCCAGAAGAATTCTTTAATTGTGTTTGAACGCGGGCATAAAGCCCACGGCTACGTGTCCGCTGGAGAGGTCTCGAAAATTCCAACAGGCCGGCCCGCCAATGACGACGCGGCTTTCCGTCACCGGTGGCCTTTTAATTTGGACAGGTCTGGTCATAGACCGCCGCTACAGTTCAGTTTCGGTGTGTAAACCCAGAGCCGCGGGCTTGATAACCCGCGGCTGCGAGCTTGCGGCAGTTACGGAACAGGGACGAGGCGCACTACGGCATTCCGGCCAGTCGTAGGGAGGAAACCTGAAGCACACGCATGCCCCAGGCCTTTTCCTTTTGTGCGCGGCACGATGTCCTTATCCAACATCCTGGTGAGATCGATTACCGCGACAGTGTGGACGGTATCTCCCGACCAGTTGGCAACCAGGGCCATCGAATGGCCATTAGCCGGACTCCGGTAGGCCGCCACGGTATGCGGAGCAAAGCCCGTGACGAAGCCGCCGGGAATGCTGCACGTCAGCCAGTCGCCGATCTCGGGAGGACCATCCCCGTTGTCCTTGCCATCCTTGTTGTTATCCTTGCCATCCTTGTTGTTATCCTTGCCATCCTTGTTGTCGTCCTTGCCTTTGCCATCCTTGTCGTCGTTGCCCTTGCCGTCCTTGTCGTCACCCTTGCCGGACTTCTTGGAAAGATCAATGGCCGTGATATTGCCGCCCAAAGCATCAAAACCGAATTCCCCCGTCAGGATGCCGGTATTGGTATTCTGCACAATGGCTATTCCATTTGCTCCATTGCTGAGGTGAGACTCCGTCAGGGTCTGAATTTGTGAATTTTGCGGAGACGCTTGCCAGGTGCCCGCAGGCGAACCCGGTGTGGTTCTGACCTTACTCAAATCGGCTATATAGATCTTTGACGGATCTTGCTGGGTCAGCGTCGCCATAATGGTTCCGCCCGTGCAATCCGCTGCCGCCGAACCGAAGGCTGGAAAATTAGGAAACACGTTCTCGAAGAGGACCGGGCGAGGCTTATTGGCGTTCCCGTGGTCCGTGTCTTTGTCCTTCTTGTTTTTGTCGTCGTCCTTGTCGTCACCCTTCTTGTCGTCGTTATTGTTGTTGTTTGCCAACTTGACGATTTCATAGTTGCCGTGTTCATTCGGTGACAATATCAGGTTGCGCATCGGGTCGATCAGAATGCCGCCCGAAATCTGCTGGCCGGTCCCATCGACGTTTGGGGCTTGCGACGCGAATGGCGCCTCAAACTTGGGGGATGGCCCCAAATTCAGCATCTGGTACCCTGCGACGGGAGGAAATTGGCTGAGGTTCAGCCCGATCACAGCCCGGTTGCTAAACGGGTCCATCGTCACGCCGCAGTTGGTGCAATTACCTTCCATGTACATGGCCATTCCAGACCCACCGCTCTTCAAAGTGGACTGAAGACTCGTCCCGGAGATCAGATATACGTCAGTGTTATTCGCCGTGCAGACGGTCTGGCCCGTCGCAGAATTCGAGGCGCAGGCATTCACTGGGTTCGGCGTGGTGATCTGCTGCGGTTTAATACTGTTCCCCTCGATGTTCACAACACCGACGTTATTTACTGGCCACACCCAGGCGCCCTTGGGTACGTACGCGACTACGCTCTTACCGCGCACCAGCACGGACAGCGAGTTCGATGCCTGGCACGCGCCTGCCGGAACATCCTCAGCGAAGACAGGAACGGCCGACACCATGCACAGTGACAAAATCGATATCAAAGCAGACATACGGACAATTTTCGAACCAAGCTTACTGCCATAGATCAAAATCATGATCTCTCCTCCTTGAGTATAGAGATTTCTGGTTCGTGACTCAGTTTGAAAAAATGTCCTGGATCAACGCGGCCTAAAGCCCGCGACTACATTCGGATCAACGTTCGGTCTGAATGGTCGCGGGCTCAAACTCGCGTTCATTCAAACTGAGTCACTACCGATTTGTCAGATTTTTGTCGGCTATGAACATTTGTCAACCAACACTTGAAGGGGGACAAAGAAAAGGACGAATACCAGCCGTCGTTGGCGTAATTCGCGGCTGGTATTAACGGTACATCAAAGCCGCTTTCTTTTCCAAATCCTGCGGGGAGGCGGAACCGAGAAGTTCCTGAACCCACTCGTAGAGTCTCGCGAGGCCTTCCTGTAAATCCGTCTTTGGACGCCAGCCAAGATCCATAGCAGCCCGGCGGATGTCCGAGACGTAGATACGCTGGTCACCGGGCCTCCAGGGCGCATGGTCTGCGCTAACCTGCCGTTGGAACAGGCCATCGATATGCGGTTTCAGCTCCGACCATACCGACATGCTGTTTTGCGGCCCGCCCCCGACGTTGTAAATTTTGCCCTTAACCCGCTCTATGTTTTCAACTGCCAGGTCGTAGAAATCGAGCAGGTCGTCGATGTAGAGGAGGTCGCGAACCTGTTTACCATCCCCATAAACCGTCAGCGGCTGATTCTTCGCAGCAGCGATGAAGAACCACGCTAACCAGCCCTGGTCCTCGGTGCCAAACTGGCGTGGCCCAAAAATGCAACTCTGCCGGGCGACGACTGAACGGAGGCCATAAATGCGGGCGTAATCGCGAGTGTACTGGTCGCCCGCGCCTTTAGAGCAACCATAGGGGGAATGAAAATCCAGCGGCGTTGTCTCGTCAATGCCAAGTGGTTTGTCTTGATAGGCGTAGCGTGTTCCCTGCTCGACGACATCCACTTCATCCATGCCTCCGTACACCTTATTTGTCGAGGCGTAGATGAAGATTGGATTGCGATCCGATTGCCGCGCCGCTTCGAGAACATTGAACGTACCTGTAGCGTTGATTTCGTAGTCTTCACGGGGATTTTCGACTGAAGTCGTGACCGCTGTTTGCGCGGCAAGATGGTAGATGACATCCGCGTCCTGTGCAACGGCCGACACGGCTTCCGCGTCACGTATATCGCCCAGACAGAAAGTCAGCTGTGAACCGCTGTCCAGCGTTTGCAGCCATTGCAGATTGACGTCGACTCCATGCCGGCTCAGATTATCGAATACGGTAACGCGCTCACCCCGCGACAACAGGCGCGCAACAAGATTTGAACCAATGAATCCAGACCCACCGATTACTAGATGCTTTGCCAAAACTTCAATCCCCAACACCCAAAAATTGCAGACGAAAATCGGGGCGATTCTACATAGGCGGTGGTTTTATGACTACCGAAATCGGAAGGTCCAGCCGGAATTCCTCAACATCAAGATCGGGTCGCCCCCCACCATTTCGTTTGTGCGGAAGCGGGGATTCGGATCACCAGGCATACCCCCGGGCCGGTGCGGGACTCGACTCTCAGGCTGCCGTTAAGGAGGCGCACTCTCTCCCGGATGACTACTGGTTCCCAACCGTTTTCGCTGATCGTCTCTTCGGAGTCCGTATCGGCGAGTCTGGCACCAGTTCCGTCATCCTCGATCGTCAGAATGAGCCCCTCTTCGTCACTGCTCAACGTCACTTCCACACGCGTGGCGAGGCTATGTTTTCTGACGTTTACCAGTGCCTCCTGAACGATGCGCGCCACTTCGTGGCAGGCTTTGACAGGCAGGTGCGGAGCTTCGGTCCGGGAAACAAACCGAGCTTTGATTCCTGTTTCGTAGCCGAACTTCGTGACAAGGTCGGACAGGAAAACGAGAAGCTCGTCAGGCGTCAGGGCCGGCGTCTTCATTCGATGCATCAAGTCACGGAGTTCCTGGCCCTCTTGCCGGAGTATGCGCTGAACTCGCTCCAGTTGGCGGCGGCTTGCCGCATCCTGCTCGTTCTTGATAAGCAGAGCCTCGATCTCGAGCTCCAGGCCGATCAAGGACTGGATGATACCGTCGTGCATCTCGCGGGCAGCGCGGGCCTGCTCGACCACTCGGACTCTGGAGCGCAGCCTCCGCCAAAGATAGAGATTGAGAACAACCGGACCGATCTCATCCGAGAGTCTCATCAGATAGAGCATTTCCCTGGAAGGTAAACTTGGTAGTCTGGGCTCTAAAATATAAAGCCGCCCAGCAAGGTCGTCGCCGAATAGAAAGGTCGCCGCCAGCAGCGAATCACAGAAAGCCGCTTCAGGAAAGAGTCCCGGGGGCTCGAATCGAGCCTGCGGCTTGAAAACACCGTCGCTGCCTACCCAGGCCGTTCGGCAATTCGATCCGGAATGCAATTTTCGCCAGGACCAGACCGGCGCTGGGGCCCAGAACAGATATTTCCGTCCCTCGTCAGGACTCAGTTCCGGCAAACGCGAAGGTGTCTCGCCTCCAGATGCCGGATACTGCCACCGAAAAGTCCGTTGACTGCTGTTCTCGTGGATCAGAATCAGGACACCCTTAGCACGGTAAAACTCGCCGATCACCTGCAAACATGTTTGTATGATTGGGGTCAATTCTCCTTCGATTTGACACATTCGCAAGAGGCGTGCGACCAGCGAATTCTCTTCTCTGCCTCGCTTGTCCCCTTCGGCGACGTAACCGACAAGCCCGGTAACGAGGGACAAATAAATTGAACGCATCGCGAACTGTTTCAGATCGAAGCTGCCCAGGCCGGTAACCGCGAGACCTTGAATCAGGAACACGATCAGGAATGCGCCCCCGGTGACGACAGTTTCCAAAAGTCCCCAGCGGTTGGCCGCCGCCAAAACCACGAAAGTGAAGCAGACGTAGACAAGGCTCTCGGGACCGTGGGTGAAAATACTGATTAGAACAACAGCCAGGAAATCGAGGGCGTGCACAATCGGGACGATTCCGGATTGAATGGGCCGCCGGCGAACCCAGATAAAGAACGCAAAACTCAGGCACGCATAGGTGAGTAAGACGGTATAGGCCATCACGCCGTTTCGTACCGGCGTGGCGGGATCAAAATAAATTGCGACCAGCAAGGCTCCCGCGAGCACGGCACGGGCAGCGGCCAGGATGTGTTCAGTACGTGCGGCTTGACGCACCTTTGCCTCGAGTTATGAATCGATTAGGGTCAAGTAAGCTTAGCTCTTAAGAGCGGTTAAGAACGGCCGCCCATTATCGCCAACAGTGGGCAGGAATTCAACCGTTAAAGGCCGTCGCTATTATCAGCCGAAAAGTTGCCTCGAGACCTGAACCTTTCCTGCCGCCGGTCGTCCGATATTTAAGAACCATAAGGAAAATCCTCCGGAGGCGCCATGATTGTGAATGTCGGGCCTTTGCTTTCGATTCTCTTTGGAATCTTGATCCTGATCTTTCCGCGATTCTTGAATTACCTTGTGGCGATTTACCTGATTCTGGCAGGACTGATCGGCCTCGGCGTCGTTGTTCTTCGCTGAGATTCCGCTGAGATTCGGGGGGACAGACATTTAGCCGCAAATGACGCGAATTACACCAAATGGGCGCTTCAATGTCTGTCCCCCCGAATTTGCTACCAGGCACCCCCTTCCGAATGAAGACTTGACAAGTAACCCGCTGCTGCTCTCTAATCCCGCCGGTTTCTGCCCAAGGCGAGGGACACTCTTCACGTGACTCTTATTTGACGAGTCTGCGATGACGCAGCTCGAAAATGAGAGTGAAACCAGGAGCCTGGCAGCAAGACGCCTCGACCGAGCGTTCCTTAAACAACCCGCCATCACTTAACGTCCTCGTCTGAAAACTGAATCGGAGGAGAGCTATGCTATCAATTCGTTTAAAGCTGCTGGGTATTGCATTCGTCGTCACACTTACGCTTGTACAAATGGTCGGAGCGCAACAGGCACCTGACGTTTCGCAACTCGCTTTGCCAGGTGGGCCAGTCCAGACAAACGCGACCCCGAGAACTCTTGCATCAGGGGGAGACATTCAAGTCGTTGTCCGGCTGACCGACGCCCCGCTCGCGGCGGCACACGGAAGGAATGCAAAAAAGGGCTGCGGGAACCTTACTGCGGCACAACAGCGTGATTACGTTGTGCAACTGGGCCGGAAGCAGGACTCATTGCTGGCGCAGATACGCAGTCTTGGCGGGCGCGACGGAGAGAAGCTAACCAAGGCGCTCAACGCTGTGGTTGTCACGGTTCCCGCGTCTCAGGTGCCTGCAGTTGCCGCTTTACCCGGCGTGCTCACAGTGCGCCAGCTTCACGATTACCGATTGGACTTGTCTCAAACCGTGCCTTACATCGGCGCAGCCGCTGTGCAGAGTGCGGGTGTGAATGGCACCGGCGTTCGGGTGGCTGTGCTGGACACGGGCATCGATTACACCCACAAGTTCTTCGGAGGAGCCGGTACGGCCGCGGCCTATCAAGCTGCATACGGGACCAGCACAAGCGATCCGAAGAACACGACGACAGACGGTTTGTTTCCTACCGCCAAAGTGGTCGGCGGATTCGACTTCGTCGGCGAAAAGTGGCCGAACGGGCCGCTGATGCCGGATCCGGATCCGATCGATTGCGGACCGAGCGCAATTCCCGCTCCCTGCGCCGGAGGACACGGAACTCACGTGGCCGACATCATTGCCGGCAACGATGGCGCTTCGCATAAAGGTGTTGCCCCCGGCGCGTCTCTTTATGCAGTCAAGGTTTGCAGCGCAGTCTCATCCGCCTGCAGCGGGGTGGCATTGCTGCAGGGAATAGAGTTCGCCCTCGATCCCAACGGGGATGGCGATATTTCCGATGCGGTGGACGTGATCAACATGTCACTGGGATCTTCCTATGGCCAGATTCAAGATGACCTCGCTGAAGCCTCGTCGATTGCGTCCCAGCTTGGAGTAGTCGTTGTCGCTGCCGCAGGCAACGAGGGGGACCGTCCTTACATCGTCTCTTCGCCCTCCGTCGCTCCGGAGGCGATCAGCGTGGCTCAGACTCAAGTGCCCTCCGCGGTGCAGAACTTCATGAGGATCGTTTCGCCGGCATCCATCGCCGGCAATTATCCTGCGGTTTTTCAGCCCTGGTCGGCTCCGCTGATGTCGGTCATCCAGGCGCCGGTCCAATACGGAGACGGCGCCGGTGGAAACTTGAATGGATGCGCGGCTTTTCCTGCGGGTTCGCTCACCGGAAAAATCGGATTGGTGGACCGCGGCACGTGCGCCTTCAGCGACAAGATTCGCAACATCGCCAATGGCGGTGGACTAGTCGGCGTAATCGGGCTCATCGCACCAGGCGAACCGTTCGAGGGCGCTTTCGGCGGTGGTGCAGCGATCACCATTCCGGGTTTCATGGTCAGCCAGGCGACAGCGACCACAGTCAAGAGTCAGCTGGCCGCAGGCGTCATTGCAAATTTTGATCCCAACAACAAGGTTCCGCTCGTGATGAGCATGGTCGGCACTTCGGCGCGCGGCCCGTCCTATAGCTTCAACAGCATCAAGCCCGAGATCGGCGCTCCCGGCGCATCCGTATCCGCAGAAGCCGGCACCGGGACCGGACAAACATCTTTTGGCGGCACGTCTGGTGCAACGCCGATGATTTCAGGATCGGCTGCACTCCTGATTCAAGCTCATCCTACTTTCGCTCCGCTCGAGATCAAGGCTCTGCTGATGAATACGGCAGAAACAAATATTCAGATCAACCCTGCGACACAGCCGGGCGTACTTGCGCCAATCACCCGGATCGGCGGTGGTGAAGTCCGCGTGAACCGCGCATTTGCAAGCACCACGGCCGCATGGGAAGAGGACGACCTGACGCCGAGCCTTTCCTTCGGCTACCACACCGTCAACGATTCGAAGGTGTTCGACAAGACAGTCAAGCTTCACAATTACAGCGCCACGACTCGAACATACTCCATCGCTGCGAACTTCCGTTACGCAACGGATGCGGCGAACGGTGCCGTGGATATCAACACACCGCCCAACGTAAGGGTGCCGGCCCACGGCACTGCGAAATTCAAGGTGAGGCTGAAGGTGGACGCGACGCGAGTTCCGCCGTGGACCTTGAACGGAGGCAGCCGTGGCGGCGACGGATTCAGGTTACAGGACGTCGAGTTTGACGGTTTCATCACCTTGGTCGCAGGGACCGAAACCATTCGACTGCCCTGGCACATCCTGCTGCACCGCGCAGCGGACGTAACTCCAGATACCGACGAGGTCAGATTGAAGAACGGCGCCGGAAACGTCGTTTTGAGCAACAAGGACGGGGCTGTGGATGGCCGCGTCGATGTCTTCTCGCTCATGGGCACAAGCCGCAAGATCCCGAAGCGATTTCTGCCCAACCCCGGCGACAATTTCGCCATCATCGACCTGAAGGCGGTCGGCGCCCGGCTGGTCAACACCGGATCGGGGCCGGCAATCCAATTCGCCATCAACACCTTCGGCAAGCGCTCCCATCCCAACTACCCTGCCGAGTACGACATCCGCATCGACTCCAATCGCGATGGTGTATTCGACTATGTCGTGTTCAATTTGGAGAATGGAGGATTTGCAGCGACGGGCCAGAATGTCGTGGCTGTCACAAACCTCGCCACGAGCGCCACTTCGGTCTTTTTCTTCGCCGATGCGGATCTCGATTCGGCAAACGCCATTCTCACCGCGCCCCTGTCCGCCCTTGGCCTGAACGCCGGCAGCACGTTCGATTTTTCAGTGCTTGCGTTTGACAATTACTTCACGGGAAACCTGACCGACTCGATCGTCGGCCTGAGCTATACGCCGTCGACACCTCGCTTCGTGGCCTCCGGCGTACCAGCAACAGGAGTGCCTGCGGGCGGGAAGAGTACCCTCACCATCCAGGCGGTCCCCGGCGGCGATGTCGCTTCACCATCACAAACCGGAATCCTGCTGATGTACCGCGATGCCAAAACAAAACACGAAGCAGATGCGATCAAGGTCGAACCGTAACACCTGACACCATAGCCGCGCCGCCAAGGCGCGGCTATGTACCACGCGGGAAGGTCGACAGGTACGTTCACGGCGTGGGCCATGGCGGGGTTCGCGCCGTGGTTGACACCGGGATGTCCCTTGACGCTCTGGGGAGTGGTCAAGCTGAGCTTCCTCTTACCGAATTTCCTCCGGCGCTGCAAAATAGGGCTTTGATCGTTCCGGCGGTCGTTTAGACTGGGCCGGAAGGCAGTCACTTCGGACACGGGAATCATGGTCGGAGTTCTCATCGTCGCGCACGGCGCCCTGGGCGAGGCGCTCATCCA
>Ga0137418_10000846_pt1 | contig 28147 bp, 23 predicted proteins | sample CZODoug3_1_2_16f_FD_122242 | JGI IMG/M metagenome (GOLD analysis project Ga0137418, IMG submission 122242) | Vadose zone soil fungal communities from Angelo Coast Range Reserve, California, USA - CZODoug3_1_2_16fungal (Hybrid Assembly) | ecosystem: Environmental > Terrestrial > Soil > Vadose...
CCTTGAGCTTGCCCTTTTTGTCGATCGGAGCGGTGCGGTAGATGCGGGTGTGGAAGCGGTAAGCCGCGCCGAGTTTGGCGAGCAGGGTGCCTTCGGTGAGCAGCTTGGTGGTGGAGGCGGGGACGAAAAGTTTATTGGAGTTGAGGGAATAGAGGACTTTGCCAGTATCGAGGGCGACGAATTTGATTCCGAAGTTGGCGTGGGTGAACTCGGGGCGGCTCATTACTTTTTGAATGCGTTCGGCGAGCGTCGCAGAGGATTGCGCGCTTGCGTGCGGCATACGCGCTAATAGAAGCAGCGCAGTAATGGCGATGCTGGTGACGAAGAGCTTTCGAGCGAGATTTCGCGCGTGAATTTGCAAACGGAACTCCTTCAAGACCGTCATGGGCGGCTACCGAACCTGCTTGTCAGTGAATTGTAGCTTCGAATTGTAACTTCTCGAACGGCACATTCAAGATGGGATATTCGCGCCAATCTTTATAGTCGAAATGCCACCATTCGTGCTCGTAAACCGTGAAGCCTTCGGACTCCATGGCCGAGCGGAGGAGGTCGCGATGCCAGCGCTGTAGAGAGGTGCCGCCGGGGTAATCGGGAAACGAGCGTGGGGACATTTCGTCATAAGTGCCGGGCATCTGGATGGGCTTGCCGGTTTTGAGGTCGTACAGTGTGAGATCGACGGCGCAGCCGCGATTGTGGCGGGAGCCGTCCTTGGGATCGGCGACGAAGATCTTGCCTTCGGGCGGAGTGGCGTCCCAGAAAATTTTCGTTACATACCAGGGGCGATAGGCATCGTCGATGAGGAGACCGTAGCCGAACGGTTTGAGACGGTGCAATGCGCGCAGCAGAGCTTCGGCGGCGGGGCGCTGCAGAAATGCTCGTGCTTGCGTATATAGCGGAGTGCCGAGAAAGTTGTTTGAGTTTGCGTAGCGGATGTCCAGGCGGATGCCGGGATCGAGAGAAACCAACTCGACAAGATCAGGGTCACGGAATTTGCCGTTTTCGTGGGGCGGGGAAGAGCCGAGGGCCTCCTTGCGAAGATCATCGAGAGAATGAGCGGGCTGGATACGAAAGACTTGGCCTTCTTCGGGGCCGAGTTTGCGACGTGGGAATACGATGTCACCGAACGAGATGCTGGAGGCGAGGTCTGATCCGGCGCGCGAAAAATGCAGTTGTACGGAGGCGCGGGGCGGATCGGGAAAAATGAAATCGTCGCCGGACTGATGCTGGAGAATACCTTCCTTGCCGTCCGGTTTGTGGAGAACGAGGCTGCCAGATTTTTCCAACACGATAAAAGGGGCATTTTCTGGGCCGTATTCACCGATCAGCGGTTTGAGGGCAGACGGCGCGTCCGCGGGCTTTTGGGCCAGCGCGGGTGGCAGCATGGCTTGCGCGCGAGTTCGTGGAGCGAATAGCGAAACAGCTAGAGCGAACAACGCAGCGGCAATGATGCGAGGTTTGTGCAACGTCTGACTCACAGTTTGCCGGTCATCATACCTGAGCGGCGGTTCCTGCGGGCGGGGGTTTTGCTTCAAAGAAGTGTGCGCGATCACGTGCTTAGCTGCTGTACCAGCGAACGCCTTTGCGTTGCTCTTCGGCGATTTCTTTCAGGAGGGCAAGGGTTTGCGGGCGGCGATATTGGGCGCAGGCGGCGAGAATGGCGTTGAGCAAGGAAATGGGGGCGACGTAGGAGGCCCCGAACGAGGTGGACTCAATAGAGGCGAGGAAAAGCTCGTCGCATTCCCGGGCGAGTGGGGAGAGATACGTATCCGCGATACCAACGCAGTAAGCGCCGCGCGCGCGCGCTTGCTGAACGCCTTCGACGGTTTGGCGCAATCCACGGCGGAAGGTGATGGCCAGGACCAAATCCTGTTTGGTGACCGTGCGAGTGAGATGTGTGATGCGGCCCGCGGATGTGGCGGAAAAAATCGGGAGGCCGAGCAGGCTTATTTGATATTCCAGGTAGTCCACGAGTATGGAAGCCAGGTCACTGGCGAGGAGGAGGATGCGGCGGGCTTCGTAGAAGCGTTTGGCGAGAGCGGCGAGGCGCTGCGCATCCAAACTGTTTTTCAGACCTTGCAGGTTCTTCAAGTCCTGCCCGAGCGCGTCACGCACATATTCGGGCATGTTGGAATCGCGCCCGGCCACTTGCATCGTGTCGAGGGAGGTAGCGAATGCGAGCGAAAGTTCGTGGAGATGATGCTGAAATTCGCGGTAGCTGGAAAAGCCGAGTCCTTGAACGATGCGTACGATAGTAGCCGGGTCGGTGCGAAGGCGCTTGGCGATGGCGCGAACGCTGAGCAAAACATATTCGCGCGGATGCTCGAGGATGGGACGAATGACTTCCTGGCGCTTGGCGCTAAGCTGCTCGATACGCTCGGGAAGGTTGATCGACGATGTTTGGTTGGGGCCCGATGTTTTTTTCATGCGGCGAGAGAATTGCCCAAAAATATCGGCATGTCAACGCCGCGGATGGGGATTCGGCAAAATTTAGACCAACGGCTCCGTGGCCTACCTCGGTACAAGGGCTACTTCTCTGAGGTTGCCACTTTGATGGCCAGCCCGGGAGCGACCACCGGCTGGAGAAAGGGCATCATGGCGCGGAGCTTGGGGCCCAACTGCTCGATGGGATGGGTCTGCTCGCGATGGCGTGTGGCCAGGAAATTGGGGCAACCCTTCTCATTTTCGTCGATCCATTTTTTGGCGAAGCTGCCGTCGCGGATCTCGGAGAGAATCTTGCGCATTTCCTCGCGCGTTTTGGCCGTGATGATGCGCGGTCCGGCGGAGTAGTCGCCCTGCTCGGCGGTGTCGCTGACGGAATAGCGCATATAGCTGAGGCCGCCGCGATAGATTAGGTCGACGATCAGCTTCAACTCGTGCATGCATTCAAAGTAGGCGACTTCGGGTTGGTAGCCTGCGTCGACCAGCGTCTCGAAGCCGGCTTTGATCAATTCGCTGACCCCGCCGCAGAGAACCGCTTGCTCGCCGAAGAGGTCGGTTTCGGTTTCTTCGGTGAACGTGGTTTCGAGGACGCCGGCGCGTGTGCAGCCGAGTCCCATTGCGTAGGAGAGAGCGAGCGCCTTGGCTTTACCGGAGGCGTCCTGCTCGACCGCTAGGAGAGCGGGGGTGCCGCCGCCTTCAGTGAACACTTCGCGAACACGATGGCCGGGAGCTTTGGGCGCGATCATGGAGACGTCTACGTTTGCTGGAGCTTTAATCGCACCGAAGCGAATATTGAAGCCGTGCGCGAACATCAGCGTCTTGCCTGCGGTGAGATTTGGGGCGATAGACTCGCGATACAGCTTGGGCTGCTTCGTATCTGGGGCAAGAATCATGATTACGTCGGCCCAGGCGGCAGCTTCGGCGGGCGTGTTGACGGTCAAGCCTTCCTTTTGTGCTTTCGAGGCGGAGGCGCTGCCCGGCTGCAAGCCGACGCGCACGGAGACGCCGCTGTCGCGAAGATTGAGCGAGTGCGCGTGACCTTGCGAGCCGTAACCAATGATCGCGACCTTCTTGCCCTGAATCAGGCTGAGGTCGGCGGAATTGTCGTAATAGAGGTTTGCCATTCTTTTCCCTTTCGATTTTGAGAAATTGTTTAGCTTGCCGTGACTGCAGGTTCCGCGGCAGGTTTCGTCGGCGATTCGGGAGGACGCAGCAAATCGCTGCCGCGAGTCATCGCGATGCGGCCGGTGCGGGCCATTTCCAGGACGCCGAAGGGGCGAAGGACTTCGAGAAGGCCGTCGATTTTATCCACCGTGCCGGAGACTTCCAAAATGAGCGATTCCGGCGCGACGTCGATCACGCGCGCGCGGAAGACTTTGATCAGCTCCATCAGGTGCGGACGCGATTGCTGGTCGGCCGTGACTTTGATGAGGGCGAGATCGCGCTCGAGCACGGAACGCTCGGAAATGTTCTCGGCTAGCAGCACGTCTACGAGCTTTTCGAGGCTGGCTTCGAGGCGATGCGCGCCTTTCTCATCGGTGTGCGCGACGATGGTCATGCGCGCGATTTCTTCGTTTTCCGTCGGCCCGACGGTCAACGAGTCGATGTTGATGGCCAGGCGGCGCGCCAGCGAGGCCACGCGATTCAGGACGCCAGCCTTGTTCTCCACATAAGCGACGAGTGTTTGCATAAGGTCCTCTGAAACTACGGCTCCGTTGCCGTTTCCACGAGCGGGCTGTCTGGCCGGCGAATCATTTCGTGCAGTGAACCGCCAGCGGGAACCATGGGGTAAACCGAGTCTTCCTGCTCGACGCGGAAATCGATCAGGACGCTTTCTGAAGATTCGCGAGCGGAACGAATCGTTGGAATTACGTCGGTTCGGGAGGTAATACGCTCTCCACGGATGCCAAAGGCGTTTGCCAACGCCGCAAAGTCGGGCGCGACCAGAGGCGTGGCGACGTAGCGCTTGTCGTAGAAAAATTCCTGCCACTGGCGAACCATTCCGAGGAAGCCGTTGTTGATAATGGCGATGTTGATTTTAATTTTCTCCTGCACGATCGTGGCTAGCTCGCACATGGTCATCTGAAAGCCGCCGTCCCCGACTACGACCCAGACGTCGGAGTCCGGCTTGGCGAATTTCGCGCCGATCGCGGCGGGAAGAGCGAAACCCATGGTGCCGAGGCCGCCGGAAGTCACCAGAGAGCGCGGCTGATTGTGGTGGTAATACTGCGCTTCCCACATCTGGTGCTGGCCGACGTCAGTGACCACGATGGCCTCGCCGCGCGTCTCCTTCCAGAGATCGTTGATGACGTGGGCGGCGTAGAGATGGCCGTTGTCCGGCAAGCCCTGAATGTCGCGCACAGCAGAATCGCCCTTGAGTTCACGGATGTGGCGCAGCCAGTCGCCGCGTTCGCGGTGTTCGAGGCGGGGAAGAAGCTGTTCCAGCACTTCGCGGGCGTCGCCGATCAAAGCCGCGTCAACCTTCACATTCTTGTTGATCTCGGAGCGGTCGATCTCGATATGAATCTTGCGAGCCTCTTTGGCGTAGGTGCGCAGGTCGCCGGTGACGCGATCATCGAAACGCATGCCGACGGCGATCAGCAGATCCGCTTCCTGGATGGCGTGATTGACCCACGCTTCGCCGTGCATGCCCATCATGCCGAGATTGAGAGGGTCGTTGGCAGGGAAGCAGCCGATGCCGAGAAGGGTCATGGCGACGGGAAGATTGCCGGCGTGGACGAATTGGTCGAACACGCGCATGGCGCCGGAAACCATGATGCCGTGGCCGGCCAGGATCAGCGGGCGCTTGGCATTGTTGAGAAGGTCGACCGCGCGCTCAAATTCCGCTTGGTCGTAGTTGATGCGCTGGCGCTTGGGCGGAAGCTGCGGGGTGGAGGTGTCCCAATTGAAATCGCAGGAGGCTTGCTGCGCGTCCTTGGTGATATCGACGAGCACGGGGCCGGGGCGGCCCGAATTGGCGATCACGAACGCTTCGCGAACGGTGCGCGCGATGTCTTCCGCGCGGGAGACCACGACATTGTGCTTGGTGATCGGCATGGTGATGCCGGTAATGTCGATTTCCTGAAAGGCGTCGGAGCCGAGCAGTTTGCTGCTGACCTGGCCGGTGATGCAAACGACAGGCGACGAGTCCAGCATAGCGGTGGCGATGCCGGTGACCATGTTCGTTGCGCCGGGGCCGGACGTGGCCATCGCCACGCCTACGCCGCCACTGGCACGCGCGTAGCCGTCGGCCATGTGCGTTGCGCCCTGTTCATGACGCACGAGGACGTGGTGCAGCTTGGATTTGCCGAGCGCGTCGTACACGGGAAGAATCGCGCCGCCGGGATAACCGAAAATGTGGCGAACGCCCAGCTTGGTCAACGACTCGCAGAGAATCTCCGCACCGGTGAGCTTCATGATGTCCTCGAGACGGTTTGAGCTGCGGTTGAGAATGTTTTGGGGACGGCGGTGATGGCGCCCTGGGATGCAGAGGAAACAAGCAGAGCGTACTTCGCCATTACGCCGCTGGTGAATCGTGGTTGCGGAGCTTTCCAGGTGGAAAGGCGGCGCTGGATTTCGGCGTCGGTAAGGTTGACGTTGAGCGCGCGCTTCGGGATATCGAAGGCGATGGTGTCGCCGTCGTTGATTGCGGCGATGGGCCCGCCATTCGCGGCTTCCGGAGCGACGTGGCCCGCCATCAGACCGTGCGTTGCGCCGGAAAAGCGCCCGTCGGTAAGCAGAGCAACGGAATCGCCGAGCCCTGCGCCGATCAACGCAGCTGTTACCTGGAGCATTTCGCGCATTCCGGGGCCGCCCTTGGGCCCTTCGTAGCGGATCACGATAACGTCGCCGGCCTTGATGCTTCCGTTCTCCACGGCGGCAAAGGCGTCTTCTTCGTTGTCGAAAACGCGCGCGGGTCCTGTGAAGGTGCTGTAATTATGGCCGGCAACTTTTAGGACGCAACCTTCCGGCGCGATATTGCCTTTCAGAATGACGAGGCCGCCGGTCGGTTTGAGCGGAGCATCGAGTTTGCGCACGACTTCTTGTTTCTCGGATTCCTTCGCCGCGGCAGCTTCTTCGGCGAGCGAGCGTCCCGTGACCGTGAGGCTTTCGCCGTGAAGCAATTTCGCTTCGAGCATGCGCTTGGCGACGAGTGCTGTGCCGCCCGCGGCGTAGAGATCGGTGGCGACGAAGCGGCCGCCGGGCTTCAGGTCTGCGAGGATGGGCGTGCGGGAGCTGATGCGATCGAAGTCGTCGATCGACAGCGCAATCTTTGCTTCACTCGCGATCGCAAGCAGATGCAAGACAGAATTGGTTGAGCCGCCTGTCGCGGCAACTCCCGCTATGGCGTTCTCGATGGCCGACTTCGTGATTATTTTCGACGGCGTGATGTCGCGGCGAAGAAGATCCATCACCATTTCACCCGCGCGATACCCGGAGTTGCCCTTCGCGGGATTTGTGGCCGGAACGCTGGATAATCCCATGGGGGCGATGCCCAGAAATTCGCAGACCAGCGCCATAGTATTGGCCGTGAACTGGCCTCCGCAGGCGCCTGCTCCGGGGCACGCGGCGGTTTCCAGCGACTTGAGTTGGGCGTCGGTGATTCCTCCACGCGCGTGTTTCCCGATGGCTTCGTAGACATCCTGAATCGTGACCGCATGGCCGTCGAAAGTTCCAGGAGCAATCGAGCCGCCGTACAGAATCAGGCCAGGAATATTGAGCCGAGCGAGCGACATTACGCCGCCGGGAATGGTTTTGTCGCAGCCGACTAGAACGATGAGAGCGTCGAAGAGATTTCCGCGCGAGACGAGTTCGATGGAGTCGGCAATTACTTCGCGGCTTACCAGGGAAGCGCGCATGCCTTCCGTGCCCATGGTGATGCCGTCGGAGATGGAGACGGTATTGAACTCCAGCGGAGTTCCGCCGGCGGCGCGTACGCCCGCTTTGACGTGCCCGGCGAGTTCGCGGAGGTGGTAGTTGCAGGGACCAATTTCGATCCAGGTATTGGCTACGCCGACCAGCGGCTTAGCGAAGTCTTCATCGCGAAGGCCGCAAGCGCGCAGCATGGAACGCGCGCCGGCGCGGCTGGCGCCATCAATCAGAGTATGGCTGCGTGGTTTTGGGGCCGGCTGCGTCACTGCGAATTTCCTCCCGTTGATTGCACATCCAGGCTGAAAAAAACTTAAGGCCACCAAGCCTTGTAGATGTGATGGCCTTAAATTTCTCCGCTTTTGGCAAGGCCGCCATCATCCGTTTGGGTTTCCAAGTAAAGCTAGAACCGATTTTCTATTATACGCGCCGTTTATTCGACAGCGTTGCCGCAATGGCCAGTGTGCGTGATGGCGACACGACGATTGTCGCCACCGCGGGAGCAGAATGAAGGCTTTAAGACAATGAGTCAAATTAATAGTCATGAGCAACAGAATAAATAGAACTTATCGAGGAAAGCACCGTCGGACATGCCGTCCAGCGTAGTGTGGGCGAAGGCAGCGGCAAACAAGGTTGCGCGGACAGCGAATCGAGCTGGTTGTGTGTCGCATGACGCCTATCTTTCAGATTTTACTTTGCATCCCACCCTACAGTATTTGGATGGCGTTGATTCATCCGAGAGGCAACAGAGACAAAGGGCACGCGCCGCTTTGTGCGAGTATCCGATAGGCGGCAAATTAGTTTGTTCGTATTGATGAAAGCGCATGAAGTGTTTATTGTGGGGACAGCCAAGGTCAGAAAAACGGACAACTTAATTGGGGACGAAAACCATCCAAGCCAAAAGCCGATAGATCGGGTCGATCTGAGGCGACCAAGTTCGACTGCGCATAACGTTTTGCGCCCCCAATTATGCTAAATGGAAAAACCATCGCGGTAGTTCTTCCTGCCTATAATGCAGAGAAAACCCTGGAAGCAACGGTTCGCGAATTACCCGACATCGTGGACGTGAAGATCCTGGTGGATGACTTCAGTTCCGATCAGACCGTGAAAGTAGCGCGAACCTTGGGAATTTCCACGTACGTTCATGCCAAGAATTACGGTTACGGCAGAAATCAGATGACTTGCTACCACGAGGCTTTAGCGGCGGGGGCGGACGTGGTGATCATGCTGCATCCCGACTACCAGTACACGCCGCTACTGGTCACCGCGATGGCCAGCATGATTGCGTACGGAGTTTACGACGTAGTGCTCGGCTCGCGAATTCTGGGCGGGACGGCGCTTTCCGGGGGCATGCCGGTTTACAAGTACATCGCAAATCGTTTCCTGACCGCGTTTCAGAATCTGTTTTTAGGAACGAAGATCTCGGAATTCCATACAGGTTACCGGGCGTTCAGCCGGAAGGTGCTGGAAGGGCTGCCGTTCGAAGAGAATTCAAACGATTTTGTATTCGACAGCCAGATGCTGGCGCAGTGCGTTTATTTTGGATATCGAATCGGAGAGGTCTCCTGCCCGACGAAATACTTTCCGGAGGCGTCCTCGATTAATTTCCGGCGCTCGGTGCAGTATGGGTTAGGCGTGATGGGGGTTACGCTGCAATTCTTGCTGCAGACGAATGGACTCGCGCAATTCCGATTTCTTCGAAGTAGTCATCAGCGAATCGACGCGTCCTATGCGCCTGCGGTGATCGGCGAAGCGATTCCAACCGAGGCGGAAGATTGACACCGGCGCATCCCCGGGTGAGAGACTGGGGAGTCCTTGCCTGCTTAAGTCTTGGCGCTTTTTTTCTCGATGGCTACCATCCCGCGGTTGAAGATGCGGAGATCTATCTTCCCGGGATTTTGAAACGGCTGCATCCCTCGCTTTTCCCGCACAATTCCGAATTTTTTGAATCTCACGCGCACATGACGTTCTTTCCGCAGATCATCGCGGAATCGGTTCGCTTGCTGCACCTTCCCGTCGGGATCGTACTGTTGGGCTGGCAACTTCTCTGCATCTTCCTGCTTTTGCTAGCGTGCAGGCGTATCGCGCGGCTGTGTTTCCGCGAGGAGTACGCAGTCTGGTGCGGGGTGGCCCTTATCGCCGCGCTGCTGCGGATGTCCGCGGCGGGAACCGGACTCTACATCATGGATGAGTATTTAACGCCGCGGTCGATTTCCACTCCGGGAGCGCTGCTTGCGGTGGGCGACGCTATCGAGGGGAATTACCTGAGAGCGGCAGTGTGGATGGCTGTCGTCTGTGCCGTTCATCCGCTGATGGCGGTCTTTGCAGGAGGGTTTGTTGTACTGTTGATCGTTTTTCAACGCGAATCCTTCGCTGGGGCCGTTCCGGCAAAAGCCTCTGTTGCCGCGCTCGCGGTTATTGCTCTTCCCGTGTTTCCGAAAGTCACGCCCGCCTACCGCGAAGTGTTGGAGACGCGTTCCTATTTTTTCCTGACGAACTGGGCCTGGTATGAATGGCTCGGTTTGCTGGGGCCATTCGCTGTGCTGGCGTGGATGTCGTGGTTGGGAAAACGGAAGGAATTGGGTGCTACGCATTTGATTTGCAAGGCGCTGATCGTTTTCGAAGCTACCTTTTTCGCGATAGCGCTGGTGATCTCCATGCCGGGGCGCTTTGAGAATCTTGCGGAACTCCAGCCGATGCGGTGTCTGCACCTGTTGTACATAATGATGTTTCTCATTGGTGGCGGGCTGCTGGGCAAGTTCGTGTTGCAGGACCGGGCTTGGCGGTGGGCGTTGCTGTTCATTCCGCTTTGCGGTGTGACCGTGCTTGCGCAACGAGCAAACTTTCCGGCTACGCCCTACTTGGAATGGCCCTGGAAGGTGGACCGTAACCCGTGGGTGCAGGCGTTCGAGTGGATTCGCGCAAACACGCCTGAGGACGCGTACTTCGCGATGAATCCAGACGCCATGCAACTGCCGGGTGAGGATGAGCACGGCTTTCGCGCCATCGCACAACGCAGCCTTTTGGCCGATCGCGTGAAAGACAGCGGTGCCGTGAGCATGTTTCCCGCGATGGCGGAGGAATGGCAGGAGCAGGTGAATGCGCAGCACGAATGGACAAAATTTCAACTTGCGGACTTTCGAAAGCTGAAGACGCGATACGGGGTTGATTGGGTTGTTGTAGGAGTGGAACAGTCTGGCGCGGCCGGACTAGCATGTCCGTATGAAAATTCGCGGGTCCGAGTGTGTCGGGTTGAGTTCGAAGTGCGCTAGTAATTTCGCCGGGCATCTCTGCTCGGCGCGCAGTGGCGCTATGAGACCGCATAAGTGCGAGCTTTTCTCTAGAAACACGTCCGGAAGCGCATCCAACCTTGTGCACATCCAACCTTGTCCATTGGTGGACGCAACTCTCGCGGACAGTACGCAAGGCTGCTCAAAGCGCAAGCCACGGATGTAGTTACGTGTATTTGACAAATTTCTTGAAACACATCGCTTAAAGCCGCATCTTACTTAGAGCGTGAGGGATTTCGAGGTCGGGAAAATAGCGAAGCTCGATTTCTGGGAACTGCTTAAAGGGGCGTAAATGAGGCAGAGCACGGACGTGTTCGTCATTGGCGGCGGCCCAGCAGGGCTGGCCGCGGCAATCGCTGCACGTGGGCGAGGTTTTAACGTCATGGTTGCGGATGGCGCGGCGCCACCCATTGACAAGGCCTGCGGCGAAGGCCTGATGCCGGACACTATTGAGGCTCTGAAACGAATTGGCATAGGCGCATCAGCTTTGGACGGCTACCCCTTGCGAGGGATGCGCTTCCTTAGTGGCGACTTGACCGTTAAAGCAGAATTTGCAGGCGCGCAAGGCGTAGGTGTCAGGCGAGTCGTTCTTCACCGACATTTGATGGAATGCGCTCAAAAAGCTGGGGTGACTTTGCACTGGAAGACATCGGTAACCGGGATTTCGCCGGCCGGAGTCACAATGGCTGGCAAGACGATCGCGGCCCGCTGGATTATCGGCGCGGACGGCATTCGCTCGCGAGTGCGAGGCTGGGCTCGGCTCGAACGCTCGCATCGCCCTCAACTCCGATATGCATTCCGGCGCCACTATCGTGTCCCGCCTTGGTCCGACTGTACTGACGTTCATTGGAGCCGCAACGCGCAAGCGTACGTCACTCCGGTCAGCAGCACGGAGGTTTGCATCGTTTTGATTTCGAGCCACCATCAAGGGCGCTTTGCTTCCATGGATGCCGAATTTCCTCGCCTCGCAGAGCGTCTAGCGTCTTGGAAGCCTGTAGGGTCCGAACGCGGAGCCGTGACGTTCTCGCATCATTTGCATCGCGTCTACCGAGGGCATGTCGCGCTGCTTGGGGATGCCTCCGGTAGCGTCGACGCCATCACCGGCGAAGGGCTTTGCCTCAGCTTTCATCAGGCCAGGGTTCTAGCCGATTCGCTCGCAGCGGGCGATCTCAGCCGCTATCAAGCCGAGCATCGCCGCCTAGCTCGCCGGCCCACGCTCATGGGGAGAATCTTGTTACTACTCGATCGTCAGCCAAATCTGCGGCACCGCGCTATGCGCGCCCTGGCCGCTCATCCTGATCTATTCGCGAGGCTTCTCGCGGTTCACGTCGGCGACACTTCCCCAACACATCTTGCTGCGACGGGAGCGCTGCTTGGCTGGCATCTGCTAGCAGCGTAGTAGGAACAAGCGAACACGATTCTATTTAGTCTTCGGGTTCCTGCGTGACGATGTGGACGTCGACCGGGGGCGACTCTCGCAAAAAGCGATGGACTGCGGATAGATAAAAATACTTTCGCCAATCATGCACCGGCGCCCGGCCGAAGATTACCTGCGTAATGTGTTTCGAACGGACGAACGCCGCGACGGAATCCGCTACGCTGCGTCCCTTCAAGCGAATGACTTTACCTCCGAGGCTTTCGGCAAAACGCAAATTTGCCGTCAGCGCATTCTGATTTGACTCTTTTGGCCCAAATTCGCGATCCACATGAACCACATATAATTCGGCGTCCATTTTGCGCGCCATTCGCGCGCCCCTCGCAATCAAGTATTGCCCGGCTGGATTAGCAGAAATGCAAACCGCCAGGCGCTCTCGCACGCCCCAGTTCTTGCGAATGTCCTGCGCTTCCATGTAGGACTCGAGGCTGCGGTCGACCTGTTCGGCGACTTGCCGCAGTGCCAGTTCCCGAAGGGCAATCAGATTTCCGCGGCGAAAGAAATTGCTCAGCGAGCGCTCGACCTTGTCGGTGCTGTAGATGTCCCCTCGCTTCATCCGGTTCTGCAGCGCTTCCGGCGTGAGGTCGACCATCACCGTCTCGGACGCGGTGAGCGGTACCCAGTCCGGAACTGTCTCTCGCACCACGATTCCGGTGATGGACCGAACCACCGGCGCGATGCTTTCGATGTGCTGAATATTCAGGGTACAGACCACATCGATCTTTGCGGCTAACAGCTCCTGGACATCTTCGTAGCGCTTGCGGTGCTTGCTGCCGGGAATGTTGGTGTGCGCGAGCTCGTCCACCAGGACGACCTCAGGTTTTCGAGCAAGAATTGCGTCGACATCCATCTCCTCGAAAACCGTACCCTTGTATTCGATTTTCTTGCGCGGCACTTGCTCGATTTGCGCGACCAGCTCTTCGACGCCTTTGCGTCCGTGCGTTTCCACCACTCCGACCACCACGTCTTCGCCGCGGCTGCGCCGGCGCACCGCCTCGCTCAACATGCTAAAGGTCTTGCCGACGCCAGGCGCGTAGCCCAGGAAAAGCTTGAAGACGCCGCGCGTTTTTTGCGGCGGTGCGGCGACTTCCAGCCATTCTTCAGGCTTCTTGGGCAAGGCCTCTCTTCTCCTGGTCGAATTGCGAGCATGCGCTAGAATGTAGCGATGCAGAGATTCCTTGGCGGCCGGATCATGGGAATTGCTGTGTCACTGGCTCTGGTCGCCGCCATCACCTTTGCCTACCGTCACATGCTGCGCGTCAACCAAACGACGGTGGCGCTTTCGTTTCTGCTCGCAATTCTAGCAGTTTCGGCGGTGTGGGGAATGGCCGTTTCCGTGGTCATGTCGCTCGCGGCCGTGATCGCCTTCAATTATTTCTTTCTGCCGCCGGTAGGAGCCTTGACGATTGCCGATCCGCAAAACTGGGTCGCGCTGTTTGCGTTTTTGGTTTCCTCGATCATGGGCAGCCAGCTTTCCGCGCGCATTCGCACCGAAGCCGATGAAGCACACCACCGCAGGCGTGAGGTTGAGCGTTTGTATCAGTTCAGCCGCAAGCTCCTTGGCGAAGGCAACGTGATTCAACTGATGAATGCCATACCGGATTACATCGTCGAAAGTTTTGAAGCCGGCGCAGCCGCGCTCTTTCTGCCGCTGAAGGATAAGTTCTATCGCTCCGGGTTCGGCGCCGCTCATCTCGATGAGGAAAAGATGAAGCAAGCTTTTGCGCTCGATGAGATCTCCGCAGACACGCAACGAGGCGAGTATTTCATTCCTATTCGCATGGGAGTTCGCGCAATCGGCAGCCTCGGTATTTCGGGCTCGCAGCTTTCGCGGCAATCGCTCGATGCGATCAGCACCTTGGTGGCGATTGCCATCGAGCGTGCTCGCGCCATCGAGCAACTCGGTCAGACGGAAGCAGAGCGACAAGGCGAGCGACTCAAATCCGCTTTGCTGGATTCGATTACTCACGACTTTCGCACGCCATTGACCTCGATGAAGGCCGCCGTCAGCAGCTTGCTCAGCTCGCTTCCCCAAAACGCAACGTCGACGCACGAACTTCTTTCCATCATCAACGAGGAATGCGATCGCTTGAACCGGTTGATTGACGAAGCCGGAGAGATGGCAAAAATTGAGGCTGGTGAGATCGCGCTGGACCTTGAACCCGTTGCGGTGGCGGAGATCATACAGGCGGCGCTGGGGCATTGCGGGCTGGCTCTGGGTGGACGCCCGGTTGACGTTCGCATTGCAACAGACCTGCCGCCGGTGCGCGCCGACCGTGAACGCGCCAAAGAGGCGCTGGTGCAATTGATCGACAATGCCAATCTGTACTCCGCCAAAGACCTGCCGATCACCATTACAGCCGAGTTGACGAGAGACACGGTAACCGTCAGCGTCGCCGATCGCGGCCCCGGAATCGATGATTTTGAGCAAACCATGATCTTCGATAAGTTTTACCGCGGCAAAGACCAGCGTTACCTCGTGCGCGGCACGGGAATGGGCCTGCCAATCGCGAAGGCCCTGATCGTCGCTCAGAATGGCACGATTAGCGTGACCAGCCAGCTCGGCCACGGTTCGGTTTTCGCGTTCACATTGCCCGTCGATCGCAGCGGCAAGGGAGAATAGTTGACCGCCGCAAACATTCTGGTCATCGACGACGAACCGCAGATCCGCCGCGTGCTGCGTGCGACTCTCAGTGCGCATGGATACGCCATCAGCGATGCCAAGAACGGCGAAGAAGCCCTGGACTCAATTCGAAAGGAGCGGCCCGATTTGGTCCTCCTGGACGTAAACATGCCCGGCATGGGGGGAATCGAAACTTGCCGGGAGATTCGACGAATTTCTGACGCTCCTATCATCATGCTTACCGTCCGAGATGCCGAGCGGGATAAGGTTTCCGCCCTCGATGCCGGTGCCGACGATTACGTCGTAAAGCCATTTGGGATTGAGGAGTTGCTCGCGAGAATCCGTGCTGCATTGCGCCGTTACGCCCCGGGAGACGCGATGCCGCCGTTTGTGTCCAAAGATCTGAGCATCGACTTTGAAACGCGAGAAATCATTGTTCGCGGCCAGACGGTGCACCTTACCCCGAAGGAGTTCGAGGTCTTGAAATATCTCGTCGGGAATCAGGGTAAACCCCTCGCTCACCGCAGACTGCTTCAGGCCGTTTGGGGGCCGGACTACGGCGATGAGACGGAGAACTTGCGGGTAGTAATCAACCAATTGCGAAAGAAAATCGAGCGGGATCCCGCGCACCCGAAGTACATTGCGACGGAACCTTGGGTTGGGTATCGGTTTCAGGTGCCACGGAGTAAGACTTCCGTGAAGTCCAACAACTAGAAAGATGTTTCCACTCGCACCGCGAACGACCGCGGAGGCGAAACGGCGTTCCCCGAAAATAAACCCGCAAAATCGATTACGTTGAGGCGATTGGTCAGGTTCGCCGCATCCGCCTGCAACCGAACCTGCACGGCGTCGTGCTTCCAAACTGCTGCGCCCACGGACGTATCCAGCGAAAACGATGGCTTCACGCGATTTCGGGTGAAGTTCACGCGCTGCACAATTTGCGGGCCGTATTGCGCGATGGCCAGTGCCTCGGTTCCCTCGAATGCCACAGGTAACCCGCTGCCGTATTCCGCGCCAATTGCCGCCCACAAGCGCGAAGTAAATGCGTATCGGAAGCGTGTCCGCGCCGTATTACGTTGATCCTGCGTATCCCAAAAACGCCCGACGGCTTTGCCAAGGGCATTTGCCGCTTCGTCGCCAAGAAAAAGTCCGCCCGTAACGGGCAAGTACGTCGAGCCCACCATGTAGGAATAGCTGACGAATCCGCTAAGATTTCCCAGGTGCGGAATCTCGATCTTGCCTTCGGCCCCGTAAATGGAGGATTTGCGAAACGCGATCGGGAAGCTCACGCCGGTATTGAGCAGTTGATCGTCGTCGGCAAAATTGTCCGCAGATCTCCGAAAGTAATTGACGTCGAGCTTCACGCGCCCCGCGAATCCCTTCGTCATTCCTGCCTCGTAGTAGTTCCCCAGCGAAGGCTTGACGGGAAGCCGCAGCACATTGGAGTTGAGCGCGATCACTTCCGCGGAACTCGACAATAAGATGTTCTCAAACGCCGGCGTCTGGAACACGCGGTCATACGACGCGTGCAGCACCAAATCCAGCGCGGGGACGTACCGCGCTATGCCCAGGCGGGGGCTGACCGCGTTCTGATTCACGAGCAATTGGTAATGGTCCCAGCGCAGCCCCGCGCTCGCGGTCCATTTCCCCAGCCGAATGAAATCCTGCACAAAGCCCGATTGCTCCAGGTCTCGTCCATTCCCGGTGAAGCGAAAGCTTGACGGCGTGCCCGGTCCAAATTGCGATGAATCCGTGATCACATCGCGGAAGCTTTCGTGAATCGAAGTGAAATCCGCCTCGACGCCGGCCTTCCATTCGTGCCTCCCGTGATGCGCGGAAACGCTGCCCTTGAAATATTCCTCGCGGAACCCGCGATCCTGAAAGGCGATGATCGGCGTCGAAAGTGGATTCGACGCAAGTGTGTCCGAGTCGTCCCGAACCATCAGCCGCAAATCACCAAGCGCATTCGGCGAAAAAATGTGCTGGTATGACAAAATCCCCATCGTCTCCAGGTTAGCGCGATCTTGCCTCTGTCCGGCGGCTTGTTGCAGTTGTTCGTTTGGCACTTCAAATCTCGAAAGGCCGTGCCGCACCATGAGCCCCAGCCGGTCACTTTCGTTGAAGTCCCTCTCGTACCGCGCCGAGAAATCGCCAGTAGTTGCCTGGTTCGAATAGTTCTGAACCACAGGCGGATTCAAGAATCGATCGGTCCGTGCTCCGTTCACCGAGAAGCTCACGGCATCCTTTCGCCGCGCATACTCTCCCGACACATAAGCATTTCCCGTGGCGAAACTCCCCCCGGTCAGGGTCGCTTTTCCGTGAAAGCCTAGCCGCGGATCCTTCGCGGTAACCACCTCGATCACGCCGCCTAGCTTCCGGCCATATTCCGCGGGAATATTTGCCGTGTAGATGCTCAGCGACTGCACATCGTCCGCCTCGATCTCCGTACCGAAACTCGGCGAGCGATTGTCGGTAAGCGGAACGCCGTCCACCACGAATTGCGTGTGGTATTCAGACCCGCGCGGATGCAACACCGCGTTTCCTTCATACAGCCAACCCGGCTGAGAGTTCACCAGGTCCACCACCGATCGCCCCGGCAGCGCCGTGGGTCTGTTTTCCAGCGTTTCGGCACCAACGCGATTCACGCTTCCGGTTCTGTGTGGGTCCACCAGAGTCTCTGTGTCCTTCACGGTAACGGACGTATTCACGGCGGCGAGGCTCAGCGAAATGCGGAACTCTTCAGGCACGGCGGAGCGAATCTCAACAAGGTTGTGATATGGCGCGAACCCCGGCTGCTCCACACCTATGTCGTAGACGCCGAACGCCAGCCGCTTTGCTGTCGTGGCCCCCGAACTATCGGTCTCGTAAGTCCGCCGGAATTGGTTCGCCTCGCAGACCAGCTCTATCGAGCTCCTCACCGCCGATCCGGAGGGATCAGTCACCTTCAGGCGCAACTCGCCGGAGTTGCTCTGCGCTTTCAGCGCAAACGACATCGGCAAGCTGATAATCAAAAGGGCCAGAGCTCTTCGCATTATTTCAGTTGGTCATCCACTTCGACGGACACTTACGCATCCTTTAGATTCCGCACACACCAGTTCCGGCTGCGCTGCTCCTTTAGAGGCCGGAATCACACTATAGTTGACCATGCCACACGCGGCATGAGAGAAATCATCTACGGGGCCGGTGTCGTGAAAAAGCGCAAGAAAAAGCGGTTTGACGCAGGCAAGGAGGCTCGCCGTCGCGCCCGAGTCTCCGCCTTGTCGCCCGCATCCACGCGCGTAATCCCTGATAAGCGCAAGCGCTTGCCAAAGCATAAACGAGACTGGGCGGATATCGACGCGTAGCGCGGTATTCCGGGCGACGCGCACGTCCCTTTTCTTCTTTGTCTTAGGTCCGACCGGACCTAATTTTTCGACCCTCAACCAGGTCGATTGGCCGGAACCGATTCGTTCGCGGTAAACAGCGCCGCGGGCGTAATCTTTCGACGTTCGGCCAATTCTGCCGCGATTCGCTCCAGATCGGCCTTCACGAAGCCCATGCTGCTGACGCGAACTGTGCCATCTACATCGATCAGGAAGACGGTAGGAACATTCGTCAGACCGTACGCGTTCGAGGCCGGATAGCCTTTCTCCTTCTCGTCCAAAGCCATGGGAAAAGTCGCTCCGTACTGCCGGGCGAAACCTGCCGTGGCCTTGGCGTCGTCCTGCGAAATGCCCAGGAACGTGACGTCGTCGCTCCCATATCGCTGATAAAGACGTTGCAGAAAGGGAAACGTAAATTGGCACACAGGGCAGGAGATCTTAAAAAACGCCGCGACCACAGGCCCTTTGTGGCGCAGCGCTTCCAGCGAATAAGCCGTTCCGTCCAGTCCCTTCAATGAGAATCCGGGCGCGGTTCGCCCGGCATCGACATGCGTCATAGTGTTTCCCGTCCCCATCCAGCGCGAAATCGTTCGCAGAATTCCCACGAGGCAATTCTAAACTAAATTTCCGGCGGCTTGCCGCTCTGTGTCGAAGAAATCCCGGCCGCAAGGTGCGCGGGCCCGCTGAGCCGCAGCCGTCCCGGTAATTTGCTATGCTTCTGACTGCACGGTATTTGGTCGTCCAGGGCACAGGCAACGCGCAAATGATGAGCCAGCAGAGCAAGACGAATCTGAGCCGCAAGGAGCTGTTTGAGCGGGCTTGCCGCGGCGAGGCGTTGCCTCGGGTTCCGGTGTGGATGATGCGCCAAGCCGGCCGGTATTTGCCGGAGTATCGGGAAATTCGCGCAAAGCACGCGTTTTTGGAGGTCTGCAAAACGCCGGAGCTTGCCGTAGAGGTGTCGCTGCAACCCTTGCGCAGGCTGGATGTCGACGCCGTGATCGTCTTCTCCGATATTTTGATCGTGGCCGAGGCCATGGGCCTGAATCTGGAGTTAGGCGACGCGGGGCCGAACCTGCCCGACCCGGTGCGCAGCGAAGCGGACGTTCGAAAGCTGAGAAGCTTTGACCCCGAGAGCGAAACCGGATTTTTGATGGAAGCAATCCGTCGCCTGGTGCGCGAAGTCGGTCCCACGGTTCCCGTGCTGGGATTTGCGGCCGCCCCCTGGACGCTGGCGAGTTACATGGTCGAGGGAAAGACGAAGGAGGGGTTCGCGACCGTCAAAAGCTTTATGTACGCTGAGCCGCGCGTGTTCCGTGAGTTGCTCGGCCGCATCGCACAGGCGACGATCGCATATTTGCAGGCGCAGATTCGCGCCGGCGCTGCAGCCGTGCAGTTGTTTGATACCTGGTGCGGCGAGTTGAATTTGCGGGATTACCTGGATTTTGCATTGCCGGCTGTGCAGGAGATCGTGTCCGGGCTGGAGAAAAGCGTTCCTATCATTTACTACACGAAAGCATCCAATCATTTGCTGCTCGCGGCCGCGGATTCCGGCGCCGATGTCTTGAGCGTGGACTGGCGCGTCGATTTGCGCGAACTGCGTAAGACCCTGGGGCCGAAGATCGCGCTGCAAGGGAACGTCGATCCGGCGGTTTTGTTTGCACGGGAAGAGACGATCCGCCGCGTCACGCAAGATACCGCCGCCTCGCTCGGCGGCGTGGGGCACATTTTGAATCTAGGCCACGGGATTCTGCAGCATACTCCGGTGGAGAACGCGAAACTGTTTATCGAAACGGGGCAGAAGGCGCAATTTACAAGCGAGGCGCCCGCTGCTTTGCCGTCGCATTAGCGGCTGAGGTTGAGCGGTGACGTTGGCAAATCCAACTTTGCAGCAAATGCGCGACGAACTGCGCGTTGGCGAAGAGTTTCTCGCGCGATACAACCGTCCCGGTCCGCGCTACACCAGTTATCCGACCGCGCCAGTCTGGAACGATTCTTTCGGGCCAGATGACCTGGAGTGCGTGCATGAAGAAGCGGAACGCGCGCGCAGCCCTGTCTCCCTATACATGCACATTCCATTCTGCGAGAGCCTGTGCTTGTTCTGCGCCTGCAATGTGATTATTCAGAAGGATAAGCGCGTCGCTCCGCCGTATCTCGGAGTGCTGAAGCAGGAGATGGAGCGGGTCAGCCGCAGCGTTTCGAAGCAGCGCGAAGTCGTCCAGTTTCATTGGGGCGGCGGCACCCCAACATATCTCGCGCCTGACCAGATCGAAGACCTGTTTGGAGCGGTCCGCGCGCGCTTTACCTTTTCCGCCGATGCCGAAATCGGAATTGAAGTCGACCCGCGCGTCACCTCGCGCGAGCACCTCGAAACACTGCGGCGCCTCGGCTTCAATCGGCTGAGCATGGGAATCCAGGATTTTCATCTCGAAGTGCAGAAAGCGATTCACCGCATTCAACCGTTCGAATTAACCCGCGATTTGTTGTCCGCCGCACGAGATCTCGGATTCGACAGCATCAACGTGGATTTAATTTACGGACTGCCGTATCAGACGCCGGAACGATTCGCGCACACGGTCGATCAGATTGTGGAACTAGCGCCCGACCGCATCGCGCTCTTCAGCTACGCGCACGTGCCGTGGTTGAAGAAACAGCAAGGTTCGTTCGCCGCCCATCTACCCGAAGGCATGCAAAAGTTTGAGATTTTCCGCACCGGCCTGCTCAATTTTTTGGAAGCCGGCTATCTGTATATCGGCATGGATCACTTTGCAAAGCCTGCTGACGAACTGGCGATATCACAGCAAAAGCGCACGCTGCACAGGAATTTCCAGGGCTACACAACCAAAGCCGGCGCGGATTTATACGGCATGGGTGTCACAGCCATCAGCGGGATACAGAACGCCTACGCGCAGAATCATCGCGAACTGCCGTCTTGGGAGAAGGCCGTCGCAGAGCGCGGCATTGCCACCATGCGCGGCTATCGGCTGTCGGAAGATGATCGCCTGCGGCGGTCCGTAATCAGCCGGCTGCTTTGCCACACCGTCGTCATCAAGGACGAAATCGCGCGCGAATTTGGCATCGATTTCGATGAGTATTTTGCAGACGAGCTGCATCGTCTCGAACCTTCGCGCGATGACGGGCTGATTCTGCTCGAGCGTGACCAGATTCGCAGCACCTGGCTCGGTCGAATTTTCATTCGCAACCTGGCCATGGTCTTCGATCCTTATCTTGAAAAACAGCAGTTGGCGGCCAAACCTCTGTTCTCGAAAACACTCTGACATGGCCCGTCGCTTCGCGGTATGACGCCTACCATTCCAGTCCTAATTGTGGGTGGCGGGATTTCGGGATTGGTCTGCGCGTATGCGCTGCGCAAAGCGGGCATCGAAGCGCAGCTAATCGAAGCCTCCAGCCAACCGGGCGGAATGATTCGCTCGGAAAGCCGCGAAGGGTTCTTGCTCGAGCTTGGGCCTCAGAGCTTTAGCGGCACCACGGCATTGCGCTCGCTCTGCGCCGATCTAGGGATTGCCGATCAGGTTGTGACAGCTCCAACTGCTGCGCCGCGGTACGTCCTGATAGACGGCGCGCTCAAGGCCGTGCCCCTGAGCCCGCCGGCAATGTTGGGTTCCTCTTTCTTCTCCGCGCGAACGAAGTGGAGGATTGCGCGCGATGCCTTCGGCACCACTCACGCTCCGGACGAAGATGAGTCCGTAGCGTCATTCGTGCGCAGAAAATTCGGGCCGGAGCTGCTGGAGCGGTTGGTAGGGCCCTTCGTCTCCGGCATTTATGCGGGAGACCCGAAGCGACTAAGCCTGCGCGCCGCATTTCCGCAGTTGCATGGCGCGGAAGAATCAGCGGGCAGCGTGATTCGCGGGATGATGCGCGCCGCAAAATCCCGTAAAGGCCCGCGCGAGCGGCCAACCCTCATGAGCTTTCGCGGCGGTAATGACACCCTGACGCGCGCGCTCGCCGCGAAAATTGGTTCGGGGCTGCGCGTGAGCGCTGAGGTAGTCGCGATTAGCCCTCACCGCCAAGCCGCAGATGCCAGGTTCGAGGTTCGGATTAGAACAGCCGGACGCCAAGAAACCGTTTTCGCGGAACATCTAGTCTTGTCGACCTCCGCAGACATAGCGGGAGCTTTGCTGCGCGATGTGAACGCGGCATTTGAGCCTGTATTAGCAGGAATCGAGTACGCGCCAGTTGTGGTCGTATCGTTGGGCTACCGCCGTGATGATGTCGCGCATCCACTGGAAGGATTTGGATTCTTGGTCCCACGATCCAGCGGCCTGCAAGTGCTGGGCTCGGTTTGGAACTCCTCGCTATTCCCAGGCCGTGCACCCGCAGGTCATGTGTTGTTCACCAGCTTTGTTGGAGGCGCGACGAACCCTGTCGCTGCGGCGCTATCCCCCGAACAATTGTGCGACCTGGCTCACCGGGAGATTGCGCCACTGTTGCAGATTCGCGCTGCGCCAGTGTTCTCGCACGTGCAGATCTACCAACGCGCCCTGCCCCAGTACAACATCGGTCATACAGACCGATTGACAGCGCTCGAACGATTACGCGCCGGCCTGCCCGGGCTGTTCTTTGTAGGAAATTACTTGCGTGGCCCCGCGATCGGAAATTGCGTGGAACTGGCGATGTCCACCGCCGACTCGCTCAGAAGCCAGCTCAAATCGACTTAGGCTCCCTTGCCCAGGCGAAGCCTCGTTTCGTGTAAACCACAGTACATCCGCTTACATAAATTTGACGTATAGTTCAGCAGGAGACGAAGAAGCGTAATCGTGTTTCTGGCGGTGTTCTCACCAAAAGGCAGCGACGAAGTGTCGCCGGACGCGACGCTGATGCAGCGGCTTCTTCGCAGAGACGTGGGCGCTTTCGAAGAACTATACGAGCGGCACTCGCGCATTGTCTATTCTCTGGTGCTGCGCATTTTGCGGCAGGGGGCGACTGCCGAAGAGGTCGTACAGGACGTTTTCCTGCAACTCTGGCGCAACTCCGCCCAGTATGACCTGAGCCGGCCGTTTGTTCCCTGGCTGCTCACCCTGGCGCGCAATCGTGCGCTAGACCAATTACGTCTGAAGAGCGAGCGCCAGCGTCGGCGCGAGGAACAAACGGAAGAGTTTCCGCAAGTCGCGTCCGCGGCTCCGCAATACGAGCAGGCGCTGGATGAAAAGCGCCGTGCAGAGCGTGTGCGCAAGCTAATCGGTTCGCTGCCCACCGCGCAAAAGAAAGCCATCGAACTCGCCTACTTCGATGGGCTGAGCCATTCCGAGATCGCCGCTTCTTTGAAGGAACCATTGGGCACAGTGAAGAGTTGGATTCGCAACGGACTGCTGCGTTTAAAAGAAGGTCTGCAGGCATCGTGAATAGTAACGACCAATTCCGCGATCTGATCGAAGCCTACGCGATTGGCTCGCTCGATGCGCCGGAGCGCGCCCAGGTCCAGGCGCATCTTGCCGCCGGTTGCGACGACTGCGAGAAAGCATTGCAAGAGGCGCGCTGGCTCGTGAGCCAACTCGCTTACCTCGCGCCCAATGCCGAGCCCTCTGACATGCTGAAAGGGCGCTTGCTGCAAACGGTGCGGGCGGAAGCTACGGGGACCGGACCGCAGGAACAGGTACTTCGCCGCGCAGCAATCCCATCCTGGCTATGGGCTGGAGTCGCGGCTCTCTTGCTCTTTTCGGCCTACTCCGCCTGGAACGAAAGGCAATTGCGCAACGCGGTGGCAAATCTCCAGCAGCAAGCGCAAGCGCAGCAAGCAGAGCGGCAAAAGCTCGAGCAAGACCTTCGCGCGGCCAAAGTGCAGGCGCACGAAGCCATGATCTGGAGCGACCCAAAATCGAAGAAGATCATGCTCTCGTCGAAGGACCCGAAAATGCCGCAACTCGAGGCCATGTGGCATCCGGAGATGGGCCTTGTCGTGCGCGGATGGAAAACTCCAAGCCCTGGCGACAAGCGCGTTCTGCAGCTCTGGCTAATCTCAAAGAAGAGCGGCAAGCCCATGCCCGCGACGACATTTTGGCCGGACGCGAGCGGAAAGTTCTCAGCCATGGTGGAAAATCCGCCGGACACTATGTCCGACACTCAAGCCCTGGCGATCACAGAGGAACCAATCGGGGGTAGTCCGCAGCCGACGAGCGCGCCAATGTGGGTCGGTGGCGTCAGCTAACCTCTACCTTCTTACGTTCCGTATCGCAACGCCAGTCGCGTCTTTCGCCGCTCCGCGGCCTCCTCGTACCGCCGTTTTTCTTCCGGCGATTCCAGAATCAGCGGGCGCACCGGCTTGGGCCGATGCGTCTTCTCGTCGATCGCCACAAAAGTCACGTAAGCAGTCGTAGTGTGCTTGCGTTCACCGGTCAACACATTCTCCGAATACACTTCGACGCCAACCTCCATCGAGGTATGGAAAACGCGATTCACCTGCGACTTCAGCATCACAATTTCGCCCAGGCTTACCGAATTCCGGAAATCGATGTAATCAACCGACGCGGTGACCACATAGCTGTTCGAATGCCGGTGCGCCGCCATTGCCGCCGCAATATCGACCAGGTGCATCACGTGCCCGCCCAGCAGCTTTCCCAGCGGATTCGTCTGCGCGGGCAAAACCACCTCCGCCATCTCCGAACGCGACGCGCTCACCGGCTTGCCGGCCATTTGATCCTCAGTACTCTTCCGCGATTTCCTGGCTTTCATATCCGTCCTGTTTGCCCCATTTCGATGTCCTCGGCGCAACGGTATAATACGAGACGCGCCATGAGCGAACAAAAGAAAAGCCGCAGGCAGATGCTCGAAGAGTTCGTAGCCAAAAAGCCAGATGACGCTTTTTCTCGCTACGGCTTAGCGATGGAATGCATGAACAGCGGCGACCCGCGCGCCGCCGACGAGCACTTCCGCGCACTGCTGCAAAGCAATGCCGAGTACGTGCCGGCATATCTCATGTACGCGCAGCTTCTCGTTCGCGAAGCCCGCGGCGACGAAGCGCGTCAGATTCTTTCTTCCGGCATCGCAGCGGCAGAGAAAAAGGGCGACCAGCACGCCCGCTCAGAAATGGAAGGCTTGCTTTCCGAGATCGCGTAAGCGTCTCCTGTAGCGCAGGGCGGAGTCTGCGGAGCCCTGCGGCTTTCGCTTCGTGTTTGGGCTAGGCGAGTGACCGCAAGCGACCTCGCAGCAAGGTCTGGTATTATCAGCTATGGCATTCATGGGGCCTGATCGAATTCCGCTTTTCCCATTGAACGTCGTCCTTCTTCCCGGCGCGACTCTCCCCCTGCACATCTTCGAGCCGCGTTACCGCCAAATGGTGCGCCGCTGCGTCGACGAAAAATGTGAATTCGGTGTTCTCCTCGCTCTTCCGAAGGGAATCGTCCGTGTCGGTTGCTCCGCCGAAGTCACTGAAGTGATGAAGCGTTACGACGACGGCCGCATGGACATTCTCACCGTCGGACGCTCGCCATTTCGCATCGTGGATTTAGTGAACGGCGACGGCTACGCGAACGACGAACTCCTGGAAGGCGATGTCGACTTCCTCGATGATCGCGACTATCGCACCGACGCGCGCACCAAAAATGACCTCGTGCAACTTTACGAGGTCTGCCACACGCTGGTCTTCGACGACTATCCCAGGAACATCGAAGGCGAAGCCACGGAATACCTCTCGTTCGTCGTTGCAAGCACGCTGCCGATCGATCTCATGTGGAAGCAGCAGCTCCTTGAGCTGCGTTCGGAAGCCGACCGCCAGGAACGCCTCGTAGGCTACCTCCGGGAGTGGGCGCCGCATCTACAGAAGCAGGGGAAGTCGCGCGCGCGAGCGAGCGGCAGCGGAATCAATTAGTTTCAATGCGCGGTGCGGTTGCCCCGCGCGGAATGGGGCCCTAATGTCAGCGAGCACAACAGCATCCGGCAGGACTGCGCAGAACAAGCCGCGCACCATCGGCGAACTGCGCAGCATTCCCGACTACGACGCTCGCACCGCTTCGCTTTCCGTGAAGAACGAGATGCGGCGCAATTTGCTGCGCTCCATCGAAAGAGACGAAACCCTCTTTCCCGGCGTTCACGGCTACGAAGACACCGTCGTGCCCCAGATCGTCAACGCGCTCCTCTCGCGCCACAATTTCATTCTTTTGGGTTTGCGCGGACAAGCCAAGAGCCGCATTCTGCGCGGCCTCGTGCAATTGCTCGACGCGGAAGTCCCCGTCGTAGCCGGCTGTGAAATCAACGATGATCCGCTCCGCCCGATCTGCCGCGCCTGCCGCGAGAAAATCGCCGAGCAGGGCGACAACACGCCGATTGCGTGGATGCCGCGCGACCAGCGCTTCGTCGAAAAGCTGGCTACTCCCGACGTCACCATCGCCGACATTATCGGCGACGTCGATCCCATTCGCGCCGCCCGCGGTGGCCGCGACCTCTCCGACGAATTGACCATTCACTACGGCCTGCTGCCCCGCGCCAACCGCGGCATCTTCGCGATCAACGAACTCCCAGACCTCGCCGGAAAAATTCAGGTCGGCCTGTTCAACATCATGCAGGAAGGCGATATTCAGATTAAGGGCTACCCGCTGCGCTTGCCCCTCGATGTCTTGCTCGTGTTCACCGCGAATCCGGAAGACTACACGGCCCGCGGCAAAATCATTACGCCGCTGAAAGACCGCATCGGCGCGGAAATCCGCACGCACTATCCATCCACCCTCGAAGAAGGCATGACCATCACGCAACAGGAAGCCTGGGTCGGCCGCGACTCCGGACGCAAAATCGATCTGCCCGCCTACTTGCGCGAAGTTGTCGAGGAAATCGCCTTCCAGGCGCGCGAAGACAAGCGCGTGGATCGCCGCTCCGGTGTGAGCCAACGCCTCCCGATCACCACCCTGGAAAGCGTCGTTAGCAACGCCGAGCAGCGTGCGACGCGCGTCGGTGAAAAGAACTCCTCCGCTCGCGTAGCGGATATTTATGCCGCACTCCCCGCCATCACCGGCAAGCTCGAGCTCGAATACGAAGGCGAACTGAAAGGTGCAGACACCATCGCTCGCGAGCTGATTCGCACCGCAGTCGGCCGCGTCTTCAGCAAACATTTTCCGGAAGTGAATTTCCAGCCGGTCATTCAGTGGTTCGAACTAGGCGGGGAACTGAAGCTGCCGGAACTCGCCACCACCGCCGAGCGTTGCCAGCAGCTCTCGAAAATCCAGGGCCTGATGGAGCACATCGGCCGCCTCGGCGTTACGGACCGCAAGGATGCCGGAGCCGTCGCCGGAGCCGCGGAGATGATTCTCGAAGGCTTGTGGGCGCATCGCCGCATCGGGCGCAGCGAAGAGCGCGGCTACTTTGCGGAAAAGCCGCGCCAGCCGGAACCCCGCGAAACCCCAAGCCGCTCACCGCGTCGCCAGTACAACTAGCATGGATTGCAGCCTTGCAAAACGCTCTGCCATCTCCCCCGTAGGGGCGCAGCATTGCTGCGCCCCATCTCGGCAACCTCTAAACGGTAGCGACGCTTTGCCTTTCGCGAGGCCCCAATGAAATTCATCAAGTACGGAAAATATGTAGGCGAGCCGGCCGACGCCGTCGATCTCGAAGAGCTTATCAAGCGCCTTGGCGATTTCTTCCTGCAAAGCGGATTCGAGTCCCAGTTCTACGGTCTGAACGAAATGGACCCTGAGAAGTCCATGGAAGCGCTGCGCCAGGCCATCCTCCGCGCTCTGCAAGAAGGAGACTTGCTCCCCGAAGGCGCAATGAGCGAAGAGCTGCGCGAGATGCTGCAGAACGCCGACGCCATGAACAATGAAGCCATTCGTGATCTGATCGACAAAATCACGGAGCGTATGGCCAACGAAGGTTTCATCAATCCGCAACAGCCTCCACAGGTGACTCCGCCGCCGCAAACCAGCGCCCGCGGACAAGTCGGGCAACCGCAGGACCGGGTGGAAGCGCGTTTTGAAATCACGGACAAGACCATCGATTTTCTCGGCTTCAAAACTCTACAGGACTTGCTCGGCTCGCTGGGACGCAGCAGCTTCGGCCGCCACGATACGCGCGATCTAGCCACCGGCGTCGAAGCCAGCGGCGTCTCCCGTCAGTACGAATTTGGCGACACGCTGAATCTCGACGTAAGCGAAACTCTTTTCAACGCCGTCCGCCGCGATGGCTGCAA
>Ga0137418_10000633_pt1 | contig 28124 bp, 31 predicted proteins | sample CZODoug3_1_2_16f_FD_122242 | JGI IMG/M metagenome (GOLD analysis project Ga0137418, IMG submission 122242) | Vadose zone soil fungal communities from Angelo Coast Range Reserve, California, USA - CZODoug3_1_2_16fungal (Hybrid Assembly) | ecosystem: Environmental > Terrestrial > Soil > Vadose...
GCTCGGCTGAAGGTGCAGTTGGGAACGACCGCCGAGTGCTTGCCCGACCCCCCGGCGATGACGACATAGACGTCGTCCGGCGACGGCACCTGCGGCATGAGCGCCGCCGGATCGGTCACCGCGTTCATCCAGCCCGGCCAGTCGTGCATCCCCCACATGCCGCCGAGCTTCAGGTGTCCGAGCGACAGGCGCGCGTGCTCGTAGACGAAGCGCTGCACGTCGGCGCGCGTGAAGCCGTCGTCGGCAACCGTCTTCGCGTGCTCCGGTCCCAGGACCACGAGCAGCTGACTCTGCGAGAAATACCAGCCGACGTTGCTGCCGAGCGAGACGGCGGTGTCGCAGAGCGTGGTGAGGATCCCGGAGGCCGTCGTCGAGACGTGATCGTTCACGTTGTGCGGCGGCTCGCCGCCGTAGACGGTCACCGTGTCGCCGGCGGCCATCGGCCCCCACGGCGACGCCGCCTCGTTCTCCGCGATGCAGTACGAGAACTTGGCGGGACTGCCCTGCGTGGCCATGTCGTAGCGGCCCGGCCAGGCGCCGCCGACGTTCAAGAGGATGAGGCGGACCGCGCGGCCGATGGTGGCGTTGGCGCGGAAGCCGGGGCCGAAGCAGCCGCTGCCGCCGTGCAAACCGAGCGCGCGGCCGTACGGACCATTGACAACGAGCAGCGGCGCCACGGGATGCGTCGTCGCCTGCACGCCGTAGAGGTTGAACGCGCGGTCGAGCATCGCTTCCACCGCCGCCACGACGATCGGGAACGCGCGCGGCTCGCAGCCCGCCATCACCGCGTTGACGGCCAGCTTCTCGAGCGTCACCTGCCGCCAGAGCGGCGGCATCATGCCGAGGCTCTTGCCGCCGTCGCGACCGCCGAGCATGGCCGTCACGCGCTCCTCGGTCGGCGCGATGATCGGCAAGCCGTCGGCCCAGTTCCGTTGCGTGAACGCCTCGAGGACGGCGATCGGATCATCGGCGACCGTAATCGGATCGGTTGACTCGACGTGCGGAGCCCGGGCCGTCTCGCTCAGGCCACCCACGGCCTGAGCGGGCCTCGCGGACCCCGCTACAATCGAATTCAGCTGCTCGAAGGCCTGCTGGGCGCGGCGGGCGATGGCCTCGGGGCGCTCACCGCCGAGCGGGTGCTCGACGACCAGCAGCGGCAGCGCGGAGACCCCTTGGGCGCCCATCTCGCTGACGGCGAGTCCCTGGAAGGCCGTCGTCCCGATGAGCCCGGCCGGCGTGCCCCGCTTCGCCAGCGCGATCGTGTCGTGGAGACTCCACGACGTGCACGACCCTCAGTCGGCGGAGCCGGCGAAGACGACGTCACACGCCTTCGCCAGCTCCTCGATCAGCTCCGGCGACGCCGGCGTGGAGGCGTTGGCTTTCCTGCGATGCACGACGGCGGCCACGCCGTAGCGCTCGCGCAGCAGCGCGCCGAGGTCGCCGACGAGGCGGTCGAAGTTCGACTTGGTGTTGTCGAGGAAGCCGACGGTGCGGCCGTTCCAGCTCTGCGGCAGGGACGGCACGGCGACCGTCTGGGCCTTCACGACGCCGACGGGGCTCAGGACGCGGATCTGGGCCATGACCTCTCCTCTATCTCTTCTTGAAGCCGGTCGAGCGCGTGAGCAGGCGACCGACGGTCTCGTGAAGCTCGGCCAGCATCGTACGCTTGACGCGGATCGTGATCGACTCCACCGGCTCTGCGCTTCCGATCCGATGGATGACGAGCGTGCCTGTGAAGTCCTGGGCCGTCTCGTCGACGGCGGCGAGGCCGCGCATCTGGAGTAACTCCCACGTGTCCGCCATGGCGGCCATCTTACAATAGGCCCCCCATGGTTATCGCCGTGGACGTCGGCACGTCGTCGGCCCGCGCGAGCGCCTACGCCGTCGACGGGCGGGCCGTCTCCGGCCTCTACCACCAGGTACCCTACGAGCCGCGCGTCACCGCCGACGGCGGCGTCGAGCACGATCCCGGAGTCCTTCTCGCCGCCGTCGCGACCTGCCTGGACGCCGTCTGCGCGCGCGCCGGGCGCGCGGCCGTGCACGCCGTGGGCGTCACCACCTTCTGGCACGGCCTCTGCGGGTTCGACGCCGCCGGGCAGGCGGTGACGCCCGTGTACACGTGGGCCGACTCCCGCAGCGCGCGCGACGCCGGCCTGCTGCGCGACGCGCTCGACGAGGCCGGGCTGCACGCGCGCACAGGCTGTCATCTGCACTCGTCGTACTGGCCGGCGAAGCTGCGGTGGTTCGCGCGCGAGCGCCCCGCCGAGGCGCGGCGGGTCACACGCTGGGGCTCGTTCGGCGAGCACCTCGAGCTGACGCTCTTCGGCGAGGCGGCGACGAGCGTGTCGATGGCCTCGGCCACCGGCCTCTTCGACGTCGCGGCCGGTACCTGGGACGCCGAGGCGCTCGCGGCCGCCGGCGTCGAGACGCGTCACCTCTTCCGCGTGGTGGATCGGGCCGCCGGGCGGCGCGGGCTGCGCCGCGAGTGGGCGGCGCGCTGGCCGGCGCTGCACGCCGTGCCCTGGTTTCCCGCCGTGGGCGACGGCGCGGCCGGCAACGTCGGCTCCGACTGCATCGAGCCGGACCGGATCGCGCTCAACGTCGGCACTTCCGCCGCGCTGCGCGTCGCCACCGGCGCCGCCCAGCCGCCGCCGCCCGGTCTCTGGCGCTACGGCATCGACCGCGAGCGCCTGCTGCTCGGCGGCGCCACCTCCGAAGGGGGCAACGTGTACGCGTGGTGTCGCGAGGTCTTGCGGTTGCCCGACGACACGACGCTGGAGCAGCGGCTGGAGGCGATGACCCCCGACGCCCACGGGCTCACCGTGCTGCCGTTCCTGGCCGGCGAGCGGGCGCCCGGCTGGCGCGGCGACCGCCGCGGCGCGGTGGCCGGGCTCTCGCTCGATACCGGCCCGCTCGAGATCGTGCGCGCCGCCCTGGAGGCGGTCGCGCTGCGCCTGGCGCTCGTCTACCGGTTGCTGGCGCCGCACGCCGCGCGCGAGCACCGCATCGTCGCCTCCGGCGGCGCCGTCACGCGCTCGCGCGCGTGGACGCAAATGCTCGCGGATGCGCTCGGCCACCCGGTGACGTGGTCGCACGAGCCGGAGACCACCAGTCGCGGCGTCGCACTGCTGGCGTGGCACGCGCTGGGCGCGCTCCCCGACCTCGCCACCGCCCGCGCGCCCCTCGGCGAGACCTTCGAACCCGATCGCGCGCGCCACGCGCGCTACCGCGAGGCGCTCGATCGGCAGCGCGCGCTGGACGAAAGGGTATGATCTTCTTCATGGACGCGACGGTCGAGCTCCGCATCGCCGAGGATCCGAGCGCGCTCGCGGAGATCGCCGCGCAGGAGGTGCTGGCGGTCGCGCGCGCCGCCGTCGCCGCGCACGGGCGCTTCACGGTGGCCCTGGCGGGCGGCTCCACGCCGCGGGCGACGTACACACGCCTGGCGCAGCCGCCGCTCGCCGCGCAGATGCCGTGGGACCGCACCGTCGTCTTTTTCGGCGACGAGCGCGGCGTCCCCCCGGATCACGCGGACTCGAATTACGGCATGGCGCGCGCGGCGCTGCTGTCGCGGGTGCCGATCCCGCTCGAGCGCATCTTCCGGATCCCCGGGGAAGGCGCCGATCCCGAGGCCGTCGCCGCCGAGTACGCGCGGACGCTGGGTGAGGTGCTGGGCGTGAGGCGCGGCGAGGTGCCGCGGCTCGATCTGGTCCTCCTCGGCCTCGGCGTCGACGGCCACACCGCCTCGCTCTTTCCGGGCTCGCCCGTGCTCAAGGAAACCTTCCGCACGGTGGCCGCGGTCCACGCGGCGGCCGCGATGATCCCGCAGCGCTTCACGCTCACCTACCCGATCCTCAACGCCGCCGCCTGCGTCATCTATCTCGTCTCGGGCGCGGAGAAGGCCAAGGTCGTGAAGGCCGCGCTCGGCGACCGCTCGAGCGGACTGCCGGCGGCGATGGTGCGCCCGACCAATGGCCGCCTGCTCTGGATCCTCGATCGCGCGGCGGCCGCACTGCTGCCCTCCCGGAGGACGTCCTGATGGAGCTCGGGTTCGTCGGTCTCGGCCGCATGGGCGGCAGCATGGTCACGCGGCTGGCCCGCGGCGGCCACCGCGTCGTCGCGTGGGATCCCTCCGCCGACGCCACGGCGCGCGCGCGCGACAACGGCGCCGACCTCGCCGCCTCTCTCGCCGAGCTGCCAAAGGCCCTCAAGCCGCCGCGCGCGGTGTGGGTGATGGTCCCCGCCGGCGAGCCGACGGAGTCGACGATCCGGGCGCTCGCCGGGGTGCTCGAGCGCGGCGACACGATCGTCGACGGCGGTAACACGAAGTGGAAGGACGACATCCGGCGCGGCAAGGAGCTGGCCACGCGCGGCCTGTCCTACGTCGACGCCGGCACCAGCGGCGGCATCTGGGGCCTGCAGAACGGCTACTGCCTGATGGTCGGCGGCGACAAGGCGGCGGTCGACCGCCTGGCGGCCGTCTTCACCACGCTCGCGCCGCCCGACGGCTGGCTGCACGTGGGCGGGATCGGCGCGGGCCATTACGTGAAGATGATCCACAACGGCATCGAGTACGCGATGATGCAGGGCTACGCCGAGGGCTTCGAGCTCATGTCCGCCTCGGAGTACGGGCTCGACCTGCCGAAGATCGCCCGGCTCTGGAACCAGGGATCCGTCGTCCGCTCGTGGCTGCTCGAGCTGGCGGCGGCGGCGCTGGCGGCCGATCCGAAGCTCGACGACCTCAAGCCGTATGTCGAGGACTCGGGCGAGGGCCGGTGGACGGTGGAAGACGCCGTCGACAAGTCGGTGCCGGCGCCCACCATCACCGCCGCGCTCTTCGCGCGCTTCCGCTCGCGGCGCGACAATTCGTTCGCGGACCGGCTGCTCGCCGCGCTCCGCAACCAGTTCGGTGGCCATGCCGTACGCCGATGAGCCGTTCGCGCTCGTCATCTTCGGCGCGTCGGGCGACCTGACGCACCGCAAGCTCATCCCCGCGCTGTGGAGCCTCTACGCCGCCCGCACGCTGCCCGAGCCCTTCGCGATCATCGGCACCGCGCGCAGCGAGATGTCCGACGCGGAGTACCGCGCGCGCGCGCGCGAGAGCGTGACGCGCTTCGCGCGGCTCAAGATTCCCTCGCAGCACGTGTGGGACCGGTTCGCGGGCAGCGTGTACTACGTCGCCGGTGACCCGACGGGCGCGGAGCTGTACGGCCGCCTCAAGCAGCGGCTCGAGCAGATCGAGAGCGCGCGCGGCGGCCCGCGCAACCGGCTCTTCTATTGCGCGACGCCGCCGAGCCTCTACCACGACATCGTCGCCAACCTCGGCGCCGCCGGCCTCGCCCGCGTGGAGGGCGGCTGGACGCGCATCATCGTCGAGAAGCCGTTTGGCCGCGACCTCGAGAGCGCGCGGGCGCTCAACCGCCAGCTCACCAGCGTCTTCGCGGAGGAGCAGGTCTATCGGATCGATCACTACCTCGGCAAGGAGACGGTCCAGAACATCCTGGTCTTCCGCTTCGCCAACGGCATCTTCGAGCCGGTGTGGAACCGCAACCACGTGGCCGAGGTGCAGATCACGGTGGCGGAGACGATCGGGGTCGAGGGCCGTGGGTCCTATTACGAGGAGGCCGGCGCCCTGCGCGACATGGTCCAGAACCACATGCTCCAGCTGCTGTGCCTGATCGCGATGGAGCCGCCGGTGACCTTCGACGCCGGCCCCGTGCGCGACGAGAAGAACAAGGTCATGCACGCGATCCAGCCGATCGACCCCGCGAAGGTGGACGAGGTCGCGCTGCGCGCGCAGTACGGACCCGGTTACGTGGACGGCAAGCCGGTGCCGGGCTACCGCCAGGAGAAGGGCGTCAAGCCGGACTCGACGACCGAGACGTACGTCGCGCTGCGGCTCGAGATCGACAGCTGGCGCTGGGCGGGCGTGCCGTTCTATCTGCGGACGGGCAAGCGCCTGGCCAACCGCGTGAGCGAGATCGCCATCCGCTTCCGGCGCACGCCGCACATGATCTTCCGTCGCGACCCCGCCGGCGTGGAGCCGAATCTCCTGGCCATTCGCATCCAGCCCGACGAGGGCATCTCGCTGCAGATCGTCGCCAAGGAGCCCGGGCCCGATCTCAAGCTCGCGCCTGTCACGCTCGACTTCAAGTACGGCGAGGTGTTCGGCGCCGAGCCGCCCGAGGCGTACGAGCGCCTGCTCCTGGACGCCATTCACGGCGACGCGACGCTCTACGCGCGCGGTGACTGGGTGGAGCAGGCGTGGGCGCTGCTGCAGCCGGTCCTCGACGCGTGGAGTCGCCCGACGGCGGCGCTGTCCATCTACGAGGCAGGGTCCTGGGGGCCGCCGGAGGCCGACGCCTTCATCGCGCGTGACGGCGGCGCCTGGCGCCGGCCGTAAACGAGTGCTGGCGCCCCGGCCTTCCTTCGCATGGACGGCGCGCACGACGGCCCTGATGCTGGGCGTCGTCGCGGTGGCGGCAACGGCCGGCGCGGCGGGTCAGGACGCGCGCGGCGGCGCCGCGCGCGCGCCACGATTTGCCGACTATCCGGCCGGCGCCGCCTTTGTCGGGACGCCGGCGGCGCCGGACTTCAAACGCAATCCCGCCGCGGAAGCCTTTGCCAGGGAGCTTCGCGAAGGCGCGCGTCGCGGCCCCAACTTCGCCGGATATCTCCGCGTGGTCGAGTGGAGCTGCGGGATAAGCTGTCAACGCTGGATGGTCGTGAACACGCGGAATGGACGCATCCACGATTCGCCCGAGCCCGCCTTCAGCCTCGAATATCAGCTGAATAGCGTGCTGCTCGTCGTGAACACAGTCGGCCGCTTCACGGCGGCCGATCCGCCGGACGGCGTGCCGATCGCGAAATACTACGTGTGGCGCAACGACCGCCTGCAGCTCATCGACACGCGCGCGCCGAAGCGGACGCGTTCAGGATCGCGCTAGACGTGGTCCGGGCGCAGCGACGGGGCCGCGTTGTGTCCCGTCAGCGGAATAGGCCTCGTCCTGCCACTCGGCAATCCCATAGATCGCCTCTACCCGTGCGCGGGCGCCTCCCAGTTCTGCGCCGCGTGACGTCCGGAGAGGCGCGTCAGCGAGCGGGCCGCCGGACGGCGTGATCACAAACTTGATGAGCCCGACTCTGTGATTCCTCAGGTAGACCACAACAAGTTCGCCGCTGCTCAGAGGGAACGGGCGCACGCTGTACCTACCCCCCGGATTGTGATTGAGGATCGTATCCCCCCAAACACCGATCAATTCGCTGTCCGTCATGCCGACCCGGGCGCCGCCGAAGCCGACACCTTCCTCGATCACGTCGCCGACACGGGCTCGTGGCAACACCGTCGGGGAGAGCATCGGTGGGCGGTCTTGCGCGACCATCGGTCTGCACACGGCATGGATCGCCGCCACACCGAGCACCAGGAAGAGACCGGCACACGGACCGCGCAGCGGAAGCCGACCGCGACGCATCACAACCGCGCGCAGCTTGCTCGGCGGCGCGATTACTTCGGCGCCGGCAGCACCCGCGCCGTGGTGTACTCGGCGTAGGTGTAGATCAATCCCTCCCACAGCAACACCTGCAGCGAGGTGCCCTGCTTCTCGTAGACCTGATTGATGCCGTGCTGCGCGGTCTTGGTCGTGTTCAGGTGCCGCCAGCCGTTGGCCTCGAGGGTCGTCCGGGTGGCGGTGGCCAGGCTCTCGATCTCGACCCGGCCGCGATAGACCTCGCGGGCGGCCTGCACCGTGGGCGTCTCGATGGACATGGACTCGCCCGACTGGTAGCTCATGCCCTTCGACACCGGGATGTCCTCGAACTGGCTCTTCACGGGCCGCGGAGGATTGCTGGCGCACGCGGCCAGCGCGAAGACGGCGGTCACGACGGTGATGACGCGTATGGAAAGCATACGACGATCCTAGCAAGGTCCTCCGTCGCCGACCAAGGAAAAGGGTCAGCGCAGCCGGATGAGTCGGGCGAAATCGGCCTCCACCGCGCGCGCGACCTCGGTCACCTGCTCGGCGGCCAGATCTTCGTCGAGCAGGAGCACGACGATGGCGCGCCCGCGCTTCGTCTTGCGGCCCACGTGCATCGAGGCGATGTTGACGTTCAGCCCTCCGAGGATGGAGCCGATGCGTCCGACCATGCCGGGGCGGTCCTCGTACGAGAGGACCAGGATGTAGCCCTCGGGGGTGAATTCGATGTCCATGTCGCGCATCCGCACGATGCGCGGCTGGCCGTCGAAGACGGTGCCCGCGATGAGCTTCTTGCCCTCGGCCGTCTGCGTGCACACCGTCAGCATGCTCTTGTAGGCGCCCGTCGATTCCGTGCGGTGGATCTCGACCTCCACGCCGCGCTCGCGCGCGACGAGGTGCGCGTTGACGAGGTTGACGGGCCCGGCCGTCACCGGATCGAGGAGCCCGGCCAGCACGCCGCGGGCGAGCAGCTCCGGATCCGTCTCCGCGATGGCCCCGGCCACCGTCACCTCAACCCGCGCCAGGTGCTCGGGATCGAGCTGCACGCAGAAGCGTCCGAGCACCTCGGCCAGCGCGACGAACGGGCGCAGCTCTTCCACCGTGGTCGCGTCGGCGACGGGGATGTTGACGGCGTGCTCGACGAGCGCGCCGTCGCGAAAGGCCACCAGCTGACGCGCCACGTCGACGGCCACGTTCACCTGCGCCTCTGCGGAGTTGGCGCCGAGGTGCGGCGTCACCACCACGCGCGGGTGCGCGATGAGCCGACGCAGGGTCTCCGAGCGCGGCGGCTCCTCGCTCCAGACGTCGATGGCCGCGCCCGCGACGTGGCCGCTCTCCAGCGCGGCGAGCAGGTCCGCCTCCACCACGATGCCGCCCCGCGCGCAGTTGACCACGCGCGCGCCCGCCCGCAGCAGGCCCAGCTCGCGCGCGCCCGCCATGCCCTCCGTCTCGGGAGTCAGCGGCACGTGGAACGTGACGACGTCGGCCTCGCGCAGGAGCGCATCGAAGTCCGGTACCAGGCGCGCGCCGACGTCGCGCGCGCGCGCCTCCGGAATGTAGGGATCGTAGACGAGCAGCCGCGCCGGCTCGAAGCCGCGCAGCCGCGCGGCCACGCGCGAGCCGACCTTGCCGAGCCCGACCACGCCGAGCGTCTTGCGGTGCAGCTCGGCGCCATAGATCGAGCGGTCCCACTCGAGCGCTTTCAGCCTCGCGTGCGCCTCCGGGATGCGCCGCACGAGGGCGAGCAGCATGCCGACGGTGTGCTCGGCCGCCGACACGACGTTGCCGTGCGGCGCGTTGACCACGACCACCCCGCGGCGCGAGCACGCGTCGACATCGATATTGTCCACGCCCACGCCCGCGCGCCCGATGATGCGCAGCCGCGGCGCGCGGTCGAGCAGGGCGGCCGTCACCGCCGTCGACGAGCGCGTGACGAGCGCCTCGCAGTCGGCGAGCGCCTCCGCCAGCGCCTCCGGCGACGGCTTCATGAGCTGGCGGACGTCCAAACCGTGCTCGCGCAGGTGGGCGATGCCCTCCGGCGCGATGGCGTCGATGACGACCGTGCGCACGTCAGCCCTGGATCGAGTAGCCGCCGTCCACGGCGATGGCGGTGCCCGTCACGAAGTCGGAGGCGGCGCTGGCGAGGAACACGGCGACGCCCGACATGTCGTCGATCGTTCCCCAGCGCTTGGCCGGGGTGCGATGCAGCACGTTCTCGTTGAGGCCGGGGACCTCGCGCTTGGCCGCATTCGTGAGGTCGGTCTCGATCCAGCCCGGCAGCACCGCGTTGACCTGGATGTTGTCGGCCGCCCACGCGGTGGCCATCGACTTGGTCAGCTGCACGATGCCGCCCTTCGAGGCGGCGTAGGCCGGCGCGAACGAGGCGCCGAAGATCGACATCATCGAGCCGATGTTGATCACCTTGCCGCCGCCCGCCTGCTTCATCAGCGGATACGCGGCGTGCGAGCACAGGAAGGCCGAGGTCAGGTTCGTGTCCAGGACGCGATGCCACTCGGCCAGCGTGTACTCGTGGATCGGCTTGCGGATGTTGGTGCCCGCGTTGTTGACGAGGACGTCGAGACGGCCGAAGCGCTCGCGCGTCGCGGCCACGAGGCGCGCGACGGCCGCCTCGTCGGTCACGTCGACGCTCACGGCGAGCGCCGTGGTGCCGAGCCCCTCGAGCTCCGCCACCGCCCTACGCGACTTGTCCGCGTTGCGTGCCGCCACCACGATGCTGGCGCCCGCGGCGGCGAGACCGCGCGCCATGCCCAGCCCGATCCCGCCGTTGCCGCCAGTCACGATAGCCACCCGTCCCTTGAGGTCGAACACGCTCAGCCTCCCGTTCGCTGTAAGGTTTACACAGGCAACCTGCACGTTGTAGTTCCTGCAATCCGGCCAATATTGCTCCGCTTATCTCTCGCGCGGTTGCGAAGCGCTTCGCCGTGGCATGGCCGCTGCACCACACGCGCGCGAAGCCCGCGTATCAGACCGGACGGAGGGTACCTCAATGATCGCCGACGTTCGACTCTTTCGCCACGGCGCCTCCGTCGGGTCGCGCGTGGCGCCCCACGTCTGGGCATTCGTCCTCGCGGGCAGCGCGCCCCGGCGCGGGCCGGCGGCGCTCAAGCGCGCGCTCGATCGCGCGACACGGCTGGCGCCCGTGCATCGCGTGGTGGCGATCGTGTCGCGTGACTCCGCGCGAGCCTGCGGCGGGGTCCTCGCCGAGACGCCGGACGTCGCCACGATCGTGCAGCCCACCTACCGCGGCAGCGCCGCCGAGCTATTCCTGCCCGCGCTCCTCGTGGCGCGTCGTGATCCGGATGCGGTCATCCTCGCGCTGCGCGCCGATGAGACCCACGACGGGCCCGTCGCGCCGTGCCTGGCGCGCGCGATCCGCGCCGTCGACCTGCGGCCTGACCTGACCGTTCTCGTCGGCGCGCGCCCGCGGACGACGCGCGCGCCCGACGGCTTCGTCGAGCCGGGCTCGCCGCTGGAGGGATGCGAGGAGCTCTCCCTGCTCGCCGTGCGGCGCTTCGTGTACGAGGCGTCGCGCGGCCTCTGCGCGCGAGATCTGCTGGCGCCGGCGGCGCTCGCGGCGCGCGCCCGCGCGCTGGTCGCCCTCGGCCGGCGCTACGTCCCCGAGGTGCTGGAGACCCTCGAGCCGCTCGAGGGCGTGGCCGATGCGCTGGAGGCGACGCTGCTCTGCGAGGCGGTCTACGAGTGCATGCCGTACGCGAGCCTGTCGCGCGAGTTCCTCGAGCGCGTGCCGGACCTGGCCGTGCTGCCCGTCCCCGACGCGCTGCTCGAAGTGGGTGACGCCGTCGCCCACCTTGCCTCCTGAGATGACCTCGCTCGCGCACGTCGCGACGCTGCGTCTCGGCCTCCGTCGTCACCACGCGCACGCGGTCTGGGCGCCGGCCGGCGTGCCGGTCACCGTCGCCCCCTCGTGGGCGCTCGGCATCGCTCTCACCGCGTGGACCGTCGCCGATGCGCTGCTGCCCGAGGCGGTGCCCGGCCGCTCGATGGGCGCCTATGCCACCATCGGCGTGGCCACCGCGGCCACGCTCGCGCTGACGCTCGCGCTCCACGAGGCGGCGCATTGCGCCGTCGCGCGGCGTGCGGGCCTCGGCGTGCGTCGTCTCACACTCTCGTTCCTCGGCGGCGCGCTGGAGCTGGCGGAGCCGCCCGCGACGCCGGCGGTCGAGGCGCGCGTCGCGCTGGCGGGACCGCTCGCGAGCGCCGGCGCCGCGCTGCTCGCCACCGCCGCGCATCTGATGCTGGTCGCGGCCGGCGTCGACCCGCTGCTGCCCGCGGCCGCCGCGGTGATCGCCATCGGCAACGTGCTCATCGCCGCCTTCAACTGTCTGCCCACCCTGCCCCTCGACGGCGGGCGCGCCCTGCACGCCGCGGTCTGGGCGCTCACCGGGCGCGAGGCGACCGGCGTGCGTCTGGCGACCGTCATCGGACGCGGCCTCGGTCTCGTGCTGCTGGGCGTCGCGATCGTCGCGTCGGCGTCGGGCGACGCCGCGCTGGCCATCTGGCTCGGCCTGATGGGCCTGACGATGCGGGGCGGGGTGATTGCCTAGCGGGCCGCCGGCAACCGGAGCGTGACGCGCGCGCCATCGCGCAGCGACTCGAACTCCAGCGTGCCGCCGTGCAGCCGCGCCACGCGCTCGACGATGACCAGCCCGAGGCCGGGGTGGCCGGGCTTGGTCGAGTGCATCAAGTGGATCAGCAGCTTCGGGTTGGTCGTCCGCAGCCCCGGTCCGCGATCGCGCACCGCGAGCACCGCCTGACCGTCGGCCTCCGTCACCCCGGAGACCTCGGGTGGCGGCGACCCCGCCGGCGTCGCCTCCACCGCATTGGCGATCAGCTCGCCGATCGCGCGGACCAGCAGGGCCTCGTCGCCCGTCACGCGCGGCCATGAGCCGGCGGTGAGCGTGACGCCGGCGTGCCCCCCCGCCTGGCAGGCGCGGACGACCAGCGCTCTCAGATCGTGCGTGCGCGATGGCTCAGGCTCGAGCGCGGCGACGCCGAGCGCGGCCGGCAGCATCTCGGACAGTCGGGCGAGCTGCTGGAGCACGGTGCGGAGGCTTTCGGCGGCCGCGGGATCGTCGGCGACGGTCCGCTTGAGGACTTCGAGATGGATGACCGCGGAGTTGAGCGGGCCGCGCAGGTCGTGCAGCAGCCGGGCGAGCTCGGCGGGCAACGGCCGGTCGGTGGACCCTCCGGCCGCGCCCGTCATCAGGTCAGGCGTGCCGACTTCACCGCCTGGATGCCGTATTTCGCCAGCTTGTTGTAGAGCGTCTTGAGACTGATGCCGAGCAGCTGCGCCGCTTTGCGCTTGTCCTGACCGGTCTCCTCGAGCGCGCGCAGGATCAGATCGCGCTCCATCTCGCGGATCGGCGTCACCGAGCCCGCGGCCGTCCCCGTCGCGGGCACGGTGCCGCGCAGGACGTTGTCCGGCAGGTGCTCGCTCGCGATGAGACCGCTGCCGCTCAGCACGACGGCGCGCTGGATCACGTTGCGCAGCTCGCGGACGTTGCCCGGCCACGAGTAGCGTTCCAGCTCCTTCTCCGTCTCGGGGGCAAGGCCGCGCACCTGGCGGTTGTCCTGCCGGTTGAACTCGTCGATGAACGTGCGCGCGAGCAACGGGATGTCGTCCTTGCGGTCGCGCAGGGCCGGCAGGTGGATCGAGAACACGTTGAGCCGGTAGAAGAGGTCCTCGCGCAGCTGGTTGGCCGTGATGGCCTCCGTGGGGACGCGGTTGGTGGCGGCCACCACGCGCACATCCACCTGGATCTCCGACTTGCCGCCGCCCACGCGCCGGAAGTTGCCCTCCTGGAGCACGCGGAGCAGCTTGGCCTGCGTGTTGGAGTCCATCTCCGCGATCTCGTCGAGGAAGAGCGTACCGCCGTCGGCCAGCTCGAAGCAGCCCAGCCGTCGCTCGGTGGCGCCGGTGAAGGCGCCGCGCTCGTGGCCGAACAGCTCGCTCTCGATCAGCGTCTCGGGAATCGCCGCGCAGTTGATGGCGACGAAGGGCTTGTTGCGCCGGTTCGAGAGGTCGTGGATCGTGCGCGCGACCAGCTCCTTGCCGGTGCCGCTCTCGCCGTAGACGAGCACCGGGGCCGTGCTCGTGGCCGCCAGCTCGATCCAGCGATAGACCTCCTGCATGCTGCGCGACTGGCCGACCAGCTGGCCGAAGGAGCCCTTCTGGCGGAGCTGATGCCGCAGGAAGTTCACCTCGCGAGACAGCGACTCCTGCTCGATCGATTTCTCGAGCAAGACTTGAAGACGCGTGGCGTCCACGGGCTTGGTGAGGTAGTCGAACGCGCCATGGCGCATCGCCTCCACCGCGCTCTCGACACTGCCGTGGCCGGTGACGAGGAGGACGATCGGCGGCCGACCCGTCTCCCGGAGCTTCTGCAGCAGGGTGAGGCCGTCCATCTCGGGCAGCACCAGGTCCGTCAGCACGACGGCCGGATGCTGGGTCTCGATGAGGTTGAGCGCCTCCTCGCCAGAGGAGGCGGTCTCCACCTCGTAACCCCATTGGCCGACGAGCCGGGCCAGGCCTTCGCGCTCGGCCGGCTCGTCGTCGACCACGAGGATCTTGCCGCTCTTTGCCTGGTCGCGTCTATTCGGGCTCATGGGTCTGATTATCGCGCCTCGCGGCGCGCGCGGCGACGCCGCGCGGCGGTCGGGGGACCTACTTCTTGACCTGCAGGTTGTTGACGACGCTCTTGACGCCCTTGGCCTGCCAGGCGAGCTGCTCGGCGCGGGCCTTCTGCTCTGCGGAATCCACGACACCGTTAAGGTAAACAGTCGCATTGTTGGTGTCAACGTCCACGCGGGTCACGTTCGACGGCTTGTCGGCGACGAGCTTGGCCTTCACCGAAGCGGTGATGGTCGCGTCGTCGACGTTCTCGCCCGCTGTCTTACCCGTCATCGAATGGCAGCCGGCGACGACCGACAGTATCACCAGCAGCGCGGCCACGAGTCTGGGTCGGCCATACATGTGCGGTTCTCCTGCGCCTGGGGGTGGGTGTGACTACGCCGCGCGGCCAAGACCCTGTTCGAGCCGCGCCTGACACGCAACGCAGCGCGTGGCAAACGGCAGAATCTTCAGGCGCGCCTTCGGGATCTCCTCGCCGCACTCCCGGCAGATGCCATAGCGACCCGCGTCGATGTCCGCGAGGGCGCGATCGATCTCTTCCAGCTGGCGCGCGCGTGTGTCGACGACCGCGGCCACGACCTCGTCGTCGTGCGTGATCGACGCCATGCCGAACGGGTCCTTGAAGACCTCGCGGCGGTGATCGTCTTCTCGCGACCAGCGTGTACTCGCGGAAATCGCGCTCATCAGGGCGTCCCGCTTCGTCTCCAATTCCCGTTTGATCGATCGCATTGTCTCCTCCGGTGGACCTCGGCTCGGCGGGTCTCGACGCAGAACGCGTGCCAATGCGACGTATGGCCCGGAAGCGCGCGCCACCACTGACGCTTTCGGACGGCAGACGCCGGCCATATGCGGTGACAGGCCCCGGAGGCTGTAACAGTTACACCCCAATCACGCGAAAACTTTTCAATTCGTGCGCCGCCACGCGCGCGGCGCGCGCGTGCAACTGTCGACGCGACGGCTGGATGCATTCCGTGGCCACTGCTGGCACATCCGGTGCAGCCTTCGCGGCCGGACAGTCGTCGTTCGACCCGGGAGGTCAGACGCCATGGCACACACATCGTTCACCGATCCGCTCACGTCCGGCGCCGCCTCGCGTCCCGAGGCGCGCGAGCTGCTGTTCAAGCCCGACCATCCGCGGGCCATCGACCGTCACATCGACTACTTCGGTGGGGTGACCGAAACCCCGGCCGAGAGCGACGACGACCGCTGCGGCGACGCGTTCCTGGAGGCCCTGGCATGAGGCGGCTGGCGCGGATCGCGGCGCTCACGCTGATGGCCACCCTCGCCGTCGCGTGCGCGGGGCCGACGTCGTCGACGTCGTCGGGTCCCTCGGGCGGCGGGTCGTCCTCGCCGCAGCCCACCACGCAGAAGCAGACGAAGCTGGTCAACGTCGACGCGGCCACCGCCGCGCGGCTGCAGAACATCATGGTGCCGCTGCTCAAGGTGATGGACCATCCGCTGTCACCCAGCCAGGTGAAGGTCGGCGTGATGGACGACCCCGCCATCAACGCGGCCAGCGCCGGCAACGGCGAGTTCCTCGTGACCACGGGCCTGCTGCAGAAGGCCAACGACGACCAGCTGCGCGCCGTTCTCGCGCACGAGCTGTCGCACCAGGACCTCAACCACGTGCAGAAGACGCAGACGCTCGGCACGGGCTTGAACATCGGCATGGTCCTTCTCGACCAGATCATCCCCGGCAGCGGCAACCTCACGCCGATCGCCGGCGAGCTCCTCCTGCGCAAGTACACGCGCAACGAGGAATACGCCGCCGACAAGCACGGTGTCCAGCTCCTGCAGCGCGCCGGGTACAACGGCAGGCAGCAGATGGCCGACACGCTCAGCTGGCTCATGAGCACGTCGGGCGGCAGCAGCAGCGGCGGCTTCCTCGCGACCCATCCGGGCACCGCCGACCGGATCACCGCGGTCAAGGCGCTCCCCGGCCCCTAGAGGCGCCTGTCGGGTGATCGAGGGGTGCCACGGCTCCGCCGGGGCGCCCCGAGCGTTGGGGGGGTTGGGGGGCCATTTCGGGGCCCCCCCATCTTCTAGCGTGCCGCGCGCGAGCTAGAGCTTGACCTCGGTCGGCTCTGGCTCGCGCTCCCGGTCGCGGTCGAGATCCTGGAAGGTGCGCTCGCCGTCGTGATCGGCGACGAGCAGACGAAGGTAGAGGCGGCCGCGGATCAGCATCGCCTGCCTCACGACGACGACCGTCGGCCGGAACGCGATGGCGTCGCTCAGCGCGCTGTCCACCGTCCTCTGCGCAGGGCGTCCTTGAGCGCCGCCTCGTCGTGGATGTCCTCGATGGCCACCGACGTCGTCACCTCCACCAGGGACGCCGTGGCGGGAGCGGGAGCGGCCACGGCGGTGAGAGCGAGGGCGGCGGCGGCCGCCACCAGGCGTCGCATCAGTCCTCGCGGCCGGCGAAGATCTTGCCCACCACGAAGCCCATGCCGATGGTGAGCGCGATGGCCTGAAGCGGGCGGTCGTGCACGAAGCGCTGGGCACGATGGGTGAAGCGCCGCGCCCGCGCGGTGATCTGCCTCCAGCGCGTCGTCTCGATTCCTCGCTCGTCCATGTCGGCTCTCCTTGGCTCGGCTAGGCCATCGGGCGCGCGCGGCGCGAGCGCCCGCTCTCCAGCAGCGGCGCCAGCGACTGCGGCTCGCCCATGAACGTTGCCAGCGGATCGCCCGCGCGCGCGAGTCGATCGCGGATGGTGGCCAGCGTGAAGTCTTCGGGATAGACCGGCCGCTCGAGCTCCGCCCACTCCAGCGGTGTCGAGACGGTGGCGGCCGCGTACTCGCGCACGGCCCATGGGCTGACCAGCGTCGCGCCGCGGTGGTTGCGGTGGACGTCGATGAGGATCTTGCCTCGTCGCCGCGCGCGCCGCATGTCGAGCGTGAACAGGCTGGGCTCGCGCGAGCGCGCCAGGCGCGTGATGACCTCGGCGGCGCTGCGCACCTGCGCGAAGCTGTACTGGGGCGTGAGCGGCACCAGGACGTGCAGGCCGCGCCCGCCGGAGGTCTTGACCCACGCGCGGATGCGGAAGCCGTTCAGGAGGTCCCGCACGAGGAGGGCGGCGTTGCGCACCTCGCGGAAGGCGATCTCGGTGGGATCGAGATCGAACAGCATCAGATCGGGACGGTCGAGGGCGTCGATCGTGCAGCTCCACGGGTGGATGGAGATGTAGCCGAGGTTCACGAAGTACGCGAGGGCGGCGCGCTCGGTGACCAGCACGTAGTCGGAGTAGCCGAGGGCGGCGTGCTCGCTGCGGATGCGGCGCGTCGTGATCCACGTCGGCAGGCCCGGCGGCGCCGTCTTCTGGTACAGGCACTCGCCCGTGATCGGATCGGGTGCGTGCAGCAGGCTCACCGGCCGGTTGGCCACGAACGGCAGCAGGTGATCGGCGACGTCGAGGTAGTAGTCGATGAGGTCGCCCTTGGTGACCGCGACGTCGGGCCACAGGACCTCGTCGAGGTGATTGAGGAGCAGCCGGCGATCGTCCAGCTCCAGCACGCGCGTGGTCGAGCTCACGAGGCGCGTCTCCGCGACGGAGTCTTCCGCGCGGCGGCGACCTCCCGGCGGCCGGCGGCACGCGTGCCGTCGCGCTTGGGTTGCGCCTTCAGGCTCGCCTCCAGCGCGGACATCAGGTCGACGACCTTCGTCGCGGCACGCCGCCCGCGCTCCGCCGGCTCCGTCGCGCGGCCCTCGAGCTTGCGCTCGATCGTCGCCTGCAACGCGGCGCGGTAGCGGTCGCGATATTTCTCGGGCTGCCACGGGCCCTCCAGCGTGCCCACGAGCTGCAGCGCGAGGTCGATCTCCCGGCGATCGAGAGCGGCGTCGGCCGGCAGGTCGAGCCCGGCCGGCGCCGCGATCTCGTGCGCGAAGCGCATCGTGGTGAGCGTCATCGCGTCGCCGGTGGCCTGCACGGCCGCGAGGTGCTCGCGCTGCCGCAGCACGACGGTGGCGACACCGACGCGGCCGCTGCGGCGCAGGGCCTCGCGGAGCAGCGCGTAGGCCTTGGCGCCGGTCTTTTGCGGCTCGAGGTAATAGGGCTGCTCGAAATAGACAGGCGGGATCTCCGCCGCCACCACGAAGTCGAGGATGTCGATCGTCTGGGTGGCCTCCACGTCGGCCGCCTCGAAGTCGGCCTCGGTCATCACCACGAACTGGCCCTTCTCGTACTCGTAGCCCTTCACGATCTCCGCCCACGGCACCTCGACGTTTTCCTCGGCGCACACGCGGCGGTAGGCGATGGGACTCTTGTCCTTGGCGTGCAGGAGACGAAACGAAAGGTCGCCGCGGGCCGTCGCCGGGTACAGGCCGACGGGGATGCTGACGAGGCCGAAGGTCAGCGCGCCTTTCCAGACCGGCCGCACGGCTGCCTCACCATCCGGCTACCCGCAACCGGTTGCGCATATGCATGTACGCTTTCACATCACGCCGCGCGGGCGAGGCGGCGGCGCTCCGCGACGAAGCGGTCCACGGCGGCGAGCGTGGTGGCCACGGCCAGTCCCGTTTGCACGGCCCGCGCGCTGATGCCGATCACGCGTCCGATCGGCATGCGCGACAGCAGGAAGCCGACGGCGAACGCGCCCGCGACGACCGCGTACGGCGCCCACCAGCGTCCTTCCACGACGTGACCGAGCGCGTCGAGCTGACGCTCGATCACGCGACGGGTCACCGCGATGTCAGCTTCGATTTCAGCTGGGCTACGAGCCATCGCCAGGTCTCCTGCAGGGAGGCGAGGGTTTGTTGGGGCCACGCGATGTGGGTGAGGCGCCACGCGCTCCACGCGAGCGCGGCGAGGGCGAGCACGGCGACGAAGCCGCCCGCGGCCACGAGGTGCTGCCAGGGTGTGTGAAAGAGCGGCGCCAACGCGCCTGCGGCGAGCACGACGATCGACGCGAGCAGCGCGATAGCCGCGGGGACCGCGACGGCGAGCGCCACCGCGACGCGGATCACGAGGCTGCGCGTCTCTGCCCAGCCAAGCTCGAGCTCGAGCGCAATGAGCCGCACCAGACGCGCGGCGAGCGATTCGTGCCTCGGGGGGACGGAGACGTCGAGGCGGGACGGAGTGGCCATCGCCACTCTGGGGTAGCAAAAGCAGGGCCACCGTCTTCGGTTAACTGATCAAAATTCTGCGATGTTTTAGCCGAAATCGTGCGAGGGCACGACGTGTGCCAGCCGTGGCAATGGCTCCACGCGCCCCGCCCGCACGGATACCGCGCCGTCCTGCATTTGTAAGATCCCCTCCACGAGCAGAAAGGGCTCGCTGACGAGCGGCAGGCGTCGACGCGCGAAGAGCCCGGGGGTCACGATGACGTTCGCGATCCCCGTCTCGTCTTCGAGGCTCAGGAACACGAACCCCTTCGCCGTACCCGGCCGCTGGCGCACGATCACGCTGCCGGCGACCCGCACGCGCGCGCCGTCGTCGCCGCGCGCGAGGTCGATCGCGCGCGTGACCCCGCGCGCGGCGAGGGCCGCGCGCCGCAGCGCCATCGGATGCGGGCCGAGGGTGACGCCGGTGCCGGCGTAGTCGGCGGTGAGGCGTTGCTCGGGGGTCATCTCGCGTAAGGGTGATGGCGCATGCGCACTCGCGACATCCGGGCCTGCGTCGATCTCTGTCGGCGCGTCGCTCGGCGCGAAGAGCGGACCGGGGTCCTGCTCGGCGACGGTCCAGAGATTCGCGCGGCGCGTGCCGCCCAGCGGCGACAGCGCGCCGATCGTGGCGAGCGTGGCCATCTCCTCGCGCGTGAGCCCGACGCGGGCGGCGAGATCTCTCGCAGAGGCGAAGACCCGCGTCGCGCGCGCGGTCACCAACGCCTGCCCCGCGCGTTCGCGCAACCCCTTCACGAAGCGGAGGCCGAGGCGCACCACCCAGGCGTCGTCGCGCCGCTCGAGCGTGCACGGCCAGTCCGAGCGCGTGACGTCCACCGGCAGCACGCGCACGCCGTGGCGGCGCGCGTCGTTGACGACGGTCGCGGAGTGGTAGAAGCCCATCGGCTGGTTGTTGAGCAGCGCCGCGTAGAAGGCCGGGCCGTGGTGCGTCTTGAGGTACGCGCTGGCGTACGCGAGCAGCGCGAAGCTGCTGCTGTGCGAGTTGTGGACGACCAGGTCGTTGGCGACGAAGTTGTGCTCGCCTTCGATCCCGAGGTCGTAGGTGTCCCGCATCCCGGCGCGCTCGACGGTGAGGACGCTGTCCCACCCGACGCTCGAGTCGACGAGCTCGGCGCTCGCGCGCGGGGTCGCCGCGACACGGTCGCGCTCGCGCAGCGCGGCGAGCGGCCGCCAGCCCTGCGGCGTCAGCAGCGGATGCTCGGCGGTGGCGACGATGCTCCGTCCGCCCAGCGTCGCCAGGCGATAGACGCCGCGACGACCGCTGGCGGTGGCGCGCAGCACCCGGCACCGTCGCAGCGTCCGGCCCTCGTCGCACGCCAGGGTGGCCTCGACGCGCTCGACACCATGAACGACGTCGTCGATCCGCACCCACCGCCCGCGATCGGCGTCGAGCACGCGAGTGTCGCCCACGACGCACTCCGGAAAGCCGTAGAGCGCGAACGACGTGATCTGGTGGACGATCTCGTCGGCGGTCCGGCCGGTGATCCCGCGGCCCGCCATGCCCTCGCGCAGCTTCACCTCGACCTCCGCCATCCGCCGCTCGCTCCGCTTGAAGCCGAACGCGCGCCGAAGCTCCTCCGCCTCGCTGCCGCTGAAGCCCGCGGCCACCATGGCGATCCGCAGCAGCTGCTCCTGGAAGAGCGGCACCCCGAGGGTGCGGGAGAGAATCGGCTCCAGGCTCGGATGCGCGTAGGTCACCGGCTCGCGGCCGCGCCGGCGTCGCACGTAGGGATGCACCATGTCGCCGACGATCGGCCCCGGACGGATGATGGCGATCTGCACGACGAGGTCGTAGAAGCGCTCGGGATGGATGCGCGGCAGCGTGGCCATCTGGGCGCGGCTCTCCACCTGGAACACGCCGATCGTGTCGGCGCGCTGGAGCATCCCGTAGACCTTGGGATCGTCGGCCGGCAGGTGCGCGAGGTCGACCACCCCGCCCGTCTCGCTCACGAGCGCGATCGATTCCTGGAGCACCGACATCATGCGCAGCCCGAGCAGGTCCACCTTCACGATGCCGAGCGCGGCGCAGTCCTCCTTGTCCCACTGCACCACCACGCGCCCGGGCATGGTGGCGGGCTCGAGCGGCACCACGTCGTCGAGGCGGCCGGCGGCGATGACCATGCCGCCGGAGTGCTGGCCGAGGTGCCGTGGCAAGTCTTGAAGCCGCGTCCAGAGCGCGGCGAACTTGCGGATGCGCGGATGGCGCGTGTCGCAGCCCGCCTCGTGCAGGTGGCGCGTCAGCACGGCTTCGGGATCCTGATAGCCCCAGTTCTCGACGAGCCGCGCCAGCCGGTCCTGCATGTCGCCGGGCAGTCCCAGCGCCTTGCCCACTTCGCGCGCCGCGCTGCGGCCGCGGTACGTGATGACGTTGGCGGTCATTCCGGCCCCGTGCCGGCCGTAGCGCCGGTAGACGTGCTGGATGACCGTCTCGCGCCGCTCCCCGCTCGGCAGATCGAGATCGATGTCCGGCCACTCGCCGCGCGACTCCGAGAGGAAGCGCTCGAAGAGCAGATCCATCTTCACGGGATCGACGGCGGTGATGCCGAGCGCGTAGCAGACCGCGCTGTTGGCGGCGGAGCCGCGGCCCTGCACGAGCACGTCGTTGGCGCGGCAGAACTCGACGATGTCCCAGACGATGAGGAAGTAGCCCGCGAGGTCGAGCCGGCCGATGATCTCCAGCTCGTGCGAAACTTGCTGACGCGCGCGCTCGGCCAGCGAGCCGGCGGGCCCGTAGCGGGCCCGCACTCCGCGCGCGACGAGGTCGCGCAGATGCGCCTGGGCGTTCTCGCCGGGCGGCAACGGAAAGTCGGGAAAGCGATAGCCGAGGTCCTTGAGCGTGAAGCCCAGGCGCAGCGCGAGCTCGCCGCCCGCGGCCACCGCGTCGGGCAAGTCGCGGAACGCCGCCGTCATCGCCGCGCCGTCGCGCAGCCCGCGCTCGGCGTTGAGCAGCAGCCGGCGCCCCGCGTGGTCGAGGTCGGTCTTCTCGCGGATGCACGTGAAGACGTCGGCCACCGCGCGACCCCCGGGGCGCGCATAGAGCGGCTGGTTGGCCGCCAGAAGCGGCACGCGCCCGGCACGCGCCAGCGCCACCAGCCGCTCGAGATCGCGCTCCTGCGCGCGGTCGAAGTGACGCTGCACCTCCACGAAGACGTTGGCGCGACCGAAGACGGCCACCAGCCGATCGAGGATTTTCCTCGCGGCGTCGCGGTCACCCGCCCGCACGGCGTCCGCGAGCGGCCCGCGCGCGCCCCCGGTGAGGCAGACGAGACCGCTCGCCGCGGCTTCGAGATCCTCGAGGCTGACGGCGGCCTTGCCCTTGGGCGCGCCGAGCTTGGCACGCGTGATCAGCCGGCAGAGGTTCTGCCAGCCCTCGCGATCCTCGACGAGCACGGGCAGCCGCGCGCCGTCGGCGAGCGTGAGCTCGCTGCCCACGAGTGGTCGGATGCCCGCGTCGACCGCGGCGCGATGGAAGCGCGGGGCGCCGTAGACGCCGTCACGGTCGACGAGCGCCAGCGCCGGCATCTCACGCCGCGCCGCCTCGGCCACCAGCGCCTCCGGCTGATCCGCGCCCTCGAGAAACGTGAACGCCGACTGCGCGTGTAGCTCCACAAACATCACTCGGCCCCCGCCGCCGTCTGTGGCTCGCGCCGGCGCTTCCGGGCGCGCGGAGTCTCGACGGTGACGACGAGTGTGATGGGCGCTGCGGTCGGGCGGCGGGGGCACCCTCGGGAGACCCGTGGCTTCTGGGTATTGCGTCGGTTCCGGCGATTCATCGTGGCTCGCTGACAGGCGCCCAACCGTCGTCGATTTGCGTGGTCTCCCGAGGGTGCCCCCGCCGCCCGACCGCAGCCAGCAACCGCACTAGTCATAGACGCCGTCGAGGTACCACTCCCCCGAACGGAGATCGCGCGCGAGCCGGCAGACCGCGCCGTCGGAGAGCGCCACGTCCCACTCGTCGCGCCCCCACGCCCCGGCGTCCCACCATTCGCCCGACACGCGCCACGGGCCGGCGCATCCGACGACACGCGCCTCGGCGGCAAGCGCGCCGTAGACCAGCGCCGGTCGGCGCTCGCCGTCCGTGGTGACCCTCACGCGACGCGGCGGGCGCAGCCGGCGCAGCGCCAGCACGGCATCGCCTGCGGGTCTGAGCATCTCCGGCGCAGCGTCCAGCGCGAGGCGCGCGGGGAGGAACGCGTCGGGCCGGTGCGAATCGGCGAGGGCAACGGCGCCGACGCCCTCGACGCCCACCAGCGTCACGAGCCGCGCGAGCACCGTCGCCAGATCGCGCTCGGCCGGCGGCGCCGAACGGCCGAGCCGCCCCGGGACCGCACGGCGGGGAACGGGGCTCGCCTGGAGCGCGACCGCGGTCACCGCGCCCTGCGGGGGTCGCGCGCCGAGGTCGTGCTCCAGCAGCGTCAGCAGCGGGCGCGGCGCGTCCATCGGAGAGGCCAGCGCGAGCGTGCGCGCGTGATGGCCGCCGCCCGTGAGCGCCAGGCGTAGCTCGAGCGTGTCGGCGAGGAGATGAGCGGCCGACAGCCGCGCGGTCAGTCGCTCCAGCACGCGCTCGAGCACGACGACGAGCGGACCGAGCGCGTCGATCTCCCAGTCGAGCTCCTGCGCCTCTTCCCAGAACGGCGGCGGCGTCCACGACGTCCACGGCGCGGGGTCGTCCATCCCGCGCGCCAGATCGTGGGCCGCAAGCCCTGCGAGTCCCAGACGGGCGGCCAGCCCAGCGCGCGGCAAGGACGCCAGCTCTCCCAGCGTGGCCACGCCCCAGCGCCCAAGCGCCTGCGCGACGTCGGCAGGCCAGTCCAGCGTCGCCACGGGCACCGGCGCCAGGGCCTGGGCCTCGCCTCCAGGAACGATGACCCCGAGGCCGGCCCGCGCGGCGATGCGTGCCGCCGCGCGCGTGCCGGCAACACCGACACGCGCGGGCAGGCCGACGGCGCGCGCGGCGCGGCCGAGGCGCTCCACGATCGCGGCGTCGCCGCCGACGAGGCGTCCGAGGCCCGCGGCATCGACGTGAACGAGCCCGGGGGCGACGTCCTCGAGTCTGGGCGAGACGCCGTAGCACGCGTCAAGCAGCGCGCGGCGCGCCGCTTCCGTACACGCCGGTGACACCGGACGACGGATCAACTGAGGGCAGCGCGCCACCGCGGCGGCGTCGGGGATCCCCGGGCGAATGCCGCGCTCACGCGCCGGCGCGTTGGCTTCGACCACGCGGGTGGCCGGCGCGGCGCCCGTCACCACCGCCAAGGGGTGCTCGCGCAGGGCGGGCTCCGCGCGCTCGGCCGCCGCCGCGACGAAGGCGTCGACCCAGACACACGCGACACGGGTCACAGGTCGCCCCGCGCTACGCCGTCCACCACTGCTGCTCCTCCATCGCACCCGGCGACGCCCCAAAGACCGCCGAGGGGGAGGCACCTTGGTTGCGGAGTACTTGAACCCGCGTGCTCATCCCGGCCAGCCGCGTCGGAGCGCGGCGTGAACCCGCCCACGCCAGGGCGTCGCGCCGAGTACGTACGGCCAGCGTCGCGCCCGCTCCCGCGACCCGCCGCCGGCCAACGAGCAGCAGCGCCACCCCCGCCCGGCGTGCGGCCTGGCGCAGGCGAAAGGCCGCGCCGAGCGAGACCCGAGGCGGCGTCTCGCCGGCGTCGAGGGCCACGAGGGCCCAGCCGGGACAGCGCGCGAGCAGATCCGTCGCGGCCAGCGCGGCCTCGCGACGCCCGCCGCAGCGTACCCACAGCAGATGTGCGAGCACGACGCCCGCGCGCGCGGCGGACGCGGGATCGAAGGCACCGTCGGCGTCCACGAGGGCAGCCATGCCTCCGGCCGCGGTGACGTCGCGCAGACACGCGGTCATCAGGCTCGTGCGGCCGGACGACAACTCACCGACGATTTCAGTGATCGTCCCCGCACGTACCCACGAAGTCGGCGTCATGATTCTAAGGCTAAACATGAGTTGAGTGCCTAGCAAGCCCATAGATATCGGGGCTCCTGGGGCGTGGACCCCCCATATCCTGGGCTCGAAGCCCATCGCCGGGACGTGTCGCAACGGCATTCCATGGCCTCACGCTTGCACCCTTTCCTCTCGGAAAAGAAAGCGGGAGAAGCTCATGGCCAAGCAGATCGGCTATGCCGTCGTGGGCGCAGGGCCGCTCGTCGAGCGCGCGCTCTTGCCGGCCTTCGGGCGAGCCGGCGGAGAGACGCGGCTCGCCGCAATCGTCTCGGCCGACCGTGCTCGCGCCCACGCGCTCGCGCAGGAGCATCGCGCGACGGGATATCACTACGACGAGTTCCGGCAGTGCCTGCAGCGTGAAGACGTCCAGGCCGTCTATCTCGCGCTGCCCAACTCGCTGCACTGCGACTATGCGGTCGAGGCCGCGCGCGCCGGCGCCCACGTGGTGTGCGAGCGGCCGATGGCGGTGATGGCGGACGAATGCCGTCGCATGCTCCGCACCGTCCAGACGAACCGCGTGAAGCTGATGATCGCCTACCACGTGCAAGCGCACCCCGCGTACCAGAAGCTCCTCGAGCTGGTGCGCGGCGGTACCATCGGCGCGCCGAAGACGTTCAGCAGCGACGCCACGATTCGCGTGCAGGATCCCGACGACGTCCGGCTGCAGCGCCGCCTCGGCGGCGGCACCGTGTACGACCTCGGCGTGCCCGCGATCTTCGTCGCGCGCACCGTGTTCGACGCCGAGCCGGCGCAGGTCATGGCGATGACCGCGCGGATGACGCGGCGCTACGGCGGCGACGTCGACGAGAGCACCGTCGCCCTCATCCGCTTCCCCGATGACCGCCTCGCGCACCTGCACACGTCGTTCGGCGAGGAGCCGACGTCCGTGCTCACCGTGTTCGGGGACGAGGGCTCGATTCGCCTCACGGGCGCCTACGAGGCGCACCGGTCCTCCGCGCTCGAGGTGGTCCGCGGCGGCCGGCGCGAGGAGCTGACCTTCGAGCCGTCCGACCCGTTCGCGGTGGAGCTCGCCCACTTCTCGAATTCGATCCTGAAAGACGTCGCGCCCGACCCCTCCGGTATCGAGGGCCTGACCGACGTCCGGATCGTCGAAGCCATCTACCGTTCCGCGCGCGACGGCCGTCCGGTGACGTTGCCGAGAGTCGCGCGGCTCGAGGCGTCACCGGCTGAGCACGACTTGCGCAAGCCGGTCGCCAACCGGCGCCAGGCCAGTTGAGGCCGGCGCGGGCAACCTACAACACCCACAGCAGCAGGAGGCAAGAACGATGAAGACCTTTACGGGCGCATTGGCGCTGGGCGTCGCCTTCGCACTGGCGACGGCTCCGGCGCTCGCGCAGGGGCCGGGTAGCACCAGCGGCGACAGCAAGGGCAGTTCGCCCTCGGCGACCGGCAGCGACACGAAGACCGACCAGGCGCCGGGGACGAGCGGCTCGACGAGCGGCTCCGTCAGCGGCAGCGGCTCGGCCACGACCGACACGCAGGCCGGCGCAAGCAGCGATCAGAAGGCCACTTCGCCGTCGGCCAGTCCGAGCGACACGAAGGCGCAGGACGCGACGAAGTCGTCGGATTCCATGAAGTCGGACACGAAGTCGTCGTACGACACGAAGGGGTCCGACAGCATGAAATCCTCCGACAACGTCTCCGGCGCCAAGGGCGGCCGCGCCGCGAACGGCGCGCGTGGTGGCGCGATGGCCGCCAATGCCGACCAGGTGCGGGCGATCCAGCAGGCGCTCAAGGACCAGGGTCACGATCCGGGCGAGATCGACGGCAAAATGGGGCCCAAGACCCAGGCCGCGCTGCGTGACTACCAGCAGAAGCAGGGGCTGAAGGCGACCGGCCAGCTCGACGCCGAGACCTCGGCCAAGCTGGGCGTGGAGTCCAAGACCTCGGCTGCGCCGTCGATCAGCAGCCCGGCGGCCTCCCCGAGCACGAGCGCGCCGTCGTCCAGCGACTCCGGGGCGAAGTCGGACACCAAGGCGAAAACGGACATGAAGTCGGACACCAAGACCGACCCGTCCGCGAAGCCCTCGACCGACACGAAGCAGCCAAAGTAACCGCACGACCGACGCGTTGTAGAGGAGCGCCCCGGCTTCCCCGGGGCGCTTCGATGTTTAGACAGGAGTGCCGGGTTAAGAGGGGCACCCCGGGTTCCCCGGGGTGCCCCGAACATGTGGGGGTCTGGGGGCCATCTCGGGGCCCCCAGTATTATTTGAGCGGTCTGGGGGCCATGTCAGGGCCCCCAGTATTACAGATGGAGGAAAGGGCCTCGAGCACGGCACCCGGCGAGGCCTCAACCGGCAGCGGAATGCTCATGTCCTCCAAGCCGCAGCCGTCGAGCGTCACGCCGATCGCGCGGACGGCGCCCTCCGCGCGGCGGAAGTTACGCGAGAGGGCGCCGTCGAGCGTGAGGCGGCCTTCAGGACCGAGGCCCGCGCGCGCGGTCAGCACGAAGCCCGCGCGCGGACCGGTCTCGGCGGCGGACTGCAGGCCGAGCGTGAGCCCGCGCAGCGTGATCGGGCGCTCGGCCCCGGGCAGGCGCATCGTGCCGTCCACGATGCGCAACCGTCGCAGCATGACCTCGGGCCCGGCCAACCACTCCACGAGCGACGTGATCGCCGCGGGCGTGCCCCGATCGAGCGTCAGCACCGGCCGTTGCAGCTCGAGGCGCGAGATGCGTCCGACGCCCGCGGCGAGGTCCCAGCGATCCACCGCGAGCACGAGTGCGGCCGCCGTCAGCGGCGCGCTGCGCGGCTCGGCGAAGCGCGCCACGAGCCGCTCGATCCGCACCTGACCCGAGGCGAGCACCCGCGAGCCCGCGAACACGAGCGTGGCGTCGACGTCGGCGCGGCCCTCCGCAAGCCGCACGCCCGCGGCGCCGAGCGCC
>Ga0137418_10000848_pt1 | contig 28070 bp, 26 predicted proteins | sample CZODoug3_1_2_16f_FD_122242 | JGI IMG/M metagenome (GOLD analysis project Ga0137418, IMG submission 122242) | Vadose zone soil fungal communities from Angelo Coast Range Reserve, California, USA - CZODoug3_1_2_16fungal (Hybrid Assembly) | ecosystem: Environmental > Terrestrial > Soil > Vadose...
GGTCTTGAAAAGCAGCGCGGCCGTGGCGGCCGGCGCCTACGGGCTGTCTCCCTCCTTTGCCCTGGCCGCCCCGGTGCCGGAAAAATTCGACGGTTCGGCGTTCAGGCTTAAGGCGCCGGAGCCCAATGCCAAATCCGGCGGCGTGCTGCGCCACGGCATGCCGTTGCGTGCGCCGCATTTCGATATTCACCAGGCCGGTACCATCTTCATTCTTGGGGCCGCAGCCTGCATGTTCGACAATCTGATCCGGCACGATCCGCACGACGGCGCAAACACGATCATCCCGGATCTCGCGCATAGCTGGGAAATTGCCGAAGACGGCAAGACCTATACCTTTTTCCTGCGCAAGAACGTGTTGTTTCACGACGGCGCGGAGTTGACCTCGGATGACGTGAAGGCCACCTTCGATCGGATCGCCAAGCCCCCGAAGGGGATCAGCATCCCGCGCAGCGTCTTGTTCAAGGCGGTCAGCGAGATCACTGCGCGGGACAAATACACGGTCGAATTCAAGCTATCGGAGCCCCGACCGATCAACTTCATGATGTCGGCGTTTGCCAGCGGCTGGAACGTGATCGTGCGCAAGAAGACCCTCGAGGACAACAAACTACAATTTGCGCAAGGTCGAAATCTATCCCGGCACCGGCCCCTTCCGCAGCGTCGACGCCGGTTACCTCTTCAATCGCGTTCCCAATCTCGGCCTGGAAGCCGCCCGAATGGTGCAGCAATATTGCGATATCCACAGCCGGACTTTCGAAGTCCACATCGAAGCGAAAATCAATAACTACAAACGCGAATTCGTCGCCGTCCTTGGCCGCAATACTCCGCGTGACATCCAGATCCTGACGTTTTATTGGAAGTAAGTAGCTGCTCAATCAAGTCGAAGATGGAGCGCCGCGACATTTGGTGGATCAACCTCGATCCGACGCGGCCGATTTGTATCAAAGCAGGGCAGACTCTCCGATGCGGACTTGAGCGTGCTGGAGAAGGCGCTTAAGCGTGTACTTGAACCGCCTTAATTGAGTGTTATTTGCTGGCGGCAGCGGGTTTCTTTTGTCCCAAGACCCACTCGAAGATCACTTTTACATCGTTACCGGTTTTGGCTACGAGGATATTCGCGGGCTCGATTTTGTAATCGGTCATTTTAAGGCTGATGATTCCAGTAATCTTTACCTTGCCTCCATCAAGCAGCTGAACTTTGACGGGCATTGAGATCGTGTTGGTGACTCCAGCGATGGCCAACTCGCCCTTGGAATCAAGAACGTATGGTTCATTTTTATCCTTCGGAAATTCTTTGAGCACGAGTTCAGTAAGACGATAGACGATCTTCGGATGGTTGGTGTAACTCATCATGTCGTAGATCTTTTGGTCCTTTGTATCGCTGTAGGCCTTGCCATCCTTTTCGATGCTTCGGAGCGATTTCCGCGCATCTTCGAGCGTCGCGATCGCAGCCTCGGCATCGACCGCGGAAGTCTCGGGGGTGATGGTCAGTGCCATCTTCATCGCCCCGCGAACGTCGTCGAGTGGCAACGCCGAGACATCGCTCCCTTGTGAACCGACGTCAAGCGCGCGGGCGAGCGTGAGCGCGCGAAGTCATATTACGAAAAGCTCCTGGCCACCGCGGCCGCCGCCGACACCGAGCGGGCCGAGCTGCAGGAGGCGAAAGCCTTCAGGTGATCGCCTCCGCGCGGATGTATGCGTGGTCGCCGTCGCTGGCGGCCGCGTGGCAGCGGCTGCTGGACTGGGTCGCGGCGGCGGCCGGCGTCGACCTCGCGGTGATCGACCAGTCGGGGCCGACCAACCTGGATGAGCTGTGGGCCCGGCAGGACATGGGCTGCGTGTTCATGTGCGGCTATCCCTGGGCCCTTCGCCGCGACCGCCCCGCGCTCCTCGCCGCGCCGGTGCCCTCGCCGCCGCGCTACGGCGGCCGGGCCGTGTACGTGAGCGATTTCATCGTGCGCGCGGACGGGCCACACCACACGCTCGAGGACACCTTCGGCGGCGTCATCGCGTACTCCACCGAGCACTCGCACTCCGGCTACAACGCTCCCCGCCATCACCTGCTGCCGCACGTCTCACGCGCGCGTCCCGCGCTCTATCGCGCCGTGCTCGGCCCCTACGTGCGCCAGCGGCCGCTGATCGACCTGGTGGTGAAGGGCGAGGCCGACGTGGCGTCCATCGACGGCTACGCGCTCGACCTGCTCCGCCGCCACGATCCGGCCACCGCCGCGCGCGTGCGCTCTGTGGAGACCACCGCGCCGGCGCCGAGCCCGCCCCTGGTCGCCTCGAGCGGCATCGACGCGGGCACGCGCGAGCGCCTCGCGCACGCGCTCGTCACCGCGCACCACGCCGCCGACGCGCAGCCGCTCCTCGCGGACGTGCTCCTGGCGCGCTTCGAGCGCGTGACGCCCGCCGACTTCGAGGTGTTCCTGGAGCGTGAGCGCGCCGCGCGGGATGCCGGGTACCCGAAGCTCGCCTAGCCATGCGGACCCTCGTGCGCGGCGGGTGGGTGGTCGGCTTCGCGGGCGGCGGACACACGCTCGTTCCCGACGGCGTGGTGGTGTACGAGGACGACCGCATCCTGCACGTCGGCCGGCGCTTCGACGGGCGCGTCGACGCGGAGATCGACGCGCGCGGCAGGCTCGTCTGCCCCGGGTTCATCGACAGCCACGTGCACTCCGGCCACCGCGCGTCCCATCGGCTCATCACCGACACCGGACGGCCGGACTTCTACGGCCAGCCCTTCCTCGAGATCACCGTGCCGCGCGAGGGCACCCGGGTGGGCGGCGACCCGCGTTATGCGCGACCGACCGAGGCCGACGCGGAGACAGGCAACCGGCTGCTCGCGACCTTCACGGTGGCGGAGATGCTGCGCAACGGGACGACGACCTTCATGGAGTTCGGCAGCCAGGTCCGCGTGCAGGAGGCGCTGCTCGTGGAGGTCGAGCGGCTCGGGCTTCGCGCCTATCTCGGCGCCGGCTATGACTCGGGGCGCTGGGTGGGGGACGACAAGGGCCGGCTCAAGCGCGTCGTCGACGAGCCGGCCGGCCGCAAGGAATTCGACGGCGCGCTGGCGTTCATCCGCCGCGTCGACGGCAGCGTGGGCGGCCGCGTGCGCGGCCTGCTCGCGCCGCGCGAGGTCGAGACGTGCAGCCTCGAGCTGCTGCGCGCGACGCGCACGGTGGCGAACGAGATGCGCCTGCCGATCGTGACCCACGCCGCCTACAACGTCATCGAGTTCTACGAGATCCTGCGCGAGCACCGCATGACGCCCGTCGAGCTGATGGACAGCGTCGGGTTGCTCGGCCCCGACCTCACGATCGGCCACGGCAACCTCATCGCCGACAACGCCCTGCTGAATTACTCCGGGGGCCGCGAGCTGCCGCTCATGGGCCGCCACGGCGTGACCGTGTCGCACTGCCCCGTGAACATCGCGCGTCGCGCACGCTACCTCGACTCGTGGCAGACGTACCGCGCGGCCGGCGTCAACCTCGCGCTGGGCAGCGACACGTATCCGCGCGACCTCATCATGCAGATGCGGATCGCGTCGTATTTCGGCAAGGTGATGAGCCACAATCTCTTCGCGGCCTCCGCGGCCGAGGTGTTCGAGGCGGCCACGCTGGGGGGCGCCAGGGCGCTCGGCCGCGACGACCTCGGCCGTCTGGCGCCGGGGGCCAAGGCCGACATCGTGGTGATCGATCTCGCGACGCGCGACGCGCTGCGCTTCGGCCCCGTGCGCGATCCCGTCAAGGCGCTCGTGGAATGCGGCATCGGTGACGACGTGGTCACCGTGATCGTCGACGGCGTGGTCCGCATGCGGGATCGCGCGATCCCCGGCGTCGATCTCGCGGCCCTGCGGGGCCAGGCCCAGGAGGCGGGGGAGGCCGTGTGGGGGCGCGTGCAGGAGTGGGATCCGCTCGGCCGCACCGCGGAGCAGATGAGCCCGTGGTCGTTTCCGCTCATGAAGGAGGACTGATGCGCCGCTCGCTGCCCATCGCCGCGACGCTGCTCGTGACCGCCATGGCGCTGCCGGTGGCGGCGCAGCCGTATCCGACACGCCCGATCCAGTTCGTGATCCCGTTCGCGACGGGCGGCCCCACCGACACCGCCATCCGCGTCATCCAGCCGCAGCTCGCCGCCAGCCTCGGCGTGCCCGTCGTGCTCGTCAACAAGCCGGGCGGCGGCGGCGCCGTCGGCATGGACGGCGTGGCCAAGGCCCGGCCCGACGGCTACACGCTGGCCGCCACCGTGCGCTCGACGCTGACCATCCTGCCGGCCACCCAGCCGGACGTGACGTACAAGATCTCGGACTTCGCGGTCATCGGCAGCTACGCGATCGACTCCGGCGTCATTCTGGTGAAGGCCGGCGCGCCGTGGAAGACGCTGGAAGAGTTCGTCGACCACGCGAAGAAGAACCCGGGGACGGTGACGTATGGCTCCGCCGGCCTCGGCACCAACAGCTACTTCAACATGGAGCTGCTGCAGCAGGCGTACGGGATCACCCTGTCGCACGTGCCCTTCAACGGATCGGGCCCCGTGAAGAACGCGCTGCTCGGCGGCCACGTGCCCATCGGCGCCGCCGCGCTGAGCGCCGTGCTGTCCGTGGTGCGCTCGGGCGATCTGGTGGCCCTCGCCACCAGCGCCAGCAAGCGCCTGGCCGTGATCCCGAGCACGCCGACGATGACGGAGAAGCGCCAGCCCGACGCCTCGCTGAGCACGTGGATGGAGCTGTACGCGCCGGCGAGAACGCCGAAGCCGATCGTCGATCGTCTCTCCGCCGCGCTCGACAAGACGATGAAGGATCCGGACGTGATCGCGGCCATCGAGAAGGCCGGGCTCAGCGTCGAGTACCACGACGCCGCGGCGACGCTCACGCTCGTGGAGCGAGAGAACGAGGTCGTCACGCGTCTGGCGAAAAAGCTGAACCTGGGCCGGTAGTGACGGGACGCGAGCGCGGGGCGGCCGCGGTCCTCCTCGTCTTCGGCGTCCTCGCCCTCGAGGAAGCCAGTCGCCTCCGCTTCGGCTCGCTCGCGCGGCCCGGCCCGGGCTTCGTTCCCGTCGTCCTCGCCGCCGCCTTCTCGCTGGTGTGCGCGGTCCTCCTCGTCGGCCCGGTACGGGCGCGTGACGCGAACGCGCCGCCTCTGGCGCGTCTGGGATGGCCGAAGGTCGTCGCCACGATGGCGGCCCTGTTCATCTACGCCCTCGTGCTGGAGCCGGTGGGCTTCGTGGCCGCGACCTTCGTGCTGCTGCTGTTCTTCTTCAGGGCGCTGGAGCGGCAGCGGTGGCTGGTCGCGCTCGGCAGCTCGCTCGCGACGGCGCTGCTGACCTACCTCGTGTTCCGGGTGTGGCTCAACGTGCAGCTGCCCGCCGGCCCCTGGGGCGGCTGAACCCCGTGGATCTGTTTCACGGGCTCACCTACGGGTTCTCCGTCAGCCTGCAACCCTCCAATCTGGTGGCGTGCTTCATCGGCGTCTTCGTGGGCACGCTCATCGGCGTGCTGCCGGGGATCGGCCCGGTGGCGACGATGTCGTTGCTCCTGCCCGTCACCTTCGCGATGTCGCCCACGGCGTCCATCATCATGATGGCGGGCATCTACTACGGCGCGATGTACGGCGGATCCACCACGTCGATCCTCGTGAACATTCCCGGCGAGGCGGCCTCGGTGGTGACGTGCATCGACGGCTACCAGATGGCCCGGCAGGGCCGCGCCGGTCCCGCCCTCGGCATCTCGGCGCTGGGCTCGTTCATCGCGGGCACGTTCAGCGTGCTCGGCATCATGCTGCTGGCGCCGCCGCTCACGTCGGTCGCCCTGCGCTTCGGCCCGCCCGAGATCTTCGGCCTGCTCCTCCTGGGGTTCACGATGGTGACGTACCTCACGGCGGGCAGCAAGCTGAAGGCGGTCGCCATGGCGCTGCTGGGAATGCTCCTCGGCACCGTCGGGCTGGATCCGATCTCCGCCTCGCCGCGGTTCACCTATGGCAGCGTGACCCTCGGCGACGGGCTGGGGCTGGTGCCCATCATCATGGGGCTCTTCGGGATCAGCGAGGTGCTGCTCAACATCGGGCAGGGCGTGAAGCAGGAGGTCTTCGATACGCGGATCAAGGGGCTCATGCCCACGCGCGAGGACTGGAGGCGCTCGGCGGGACCGATCGCGCGCGGCAGCGTGCTGGGCTTCCTGCTCGGCATCCTCCCCGGCATCGGCGCCATCATCCCGACGTTCATCTCGTACGCGCTCGAGAAACGCATCGCCCGCGAGCCGGAGCGCTTCGGCCGGGGCGCGATCGAAGGCGTGGCGGGGCCCGAGGCGGCGAACAACGCCGCCACCGGCGGCTCGATGATCCCGCTCCTCACGCTGGGCCTAGCACCGAACGTGGTGATGGCCGTCCTCCTCGGCGCCTTTCTCATCCACGGCGTGCAGCCCGGACCGCTCCTCATCAAGGAGCATCCCGAGATCTTCTGGGGCGTCATCACGAGCATGTACGTCGGCAACGTCATGCTGCTCGTGCTCAACCTGCCGCTCATCGGGCTCTGGGTGCAGCTGCTGCGCGTGCCGTACGGGATCCTGTTCCCGCTGATCTTGCTGTTCTGCGTGATCGGTGTGTACAGTGAGTCCGCCAACGTCTGGGACATCGTGGTGATGCTGGCCTTCGGTGTGATCGGTCTGCTCATGAAACGGTTTGGATTCGAGGCGGCGCCGCTCGTGCTGGCCTTCGTGCTCGGGCGGATGGCGGAGGAATCGATCCGGCAGTCGCTGCTGATGTCGGGCGGCCGGTTCTCGATCTTGCTCACGCGGCCCATCGCCACCGTGTTCGTCGTCACCGCGCTGAGCGTGGTGGCGCTGCCGCTGATCCTGCCGCCCGTGCGGCGGATGCTGCGCACGGTGCCGCCCGACGACACCGCGTGACCGGCGGGGCGCCCGGTATGGAACACGACGAGCGTGGACGACTGCGGGATCTGAGCACGAGCCTGATGCGGCTGCACCGGCTTCTGCTCGACCGTGAGCGGGGGCTCTACGAGGACCGCCACGGCGCCATCCCCACCCGCGAATTGTTCAGCCTGGTGCTCAACGACGAGCAGTTCGCCTGGCTCCGGTCGCTCTCGACGCTGATCGCCCAGATCGACGAGGTCGTGGATGGGGACGAGGCCGTCGCGCCGGAGACCGTGCAGAGCGCGTTCCGGGAGGCGCACCGATTGCTCAAGTCCGGGGACCCGAGCGATTTCCGGGACCGATACCACGCCGCGCTGCAGGACTCGCCGGACATCGTGATGGCCCACGCCGGAGTCAGCAAGGTGCTCGGGGGTGCCTGACGTCGGTCCGCTGCTCGCGTCGGGCCGCGACGCCGACGTCTTCGCCTGCGGCCACGGTCTCGTGGTGCGGCGCTCTCGCAAGGGACGCTCGATGGAACGCGAGGCCAGGGTGATGTCGTACCTCGCCGGCCACGGCTATCCCGTGCCGCGCGTCGAAGAGGTGCGCGCCGAGGGCTCCGAGCTGGTGATGGAGCGCATCGCGGGGCCGACGATGCTCCAGGTGCTCTCGCGCCGGCCGTGGACCCTGGGCGACAACGCCGCGCGGCTGGCCACGCTTCATCGGCGGCTCCACGAGATTCCGGCTCCCGACTGGCTCTCACCGTTTCCCGATGGCGGCGAGGGCATCGTCCACCTCGACCTCCACCCCCTCAACGTCATCCTGTCGCCCCGAGGACCGGTGCTCATCGACTGGACGAACGTGGCGCGCGGGGCCGGCCCGCTCGACGTGGCCCTCACGTGGCTCCTGATGACGGCCGCCGAGCTGCCCGGCAACGGTCTGCACGCGATGGTGGGCCGCATGGTCCGCACGATGTTCGTCCGCTCGTTTCTCGCCCGCTTCGATCTCGATCCCGTGCGGTCCGCCCTTCCCGCCGTCGCGGCGTGGAAAGCCCGGGATCGCAACATGCGGCCGGCGGAAGTGGCCGCGATGCAGCGACTCGTGACGAGAGAGGCGAGCCGGCGGTAGGATGCGCCCTACAGGAGGGTTGTTCATGGGCTCCCGCACGCTGCATCCCGAGACGACGGCGGAGGCGTACCTCGAGCTGCTGAAGGACCGCGGCATCGACGTCTTCCTCGGCAACGCCGGCACGGACTTCGCGTCACTCGTGGAGGCGTTCGCGCGCTTCGAGACCGCGGGAGGGCGCGCGCCGCGCCCGATGGTGGTGCCGCACGAGTTCGTCGCGGTGTCGATGGCGCACGGATATTACGCCGCGGGTGGGCGGCCCGCGGCCGTCATGGTCCACGTCAACGTCGGCACGGGCAACGCGTCGACGGCCATCATCACCGCCGCCCGGGCCAACGTCCCGATCTTCATGTCGGCCGGGCGGACGCCGATCACGGAGGAAGGGCTGCCCGGCGCGCGCGATCTGCACATCCACTGGGCGCAGGAGAGCTTCGACCAGGCCGCGATGCTGCGTGAGTACGTCAAGTGGGACTACGAGCTCCGCACGCCCGTGCAGGTCGAGTCGGTGGTGGACCGGGCCTTCGAGCTGATGCTCGCCGAGCCCAAGGGGCCCGTCTACCTCACGCTGCCGCGTGAGGTGCTGGCCGCCCGCCCGGGGCCGATGACGATCACCTCACCCTCGCGCCGCGAGTCACGCAGCGAGCGCTTCCCGGATCCCGCGCGGATCGACGAGGCCGCCCGCATCCTCGCGCGCGCCGAGCACCCGATCATCCTCACCTCGGCCGCGGGCATCGACGCGCGGGCCGTGGCCGGCCTCGTCGAGGTCGCCGAGGCGGGCGGGATCGGCGTGGTGGAGGCGGATCCGATCTACATGAACGTCTCGCACCGACACGACCTGCATCTCGGCTACAACCAGTCCGGGACCACGAATCCCTCGCTCGGCGAGGCCGACGCCATCCTGGTCGTCGAGGCCGACGTGCCCTGGTATCCGCATCTCAAGAAGCCGGCGCCGGGCGCGCCGATCATCCACCTCGGCGTCGATCCCTTCTTCTCGCGCTATCCGATGCGCAGCTATCCGTGCGACGTGCCCATCGCGGCCACGCCGGCCGCGGCCCTGCCGCTGCTCGCGGAGGCCGTGCGGCGCCACGCCGATCGGCAGGCCGTGGGCCGCCGCCGCGAGCGCGTCGCCGCCGAGCATCGTCGGCGCCAGGCCGCCTGGGACGAGACGGCGCTCGAGCAGGCGAGCGCGCCGACGATCGGCTTCGCGTGGGCGTCGCGGTGCATCGGCGAGCTCATCGACGACAGCACGGTGATCGTGAACGAGTACCCGCTGGACCGGCGCTTCGCCGCGTTCACGCGGCCGGGCAGTTACTTCGGCTCGCCCCACTCGAGCGGACTCGGCTTCGGTCTGGGCGCCGCACTGGGCGCGAAGCTCGCCCGCCCGGAGACGACGGTCATCGCCACCGTGGGGGACGGCGCCTACTTCTTCGGCGAGCCGCTGTCCTGCCTGTTCGTGCAGCGCGCCCACGCGCTGCCGATCCTCACCGTCATCTTCAACAACCAGCAGTGGGAAGCCGTGAAGTTCGGGGCGCTGGCCGTCCACGCCGACGGCGTCGCCAGGACGCGCGGCCGGTTCCCGCTGAGCGAGCTCACCCCGTCACCGCGCTTCGAGGAGATGGCGAAGACCGTGGACGGCTATGGCGAGCGTGTGGAGAGTCCCGGCGAGCTGCCGGCCGCGCTGAAGCGCGGGCTGGCGGCGGTCCGCGAGGGCCGCCCCGCGATCCTCAACGTGCTCTGCCAGCGGGTGGTGTAGTTCATCCCACGAGCCCGGTGAGACGGCGGAAGAATCCCTCGCGGTGCAGCCGGGCCACCGGCTCCTGGTCGATGAACTCGTCGGCAGCGGGGAGCCGCGGGATCACGCCGAGGCGATGGAGCATCTGCGCCGCCGTGCGCACGCCTTCCGGCGTCGGGTACATCGTGCCGCCCATGAGCTGCGAGAAGTAGAGGTAGGCGGCCTCCAGGATCTCGCGGTCGGTCTCGCCGCTGTATTTCCGGATCACCTCGACGCCGAACCGGCCGTCGGCGCGGAAGCGGTGGACGCCCTGGGCGTAGGCGCGGACGTAACGCAGGACGACATCGGGGTGAGCCTTCGCGTAGCGCCGCGTCGTGGCCGCGCAGCTGTTCTGCAACGGCACGTCCAGGCGCCGGAGATCCTCCACGAGATTCCAGCCACGCTTCGCCGCCTGGAAGGGCTCGGGCGAGTGCATGATGACGACGTCGACCTTCGCGGGATCGAGCAGCCGATCGAGCTTGGGGCCGCCCGTCCCCACGGCGACGATCGTGGCGTCCGTGTCGAGGTTCCAGCCCCAGCGTTCGAACGCCAGCGCGATCGTGCAGTGGTCGGCGTCGCCGCGGGTGAGCACGCCCCAGCGCTTGCCGCGCAGCGTCTCGCGGGTGGTGAGCCCCGCGCGCGCGGTGACGTAGGTGGCGGTCCGGCTCACCGCCGAGGCGACGATGACGACGTCGGCGCCGTCGCGCACGTCGATGGTGATGACGTCGGGCGAGACGGTGTTGGTGAACTCCGCCTCGCCGGCGACGAGGGCGGGCAGCGCCCGCGGATGCCCCTCGTAGAACTTCAGCTCGGGATCGAGCCCGTGATCCTTCATGTAGCCGCCCTCGACGGCGGCGAAGAGCGGCGAGGTCCCCACTCCGCGATTGCCGCAGGCGATCCGAATCTTGTCCATGCTGTCACCCCTTGAACGCCGACAGGTCGAAGCCCTTGCGCAGCGCGCGCTGCAGCACGAGGAACAGGAGGAAGACCGGCACGGTGGCGAGCACGGCAATGGCCATCTGCTCGGTCGGCGGGTTACCGTAGTCGTCGCCGAAGCGCACCAGGCCCAGCGGATACGTCCGGAACTCGTCCCGCGACACGACCACGAGGGGCCAGAGGAACTGGTCCCAGCTGTCGCGGAAGGAAAACAAGGCAAGCACGGCGAGGGCGGCTCTGCACTGGGGCAGGATGATCGACCAGAGGGTGCGCAGCTCGCCGGCCCCGTCGAGCCGCGCCGCCTCGAGGTAGTCCGACGGGATCTTGAGAATGAACTGGCGCATCAGGAAGACGCCGAACGCGTCGATGAACAGCGGGCCGGCGATGCCCTGATAGCTGTTGACCCAGCCGAGCTTGTGGACGACGAGGAATGTCGGGACCAGCGTCACCTCCAGCGGCAGCATCAACGTGCTGAGGATCACGAGGAGCAGAAGGCGGTCGCCGGGGAAGCGAAACTTGGCGAGGCCGTAGCCGGCGAGCGTGCAGAAGACGACGTTGCCGAGCATCACCGACGCGGAGACGATGGCGCTGTTGAGGAAGAACCGCGGGAAGGCCGAGCGCGAGAGCGCGTGAGGGTAGTTCTCGGGATGCCAGACGGAGGGGATCCACTCCGTGGTGAGCTGAAACATCTTCTCCCCGGCCTGGAACGAGGTGGTTGTCATCCAGACGATGGGAAGGACGAACAGGAAGGCCAGGGCCGCCAGGGGAGCGAGCCCGCCCCAGCGAGCGGCCGCCTTCACCAGCGCGCGGCGGCTCACGAGTATTCCTCCTCGCCGCGCATGAAGAGCCGCATCTGGGCGAGCGTCAGCACCATGACGATCGCGAAGAGCACCACGGAGATCGCCGCCGCCCGGCCCATCTTCATGTACGAGAAGCCGGTCTCGTAGATCAGCATGGACAGCACGCGTGTCGCGTTGCCCGGCCCGCCGCCGGTGATGATGAAGGGCATGAGGAAGATGCGCGCGGAGAGGAGTGCGGCCACCACGATCACGAAGAACGTCACCGGCATGAGCAGGGGCAGCGTGAGGTGCCGGAACCGGCGCACCACGCCGGCGCCGTCGATCTCGGCCGCCTCGTAATACTCGGGCGGGATGGTCAGCAGCCCGGCCAGGAACACCACCATGAAGTAGGGCGCGAAGCGCCAGACGGTGACCAGGATGATCGCGGGCATGGCCAGCGTCGAGTCGGTCAGCCAGTCGAGGCGCCCGAACCCGAGCGGGCCGAGGAACTGGTTGAGCAGGCCGTGCGGGTGGAAGAGGAACCGCCACACGAGGCACACGGCGAGGATCGGCATGATGTTGGTGAGGAACATCGCGCTCATGCAGGCGCGCCGCCCGGGGCCGCGCGTGTTGATGGCCAGCGCGAGCCCCAGCCCCACGAGCGTGATGAAGATCGTCGAGCCTGCGATGTAAACGAGGGTGTTGGCGAGCGCCTCGCGGAAGATCGGATCGCGGACGATGCTCTCGTAGTTCTCCAGGCCCACCCACCGCGGCGGCTTCATCATGTCATAGCTGGTGAAGCTGAGCCCCATGGCCCACAGCATGGGCACGTACTTGAAGACGACGAAGAACAGGATGGTGGGCATGACGAACGCCATGCCCCAGAGCCGGATCCGCCAGCGGTAGCTGATCAACGGCGGAGCCGCGGCCCCGCTCAGGCCTTCTTGAACTCCGCGGTCGCCCGGTCGACTTCCGCGGCCGCCTCGTCGAGGGCGGCCTTGATGTCGGCGCTGTTGAGCATCACCTTCTGGACGGCGCGATGCATCGCGTCGGCCAGCTCCGTCCAGATCGGCGTGCGTGGAAAGAAGACGCCGTTGTCCTTGGCTCGAATGATCTCGCCGACGTTCGGGAAGCTCTTCACGCGCGGATCGTCCGTCCAGCCCGTCTTCCGGGCGAGGGTGAACGGCGCCGTCGCCTGCCAGCAGTCGACGAGGTCCGACATGATGAACCGGTACATGTCGTGCAGCGCCTCCTGCTTGTCCTTCGGCGCGCGCGCGTTGACCACGAAGTTGAAGCCGTAGCACGTCGTGTAGCGCTTGTCGGGCGTCACGCCCGCCATCTGCACGGGCAGGAAGTAGCCTTCCGATTCCATCACGGGGTTCTGCGACTTGATGGCCGCGGGCGGAATCGGGTGACAGCTGAACATCGAGCAGCGCTCCTTGAGCCAGTCCATCTGAGGCAACGGGAAAGTCGCGATCGAGTCGGCGGGATCCTCGGCGCCGTACTGGCGGGCGATCGAGGCGCGGATCGTCATCGCTTTCATCCCGGCCTCGTTGTTGATGGTGCACTTGCCGCTCGCGTCGAACCACTGTCCGCCCACCTGCGAGACGATCGGATTGAGCTGGATCATCGTCCACTGCGCGGCGTGCATGGCGAACTTGAACCCCTGGCGGGTGAACTTGTTCCCCTGCTTGATCGTCAGCCGCTTGGCCACCTCGCCCAGCTCCGTCCACGTCCTCGGCTGATCCTTCACGGGATCGAGGCCGACCTCCTTGAACTGCTTGGTGTTGAGGTAGTTGCAGAAGCCGTAGAACCACAGCGGGTAGCCGTACGCCTGGCCGTCCTTGATCGCGCCCGCCACGAAGGCGTCGGCGTGGTCCTTCCGGAAGGCGTCGAGGGACGCGTAGCCCAGCCGCTTCACGTCGAGCGGCGCGATCAGGTTGCGGGCGAGCCACGTCGGCATGAGCCAGTCGCCGGTGACGAACCCGTCCGGTGCCGTGCCCGTCGCATAGCCGACCGACACTTTCTTGCCGAGGTCGGCGAAGGTGAACCACTGGAAGTCCACCTTCACGTTGGGGTTCTTCTCCATGTACTGGTTGACGCGCTTGTGCAGCCACGGACGCTGCTGCGGATTGTCGAACGTCCAGAAGGAGAGCGTGACGGGTGCCTTCGGCTGGGCGAACACGCGGCTGCGCGTGGCGGCGGTGGCCGTCGCGCCGGCGCCAAGCGCGCCCATTCGCGTGAGAGCCTGGCGGCGCGTCACCTCCGGTGGACCGCTCGCGTTCCTCATGGTCCCTCCGTTCTGAACGGCGGGACGCTAGCCCGCGGGCGACGCGGGTGTCAAGGTCGCTCGCGTCACGCTGACGGGAGCGGGTCGTTGACACGGCGCCTGTTTTCGCCGATCTTCCGCCGCATCGAGCACACCCAGGACGGGAGCCCTGCGAAAAAGACGCGCACATCATGGTGCCGCCGACGGCGCTGTCGAAGGCGGCCGCGCCCGCGAAAGGCGCGGTGACGCAGTCAGCCGTCCAGGGGCGCCCGCGGCCTCAATTCCGACGATCGCCGAGGAAGCGCAGCAGGAACAGGAAGAGGTTGAGGAAGTCGAGATAGAGCGACAGGGCGCCCACGATGGCGTAGGAGCCGGTCTGCTCCTGGGGCAGGGCCAGCGCCATCTGCTTCAGGCGCTGGGCGTCGTACGCGGTGAGGCCGGTGAAGACGATCACGCCGACCACCGAGATGAGGAACTGCAGGGCGTCGTTGTGCCAGAACACGGAGACGACGGAGGCCAGCACGAGGCCGATCAGCCCCATGAAGAAGAACTGGCCCGCGCCGGCCAGGCTGCGGGCGGTGGTGGTGCCGTAGAACGCCAGCGCGCCGAACATGCCGGCGGTCACGACGAACGTCGTCGCGATCGAGGCGCCGGTATAGGCCAGCACCAGGACCGACAGGGTCACGCCGGTCAGGCCCGCGTAGCCGACGAAGATGGCCGCCGCGGTGCCGGGCGCGAGCCGGTCGACGCGGGCCGAGAGGACGAAGACCAGCGCGAGCTGCCCGATGAACAGCCCGAAGAGGAGCAGCTGGTTTCCGATGAGGACCTGCAGGAGCGCCGGTGAGCCGGCCACCATGTAGGCCACCACGGCCGTGATGGCGAGCCCGGCGCACATCCAGCCGTACACCGCGCGCAGGAACGCGGTCACCCGCTCGGCGGCTACGGCGCTGCCCGGTCCGAACCCCGTTGAACTTCTTTCGAGAGGCTGCATGGTCTGTCCCTCCGGTGTGCGGCTCGGTCTTTCTATACGCTAACGCCGTTCGTCGTCGCAGGGGGAGGAATTGATGGTGGAGAGCCGAATGAGCCTCGAGGGCAAGACCGCGCTGATCACCGGCGCCAGCCGCAACATCGGCCGCGCGATCGCGCTGGCGTTTGCCGCCGCGGGCGCGGACCTCGTGCTCAACACGCGCGTCAACGGCGACGAGCTGCAGGCCGTGGCCGACGAGTGCCGCAAGGCGGGGGCGCGCGTCGTGCCCGCGCTCGCGGACATCGGCGACGCGGCGGCCGTCGAGTCCATGATCCGGCTTGGGCTCGCCGAGCTCGGCGCCATCGACGTGCTCGTCTGCAACGCGGCCATCCGGCCGCACACGCCGATCACCGAGACCTCGCTGGAGGACTGGCACCGCGTGATGGCGGTGGATCTCCACTCGGCGTTCTACCTGGCCCGGGCCGTCGTGCCGGGCATGAAGGAGCGCCGGCGCGGCAGCATCATCGCGCTCGGCGGGCAGTCCGCCATCACCGGCCGGCCCAACACGTCGGCCGTGACCGCGGCCAAGTCCGGATTGCTCGGCCTCGTCCGCGCGCTGGCGGCGGAGCTGGGCCCCTTCGGCATCCGCGCCAACATGGTGGTGCCCGGCTTCATCGACACGGAGCGCCGCTACGCCGAGTGGTATCCGGAGTTCAAGCAGACGCCCCCCGGCGATCCCGCGCAGGTCAAGGAGATTCCGCTGCGGCGGCTCGGCCGCCCGGAGGACATCGCGGACGCGTGCGTGTTCCTCGCCTCCGACGCGTCGTCCTACGTGACCGGCGACACCATTCGCGTGATGGGCGGCCGCGTCATTGGCTAGCGGGGGGCTAGCGGGGGTCTTGTCGTCGCCGACGTTCTGAGGTAGCGTCACGGGCCGCGTGACTTCCACGCGGCGCAGTACCAACCCGGAGAACCCCCCATGTCTGCTGCGTTCCGCACGTCGCTGTCTGTCGTCGTCGTCCTTGCCCTCGCTGCCGTGCTTTTGCTGCCCACGACGTCGTGGGCGGCGCTCAACGCGTACCTGAAGCTCGACGACTGTAACGGCACCCTGGCGGCGGGCGGCCTCACCGGCCTGCTGCCACTGACCGGGTTCACCTCCAAGTTCAGCACGTCCGTGGCGACCGGCGGCGGTGGCGCCGGCACCGGCAAGGTGGAGGCGGCCCCCATCCAGGTCCTGAAGGACTTCGACCAGTGCTCGCCGCAGATCTTCCTGGACGTCGTGACCGGCAAGCACGTCAAGGAAGTGACGATCCTGTTCACGCGCGCGACGAAGGCCGGGAAGGAGCAGGCCTTCTACAAGATCACGCTGAGCGACGTCACCATCAGCAGCGTGGAGGGCACGACCACCGCGAGAAACGGAACGGAGGACGTCCGCAACATCCAGGAGTCGGCGGCCACCGAGGTGAACACGGGCGACCCGACGGCGGTGCAGGAGATCGTCGCGTTCACGTTCCGGAAGATCCAGCTGACGGATCTCACCACGAACAAGACGGTGTCGTTCGACTTCGCCGAGAACAGGATCTGAGCACGGCCGGGGCAGATAGCCTCGCTGGCACGGCATTCGCTCTGTGCGAAGCAGGGAGGAATCACGATGAAGCGACTGCTGTGCGCGTCCGTGGCGCTGCTCATGGTTCTGGCTGTCGTCGGCGGCCCTGCCCTGGCGGCGGACCGGAGTATCGGCGAGAAGCTGGACGACACCAAGATCACCACGGCCGTCAAGACGAAGCTCGCCGCCGACCGGGTGAAGAACCTCGTCGACGTCGGGGTCGAGACCAACGATGGAGTCGTCCGTCTTTACGGCAAGGTTCCGACGCCCGAGGACAAGTTCGAGGCGGAGCGTGTCGCCCGGAGGACCAAGGGCGTGCGCGACGTGACCAACGAGCTGCGGGTCGAGAAGCCCGACGCGAGCCCGTCGGCGTCACCGAAGTAGGCAAGCGCTTTCAACGTTTCGACACGGCGTTGCGGGAACTGGTATAAAACTAGGGGCGTTCACCTTAACCCGTTTCCCGGAAGGAGAGTGCGCCGGCACGAGCTGAGCGGGGTGGCAGTCGTGTACGACAAGCGCCAGGTCCGCCCTTCGGGCGGATGACGAGGCAGGGACCGATCGAACCACTCGGCGGATGGTCCCTCGGCGGGCACGGTCGTGATGAGTGGAGCAAACCGGCGCGGCGACGCGCCGACAAAGGCCACTCAGAGTGCCGGCGGGTCACGCTGACCCGTCTCTCGACTTCCTCCTTGCCCTCTCCGTCTGCGCATGCGGCCTCCCGGCAGGAGGACAATCATGTGCGGAATCTTCGGGTACGTCGGCGACGCTCAGAATGCGGCGGATCTCGTGCTGCGAGGACTCAAGAAGCTCGAGTATCGGGGCTACGATTCCTGGGGCGTGGCCGTCGGCCACCGTGACCAGGTCGTCCTCGCCAAGCGCACCGGCAAGATCGGCGACGCGGCGCCGGACTTGCCCGCCAGCGCCATCGGCATCGGCCACACCCGCTGGGCCACGCACGGAGGCGTGACCGAGCCCAATGCTCACCCGCACCTGGACTGCGCGGGCCGCCTCGCGCTCATCCACAACGGTATCGTCTCCAACTACCGCGAGCTGCGCGAGCCGCTCGTGCGCTCCGGTCATCGCTTTCGCTCCGAGACGGACACCGAGGTGGTGGCGCACCTGATCGAGGAATGCCTGGCCGCGATCCCGCCCGGCCCCGAGCAGCTCGTGAGCGCGACCATGACGGCCTTCCGGCGCCTGCACGGGCTCAACGCCATCGCGGTCGCCGACGTCCGCACCGGCCAGATCGCCGCCGCCAAGAGCGGCTCGCCGCTCGTCCTCGGATGGAGCGATCACGGTCATCTGCTGGCCTCCGACTTCAGCGCGCTGCTCGAGCACACGCGGCGCGTGACGTTCGTCGAGGACCGGCAGGCCGTGCTGCTGTCGCGCGAGGCCTGCCGCGTCTTCGATGCCGACTCCGGCCGGGAGCTGACGCCCGCCATCACGGAGGTCGAGTGGGAGGCGGCCGCCACCGAGCTGTCCGGGTATCCCGACTACATGACCAAGGAGATCCACGAGCAGCCCTCGATGCTGCGGCGCCTCGCCGACGCCGGGGGCGAGCACGCGCGGCGCCTGGCCGCCATGATTCGTGACGCCGCCGACGTGTTCGTCGTCGGCTGCGGAACCGCCGGCCACGCCGCCCTGGCCGCCCAGTATCTGCTCGCCCGGATCGCCGGCCGCCGGGTCACCGTCGCCACCGGCTCGGAGTTTCCCTACCTCGGCGACTTCGTCACCGAGGGCGCGCTGGTCGTCGCGCTGTCGCAGAGCGGCGAGACGATCGACGTCATCGACGCGGTGCGTGCGGCTCGACAGCGCGGCGCCCGCATCGCGGCCATCGTGAACGTGGAGGGCTCGACGCTGTGGCGGCTGGCGGACCTCACCGTCCCGCTGGGCGCCGGTCCCGAGCGCTGCGTGCTGGCCACCAAGAGCTTCACCGCGAAGCTGGCGATCCTGCTCCTGACCGCGTACGAGCTGGCCGGGCGGGCCGCCGCCGGGCCCGCGCTGGTGGCGCACGCGGCCGGCGAGATCGAGCGGCTGCTGGCGGACGACCGGCGCGATCTGATTCGGCAGGTCGCCGAGGCGATCCACACGCGCGAGCATCTCTTCGTGATCGGCCGCGGGCCGAGCTACCCGCTGGCGCTCGAGGCGGCGCTCAAGGTGAAAGAGGTCAGCTACATCCACGCCGAAGGCTTCGCCGGCGGCGACCTCAAGCACGGCGTGATCGCCCTCATCGAGCCCGGCACGCCCTGCCTCGTGCTGGCGCCGCGGGACGAGACGTACGACGACATCATGGCGGGCGCGATGCAGGTGAAGGCGCGCGGCGCCATGCTGATCGGTGTGTCCCCGGAGCCCCACGAGGCGTTCGACTACCACGTTCCGGTGGCCGACCTCGGGCCGGCGACGGCCATCCTCAATGCGCCGCCGGCCCAGCTTCTGGGCTATTACCTGGCGTTGCTGCGCGGCCACGATCCCGACAAGCCGCGCAACCTCGCCAAGAGCGTGACCGTCAAGTGATGGCGTTACGGCAACGGCACTCCTGTCGCCCCCGACAGGATCACCTTCGTGAAGCCGAACTCGGTGTTGACCATCGCGGCGGCCGTGCTCGCCGCCGATTCTGGCGACTCGAGGGCGAGTTGCGCCGTCACGTCGCCGCTGGCCGGCTTCACGCCGTGCTCCGTCCAGTTCACGAGACGACCCAGAGTGAGCATGACCTCGGCCGGAGTGACGTTGCAGTGGCCGTAGCGCTGGACCGACTGCTGGGCGAGCCACTTCGAGGTGCGCGCGGCGGCGACGATCTTCGCCAGCGCCGCCTCGTGGAAGAACGGCACGTCGGGATCCATCGTCGTGTGCAGGGTGAGGAGCGGGATGCTGAGCGTTCCATGCGGGCGGTAGTAGTCGTCGAGATACTGGATGCCACCCGGTTGCGCGACGAACCGCCCGACGCCCGCATTGACCGTCGGGTCGTACAGCAAGAGCCCGGTGTACCACGTGCCGACGTTGCCGTACGGTGACTGGCCGCCGGTGCGCGCAAGGATGTCATTGGTGCCGCGAATGTTGTAACCGAGCGGGCGGACGATCGAGAGCACGAGCTCGGTGAGCGTCCGGTACGGCAGCTCGATCTGATCCACCGAGGCGAGCTGCACGGCCTTGTGCGGCTCCGCCAGGATCGCCGCGACGATGGCCTTGACGACGGGGGCGCTGGGTGAATATTCCATCGGCGGAACGTGCACGACGTCCCCGGGGATCACGCCGGGGAAGAAGAAGTCGAACAGGACGCGGACGTTGCCGATGTAATCGGTCTCCAGGCGGCCGCCGCCGAGCGGTCCGCAGAGCGCCAGCGCGCCCTGGTACTCGGCCGGGTGTGTCTCGGCGAGGAATGCGGTGATCAGCGCGCCCAGCGACCGGCCGCCGACGTACACGTGCGTCGGGATCCCGAACCGGCTCCGGAAGAGTCCCTGCAGCTCGTGCGTCCGTTCCGCGCCGTCTTTGACCGCCCAGCCGTTCTCGGCATAGCTGGAATAGGCGACCGCGTAACCCGCCGCCAGCAGGCTTTCCCGCAGCTCGACGAGCCAGGGCGCCACGTCGGGCGGTTGGGCATCGGGCAGGGCGATGGGCGCCGCCGGGTCCACGAAGCCGTGGGCCCAGAGGACGAGTCGGCCGTTCCAGGCCGCGGGCACGAACATGGCGTACTGCGCGCCGTTGCTCACGCCGAGCTGCTCATCGGCAGCGTTCGGGGAGTGGTTGGCGGCTGTGACAGCGGGGATGCCCAGGAGCGAGAGGGTCAGAAGACAGATGCTGAGGGTTCGCGTCATGTCTAGCGGTCTCCTTGCTGACGCCGCCCCCCGTTGGGGCGAGAGAGACGTCGTCTTGGACGCAAGAAAAGCGCCAGAAATCCCACGTCAGAAAATACAGATGCTTGAGCGAATGAGCGCCTGCATGCGTGGATGGTTCATGGCCGGCGCGCGCCCGTCGCCTGGTGAAGAAACGCCCACGCAACGGCGCCGCTGGTCACGTCATCCGCGCGGGCGCCTTGCCGCCGGCTCGTTCAAGCCCTTGCCCGGATACGGGTGCGTGGCGATCCAGTGGCGCGCGATGTCGAGCCGCCGCGTGATCCAGACGCCTTGCTGCTTGCCCATGTAGTCGAGCAGCCGCTCGAGCCCGGCCGCGCGCGCCGGATGGCCCACCAGGCGCATGTGCAGGCCGACCGACATCATCTTGGGATGCCGGGCCCCCTCGCGCAGGAGCATGTCGAACGCGTCTTTGATGAAGGAGAACCACTGATCGGAGGTGCCGGTCCAGCCGGCATATTTCCCGTCGTTGTTGGTCAGCGAGTAGGGGACGACGAGGTGAGGCCGACCCTTCACCGTCTTCCAGTACGGGAGCTCGTCGTTGTACGCGTCGGAGTCGTAGAGGAAGCCGCCTTCTTCGACGAGCAGCTCCCGGGTGTTGACGCTCGGTCCGTAGCGGCAGTACCAGCCGAGCGGCCGCTCGCCGACGGTCTTCTGGAACGACGCGACCGCCTTGGCGATGTGCTCGCGCTCCTGCTTGCGTGTGAGCTCGTAGTGCTTGATCCAGCGCCAGCCGTGGCTGCACACGTCGAAGCCGGCGCTGCGGATGGCGTCCGCCGCGAGCGGGTTGCGCTCGATGGCCAGCGCGCAGCCGAAGACGGTCAGGGGCAGGCGGCGCTCCTGGAACAGGCGCATCAGCCGCCAGAAGCCGACGCGGCTGCCGTACTCGAACATCGTCTCGGCCGCGAGGTCACGGCCTTTCGACTGCTGATTCAGCGCGTGCGCTTCCGTGAGGCCGCTCTCCGAGAAGCCCTCGCCGTCCTGCACCGACGGCTCCGAGCCTTCCTCGTAGTTCATGACGAAGTTGACGGCGAGGCGGGCGCCGTTGGGCCATTTGGGATCCGGCGGGTTCGGTCCATACCCGATGAGATCGCGGTCGTAGGCTCGCGCCATGGCTCTTTCCCTCCCTCGTGACGTCGACTCGTCAGCCGGCAAGCTCGACCGTGAAGGGCGCCGCGAGCGTGCGGAACTCCTCGTCGGTGCGGGTTCCGTCACGCCACATGACCACCGCGAAGCGCGCCGGCCGGTCGAGGATGGTCAGCGGGTGATGCCAGGTGTTCGCGTGGTACGTGACGCCCTGGCCCGGGCCGGCGAGGAAGGCCACGGCCCGCGACGGATCGGGACCACCGTCGGCGGCCGGGGGAGCGACGACCACGAGCCAGCGCGAGACGTCCAGGGGCAGGAAGCTCTGGGACGAGAACTCGTGGCGCTCCATCACCTTGGCCTCGAGGGGCAAGCCCGCGAGCGGCCGCGCGCGCGAGACCGACAGGCTCGGCCACGCCGTCGGCCGGCTCGTCTGGAGCCCCTCGTCGAAGTACGCGCGCCCGAACTCGTCGGGCGCGGCGAGCACGTCGCCGTAGGGCGCGAACGCTTTCTGGGTCAAGGCCTCCGCGATGATTCGCATGGTCCCTCCTGCGGCCTCAGTCTCGGAGCCGCCGCGTGAGGCCGGCAACTCGTTCCATGACCAGCATGAGCGCGAGCACGGCGGCGATCAGGACGCCGGAGACGGCGGCGACGCGAACGTCCAGCGTGCTCTCCATCATTCCCCACATGCGGATGGGCAGCATATCGCTGCGCGGACCCGCGAGAAAGAGCGAGACCGGCACGTTGTCGAGCGACGCGACGAAGGCCAGGAAGGCGCCGGCCGCGATGCCGGGCGCGATCACCGGCAGCGTCACGCGACGGAACGTGTAGAACCACCCGCCGCCGAGGCTGGCGGAGCTCTCGAGCAGCGCGGGGTCGAGCTGCGACATGCTCGCGGAGGTCGTGCGCAGCACGAGCGGGGCCACCACCACGATGTGGCCGAGCATGATCAGCGGCAGCGAGGGGCGAAAGCCCAGGAGCGTGAAGTACATGAGGGCGGCCAGCCCGTAGGCGAGCATCGGCAGGATCATCGGCGACATGAAGAACGTGTCGAGCGCGCGCACCCACCGCCCGGTCCGGCGGGCCAGGGCGACCGACGCCAGCGTGGCCAGCAGCGTCGCGGCGAGCATCGTGACCGCCGCGACCTCCAGGCTGTTGAGGGCGGCGCGCTGGATCGGAGCCGAGCGCACCGGATCGAACAGGAGCCGGTACCACTGCAGCGACAGGCCCGACGGGGGAAACTTGATCGACCGCCCCTCGGTGAACGACGTCAGCAGCACGATCACCACGGGCCCGACGAGGATCAGAAAGCCGAGTCCGGCCAGGATGCCGACGACGGCCGAGTAGCCGAGGTCGGCCGCTCGCTGCGTTCGCACGCTAGAAGGCCTCCGCGCGTGTGCGCCGGCCCAGGGCGGCGATGGCGGCCACTCCCACGCCGACGGATACGAGGAGGGTCAGCGCCGCCGCGGACGCCAGGGGCCAGTTGTAGACGACCAGCGACTGCTGCCAGATCAGCAGAGGCAGGTAGACGAGCCGATTGCCGCCGATCACGAACTGGGAGATGAAGGCGGTGGTGGAGCTCGCGAACACCAGCATGCATCCGGCGACGAGGCCGGGCAGGCTGAGCGGCAGCGTGACCCGGAAGAGGGTCCGCCACTTCGAGGCGCCGAGCCCCGCCGAGGCGTCGCGCAGGTTCGGGTCCAGACGCGACATCACGCTCAGGAGCGGCAGCAGCAGCAGCGGCATCTCGATCTGGGTGAGGGCGAGCACCAGGCCGTGCTCGGTCTGGAGCAGGCGCAGCGGCGCCGGGGCGAGGCCCAGCCACAGCACGGTCTGATTGATCACCCCCTCGCGGCCGAGGATCACGATCCAGGCAAAGGTCCGCACCACCACCGAGGTGAGCAGGGGCAGGATCACGACGAAGAGGATCACGCGCTGCCAGCGCGCGCTCGCGCCCAGGTACACGAGCGCCACCGGATAGCCGATGAGCGCCGTCGCCGCGACCGTGAGGCCGCCGAGCTTGACCGTGTCGACGATCACCTTCCAGGTGAACGGATCGCCGAGGAACTTCCGCCACTGCGCGAAGCCCGCGGTGGTCAGCGTCTCATCGTCGAAGGCGCTCACCGCGATCAGGAGCAGGAGCGGAACGAGAAAGAACGCGGCATACGCCAGCGCGAGCGGCAGCGCGAGCTGCCACTCGGCCGGCCGCAGCCCTCTCACTTGGCGACTTCCTTGTTGAAGCGCTCGATCCAGGCCGCGCGCAGCGGGTTGATCTTCGACCAGTCGTGCCGGACGAACTTGGCCATCTCGTCGAGCGACGCCATCGGCAGGTCGCCGGCCAGCTTCACGTCCCGGTTCACCGGGATGAAGTTGTTGGGCGGCTGCATCAGCGCCGTCTGCACGGGCGCGCTGATCACCGTGTCGAAATACTTGTAGGCGTTGTCGAGCTCCTTCGATCCCTTGGCGACGTGCATGGTGGTGAAGAAGGCCACCGCCCCGCTCTCGGGTTTCACGAAGTCGATGTCCACGCCGCGCCCGCGCAGGGTGGCCACCGTCTGCGTGTTGGTGTACGTGATGTCGCACTGGCCCTGCTGGAACAGCGCCGGCATCGACGCCGGCGCGCCGATGGCCGACACCTTGGACAGCACCTTCTTGATCTCCACGAAGAACGGCTCGACGTTCGTCTCCGACCCCCCGTACTGCTTGGCGATCTCGATGATCGACACGGTGCCGTAGGTGGTCTGGAAGCCCGTCATGCCGAGTCGGGAGACCCAGGGATCCTTCAGGAGGTCGGTCCAGCTCTTCGGCCGCGGCAGCTTCTTGGGGTTGTAGCCGATGCCGACGACCTGGGCGGCGACGGTGACGCCCCAGTCGTCGGTCATGCCGGCGGGCAGCCGGCCGACGTTGCGCAGCCGCTTCGCGTCGAACTTCTCGAACAGGCCACGGTCGATCGCCGTCACCCGCGGACCCGGATCGAGCACGAAGGCGTCGAAGGGCGGCGCGCCCCGCGCCGCCTGCGCCTTGGCGATCTGATCGACCGCGAAGAGCGGCGTCATCTCCAGCTCCACGTCGTACGCGCTCTTGAGGGCGGGCACCACGTGCGCGCGGAACGCCTCCTCCCACGTGCCGGGGTACATCGCCGCCGTCACGGAGCCCTTGGCCTGCGCCGGCCGCGCGCCCGCGATGGCGCCGACGGTCGCCGCGGCGCCCGCGAGAAACTGACGTCGGGTCACTCCTCCGTGAGTCATGGGTCCTCCTTGTTCGCCACCGACGTGGCGAGATCGAACAACCCGGGACACGCGTCGGGACGGAGCCCGCACCATGCCTCGGCCGTTGTCTCGACGGGCCGGCCGAGTCGGGGCTCGACCAGCTTCAGCGTGCTCCCGTCGTGGGTCTCCAGATCATGCATCGTGTTGGGGCCGAGCGGCACCGCGAGCCGCCGCCTCACGCGCCAGCGCTCCGCCGCCGGCTCCCCGTGGAGGCAGAGCTGCTCCGGCCGCGCCGAGAGGGTCACCGGCGCGCCCGCGTCGAACACGCGATCGGTCCGCACGGTCACCCGCGCGCCGGCCGCGAGCTCGACGAGCGTGGTGCCGTGCGACGATTCGAGGGCCCGGCCCCGCAGGAGATTCGTCGTCCCGATGAAGCCGCTCACGAAGAGCGTCGCCGGATGGTCGTAGACGTTGATCGGCGTGTCGAACTGCTCGACGCGACCGTGGTTCATCACGGCGATCCGATCGGCGACGCTCATGGCCTCGTCCTGATCGTGCGTGACGAGAATGGCCGTCAGGCCGAGCTGGCGCTGCAGGCGCTTGATCTCGATCTGCATGTCCAGCCGCAGCCCCTTGTCCAGCGCGCTGAACGGCTCATCGAGCAGGAGCACGGTGGGCTCGACGGCCAGCGCCCGCGCGACGGCGACGCGTTGCTGCTGGCCGCCGGACAGCTGACGCGGCAGCCGGTCGCGGAGGTCGGTGAGACGCACCACCTCCAGAAAGCGGTCGACGGTTTGCCGCACGTCCGCGCGCGCCCGCCCACGGGCCTCCAGCCCGTACGCGATGTTGCGGGCGACCGTCAGGTGAGGGAAGAGCGCGTAGCTCTGGAAGACGATGCCGACGTTGCGGAGATTGGCGGGCAGGTGATCGATGGGCTGGCCGTCGATGCGCACCGAGCCGCCACGCTGGCGAACGAACCCGGCCACCACCCGCAGCAGCGTCGTCTTGCCGCAGCCCGAGGGACCGAGCAGGGCGACGATCTCGCCGGCGCGGACGGCCAGCGACACCTCGGCGACCGCGGTGACCGCCCCGTAGCGGTGCGTGACCGAGTCGATGTCGAGGGTGTGACGTCGCGCGCCGGTCACTTCAGCTTGGCGACGGCCCCCTCGACGACGGTGCCCTTGAAGAAGTCGGGGTTGAGCGCGGTGTGCAGGCGCGCCGCGTTCTCGAACGTGAACTCGCGGAAGTCGGCCTCGGTGATCATGCTGTGCTCGACCAGCTTCCACGCTTCTTCCAGCACCTCCGTCATGTCGGTGACGTCGAAGTGGCTCACGTCCGAGCTGAAGAGCGGATGCAGCTTGTGCGGATCGCGGAACGCCCACGCCGTCATGGGGTCGTCGGCCTCCGCGCCGAAGTAGAAGTGCTCGACGAACTGGCGGCGGAGCTCGTCGGCCGAGGACACCCCGGCCGCCTCGAAGTCGTCGAGCTGATTCAGCGCGTCCTCGCGCTCCGTCAGCTCCTCGTTGGTCTTGAACGGCGGCACGATGCTCGTGCTCCCGAGCAGCTCGTCCATCTTGTCTTCGTAGGCGCGGCCACCGTAGCGCGTGAAGAGGTCCTTCAGGAGGTTCTTGTCGAGGTTGGTCGGCCGCAGGTGCCTCTCCATGGGGCCGCGGCTGCGCTTCTCCCAGTGGGCGATGAGATCGGTGAAGAGGTTGCACGCCCAGCCCACGCCGCCCTCCAGCAAGCCGAAGCGCAGGGCCGGGAAGCGCTTGACGACGCCGCCGAAGATCAGCGCCCGGGCGAAGGCGTGGCTGGCCGCCGCGAAATGGCCGATGTGGTTGAAGCTGAAGTTGTTGATCGACTCGCGCCCGTGCCAGCTCATGCTGCCGGAGTGCGCGGTGACGGCGACCTTGAGATCGACGCACGCCTTCCAGAACGCGTCGTAGTCGTGCGGGCTCTCGTAGGCGAGCGAGTCGATGTAGTAGCGCACGCTCGTCGGATCCTTCACCTCGCGCGCGAGGGCGGGGATCGGCCGCTTCACGTGGTTGGAGATCATGATGACCTTGAAGCCGAGCTCCCGCACGGCGTAGGTCGCTTCCTCGATGGCTTCCGCGGGCGTGTACACGGGCACGACCGCCGCCGGCGCGATGCGGTCCCTGTACGGCGCGAACATCTCCGCGTTCATCCGATTGACGGCGCGCGACACGCCCCGGCGGATGTCCGCGTCTGCGTTGTTGATGTGGAAGAGGCCGAGCGAGGTGTAGAGCAGGCAGAAGTCGACGCCGAAGTCGTCGAGCCGCTCGTAGAAGAGCTTGGGCACCATGGCCGTGGCGCGGTCGAGCGTGTTGCCCGGCTCGCCCCACCACGTGGGCCGGAACGGCCGCTTGTCCAGCCGCTCCTCGGGGGTCATGCCGTACCACCCGCGCTCGACGTCCTTGCTCTTGAAGTGCTCGACGAGCGTGGACCCGCCGACCTGCTTCAGGTAGTCGAGGAAGATGGGCATCGGCTCGAGCCAGTGGCCGTCGCCATCGATGACCGGATGATCGAGCTGTTTCCTGACCGCCGCCGACTTGGAGTCCTTCACGTAGGCCATCGCTCGCCTCCTCGGGTCGCGCTGGGATCGTGCCCGCGGACGAGAGGATAGTCAAGAGATGGGTGCCGGGATCAAGGAGCCTGCGCTGCGCTGCCGCGATCCGGCCGCCGCGTTACGCGGCCGGGACAGGCGACCGCGCTGAAATGGTTCGCGAGAGGTCCGAAGCAGACGCCCCGAGGATGAAGAGCGATCTGAACAAGAGATCCAGAGACACGGAAGGATCGCCGGCCTCCATCTTCGCGACACGTGACTGACTCGACCGAAGGCGCTTGGCAAGGTCTCCCTGTGTGAAGCCACCGCGCTGGCGACGCTCGCGGAGGCTCGACGCCAGTCGAAGCTTCATCTCGATGTACGCCGTTTCCTCAGGGGTGAGCTTCAGGAACGTGCGAGTGGTGCCGAGCATCCAGCCCTTGGCCTGCAGTCGACGTCGCTTCTCTTTACGCACGGTCATACTCCTTGAGTCGTTGGCGGCATGCGTCGATGACGGTCTTGGGCGTCGCGCGAGTCTTCTTGCTGAAGATCTCGCCACGAAGCCAGACCAATGGTTTGTCGGTCGGGCTCATCGGGGCAACGATATGTCACATCCGACATACTAACAATGTCTCCGGTTTGATACAACGGCCGGGGCGCAGACCTGCGTTGACAAGCTCTACGATCGCGGTATCTAGTGGCGCGACCCGACGTCGGTCGCAGGGTCGGTATATAAGGAGGGCGTAATGATCCGCTGGCTGCTCGTGTTGCAGCTCGTCTTCGCCCCCACCGCCACCGCCCTTGCCCAGCCGGCGACCGATCCCGAGGCCGAGCTCATCGTCGCGATGCCGGACGACACCACCAACATGGACCCGCGGATCGGCATGGGCTCGATCCGCTCGACCTACATCCGCCAGGTTTTCGAGAGCCTCGTCGACGTCGACGCGCAAGGCAAGCCCGTGCCCGGGCTGGCCGTGGCCTGGAAGCCGGTGGGCGACACGGCGTGGGAGTTCAGCCTGCGCCGGGGCGTGAAGTTCCACGACGGCGAGGCG
>Ga0137418_10000849_pt1 | contig 28069 bp, 39 predicted proteins | sample CZODoug3_1_2_16f_FD_122242 | JGI IMG/M metagenome (GOLD analysis project Ga0137418, IMG submission 122242) | Vadose zone soil fungal communities from Angelo Coast Range Reserve, California, USA - CZODoug3_1_2_16fungal (Hybrid Assembly) | ecosystem: Environmental > Terrestrial > Soil > Vadose...
GTCTATGACAGATCGGAATAGTTCTGCTAGGAATCGAAGCTGTGTCTCCCGGTGCGGTAGTCGGGAGGGTAGCCATTCGAGGCTGAGTGGTTCTTCGTTTTTGAATATGGTGGGTTTGGTTAGTGCTTCTCGGACTATCTCGCCAGGTGGGATGAGGCTGTTCTTCTGGATCAACATCGATTACTTCCGGTGAGTAAGCTCTCAAACTATACTGTTGAACGTATAAAATGAGCAGAGAGCAGCGAAAGTAATCCTCTGCGTAAGAGGGAGAAGACTGAAACAGAACCCGGCCAGACAAACCATACTGCTTTTCAGAGTAGAAAAGATAACATCTTCAGTCCGGAAAATCGCTCAGAACAAGCCCCGATCCAGAATCTGGACAGACGATCCCGTAACCCCTATTGTCCAACGCTTCTACCCGAGGGGAAGAGTCCCGTTTCGAAGACCGTGACACAACCCCATTCTGCGTCCTGAAACGGAAAATTCAGCGAGAACGGCTTCAACCGGCGAGTGCCCTCAAGAAAAAGGGGCCAACAATATTTTTTCCCCGACGCGCGAGTGCCCATTTTGAACTGTTTCTATGCTTGAAAAAGAGGGCTTTGTGAAGAACCGTCTTAGCCGAAGTATTTCCGGACCATCTTCACACCAATGTCACTAGCCGCCCACTTTTCACCATTGAATTTGACTGCGCCGAGACGCTCTAGGTTCGCCAAGTGTTCCCCCAACTTCTCGGCTGGGAATCCTTTCTCTTTGTGACCAGGATAGATGTCGCCTAGACCTTTCGAGATTTCGCGTGCCGTCTTCGGAGACTCGCAGATCCGGACAATCTGAATATTTGTCTCAGTTGTCGTCAATATCCGGAATATCTCCTCCTCTGACAACCGTGGCTTCGTCAAGCTAAAACTCACGGCACCCGCAGTCTGAGAGGGACCCACCTTCGGCCCATGCCTCCGATGCCGCATGAACGAGTAACTCACAGCCCCCCAAGTAGCCACCAGCAGCGCCCACACGAACCCGGCATTCGCGAGAAGACCTATGATCTCATCGAACTGAAGAGCAACAGTTGTCATCATTCTACCTCACCCTATGCAACGCTGCCATCTCAATTCCCGCCGATCCCACCCTGTAGGCGTACACCTTCATGTCCGTGAAAGCTCCCGGCATTTTCAACACTCTCATCTTACGAGCATAATCCTCGCTCCCAAACGGCTCAGTCGACAAGTCAACCACTCCATCACTGAGATGCTTCACAGTATTCTCGATATGCTCATTGTGAACACCCTTGTTAGCCAACAGAAGATACATCCCGGACGTCTCCCGCACATGAGTCTGCAACGCCTTCAACGTCTGCTCCACAGCCGGAAACGGCGCAGAACGAATAACATCACTCAAACTGTCAACCACAAGAGTACAAGCGCCCAAAGGAGCAACAACCTGCGAAAACTCCTTCGCCAGAAGATTCGCCGGGCCAATATCCCAGTTTACCATCCCAGTCGCTTTCTCTTTCTTCATCCCGAAACTATCAATGAACCACATCTTCCGCGAATCAAAATATCTCTCAAGACCCCAGCCATACAGACTCATCTCTGAAACAATGTCCTCCCAGGAACGGCCCGTCGTAAAGTAGACAGCAGGACGACCATCAAGCAATCCCCGATACATGATCTGCTGAGCACACGTCGTCATCCCTGTATCCGCCTCGCCGAGGAATAGAATGATACTGCCGGAAGGCAATCCGCCCATGGACTCGTCGAAAGCCGATATTCCGCTCGAAAGATTCTGCAACTTTTCACACCTGTCCTTGTCTCTGCTGTCCCCGGTCTTCCCGGGTGAAGCTCTGCTGGTCGATGGCTTGGGCTTGCCCTTGAACCCCTTGTTCCACTACCTCTGAACCGTTGGATACTGGAATCGTCCCCGTGACGATCTCTTCGAAGCCCGAGTCAACGGCTTCGGCGCTTTCTCCGTTGAGTATGGAGGCGCCTACGACCATGACTCGCACTTCTCACGCCAATAGGACCCTTGATGTTCACGCCCTCTGTTCCGATGGTGAAGGCGAAGTCGTTGAGGCTATGGCTGGTTCCACGCATCTTCCGGACGAAGAGCTTCCGAAGGGGGGAGCTCTGCTTGACTAATGAAAGCACCATGACTCCAGTGGCGAGAAACTCTTCAATACCATAGCGGCTGATGAGCCCTGAACCTTCCACGATCTCCGTCGTCATCAACGTAGTGCAGCCAACGTCCTTCAGCAATAGTCCCACCTCGAGGAATATCTCCCGGAGAGTGTTGAGGTCCGTAACCCTGAATCCAAAGCCTGGCAGTGAATCAACAACTAGCCTCGTCGCTCCCAACTGTTCCACCAGTATCTTGACCTCTGAGAGCTTGGACCGCAAGTTGTAGAGTATCGATTGCAATGACTCTTGTTCAGCCATCTCTGACTCCACCCGCTGGTAGACCGCGTCGACCATGCCGATCTTCTTCTCAGACTCGAGCTTCTTGAAGTCCCAGCCAAAACGAAGCATGTTCGCTCGGAACTCCGTCGGAGGCTCTTCTGTCGAAACATAGACACCAGGCTCACCATATCGAGTCGCGCCCTTGTACAGATACTGTCCACAACAGATGGTCTTTCCACATCCGGCGCCACCGGCGAGTAGAACGCGTGCGCCTTTGGGAAATCCGCCTTCAAGCACGTGGTCCAATCCGGGGATACCAGTATGGACCCTTTCAATTGCCTCTTCCATAATGTCCCGTTCGTATCGGTCAGAAAATCAACGATAAGCCTAGAGTAACTTGAGACATGCTACTACAGTAACATTGAACGACCCCGAACGATCGCGACATCAATCACTCAACAAATTCTCGCTTGACGATCCTTTACCTGCTCAAGTTTTTCCTATTCCGACCAAGGAACCTTTTTAGGGCAAGATACGTCGGAGTCGGTCCCTTCCGTGAGCAAAATGCCAGAACGGGGATACTCGGTAACTGGGCTGGACCCAGACCGCACTGTAAAGTGCGCAGGCCGAGAACTCCGCATATCCCCCAAGGCATCTGTCGAACTCTGTCGCACGATCCGAGGAATGAAGCTCCCTGACGCCAAGAAGCTCCTAGAACGAGTAATCGAAAAGAAAGTCGCGGTCGCATATCGTCACTACCACAAAGAAGTTCCCCATCGTCGAAATCTCACAGAACCCTTCTACGCCGGGAGATATCCGCAAAAGGCAGCCGGAAGACTCCTCCGCCTCTTGGAAGAGCTTGAAGCAAACGCAGAGTACCGGAACCTCGATACCGAGAAGCTCAAGATAATACACGCCGCAGCCCAGAGAGCGAATAAGATACCGAAACGAAACCCTCGAGCGTTCGGACGTTCGGACCTTCTCCAAGGAACTACCACCCATATCGAACTCGTTGGGTTCGAGGCCGAGTAGTTGTCAGTAACCAAATATTTCATCAAGGACGTTTCTCGACGTCTCGAGATCGACGAGCTACTTCAGAGAGATTTGAAACGAGCCGGATACAGCCGAGTCGAACTCACAAAGAGCCCCGTCGGAACCAGAGTCGTAATCTACGCCGCAAAGCCAGGAATGGTCATAGGTCGAAGAGGCCAAAGTATCAAAGACCTCACAAAACTTCTCGAAACAAAATTCGGCATAGAGAATCCACAGTTATCCGTAGCAACAATCGAGATACCCGAACAGGATCCAAAGGTCGTCGCATCCCAGGTCGCACAAGCACTACAGAGAGGAGTACATTTCCGAAGAGCAGCCTACTGGGCAATCCAGAGAGTCATGGAATCGCAAGCCCTAGGCGTCGAGATCATAATCCGCGGAAAACTCACAACCGAGAGATCAAGATTCGAGAAATTCCGAGCCGGATATCTCCCCAGAGTCGGAGACCCAGTTCTGAAGAGTGTGAAAGTCGCAGTAACCGATGTTCAACTGAAACAGGGCCTGTTCGGCATCAAGGTCAGAATTCTACCTCCTACAGAGGATTTCATAGACAAGCCGACAATGAAGACTCCGCCGCCCAGTGTTTCACCGACACCCATAGTCCAAGCGGCCACGGTGGAGAGCGTTGTGGTAGAAGTGGAGAAGGAGGAGCCCATTGGCAATACTGCGCAAGCGTGAGATGAAGCAGATGCTTCCCGAGGAGCGGAAGAAAAAGATCTCAGAGCTCAGAGCAGAACTCACGACAATCCGAACATCCGTAAAGTCCGGTGGAACGGTAGAGAATCCCTCAAGGGTAAGGGAGCTACGCCGAACCGTCGCGAGACTGTTAACAGCAGAGAACACTCCAACTACGCCGGAGGAAGCTGAATAGATGCCAATAACATCGCAAAACATCCTAGCACACGAGTGGATCGGTCTCCAAGTCACCGTCAAGGCCTCTCCAGACCCGGGACTGACAAGCCTCACCGGGATCGTTAGAGACGAGACAAGAAACACTCTACTGATCGAAGCCCGGAACCGCCTGCTGACTGTACCAAAGATCAACACTCAATTTATCGCAACCCTGCCGACTCGAGAAGACATACTCGTTGAAGGTCCGCTTCTAAGGCACAGGCCTGAAGACAGAGTGAAGAAGGGACTCGCAAAATGGTAGTACGTAACATCGGACTCGACGTCAAACCGCCCAAAACTGGGTGCAATGATCCGATCTGCCCATTCCACGGGAACATATCGCTGCGAGGAAGAGTCTTTGAAGGAACCGTCTCCACATCAAAATCCCCAAAAACGGTCTCAGTTGAGCGTGCCTATTTGCATTATTATCCAAAGTACAGCAGATACGAGAGGCGGAGAAGCAAAACCCTCGCCCACAATCCACCATGTATAGCAGCAGTAACCGGCGACCGAGTAACCATCGCGGAATGCCGACCCCTTAGCAAGGAGGTCACATTCGTAGTGATAGATAGGAAAGGAGTAGCAGAATAGACATGCCCGCACCAAAGACGAGAGCAGTTAGCGCCCGCGGAATGGTGGAGTACAGACCCAGAATCGCGCGGGGCCTTCCAGTCGGCTCTCGGCTGACCTGCGCCGACAACACCGGCGCGAAAGAATTGAAACTGATTAACGTCCGAGGATACCACGGAAGGCTTCGACGAGTACCGGCAGCCTGCGTCGGAGACATGATAATGGTCTCAGTCTCCAAAGGTAAACCCGATCTGAGGAAGCAGGTCTTTCCTGCAGTCGTTGTGAGACAGGCACGAGCCCTGCGCAGGCCTGACGGGACAAGACTCTCCTTCGAAGATAACGCGGCAGTCATCATGACCCCTGAAGGGGAACTGAAGGGAACGGAAATCCGAGGTCCAGTGGCACGGGAGGCTGCTGAAAGGTGGCCCCGAGTAGCAAATTTAGCTTCAACGGTGATATAGACAGTGGCCAGCTCGAAACCCTCCAAGCAACGAAAACGGTTCTTCCAAGCACCCAAGCACCGGCAGCGAAAGATGCTCTCGGCTCGCTTGTCTGATGACTTGGCTGGACGACACAAAGTTAGACGTATCCCATTGAGAACAGGAGATACGGTCCGCATAATGAGGGGTGAATTCGCAGACCTTGTCGGGAAAGTAGAGAAGGTAGAATATTCGACAGGAAGAATCTTCGTAGAGGGTATGACCAGAGAGAAGGGGGCCGGTATCTCGTCAAAACTTCCAGTTCATTCTAGCAAAGTTCTCGTCACGAATCTTAACCTGTCCGACAAGTGGCGAAGTGGACTCCTTTCAGAGAAAGCAAAGACAGTGGAGGAATAGACCACGGCGCGAAAATCGGGACCCAGACAGCTGAAACGCGAGCCGGCCCCAGGATTCTGGCCAATCAGACGCAAGGAACGCACATGGGCGGCCAACACGAGGCCAGGTCCTCACTCGAGAGAGAAGAGCCTACCGCTTGTAATTATCATCCGTGAAATTCTGGGATTCGCTAAGACATCCAGAGAGGCAATCCGGATCATAAGCACCGGCAAGGTCAAGATAGACGGGGTCGTTCGAAGAGACCACCGATTCCCAGTAGGGCTTATGGACGTATTGCAGATCGAAGGCGCGGAGCAAATATTCCGCATCCTACCCAAGCCAAACAGGGGACTGACCCCAACGCCGATCTCCTCGAAGGAAGCTGGATTCAAACTCTGCAAAATAATCGGAAAGAGAAACGTCGAAGGCGGAAAAGTCCAGCTCAACCTCCACGATGGCCGAACCATCATCGTTTCCAGCCAGAGCCCTAGGCAGAAAGCGGAAGCAGAATTCGCACCCGGGGGAGCAATGCAGCTCGGCCTGCCGAAACAAAACATGATGGGAATGGTTCCATTTCAAACAGGCGCCCTCGGACTGGTCATCGACGGCAGAAACCAGGGGATCTTCGGCAAGATTACAACGATAACCCCCGGAACTCATGCTCGCCCGAAGATAGTCAAGATCGAGACGGCAACCGAAGCCTTCGACACCCCCGCAGAATACGTGATACCAGTAGGGACACAATCGTCCCTTGTCGGTTTAGGAGAAAAGTAGAATGTCTCACTCCGCTCCAGAACAGGAGTCGACGAACCCTCTAAGAGTTGTTAGGATCGAAAAAGTCACACTGAACATCGCGACCGGCAAATCAGGCGAACCACTCGAAAAGGCGAAGAAGGTTCTCACACAGCTGACCAGTAAGACCCCGACAACCAAACAGGCGAAAAAGGCAATCAAGGATTTCGGGATTAGAAAGGGAGAACCAATAGCCGCAGTCGTAACGTTACGCGGGAAGGACGCTGGCGAGTTCCTCAAACGAGCATTGGAAGCAGTCAGCAACAAGATGAACGAGAGGAGCTTCGATGACTACGGCAACGTCTCCTTCGGAATCAAAGAGCACATAGAGATTCCTGGAACCAGATATGTGCCCGAACTAGGAATATTCGGCGCAACCATCCACGTCACACTGGGACGCCCCGGATACAGAATCCGATCACGAGCCATTCGTCCGTCAAAGATCGGACGCAACCACTACGTCTCAAAAGAAGACGCCGTCAAGTTCATGCAGAACAACTTTGGAACAAACATAGGAAACTGAGAACCCTCATGGCCAAGATCAAAGCGAAGAAACAGAGAAAGTATGGAAAGGGAGCACGTCCATGCAAACGCTGTGGCCAATACGGACCCATCGTCAGAAAGTACGGACTCAACTTCTGCAGACAATGCTTTAGAGAAGTAGCCGTCGGACTCGGATTCAAGAAATACATGTGACCAAGAATGGAACCAATATCCAACATGTTCTCATCCATTCTCAACAACGAGCGCAGACACAAACACGAATGCATAGTCTACCCCGCATCCAAACTCATGGGCCAAGTCCTACGAGTCATGCAAAAATACGGCTATGTCGGAGAATTCGAGTTCGTCGACGACGGGAGAGGCGGAAAGTTCAAGATACAACTCTTAGGACGAGTCAACGACTGCGGAAGCGTAAGACCCAGATTCTCATCCACCATCGGCGAGTTCGAAAAATGGGGAAAGCGCTTCCTGCCCTCACGAGATGTCGGAATACTCATACTCACAACACCAAAAGGGGTCCTTGCGCACAAGGAGGCGCGCGAGGCCGGAGCTGGAGGCCAGCTTCTAGGATACGTCTTCTGAAAGGTGAGACATCATGGCCAGGTTTGAGACTCTCCAAAGAACAGTATCTATTCCCGACCGGGTATCCGTCCAGGTCGAGGGACGAACAATAAAGGTGAAGGGCCCTTTGGGCTCGTTGCAAGAAGATCTATCCCACCTGCCCGTTTCCATCAACGTGAACGACAACAAGGTCCAATTAGAAACGACCTGGCCAAGAAAGAGAGAGATCGGAATGTTAGGGACGGCAGCCGCTCATGTACGAAACATGCTCAAGGGAGTCACACAAGGCTACAGGTACGAGTTACGCACAGTCTACGCTCACTTTCCCGTCACGGTAAAGGTGGACGAGAAGGCGAGAGTTCTGAAGATCGAGAATTTCACGGGAGAGAAGACACCAAGATACGCGAAGATCGTAGAAGGGGTAAAGGTGGATATCAAAGGCGAGGACATCTCTGTAGAGGGCATCGACCTGAAATCAGTCAGTCAGACAGCAGCCAACATTCAAGATAGCACGAAGATCAAAAAGAAAGATCTTCGAGTCTTCCTAGACGGAATATACGTCTCCGGAAAAGGACCCGCACAAACGACGAGCAAACCTGCCAAGTGAGATAAATGAAAGCATCAAAACCCGAGTTCAGACGCCAAGAGAGCTGGAGGTACAAACGGGTAAAGGAGAACTGGCGCAGACCCCGGGGCGTTACGAGCAAGATGAGAAAAGAGGAGAGCGGCTTTCCAGCGAAAGTCAAGAACGGATATGGCACAGCCACCGCGACCCGCGGACTTCATCCCAGAGGGCTCGTAGATACGCTAGTATGGCGAGAGGTCGAACTGGAGAAGCTGGATCCAAAAGTGCACATTGTAAGGATCGCGGCCCGGGTTGGAGAGAAGAAACGGCGGGGAATCCTGACCAAGGCCAAGGATCTCAACTTCCACATCGCCAACCCTGGCAAAGAGGAAGGACGAGCGGTAGCCGAGCAGCCCTCAATAGAAGAGGAGAACGCTCTGCCTGCCGAGACGGGCGAGGAGAAGATGGAAGAGAAAGCTGAGATCGCCGAGGACGAGAATCTCGACAAGACAGAGGAGAGCTCCGAATGAGTCTGAAGAACCAGAAGAGACTCGCTGCAAGCCTTCTAGGCGGGGGATTGAACCGGGTCTGGATCGACCCAGAAGAGAATGACCGCGTCCAGTCGGCCATTACCAGAGACGAGATCAATAGTCTCATACGCGAAGGAAGGATCAGCCTTCTTCCAAAGACGGGAGTCAGCAGAGGAAGACACCGCGCCAAATCGGGACGGAGGAAGAAGGCTGGCAGTAGGAAAGGAAGCCAGAAGCCCGGCAAGGAGGCCTGGGTACTCAAGATCAGAGCCATCCGCAGACACCTACGATGGCTCAGAGACAAACGACAGCTCTCGCCCAGCAGCTACGCAACTCTCTTGGGCATGGCGAAAGGTGGAGCATTCCGGAGCGGCTCGCATGTCGATGAGTATGTAAAGGCCCGACAGCTAGTAAAGAAGCGTTGATCCATGGCTGACAGTCCGCGCTACGCGCTACCGTACCGGCGACGGAGAGAAGGCAAGACAGACTACAAACTACGCAGAGCCTTGGTGAAATCCGGCAAGCCGCGCGCTGTTGTCCGACTTAGTAACAAGTATGTCACCGTGCAAATTACCGACGCAACTCTCACAGGAGATATCGTGAGAGCTTCTGCCTCCTCTCGGGAGCTTCCGAAACTAGGCTGGAAGGGTGCGCTTGGAAATCTTCCCGCCGCATACTTGACCGGAGCGCTCGCAGCGCGTCGCGCGATTGCGAGAGGAGTCAAGGAAGCGATATTGGATCTCGGACTCAAGGGACCGACTAAGGGATCAAAGCTCTTTGCAGTCCTGAAAGGATTAGCAGATTCAGGTCTCACCGTTCCACACTCTCCAGAGCGTCTTCCACCGATGGAGCGGATCGGAGGAGCTCATATTGCCACTTACGCTAAGTCGTTGGCAGGAGAGCATGATCTGTACAAGAAGCGCTTCAGCGCATATCTGAGCCGAGGATTGAAGCCTGAAGATTTGTCTGGGCATTTTGAAGAGGTTAGGAGGGTTGTTTCGACGGCCTCGGTGGAGGCTGGGCGTTGAGTCAGCGTCCTGGTCAAGAAGTTGGCTGGGTACCGAAGACGAAGCTCGGCCGACAGGTCCAACAAGGAGAGATCATCTCGATGGAGGAGATTTTCACGCAGGGATTAAGGATCAAGGAACCGGAGATCGTTGATACTCTGTTGCCGAACATTCAGCAAGAGGTTCTGGGAATCGGCTTTGTCCAGAAACAGACCGACGCCGGTGAGAGGTCGAGGTTCCGGGCGGTTGTTGCAGTCGGTAATGGTGACGGGTTTATCGGGATTGGTGAAGGGAAGGCGCGGCAGGTTCGGACAGCGATCGACAAGGGGACTGTTCAAGCCAAGTTGAATATTATTCCTGTCCGGCGGGGTTGTGGGAGCTGGGAGTGCCGTTGTGGCACTCAGCATACTGTCCCGTTCAACGTTACCGGTAAGACGGGTAGTGTCAGGGTGGAAGTGTTGCCTGGACCGCGTGGGCTAGGTCTGGTTGCGGGGGAGATTCCGAAACAGGTGCTACGACTGGCCGGTGTGAGGGATTGCTGGACCCGGACTTTTGGATCTACATCGACGTTATCATCGTCGGCGTTGGCGGTGTTTGACGCATTGACGCAGACCTACAATGTTGTGACGCAGAGCGACTGGGTGAACTAAATGGAGTCCTCCTCCAAGAAGAATCCGATCTTGGCGGTTCGTCTTCGAGGGACTGCCTCTGATAATCCAGATGTTCAGAGGACAATGGAATCGCTCAAGCTAGAACGGACATTCCAGGCTAGATTGTTAGATAATACGCCGTCCAATCTGGGGATGCTACGCTCGGCGAAGGTTCTCGTTGCTTGGGGCGAGGTCAGTCCAGATCTTCTCGGACGGGTCTTGGAGAAGCGCGGCGAGCGTGACGGCGCTGACGGATTAGATGATGACTTTCTCAGACTGCTCGGAAAGTCGAGCTTTGATGATCTGGCCAAGTCGGTCGTGGCGGGGGAGACGAGTCTGCACGAGTTGTTGCGGGCTGGTTTGAAGGTGCCGTTCAGGTTTCATCCTCCGCGGGGCGGGTTTAAGCGGAGTCTGCGGCGGGCCGCGACTGATGGTGGCGAGCTGGGCTATCGCGGCGCGGACATCAACAATCTAGCCAAGCGCATGATCTAAAGAACGGGGCCGGGCAGATACTCCAATATACTCACGAATAATCGTCCTGTCCTAGTAGTGTATTGCATGGCTCCACGCAAAGAATCTCATCGACGCCGCACGCGTTCGGGCTGGTGGTTTGACGTTTTTGACGAGATGGAACGGATGGACCGGTTGATGGATGATATGATGCGTAAGGCTGTCGAGATGCCGAAGGCATCTGAGGGTGCTTCGCCGTTCGTGTATGGCTTCTCCATGTCTGTCGGTCCGGATGGGAAGCCAGTTATTCGCGAGTTCGGGAATGTCGAGCCGGGAGCGCGGGGTCCGCTTGTTAAGGAAGAGCGGGAGCCGCTCGTGGATGTTATGGATAATGGGAAGGAGGTTGTCGTTGTTACCGAGCTGCCCGGGGTCGAGAAGGACGAGATCAAGCTCGAGTCGACTGATCGGGCGTTGAAGATCAGCGTCGACTCGGCGAAGAGAAGATACCTGAAAGAACTGGAACTACCGCACATGGTCGACCCGAGGACCGCGAAGGCCACGTACAAGAACGGGGTTCTAGAGGTCCGGTTCGCAAAGAGCGACCAGAAGAAACCCACACGGCCCATACCGGTAGAATAGCCCATCTGAGAAGAGGCCATAAACACGGCTCGCGCGTCACGAGAAAAGTACTGTTGGCCCCTTTTTTGTGGAGGGCTCTCGCCAGCTGGAACGTTTCTCGGCGAGGATCCTGTTTTAGAACGCAGAACAGGCTTGAACCATGTTCTTCGAAACGGGACTCTTCCCCTAGGGAGAAGCATGGAACAAAGGGGCTAGAGGATCGCCTGCTCTGATTCCGGATCGGGGCTTGTTCTGAGCGATTTTCTGAATCATTGGAAGCTTACTATTCTTACTCTTAAAAGTACAGATTCTCTACCAAAACGCTGAAAAACGAAGACGCGAGCCGCTTCAGGTGACTTGTTTTGGAGCGTCCCAACCTTCCAGACCCGCTCCGACCGAGACCTATGGATCCGTTGCCCTCGCCGCTCAGACCCGGACAGTACATCGGACCACAAGAAGATCTCGGAAGAATACTCAAAGAAATACTGGACAAACTAACCGGAATAGAAAACAGACTCAAAACAATAGAAGAACAACTCAAGATCAGAAGATAGGGCTCTCCCCAAAAGACTTGACAAGACTTTGCGAAGTTCTAAGGGCGGACTCAAGGTAGAGACCCGCTTGGATCAGGAAAAACGACCAGGCGGCAATCATGGCTAGCGAACGTCTTGCCTCTTCCGCCTGAGGTACTCTAACTCCGACTTCGCGGCCATGACGAAGTCATTCTGGCTCAAACCCTTAGTCGCATGAGTTGTCCATTCAACTCTGACCCGACGCCATCCGATGAAAAGGTCCGGATGATGATTTTCCAGCTCAGCGATCTTACCCAAGGAATAAGCAAAATCAAGACCCTCGAGATACGATTTGAATCGGAATTCTCTCTGAATACTACCAGACTGAAGAACCCATCCAGGTAGATCCTTCAAACACTCCCTAGCCTCAGCTACCGTGAACGGTTTTGCGTCATCGCAAGGAACGCATCTTTCAGCTGCCAAACGGCGGATTGCTTCAGTGACTAATCCATTTTCCATGACGACAGCCACCCTCGGAGATAAGGAAAAAGCTTGCAGGGATCAGCTTCGCAAAGAGAAGAATTATCTTAAGATCAAACTCAACGAACTATCAGGTTGTTTGCTGTTCAGAGGGTGAGAGCCTGAGACTAGCGTCTACGGATCTGGCCTCGCGTTCTCCGATTTCTCTGAGCAGAAGAAGGGAATCGCCTTCGCCGACGAGTGTCGATGTTTTGGTGCCTACCTTGAAGGGGCTTAGCAGTGAATTCGTAGAGCATCTTCGCAATCGAATCCCAGTCCATTGTGTCCTTACGTCATCTGCAATTGGCCCGGCAAGAGCCCGGCAAGAACTCATCGGACGCGTGGACACAGACTGGTTCGCTTTCGTCGACGATGATGTAAAGCTGAGGCCTGATTGGTGGTCAACGGTTGCTGGAATGATTGGACCTGACGTGGGAGGGGTTGAGGGTTTATGGAGCTATTTAGCGGGGGACAAGAGGGTCGATGATTACGCCCGTGCCATGGCGCGACTGTCAACACTCCTCCATCAAGAATCCTGGAGAGACAGAATCGACCGCGCCTTCACGGGGGACACTCTCGTCCGGACGAAAGCTATCAAGAATATTCGGATGCCAGACATACCTGTCTGGGAAGACGAGTACATCCGTCGCTGGGTCGAGAAGAACGGCTACAGATGGTTGAGGACGCCAAACGTCGTGTGCGACCACCTACGCACCTACAATCTGAAACCATCTTACAATGTAGGCAGATACGGATACTATCTCGGAAAGTTGAGCGTCAGGACACAGCTCAAACGACTAGCGCAGTTGCCGATAAAGGTCCTATTCTCACTCGCGTACACAGGCGATCTAGCGGCAGCAACATTTGCGATCGACAAGGACGTGAATATCTTCAAGGGTACCCTTCAAGCATACGTACAACGGAACAGCGGCTCTCCCCTCTACTCCTTAGCACAGCCATGAGAATTGTACTCGTTCACCCAAGAATGAGTGTGATGGGCGGGGGGGAACGGGTCTCGATCCATTCAATCAAGGAAGCGCTGAGAGAGGGACATGAGGTCTATCTCGCGACCGAAGAGTTCGACGTTGAAGTCTTTGAGGATTTCTTCGGCGTGCAAGGTCTGTTCAACAATGTCCGGCTACTGACCTATCCTCCCTTTAAACCGGCGATTCGAAAGGCCGTGCTTTACCAACGGTTGATATATCATCAGCTACGACTTCGGAACCTCCTTAGACAGAAACGCTTCGACCTTGTCCTGAACACGGCGGAAGTCGCTAATCAGCCTCCGGGGCCTTTGCCCTCTGTGCAGTATTGTTATTTCCCGGAATATTTCAGTCATTTGGAATCGAACGCCGTTCCGAGACTCTGGGAGTTGTACTACTGGCCTGCGAGAGAATTCTATCGTGTTCGAGTTAATCAGATCGACCGCTTGCTCGCGGTCTCAGACTTTACCCGAGGACTTGTGAGAAGGAAATGGGGACGCGATTCTACCACCCTTTATCCTCCGTGTCCCATAGACCTGTACAACCGGCTGCCAGGGCGAAAGGAAAACCTAGTCATAACAGTTGGTAGGATCGCGCTAGAGAAACGAATGGAGCTATTCTTGGAACTCGCGCGAAAGCTGCCTGAACTCAGTTTCGCCATAGTCGGAAGCATAGCGTCAGAGAAAGAATCACACTATCACAAGCTGAGGGAGGTTGCTCCACCTAACGTCACTTTTGTGATTTCTCCTCTGAGGAAGGTCAAAGACATACTTGGGAGGGCAAAGGTCTACGTTCATACGGCTCTGAATGAACATTTCGGAATTACCATAGTTGAAGCCATGGCCGCGGGGTGTGTTCCAGTTGTCCACAACAGCGGAGGTCCGATGGAGATTGTCTCAGACGATGTTGGTTATCGATGGAACTCCATCGGAGAAGCGTCTAGGCAGGTTTCAACCATGATCGAAAACGATCATCTTCGTGGAGAAAAGTCAAAGGCCGCGGTTCTCCGCGCAAATCTCTTTGGTCCCGCACCATTTGAATCGGGAATCGGAGAGGTCATACGCCAGTATGAGTAGCACCCTCCTAGTCCTCACAAATGTCACCCTCGAAACGTCGGAGCATCGATTCAGAAAGGCGATACCTGTTTGCGTAATTACATAGCCGTAACAATTAGCAGAAAAGAGGAAACCTCCGCTCTGGAGATTCCCTTTTACTGTCACGTTGAAGAGAGCAAGTTCGACAGGTACAAGGATCAGCGCGAAGAAACATACTATCTCTGTGAAAAGCGTAACAGGGCAATGACAATCGCGCTAGAGAAGTATCCGATCGCAACTCACGTACTAAGTCTTGACTCGTACTACGTGAAACAAACTCCCCCTCTCAAAGAGCTGATTAGGATGTACGAGGAGATTGGTGATGACAACATCATCTTGGGAGGTCCGATCTGGTATTACAGGTTGAACAGGCTGATTGACAACAGAACTAAGTTCTACGACGCTTGGGGTTCGCCAGAACTGCTCAACATTCATCCGAAAGACACCAAGGATTTTCCACAAATTGTTCAGCTTCCCTCGATAGGAAACTGCGTCATTTTTCCAGTCTGGGTTTGGAAGAAATACGGTTTCCTAACCCCAGAGCCTTTTCCCCAACTTGGTTCTTGTTACACGCGGCTTTGCAAGATGAGTGGGTTACCTGTTCTAATGGATATGAAAGCTGGGCTTGTCAGGGACCGGACGAATAGCTCAGAAGCGTATTATCCGCTGAAGAAGCGGTTTCGAGTTACAATGGGATACTACAAGGACAAAGTTCTGAGCATGCTATAGTAAAGGATGAAGCTGATTTGTTTACCAGTCCACCTTCAGCTCGCATGCGAGACAAGGAGCCTATGGATTAGCCAAGGTTCCGCCGTTTCCGACTGAACAATCATACAAAACCGATCCCTTACGACGGCTTCCGGGGGTAGGTCAGTTTCTATCTATATGAAAGCGCCAACCGTCCACCAGTCCCAAGATTCTCTGTCCTGCCTTCCAGGCCCTCAATCTTGGGTTGAAGAATGACTGTCCTGGTTTCATCATCTTTAATACGATTTCTAAGGGGACAGCGAGGATCCCTTCTATTCCCAGGATAACGGTGGAGAGCCGCGGTGTCATTTTCCAATAGCGGAAGTACAGTACTATGCCATATGACTGATCATATTCTATCCAAGAGGCGTCTTTTTTCGTCACATAGGACCCGTAGTGAACCATTCTGCAAGATGGAAACAGTTCGACGGGAATGTCATGCTTCTTGAAGTTAAGAAAGGCATCGAGGTCTGATACCCCGTTCAAGTATCCCCTATTCCAGAGTTTCCCATTGAACATCTCAAGGGCTCTCCTACGGATCATGAAAAACGATCCAACGGGATTGTCCACCTGAATCGTCGTTTCCCCATTCCATTCGTATTGCACGGAGTAGCTTGGAAGGTGTCTTCCAACAATCCTTCGGATTAAGGACCCTGTGCGGGTATTATTCAGAAAGAATACTGAGGGTGTAACCAGTCTCATTGGGCCTTGAGGGGTTCCATCCGGGCTGATCAACTGTGGCGCGGCAACGAGCATGTTGGAGTTAGAGCAAGATTCTAGGACTTTCGGAAAGCACTCATTGAAAATAATGTCTGGGTTAGAGAGGCAGACCCATTCACCTTTGGATTGGTCGAGTCCTATCTGATTAGCCTCAGTCCATTTGATTCTTCGGCCTGAGAGGAGAATCTTCAAACCAAGCTTTGACGCTTGAGGTGAATGTGAAAGTGCCTCTAAGTATTGCTTGGTTCCGTCGGTCGAGTTGGAGTCAACTATGATTATCTCAAGATCAGGCATACTTAGTGGGAGGATTGATTCAACGCATTTTCTGATGTGGCCGAGGCAGTTCCAAGTTGTGATGATGATCGAAGTTCTGGCATGCGTGTTTCTCTCGATCATGAGAGAGAGCCAAATATCCGCGGGTGAGGATCGAGCTGTTTGAGTTTGAAGCCGTATCCATCCAGAATGCTGTATAATTCGTCCTTTGCATCCTTATCGTGAAGCTCAACCATTATCCTTCGAATTCTGTGATTTTCCAGTGACTTTCTGGCGCCCTTTAGCACACGGAATTCGGCCCCCTCTACATCTATCTTGACGAGGTCGGCGAGTTCTCGAATCCTGCTATCGTAGGTAGCCGTTGTTACTGCTACGCTCTTCTTGCCCATGTATGTATGCGCTGGTCCAGTTCCCAGCTCAGGTCCAGGATTGTACTTGAAAACGGGCATCAGAGTCTCCGCAGAGCCCGTAAATCCTTCGTGAGCATCGAGATAGAACTCGGCCTGACCGTCGAGGTCAGAGAGAGCCATCGGGAATATTGTGATGTTATGTCGAGACTTATCCTCCACTCTCCTTCTCAATGCGGGTAAAACATTTGGATTCGGTTCGAAAGCGTAAATCTGCCGAAAATGAGAGGATAACCGTATGCTATATGTCCCCACGTTTGCACCCACATCGACGAAAAGTCCGCCCCTGATTCGGGACAATTCCTTCCATACCTCAGGTTCGAGGGGCGGATGCTTCCGGAGAAGATATTTCTCGAAGAGAAACCTCCAGTCTTTCACGCCTTCCACTACTCCACTTAGTCTGTGTATGCCTGGCCTGATATGACAATTTCATTCATATGAAGCTGGATATCTGTCTTCGTGGTTTGAATCACCTTTCAGATCCTCAATGCCCCCAATCTCATTTGGAATTTGAAAAACGAAGCCAAGTTCTAGCATCTGGTCCAACGAACGAATGAAATAGAAGGGCCTGTAATTTGAGCAGCCGGCAATGCAGCATAAGGCACTTGCAATTCCTACCGTACAGTGTCGGCTTTGTGCCTCGCGAAAGCTGACAACGGTCCTGTCGCTAGGCAATCAGTACGTCTCGGATTTTGTTACGGCCGCAGGGCAACACCCAATGTCTCCCCTAGAACTCATCCGTTGCCGCGACTGTGGACTAGTTCAATTGAGACACACGTTTCCCAGAACGAGTCTGTACCAACATTATTGGTACCGTTCAGGAATTAGCGGAACGATGCGCGAAGCGCTCGCAGATGTTGCCCTAAAAGCTTACGAGATAGCCAACCCAAGTTCGGGACAGATACTAGTCGACACGGGTTGCAACGATGGAACACTACTCCGCACATACCCTAAATCCGGAACCAGACTAGTCGGGTTTGAGCCGGCAGAAAATCTCATTGAAGATGCGAGAAGAGGGACCTACTGGGTGTTCAACGATTTCTTCAAAGCGGGCTCTTTCCGCAAGAGATTCGGTGATGAGAAAGCCAAAATCGTCACGAGCGTAGCGATGTTTTACGATCTTGAAGACCCGAACACTTTTGTCAGTGATATTTCCAAGTGCCTGGCCCTCGACGGTGTCTGGGTAGTCCAACAGAACTATTTGGCGACTATGCTTCAGAAGAATGGCTTCGATAATATCGGTCACGAACACTTAGAATATTATTCTCTGAGCACGATGGAGAGACTTCTATCGAGACATGGGCTAGAGATTTTTGATGTTGAAACCAACAATGTTAATGGCGGAAGTTTTAGAACCTATGCAGGCTATCGAGGAAAGCATCCGGTACAAGAAAGTGTTAGACGGATGAGGCAAACTGAGGAACAGCTGCGCCTTAACAATGGTGGGGTCTATCGCACCTTCGCAGCAAACATTCGAAAAATCAAGTCTCACCTGGCGAAACTGATCACTAAGGAGGTGAAGAGCGGAAAAACTGTGTACGTATATGGTGCCTCGAACAGAGGCAATACTATACTCCAATACTGCGGGCTTGATTATCGATTGATCAAAAAGGCCACGGATGCAAATAGCGAAAAATGGGGACTTAGAACAGTTGGAACCAAGATACCCATAGTCTCCAAGGAGGAGGCTCGAAGAGACAAGCCGAACTATTTCCTCATATTACCGCATCACTTCCTCGAAGAGATTGAGCGTGAAGAGAAGGACTACCTCGATCATGGTGGAAGATTCATCGTACCCCTGCCTGAGGTTCGCGTCATTGCTTGAGAATGGGGCCTGACTGAGGCTGATTTATCATTCGATACAAGGTAGTTAATCTAGGGACTGATTATCCAGGGAAGATAGAGGACTTTTCCGACGCAAGGAACTTTTTCCTATCCAAGATTGAGTGGGTCCTCTTCATCGACAGTGATGAAGAGGCAAGCGGAATGCTTTCGAGCTATCTCAGTCGGTTGGAACCGAAGTTTCCCTATTACTGGATAAGACGTATCAATTTGCATAATGGGAGATATCGTGCTGCTTGGAATCCGGACCTTGTTCCAAGACTAGTCTCGAACAGAGTCAGATTCGTAGGTCGTGTCCATGAGAAAGTCGTACCTAAGGATCCACACGGCGAAATCGATTTTCCGATAATACACAATCACATAGGGGGCATCACGTACAAGAACTTCTGGTATGAACCCCTTCCGATATATCGACTATGGCTCGGAGTTAAGAAGGCGATTCAAGTCGTGGTAGACAAGTAATTGACTCTTCAGATTTTTGGAATCAGTTTGGAGTTCCGTTCGTTTCATGGATCATGGCAGACTCTTTCATGTTGCACGATGACTGAAATCAAGCCACATTTGCTCACCGCGTCGTGATGCTGAGTCAAGAGCCCTTCGAAGAGTTCTCGATGATCTCGATAATTGCTGTGACATACAATTCCAGACCGGAGATCGAACGCTTCCTCTTGTCGCTTTCACACATTCTGAACGAGTTCCCGCTCGAGGCCGAGACGAGGATCTGGGACAACGCGTCTTCTGATGGCACCACGGAGTATCTTCGTTCTTCGGAAAAGGATCTCGAGGCACTAAGAATAAGTCTCCACCTTTCGCCTAAGAACGTGGGTCTCAGTAGAGCACTAAACCTTGAGATCGCCCAGTCTGAAGGAGAGTGGATACTTCTATGCAATCCCGATGTGGAGTTCTCTCGTGACGTCCCGAGACTCTTCGAGTTCGGTTCATCTCATCCCGAGTATGGGGTCATCCCGGATATGAAAAACCCCGACGGAACGCCTCAAAGGTCCATAAATAGACGGTTTCCAAGTTTTGTTAGAATATTTTTTGAGTATACTTCACTTGGGGTCTACTTCTCCCGCCTGATTCCATTCATTAGAGACGACTACAAATACTCCCACAGGCAGTTTACATCCCCCACTCCCATTGAGCAGCCGGGAGCCTCGTTTCTACTCCTTCACAGAAAGACTCTGGATAAGCTCTCAGATCAAGGAAAGTTTCTTGATGAAAGCTTCCCGGTATTCTGGAACGATGTCGACATGGCGATGAGAGCTAGGACGAGGGGCGTACAATTCGTGTTGCTACCGCAAGTTAGAATCCAGCACGGATTCGGACACTCTGTCAAAAAGATAAACAGAGAGAAGCTACTGACCCTCTTTTTCGGAAGTCATGGGCTGATTGGGTTTGCGACTAAGTGGAGGATGCACTCCAGGACCATCCAAATGTTATTCTTTCTCGATTCCATCTTCGCCGTGTCGCTCGGCTTTCTTGGACATCCCGCAAGACGCCGGAGAGGCGGGAATCTTGGTTCGAGTGGGCTATCCTCAATGTTAAGGTGGCGCATCATGAAGTTCTGGTGCAGCCTTCACTGAACACCAGGAATCTCAGACTCTGATAACATAGGTCGGGAAGGCTCCGCCGGTATCGTCACCCTACGATCTCGGGCTCTGGAAACGGTATGATAAATTTGCCGCCTGAATTCCGGAAATCTCGCTCTTTAGCCATGATTTCGTCCTTGAAGTTCCATGCGAGGAGCAATGCGAAATCCGGAACGACTTTTCGAAACTCGGCCGGCGCAACAATGGGGATTCGGACTCCCGGGATGAATCTCCCTTGCTTGAAGGGTGTCGTATCAATAACGAAATCCAGTATTGAACCATCGATCGAGCAGTAATTGAGTAGAATGGTTGCTTTTGCTGGAGCTCCATAGCCTACGATTCTCTTTCCATCTCTCTTTAGGCTACGTAGAAGTTCTACTAACCTTACTCTAATCTGTTGAACGCGATGGGAGAATTGCTCCAGTGCATCAAGAGTAGCTCCGGATTCTTCCTCACGAAAGATGCGATCTAGCGCCTCCATGTGTTTGGAATACCTTCCTGGATGAGCCGCTATCCCTCGAAGGCTCCCACCGTGAATGTCAGGAAAGTACTCGACATCAACGAGTTCTAGACCGTGCGTTTCTAGGACTTTGGAAAGGGGTCTGAAACCGAAATAGGAGAGGTGTTCATGGTAGACGATGTCGAAATTGTAGTGGCGAAGAACGTCGACGACCCAAGGGACTTCAAAAACGAAAAGCCCTTCGGGATCCAAGATCATATTGACGGACTCGATGAAGTCATTGAGATCTCCAACATGGGAGACTACATTATTGGCGGTAGCGATCTTGGCCTTGCCTCTTCCAATCTCCTCCATGGTTGCCCGACCGAAGTACTCGTAGAGCGTTGGGATGCCAGCTGCGATTGCTAGGCTTCCAACGTTGTGAGCCGGTTCGATACCGAGTACAGAAGCCCCTCTTCGCTTGAACGCTTTCAACAGGGTCCCGTCATTGCTCCCAATGTCGACAACAAGATCCCCCGTGTTTAGGCTGACTAGTTTCCCCACTCGTTCGGCATATTGGTCGAAGTGAACTAATGATGTGTTGGCCGTGGCAGTCAGAAAAGCATAGTCGTCAAACATTTCCTTCCGGTCCACAAGGTCGAGTAGCTGAATGAGCCCGCAATCACTGCAATAGAACATCCGCAGAGGATATCTTGGCTCAGGAGTCGGATCTCGAGCACGCTGCAAAGGCAAGAAAGAATTTGCCAGCGGCAACGAACCGAGGTCGAATCCTAGTCGCAATCTCACACTGCCACAAGCTCTGCAATGGGGTTTAGTCGACATTGGCAGATTCGGACCCGTCTGGAGATGGAAAGGGGCTGGTCATGTTGCTTTTAATAAATCCTGAATCGACACATCCATCTATGCTGCCCGGGGTGCGCGTTCACGACGTCAACAAGAGGATAGATGAACGAGGCTTCTTCGCAGAAATTGTGCGAAATGACTGGAAGGATTTCTTGGACGACGATACGATTGCCCAAGCCAACGTATCGCTCAGTTATCCTGGAATGATCAGAGCCTGGCACAGACACAGAAAAGGCCAGGTGGATTATTTGATGGTGGTGAAGGGAACCATGAAGATATGCGCCTATGATGACAAAGAAGGTTCCTCGACCAGGGGACATTTGGACGAGATCATAGCTAGCGAAGAGAAATTACAATTGGTTCGCGTGCCAGGACATTATTGGCATGGCACAATGACCCTGGGCGTCCAGCCCTCGATCACCCTATATTTTGTGAGCCGTTTGTACGACGCAAAGGATCCCGATGAGGATCGAAGGGCATGGAATGATCCGGGTATTCTTGACCCGAAGACTTCCAAGCCGTTCGATTGGAACAGACCTCCTCACAAGTAAAAAATTTGGGACCGGGAATGGTCAAACCTTACAGGCAGAGGCTTCCTGGTTCTTCATTTCCCTGATTCCTTCGTCAGCGGTAAGAAATCGCATCCCTAGGACCCTCTCCGCTTTCTCCACTCGCAAGCAACAGTTCCTAGGTCGTTTTGCTTGCTGGGGGAATTCGCTGGAGAAGACAGGCTGAACCATCTTGGTGGGGTATCCGAAGATCTGAGTCAGTCTTGTTGCAAACTCGTACCTGCTCAAACATGACCTTCCTGCTGTATGGAAGATTCCGTTTTCAGGTCTCTTTGCTAGTCTCAAGAGACCTTCTGCTAGGTTGTCAGCAAAGGTTGGACAGCTGTACTGGTCTCTGATGGCTTTCACTATCTCGGTATTCTTGAGCTTGTCCAAGACGAACAAGCCGAAGTTCATCTGCTTAGTGGAGCCAGAGCGTATCTCAGAAACCTGAGAGTGCCATCCGTAGACAACGCTGGGCCGCGCGATCGCGTAATTCGAGAGCTGAGAAACTACTCCTTCAGCTTCTAGCTTTGTCACTGCGTAATAATTCAGGGGATGAGGCGTGTCAGACTCAATATAGTGCCCGATCGTTCCGTCAAAAACAGAGTCGGTGGATAACTGTATGAGTCGACTCTCAGTCCTTCGGGAAGCTTCGGCAAGATTTCTCGCGCCGCCGACGTTAACCTTCTCGGCCTCCGCTTGATGAGTCTCGCAGTAATCCACATTCGTTAGAGCAGCCGTGTTGATGATAACCTTCGGCTGAACTTCCCTCACTAAATCCAATGTGGCCTCGCGATCCGTTACGTCTAGCCGTTCTGAGTTCGGAAATGGAGACTTTCGTTCATTCTGAGTATTGTAGGCTTCGAAGGAGTGGCTGGCGGCCATGGAGGCGAGCTTCGATCCGACTAGTCCTGTCGCCCCAATGATCAGAAGCTTGTCCAAGTCTAGGTCCAGTTCTCTCGGGTAGACTTTTCAAGCTTGAGCCAAACTATGTTGCATAGGGGAGACTGTCGATCCTACAGATTGATACCGGCCGGTGTGGTTCATGAAGGGTTTGGTCGTCACTGGTGGTCTGGGTTTTATTGGAAGCAATTTCATTCATCATATGATAAAGTCCCGTGGCGACCTGAGAATTACCAACGTAGATTTCAAAGGACCCGGAAGCAACCCGGCCAACGATCTAGACCTCAGGAAGAACGCGCGCTACCGATTTGTGAAGGGGGACATCGCGGATTACACGTTCACTCGCAAAATTCTGAAGAATGCTGACCTAGTGGTGAACTTCGCCGCGCAGACTCATGTTGACAGAAGCATCGCAAACCCCGAACCATTCTTTGAGAGCAACGCCAAGGGCGCCTTCAATCTGTTTCAAGCGGCAAAAGAGAGGAAGATCGACATGCTAGTGCATATTTCAACGGACGAAATCTACGGATCGACCGACATCGGCTCGAACGACGAAAGGAGACCTCTGAACCCCTCAAGCCCATACTCCGCTACAAAGGCAGCCGCCGATTTAATGGCACAAGCCTGGAATCTCACGTACAAACTGCCTGTGACTATCCTCCGATGCACCAACAACTTCGGACCTAGACAACATCCGGAAAAATTCATCCCCAAAGCAATCATAAGGGCGCTTGATGGAAAAGATATTCCCCTTTACGGCGGAGGAAGACAAGTCCGCGATTGGATCTATGTAGAGGATTTCTGCAATGCCATAGAACACTCCATCGTTCACGCCGTCCCCGGGCAAGCATACAATATCTCGGCCGGCAACGAATTGTCCAACAGAGAAGTCGCCGAACGCCTAATCACGCTGCTCGGTATTCCAAATGTTAGGTCAGTAGATGTTGAGGATAGACCTGCCCACGACTTCAGGTATAGTCTAAACTCTGAGAAGGCTCGCCAAAGCCTTGACTGGAAACCCGCCTACGCATTTGACGAAGCGTTGGCACTCACAATCAAATGGTACAGAGAGAATATCTCTTGGTGGAAGCCACTGGCTACCCAGAAGGTTCTCTCTGACACTCCTTGGAAACAGCGATGGTAAGCGTGCCGGAAAGACTCTACTTGTCGCCTTCCGTCACAGGGAAGCTTCTGACGCCCATTCGTCTTGGACTCCCAACTGACTGACCCTCGAGTAGGGCCTCTGCCTTGCCAAGAATCGCATGCATGTCCTCTCTCTCTTGGACACTCATAGTCTCCTGTGCGTCGAGCACCCTTGAGAGACCACGGACCGTTGCTACCCAAAGTGGCAAGAATACTTCCTGTTCTTTTCCCGGAATCAGCTTGTAGATGTAAGGGTTGGATTCCGTCGAAATTGATGCGTCGGCGGCGAACGCGCCGGTCTTTTTCATGTGATACATTCCGATAGAGATGCACAGGGGAACCAAGATGGCAAGCGTGATAATCGCGAATACCGTCAGACTGCGAAACAGTGGTTCCGTTATGCTGTTCTGTACAATACCCAGCTTGTAGATGACAAGAATGTTGCTAATGAATCCTATGAAGAACGCGAGGTATGTGTTGTATCCTGTCCTGAAGTAGGACCAGCTCCTGAAGAGTAGCTTAGAGAAATTCACCTATTCATTCTCCGAAATCTTTGAATCGCCAAATCCTTATATCAATATGTGGCTCAAAATCACGACTGTTACTCGATGCAGAAGCGTATCCTGATGCTCCCCGTTATCTGGGGCGTCTTCGGCATCGGAGAAGTTCTCGGGCTTACCTACATCTTCGGGCCCATAGTCAACCTTATTCCGTTTCCTCCCAACGACAAGCCAATAGGTGGCTCCTACCTCCCAGCATTGTTCTTCAACGTCGCAGCGATGCTGGCTTTGCTCGGGCTCAGCCTTCACGCTCTGGGAATCTGGAACATCGACCTTGCAAACCGAAAGACGAGAACGGATCTCGTAGCGCTCGGAGCCATGTTCGCGAGTGGATTCCTCGTTTTCTACTATCCAATCTTCCTGTTTCCGTTAGCCGTGACTTTAGTCTACTTTCTCGCCACAAACATCGATTAGGCATTTTTTAGCTCCTCCAGAGAAGTAATTCCAGGTGTGACTGCCGACTGCACTCCCTAACATCAATTTCTGTTCTGAATGAGTTTCTACCGCTCGAATTTATCAACAGTACTACAATGGGTGAGACACTTTTGGGAAAAGCAACAGATTACTCCCACCCTTTGCTGGTTGCGTGGGCCCCGTTTTCCCCTACGCTTGTCGAGGTCGGCGCCTTGGTCGGAGGACGAGTCGTCTTCCTCAACTTTCTCTTTGGGAAGAAAATAGCTGCACCATTGCGCTACGCATTTCTCGCTCTTAGAACCCTCTCGCTCTTGAGAGAGGAACGACCAAAAGTTGTTCTCGCTCAGAACCCGCCCATCTTCCTACCACTCCTGCTCGTCCTGGTGAGACGTTTCAATCGGTTCAGACTAGTGGTTGACCATCATGCGGTATGGAGCATGAAGACCATCCGAGCCCCCTTGCTCTCTCAAGGAATTGCAGCCTTGGAACGGTTCGTCGCCAAAGAGGCAGACGCGAACATGTCACCGAACAACAGCTGGACCAGGGAGCTTCGAGCAAGGGGTGCCACTGACACGTTCACATATCACGACTTCATTCCAAAGTCAACAACAATGAGGCAGAAAGCCGAAGAGTGGGACACCTATCCCTTGCCGCCACACCGATTCCTAGTCATCGCTGCTCACGGAGGGCATCCTCAAGAACTATTAGAGGAAGAGGTCAAAGCCATCGAGGGACTCGACGACTATCTTCTCGTGATTACGGGCAAACGCGAAAAATTGGGGCGGAGAATAGCTAGACTGAACCCGCCGAGGAATGTCGTTTATCCCGGCTATCTTGACGATGCGCGCTACGAAGCTCTCAAGAGAAATGCCGACGCTGCGCTTTCCTTGAGCACCGAGCTGAACACTGTACCCCACGCGATACACGAGTTCTTAGCGCTTGGAATTCCAACGATCGTGTTGAAGGATCCCCTTCTCCGATCCTTGTTTCAGGGAGCCATTGTTGAGATAGACAATGCTGAACCACAGACAGTAAGAGACGCGCTGAGGAGAGTGACGGAAGATTCGGCCTTTCGGAAGAAATTAGGTGAGAACGTGGATTTGAACTACGAGAGGCGGTTCAAAATGTACCGGGACGAAGTCTCGAAGTTGCGACAAGTCCTAGCGGCATAGAAACTCGCCTGGCTCAACCAGGGTGGAGAAAATTCCATATCAGAGCCTCACGAAAGTGCTCTCGCCCACCACAAAACTTCTTCCTCTGGATGAGGACTTCTCCGCCGAAAAGATTCTGGAATTCTTTCCGATGATACTGTCCACTATCGTCTCCTCGCAATCAACCAAAGCACCATCCAGGATGATGCTATCTACTATTTCCGCGCGCATGATTCTTACCCGGCTGCCCACAGACACGTTGGGTCCAACCCTAGTGCCTCCCCCAATCTCGGAATTATCGCCGATGATTACAGGTCCCCTCAAGACCGTCCCCTTCCGCACAACAGAGCCGTTACCGATGTCGACGCTGCCAGAGACGGCGACGCCTTCTTCGATCTTACCCCTCATAGAAGGCTCTAGATCTCTTAGCACCAGCTGATTTGCCTCAAGAATATCCTCCGGACGACCTGTGTCCTTCCACCAGCCTGAGACCTCGTGGTATGTTATCTTGCCACCCGTGTCCAAAAGAGCCTGGATCGCGTCAGTAATCTCCAACTCGTTTCTCCAACTCGGCTTCAATTTCTCAATAGCTGGAAAAATGGTGGAGCGGAAGAAGTAGACTCCGGCTAAAGCTAGGTCACTGATGTATTGCTTGGGCTTCTCAACTAGCTTGACTAGTTTCCCATTTCTTAGTTCCACGACTCCGAATCTTTCGGGGTCCTTGACTCGTGTGAGAACAACACTAGCGTCGGCATTGGAACTCTGGAATTCTGAAGCCAGCTTCGGGATATTGTCCTTCAGCAGGTTATCCCCCAAGTGTACGATGAAGGGTGAGTCTCCCAGGAACTTTCGAGAGATCAGAACGGCGTGTGCGATTCCTTTAGGATCTGGCTGTGAGATATAGGTAATTTTCACTGCGAACTTTGAACCGTTCCCAAGGGCCTCGACGATTCCCTCCTGCAAGGGTCCTAGGATGACTCCTATGTCTTTGATACCGGACGCTCTTAGCTGGTCGAACCCGTACATGAGCATCGGCTTGTTGGCGATGGGAAGCATGTGCTTGTTCCCAGTGTACGTCAACGGACGGAGCCTCGTTCCATGACCGCCTGCCAAAAGTAGACCCTTCAAAGAAACAAGCACTTGTTCCAAGATCGCGTCGGTGCTTGTAATAAATGGGTTAATTTGCGACTGATAGTTACGAGACGACCGCCTCGGGTGATCCAGGGAAGGATAGCTGGCTAGACGGGACTGAAGCTTTCGAGGCTCGTGTAGTAGACGCCCGCGGAGTTCGACTCCAAAAAAACCGTGAAGGTAACCTGCGGAGGCGTCGCCCAGCCTTGAGCATTCCAGATCAGTTGAGGACTGAGAGCGATCGTGTTCCACTGTAACTTCTGTGTTGGAATGACGACCGTTGTGTTGGTCGGGTACGTCGTGATGGTCTGTTGGGTTGCGCGGTCGGAGAAGATGTAGTACAAGGTGTGGGTCACGTCAGCCACGCTGGCGGCGAAGATGAGGTTCGCCGCAACATTCGTCGTGAGAGACTGGTTGAAGTGAATATTCACGTTCGTGGCATTTAGTAAGACTCTCTGGGACAGCGCCAATTTCTCGATCCCCGAGAGGGGTGAAGTGTAATTGAGAGTGATCTGCACACCGCTCGTCCCGTTGACTCCTAACGGGTTGATGCCGGACCATTCGGGGTTCGTGTTGGAGAGCGAAAGTTTCCAGTTGAAAGGAACCTTGGTCCCAACGCTCGAGTCCAGAACCCACCACTTCAATCTGGGATTCTCCAAGGACGGAGCGGGAATGTCTGACTTCCATGAGGTTGATTCGCCCAGCAGCTGTCCGGTTAACTTGTCATAGATCACGATGTGGAATTGATCTCCGCGCGGGACTGCACTCAACGCATCTGGAGCACTAATCACGTAAGAGGACGCGGAACCGCTGTTCAGTAGCGAAGTC
>Ga0137418_10000850_pt1 | contig 28069 bp, 25 predicted proteins | sample CZODoug3_1_2_16f_FD_122242 | JGI IMG/M metagenome (GOLD analysis project Ga0137418, IMG submission 122242) | Vadose zone soil fungal communities from Angelo Coast Range Reserve, California, USA - CZODoug3_1_2_16fungal (Hybrid Assembly) | ecosystem: Environmental > Terrestrial > Soil > Vadose...
GCGGCCTGCGCAACGCCGTTTGAGTCGGAATGCGCTTCGAGCACGCGCCGCGCGGTGACCTTGTCGCCGCCGTCCAGCAGCTCGCGCACCGCCTCGGCGCGTGCGCGCGCGCCGAACGACCCCCCCCCCGGCCCCCCCGGGGTCATGTCAGCCCAGCGCGCCAGTGCGAGGCCGCGCACGCGATGGCCCTCCGGGGTGGTGAGCGCGCCCGCGAGATCGGCGAAACGTCGCAACGCGGCCGGTGCCTCGCTGTCGGTGGGAGCCAGCGTCGGCTCAATCGCGGCCCACGCTTCGTTCGGCTGCCCCCACGTGAGCAGCACCTCCGAAGCCAGTCGACGCGCGCGCGCGGAGACGCCGGGCGCCGTCAGCGCCCGCGCCACGCGATCATGCATTGGCGCCGGGGCGTCGGCGAGCTGGCTCGCGCCATTGGGCTCCACGTCGGGCGACCGCGTGACCGCGCGTCCCCATTCCGTCGCGGAGGCCTCCCAGTTTCCGGTACGCTGCTCGAGCTCCGCCAGCTCGATCGCCAGCGTGCCGTCGCCACCGAGCGCGCGTCTGCCGGTGAGGAAGGCGCGCCGCGCCTCGTCCCACATGCGGCGATCCGCGAGCGCCAGGCCCCACTCGCGATAGGGCGCCTCGCTCTGCGGGGCGCTCGCGGCCCAGCGGCGGGCGATCGCCTCGAGCGAATCGGGCTCGTTCAACGTCGCGTACACCCGCAGCTCGAGACTACGCAGCGCCGGGCTGTCGGGCTGGCGCGCGCGGGCGGTCTGAACCAGAGGCAGCAGCTCGGACATGCGGTTCAGCACGAACAGCGTGCGCTCGAGACCGAGGAGCGCCGGAATGTTCGTCGGATCGCTGCGGATAGTCGTGAAGTAGACGGACGCCGCATCGGCGTAGCGACCGGAGCGCTCCAATTCAAATCCCGGCCCGATAGCCTGACCCCGCGCGACCCGCGCGGGATCAGTCGAGGCCAAGAGCACCAGCGCGGCGACCGCCGCCCAGTTAATGCTTCGGCTCATTCAACCGGCGGAAATATTCGAGCACCATGCGCCGCTGCTCGGGCGTGAGACCGGTGAGCTCGTCCCACGTCGGGTAGCGGACTTTGGGGCCGGCGCCGGTCGCGCCGGGGAGGAGCGCGGCGGGCGTGTGGACGCTGTCGCCAATCGCTGAGTGGCTGATGCGGTCCTTTTGCTCGTCCGGCTCATCGCCGGAGAGACTGCGGCCGGCATCGAGCAGCTTGCGATACAGCCGCTCCTGCCGTTCGATCGTGCGGCGATCGAGCCGGCCGGCCTCGAGCTGGCGCGCCAACTCGCGCGCCTCCTGCGCGAGTGCACCCGCGGCGCTCGCATCGCCGCTCGCCTGCAGGCGCTCGAGCTGCTCGGCGAGCGCGCGCTGGCGCCCGGCGAGCTCGCGCAGCCGCTGCATCACGGCGTCGCCACCGGGCGCCATCATGGGGAGCATCCCCTGCGCGTCGCCGTTCATCCCCTGCTGCTGCTGCGCCATGCGCGCGAGCTGTTCGAGCGCCTCCTGGAAACCGGATCCCGACTGCGCGCCGGCGACCTGCTGCGCCGTGCGCACCAGCGCGTGGGCCGTGGCGTTGAGCGCGTCGAGGGCTTGCTCGGCAAACGGCGCGGCCGCGGCCGCGTTGGGATCGCCCTGTTCCAGCTGCTCGCGCGCCTGCCGCATCTGGTTTTGCGCGTACCCGAGCGCAGCCTCGAGCTGCGGCGATACCAGCGCATGACGGCCGGCCGCCTCGCCGATCTGCTGCTCGATGGCGTGCGTCCCTTCTTCGACGGCGGCCTGGCGCGCGCGGGTCGGCGCACCCGCTTCGCCATCGCGCAGCGCGTCGGCGACTTCCTCCTGGCGCTGCGCCAGCGCGGCCGTTTCCGCGAGGGCGCGATCGAGCGCGTCCAGCGTTTCCTGACGCCACGCGCGGGCGAGTGAATCGCGCCGCTGGCGCAGCTCATCGGGGAGCTGTGCGAGCGAGTCGGCGGCTTCCTGCCCAGCACGCCGCGCGCCCCGGGAATCGCGCTGGCCGGCGGAATTCGCGGCCTGCTGCATCGCCCGCTGGGCCTGGCGCGCGGCGGCCTGCGATTGCTGCAGCGGGACGGTTTGGGCCGCGCGGTCCACGCCCCGCGCCAGCGAGTCCGTGGCCGCGGCGAGATCGCGCTCGGCGGCGGCGGCGGCGGAATCGGCGTGCTGCGCGTCGTCCTTGTTCCATTCCGCCTGGCGCCGCTGCAGGTCTTCGGCGTCCTTGGCGAGCGAGGCGAGCTCGCCTTCGAGCGCGGCCCGCTTGAACAGCTCCTGACTGCGCTCGAGCTCCCGGCGCAGCTGCTGCTGCGCCTCCGCCAAGCGCTGCAAGGCCTGGCGTGTGGCTTCAGGATCGAGCCGCGCGAGCGCTTCCTGCAGCTCGCGCAGCCGTTGCTGCAGCTCCGGCGTCAGGGCGCGTTGCAACAGCTCCTGCACTTCCTGTAATCGCCTCTGAAATGCCGTGTCATCGACGCCCGCAGCCTTGGCGGCGCGCGAGATCTCTTCGACCGCCTGGGCCAGCTCCTGGACGCGCTGCGACATCGCGGCCTGGTCCCGCGCGATCTCCTCGGCACGCTGCGTCGACTGGAACGTCATCGTCCCGCTTTGCTGACTCCCGCTCCGGCCGTCCGGCCGTCCGGCGGTCTGGCCATCCGGATTGCGGTTGCGCTCCTGCGCCAAATCCCGCGTCCGGTCGCTCAACTCCCGCTGCGCGGCGGAGACGGAGTCGGCAGCACTCGCGACCCCGCGCGCCGCCGCGCGTGCCTCGGCACGCAGCTCCTCCATGCTGGGCAGCCGCAGCGCGATCTCGGCACTGCGTCCCTGATGCGGCGTTGGCGCGTTGTCCCATGCCTCGACGAACAGCCGCAGCGTGTCACCCGGAAACAAGCCGCGGTGCTCCGCATCGAGCTGTCCCTGCACGATGGCACGATCGCCGAGACTTGCCACATCCAGCGACTCTCGCACCTGCTCCCCGACTCGACCGGTGCGGCTTACCCGCCAACTCACGACGCTGAGACGGGTGATGCCGTGATCATCCCGCACGTCCGCGACGAGCTGCTGGCGCAGCGAAATCGGCAGCGTCGTATCGCGTCCCGGCACAGGCAAGGTGACGACGGGCGCCGAATCGGGGACGATCAGGAGATGCAGCTCGGGCGCGTCGCCCTCGAGGGGCGTGCCGTCGGCCGTGACCGCGTGCAGCCGCCAGCTACCGGTGACCTGCGGCGTGAACCGGCCTTCGATGCGCCTGCCCTCGACACGGAGCGGCTCGACGCGCGATGCGAGCGTCCACGTGGCACTGGCCAGCGGCACGCTCGCGGCCCCGTTCGTCACGACGCTCGTGCCGGCGGGCAACGGAATGACATCGGGACCGGCGAGCAGCGGCTCGTCGGCCCGGCCGAGATATGAAGGAAAGCGCGCGGTGAGTCCCAGGTCCGCGAGGAAGGCGGGAAGCGCGACCGAGACTTTGATTTCGGCACTGCGGCGCCCGCCGGTCGACGCGCGCAGGTAGAGATCGGAGTTGATCTCGAAGAAGAGGCGCACCGCCTTGCCCTCGCGGTCCAGCCCGACCTTCATCGCTTTCCACGCTTCGCCTGCGCCACGGGACCACAGCGTCGCCTGCGTCGCGGCCGGAGCAATCACGGTTACGACGATCTTGCCGCCACGAGGGATGGAGGTGCGATCGACTTCCACCCGGATCGGTGTCCGCGCGTCGCGCCACGCACGCACTGGGTGCCAGAACGCTGCCGCCTGCCCCGCGTTGGGAGCGCTCGCCGCAAGCAGCAATGCGCCTGCGAGCGCCGCGCCGGCGCCGGTGGCGACGCGCAGTCGCGTCGTGCGGCGCATGACGTTGTCGACTTGTGGCGCCGCAAACGACACGACGGCGGCAGCGCGCGTATCGGCCGCCAGCAACAGCGCCGCGCTCGACCCGCTGCCCTTTCCCGCGGTGGGGCTGACGACGCCGACGATGCTGCCCGCGCGTCCACCGGCAGCCGACTCGACCAGTCTTCCCAACGCCGGTGCGGCCGCCTCGCGGCGCGCGCGCAGCACGGCCCAGGTCGCAGCCACGGCGCTCACCAGGATGAGCGCCCACGCCAGGGCGATCCCCGAAACGGCGGGGGCGAGGGCGAGCCCCAGCGCGGCCGCTGCCAGCGCCGCGCCGAAGCCGCCGAGCACCATGGCGAACGCGCGCGCGCGCGCGTGCGGGGCGCCCAAGCGCCGCAGCCGGCGCGCCGTCTCGGTCATTTGCTCGCGCTCACCGCGTAGGTGAAGAGGTTCACGCCCATCCGCAACGCCGCCTCGTGCAGCTCAGGAGGGTCATGATGCACCGTCGAATCCTCCCATCCGTCCCCGAGATCCGACTGATAGGAGTAGTATACGACAAGCCGGTCTCCCAAAAAAATGCCGAAGCCCTGCGCGGGGAGACCGTCGTGCTCGTGGATCTTGGGAATGCCCCGCGGGAAGGCGTAGACCAGGTTGTAAATCGGGTGCGTCAACGGCACTTCAACCATGGGATGGTCCGGAAACACGCGCGCGATTTCGCGCCGGAATGCCTTGTCCATTCCATAATTGTCGTCGGCATGGAAGAACCCGCCCTGCTCGAGATAGCGTCGCAGGTTGCGGATCTCCACGTCCGAGAAATGCACGTTGCCGTGCCCCGTCATATAGAGGTAAGGGACGTCCCACAGCTCCGGCCCCGTCAGCGTCACCACTCGCTCACGTTCGGCGACGGGCAAGGTCGTCCGCTCACGCAACGCGGTCAGGAGGTTGGGCAGGCTCGAGGGGTTCGCGTACCAATCGCCGCCGCCGTCGTAGTGGAGGCGGCCGATGGTGAGAGAGGCGGGAGAACGATGGAACGATGGAACGATGGAATGGGGTGATGGGCTGGCGCCGATGATGCTGACGCTAACCAACATCGCCATTCCCACTCTCCATCGTTCCATCATTCCATCCTTCATAGTTCGCTCACCAGCCGATACGCCGCGTTTCGTGAAATCCCCGTTTCTTCCGCCAGTCGATGAGCCACATCCTTGCGCGACAGCCCCTCGGCCAGCAGCTCTTTCGCCCGTGCGCCGGGATCGGGCGGCCGATCCTCGACGTGCGGCTTCCCTGTCCCTGCGACCACCACTGTAACCTCTCCCCGCACCGGGGCCTCTGCATAGTGCTCTGACAATTCCTGCAACGTCCCCGCCCGTGTCTCTTCGAACACCTTCGTCAATTCCCGAGAGACGACCGCCTGCCGTTCGGGACCACATGCCTCGGCGAGATCGGCGAGGAGTTGCGTGACGCGATTGGGCGACTCGAAAATCACGACGGTCCACTGGCACTGAGCGACGGTCAAAAGCAAACGGCGGCGGTCGCTCCCTTTGCGGGGCAGAAATCCGAGAAACAGATAGCGGTCACCACTGATTCCTGAGACTGAGAGACTCGCCGCGACAGCGGTCGGTCCCGGGATGGTCACGATGGGAATCCCGCGTTCGCGCGCGGCCGCAACAAGTACGACGCCTGGATCACTGATCGCCGGGGTGCCCGCGTCCGTGATCAGTGCGACGTCTCTTCCTTCAGATAGGATGCGCAGGATGCGCTCGAGGGCGCGCTCCGATGAGTGCGCGTGAAAGCTGACCAGCTCGGCCTTCGAGCCGGCATGGGTGAGGAGCGGTTTGCTGTGGCGGGTATCCTCGGCGGCGACGACCGCCACGCGTTTCAGCGTGTCGGCGGCGCGCGGCGAGAGGTCGCCGAGGTTACCGAGAGGCGTCGCGACGACATAGAGGGTGCCGGCCACGTCACCACGTCACCCGCCAGGGGAGACGGCCGTAGAAGCCGGCCGCCTGCAGCACGTAGCGGTGCTCGCGAGTGGCCTCCTTCAACACCTTGAGGGCCGTCCCGGGCATCATGACTTCCGCGCCCTCGAGCAGCTGCAGGGCCCAGTCGGTCAGCGCCGTGGCCAGCTCCTCGGGCCGTACCACGGCGTCGGGCGTATCGGTGCCGCGCGGCACGCTGAGCAGCGCCAGCGCCTGATGCGTGTCGACGATCGCTGTCATGACTTTTTGCGCGCGCCGTTTGGCTTCGCCGGGAAACTCTCGCTCGACGGCGTCGACGATGCGCCAATAGAGCTCGCGGTAGGTGTTGACCAGCGCCGTGGCGGCCTGCGCGGGCAGGTCGTCGCCGGCGGCGAACGTCCCAGCGGACATCGCCGGCGCTCCGCCCCCAGCCGCCGCATCGAACAGCGACTCCAGGTACCGCGCCGGCTGCACGTTGTCCGGTTTGTCGCAGAAGTGGCCGCTCAGGTACTTCCCCTGATCGAACTTGAGGTAGGACACGCGGCCGTTGGAGATCAGCTCGAGCACGCCGCTGATCTTTTCCTGCTGCAGCACGGGAAAGAACTTCTCGGGTTGATTGACGTCGATGTGGCGGGGCTCATACCCGCCGGCGCAGGACGCGTACATCCAGGCGAGCTGCTCCATCGGAGCGGCGCAGTAGGTGAGATCGCTGCGCTCCACCTCCGCGCGCATGCGCTTCAGCGCTTCGGTGATCGTGACGACCTGTCGCCCGGCGGCGTGCAGCGACGCGGCGTTGACGGCCTCGCCCTTCCGGAAGAAGACCAGCAGACATTCGTCGGGCAGATGCGCGGCGAGATAGCCGTCGATGCGGCCGTCGCGGTCGCGCTTGGCGTACGCCAGCAGATTGTCGAGATGAATGAAGGCGAGGCGGGTACGATGAATAAGCCGGCTCACCTGCGGAAACTGGAGATCCGCGAGGCGAACCGGCGAATTCGTCAGGCGAGCGGTGCTCGCGCGCATCGTCCTCCGAGGAGGAAGCTACGAAAGGTGTTGTTCGATCTTTTGCTCGAACGCCAGTGACGGAAATGCGCCCACGATCGTGTCCACGTGGCGTCCGTCCTTGAAGAATAGAATACTCGGAATCGAGCGTACGTTGAAGCGCATCGCCGTGGCCTGATTGGCGTCGACGTCCACTTTCACGATTTTCACCTTGCCGTCGTACTTCCCCGCCAGCTGATCCATGATCGGCGCGACCGCGTGGCACGGCCCGCACCAGGTTGCCCAGAAATCGACGAGCGCGAGTCCCTTGTGCTGCTCCACTTCAGCCTGAAATGTGGCGTCCGTAATGGCCGCCGGATGCGTCCCTTCCATGTCCCCCACTCCCCCTCTATCGACGTTAGTTTGCCTCTATGAAAGCGTCGGTCGCGCATATCGGCATCGCCGTGACGAGCATCCGCGAGGCGTTGTCCTTCTACCGCGACGTCCTTGGCCTTGCTCCCGGACCGGCCGAAACGGCGGACGGTGCCGAGATTGTCAGCTTGCGCTTCGGCGACGTGGACGTCGAGCTGCTCCAGCCTGCCGATCCGTCCAGCCCCGTGGCGAAGTTTCTTGCGAAACGCGGTCCGGGCATCCATCACGTCTGCTACCGCGTGCCCGATCTCGACGCCGCCCTCGACCGCTGCCGCGCTGCGGGCTACCAGCTGGTCGATGAGACGCCGCGGCGCGGGGCCGGCGGCCGGCGCATCGCGTTCCTGCATCCCAAGGCAACCAACGGCATTCTACTGGAGCTGACTGAGTAGGTGAAACGCACCGTCCTAGGGCCGGGTTCCCGTCCCTGCCGGCTGGCAACGTCCGCCCGGGCTTCCCGCGCTTTCGAGATGCACGTCGTAGACCAACCAGCCACCGCTGTGCGTCCGCACCACGTCGATCGGCAGTACCTGATTGCAGTTGTCGCGCTGCAGCTCCACCCGGAACGTCCGCAAGTCGTCGTGTCCGGGGACGAGCAACGGGCCTTCAACGATACGGTAGCCGGTGTGGTCGAGGTATTTCTGAATCACGGTGACACGCTGCCGCAGGACTACGGCGTCCATGGTGCTGGACGCGGGGCCCCGCTCGGTGCCCCACAGCTCGCCCATCCGCTTCTGATTGTTGGCCTTCACCGCCGCGAGGAACTGCGCGACCGACTCGTTCATCGACTGCGGAACCACCGTCCCGGGCCGGGAGCCGCCGCAGGCACTGCCGCCGGCGACCAGGAGCAGACAAAGGGCGAGGGGGAGGAGCCGTCGCTTCACGCTGCACGACCTGTGGTCAAGGTGACCCGAAGGTAAGACACGATGCGTCTCTACGTCAACATCGATCACGTTGCGACGCTGCGTGAGGCGCGCAAGACCGACGAGCCCGATGTCGTGCAGGCCGCGGCCGCGGCGGAACGCGCGGGCGCCGACGGCATCACCGTGCACCTACGCGAGGACCGGCGGCACATTCAGGACGCCGACGTCACGGCGCTCGCGCGCAGCGTGCGGACCGTTCTCAATCTGGAGCTCGGCGCGCACGCGGAAATCGTCCGGATCGCGGCGCGCATTAAGCCGTTTCAGGCGACGCTGGTGCCGGAGAAGCGCCGCGAGATCACGACCGAGGGTGGGCTCGCGCTGCGGAAGGGCGATCGGCGGCTCGCGGGTGCGATCGCGCGACTCACGGACGCCGGGATTCGCGTGAGCCTGTTCATCGACCCATCCCTCAAGACGATTGACATCGCGCAAGCACTCGGCGTCCCGGCGATCGAGCTGCACACGGGTCGCTACGCGCACACGTGGCGTCGCGGTGACACGGCACTGAAAGAATTGCGACGCGCCGCCGCGCACGCGAAGCAGATCGGGCTCGCGGTCCACGCCGGCCATGGCCTCACCTATCAGAATGTTCAACCGGTCGCCGCGATTCCGGAGATCGAGGAGCTCAACATCGGCCACTCGATCGTGAGTAACGCGGTCTTTTGGGGGCTGGAGGAAGCGGTCCGGCGGATGGTGCAGCTAGTGAAGGGAAGTCACTCGGCCAGGATCTGATGGACCGCTGCGACCGCAATCGAGCCCTCGCCTACCGCGGAGGCGACCCGCTTGGTGCTGCCGCTGCGCACGTCGCCCACGGCGAGCACACCGGGCAGACTCGTCTCGAGCAGGTGCGGGGACCGGCGTAGCGGCCACTTCGCCGTGGTGAGATCGTCGGTGCTGAGCGCCTGCCCCGTCTTGATGAATCCTTTGTTGTCGAGCGCCAGGCAGCCGGCCAGCCACTTCGTGCTCGGCTCGGCCCCGGTCATGGTGAAGACGTGCCGGATCTTCTGCTGCTGCACCGGTCCGCCTCGACCAGATCGCCACGCGACCTGCTCCAGGTGCCCGTTCCCTTCCATTCCCACGATTTCCGTCCGCGTGTGCAGCTCGATCCGGGGATGCGCTTCGATGCGGCTGATGAGATAACGAGACATGGTTTTCGCCAGGCCGTCGCCGCGAATGAGCATGTGCACGCGACTGGCGGTCTGCGCGAGGAACATGGCTGCCTGGCCCGCGGAGTTGGCGCCGCCCACCACGGCGATCGCTTCGTCCGCGCAGAGCTGCGCTTCCATGCGGGTGGCGGCGTAGTACACGCCGGCGCCTTCGAAGCGCGACAGGTTCTCGACCGCCAGGCGCCGGTATTCCACCCCGCTCGCGATGATGATCGCGCGCGTGAGCAGCGGCTCGCCCTCCCCCTCGCCGAAAAACACGCGGTACGGCTTGGTGTCGCAGTTGAGCCGGACCACCGTCTTGGCGATGAGGATCCTGGCGCCGAACTTCTGCGCCTGATCGTACGCGCGCGCCGCCAGCTCCTGGCCGGAGATGCCGAGCGGGAAACCGAGATAGTTCTCGATGCGCGAGCTCGTCCCCGCCTGACCGCCCGGCGCGTTCGCTTCGATCATCACGACATTCAGGCCTTCCGAGGCGGCGTACACGGCGGCGCCGAGCCCGGCGGGTCCGGCGCCGATGATGACGAGATCGCAAATCGCCGTGCGATCGATCGTGGGATTCAGCCCGAGACAGTCTGCGACCTGTTGAATCGTGGGATTGCGCAGCACGACGGTGCCGCGGCAGATCACCACCGGGATGTCGCCGGCGCGGACGTGGAACTGATCGAGCATCGCCTGGCTGTCGGCGTCGCTGTCGAGATCCACGAATTTGTACGGATGCCCGTTGCGCGTGAGGAATTCGCGGATGTGCAGCGATCCCTGACAGTGGTTCGATCCGAGCAGGAGCACGTCGCCGAAGCCCTGATCGATCAGCTGCAGGCGCCGCAGGATGAAGGCGCGCAGGAAGATGTCGCTCAGCTCGGCGTCGGTCTGAATCAGCTCGAGGAGCTCATTGCGGCCGACCTCGATGAGGTCACAGGGTGTGCCCGCCTGGATGCGGGCGAGAAAGCGCCCGCCTGCGAGGATCGACCGCTCGCCCGTGAACATCCCCTCAGTGAAGGTCGGCACATCCTCGCCCACCCAGCGCGGCGGCCGGACCAGGTCGAGCCGTCCTGAGACGACCACGAATATCTTTGTCACCGGTTCGCCCGCTTCGCCGAGGATCTCGCCCGCCTCGACCTGGCGGCGCCGGCCATGCGGCTCGATCCGGGCGATTTGCGCCGACGTCAGTCGAGGAAAGGCTTCGGCCTGGCGAGCGACCTGGGCCGGCGTGGCTGGAGCGGCTGGGGCGGCGGTCATGACTTGAATACTATCCCTCAGGGGAAGAGCTTCCGACATGGCCCAACAGTGCAAGCATCTCGCGCAAGTCCGCGACGTCAAGGCAAAGACGCCGGATGGTTGCGAGGAGTGTCTGGTGAGCGGCGACGAGTGGGTGCACCTCAGGCTCTGCCTCGAGTGCGGTCACGTCGGCTGCTGCGACGACTCGGTCAATCGGCACGCCACGAAGCATTTCCACAAGATGAAGCACCCGGTCATGCGCAGCTTCGAGCCCGGCGAGGACTGGGGTTTTTGCTACGTCGAGAATCTGTTCATCGAGCCCGCGCCACGGCCGACCCGTTAGTCGGTGCGGCGTGGATGCGTGCGTAGCCCGGCCGCCGCGGCGTCGATGCGGCTGACGTAGGTGCGCACGGCCTCGCCGGGCGCGCGGCGCGGCAGCACGAAATGGCGGTCGTCGGGCTGCACGCTTTTCAGGTCGTCGACCATCAGATCGCCGCCGTGCGCCTCGACGGCCTTCTCGAAGCGCTCGACAGCCGACAGCAGGTCTGCGAGATCGTCGGAACGCTCTGCTCCGGTCACGGCGATGCCGCGGCGCCGCAGCCGGTCGGCGACTTCGGCGGCAGCCGTGGCACGCGCGTCTTTTTCTTCGGGATCGTTGTTAGCCATGAGACGCAACCTCTCGCTTTGGCAGCACCCAATCGGGTCGCACGAAGTGGCAGGTGTATCCCTCCGGATAGCGCTCGAGATAATCCTGGTGCTCCGGCTCAGCCTCCCAGAAGGGCCCGGCCGGCGCCACCTCGGTGACGACTTTCCCTGGCCACAGCCCTGAGGCCTCGACGTCGGCTATCGTGTCGTACGCCGTCTTGCGCTGATCCTCGGAGGTAAAAAAGATCGCCGAGCGGTAGCTCTTGCCGACGTCATTGCCCTGACGATCGCGCGTCGTCGGGTCGTGAATCTGAAAGAAGAACTCCAGCAACCGGCGATAGCTGATCTGCCGCGGATCGAACGTGATCTCGATCGCCTCGGCGTGCGTGCCGTGATTGCGATAGGTCGCGTTGGGCACGTCACCGCCGCTATACCCGACCCGCGTGGCAATCACCCCCGGGTAGCGTCGCAGCAGATCCTGCATTCCCCAAAAACAGCCACCCGCCAGCACCGCACGTTCGGTCGTATCTGTCATTGTGAATCCCCTTTCACCGCAAAGATGAGACAAGTCGTCGCGTTCGTGAAGGTGCGGCGGGTTCTTGAAGTTCCCGTGAACGGGGACTATGACCCGACGCGGCCTCCCGATAGCGGCGCTAGATTCGGCGCCATGACCGCACCCTCAGCCTGGAGCCCGCTGCGCCGGCCTCTGTTCCGCGGTCTCTGGATCGCCGACGTCGCTTCCAACATCGGCACCTGGATGCACGATTCGGCGGCCGCGTGGCTGATGACGCTGCTCGCCCCGTCGCCGCTGATGGTCTCGCTGGTGCAAGCGGCCACCACACTGCCGCTGTTCCTGCTCGCCCTTCCTGCCGGCGCCCTCGCGGACATCTTCGACCGGCGTCGGATCCTGCTCATCGCGCAGGTGTGGTGGTTCGTGACGACCGCGTTGCTCGGCGTGCTCACGATCACGGGCGTGATCCAGCCCTGGATGCTGCTCCTGATCACGCTCGCCATCGGCGCCGGCAGCGCCGTCGACTTGCCCGCCTGGCAGGCCATCATTCCCGAAACGGTGCCGCGCGACGAATTGCCCGCGGCCGTGGGACTCGGCAGCGTCGCGATCAACATCGCGCGCGCGATCGGACCGGCGATCGCGGGCGTGATCATCGTCGCCGGCGGACCGGGGCCGGTGTTCTTCATCAACGCCGTGTCGGTGCTGGGCGTCTTCTGGGTGCTGTGGCGCTGGCGGCGGCAACCAAGCGCCGCCGTGCTGCCGGCGGAGCGGCTGGCGTCGGCGATGCGTGCCGGTGTCCGGTACGTGCGGCATGCGCCGGCGCTCCGCAGCGTCATCGTCCGCACCCCAGCGTTCGTGGCGTTCGCGAGCGCGTTGTGGGCGCTGCTGCCGGTGGTCGTGAAAACGTCACTGGGGCGCGGCGCGGTCTCCTACGGCGTGCTCGTCGGGAGCCTCGGCCTCGGTGGCCTCATCGGCGCGGCGCTCTTACCCGGCTGGCGCAAACGTTGGTCAACGGATGCGATCACCGCGGTCGCCACGCTCCTCTTCGCAATCGGGTGTGCCGCGCTTGCGTGGGTCAGCAATTTTAGCCTCCTGGCCGCAGCGATGGTGATCGCGGGCGTCGGTTGGCTCACCACGATTTCGAGCCTGCTGCTCGCGGCCCAGCGCGGCGCGGCCGGCTGGGTACGGGGTCGAGCGCTCGCGATATCGACGCTGGCGCTATTCGGTTCGCTCGCCACCGGGGCCGTGCTGTGGGGCGTGGTGGCGAACCGCTTCGGGGTTGCGTGGGCGCTCACCGCGGCGGCAGGCGGCATGGTGCTCGGGCTGGCGCTCATCCCGCGGTTCCGTCTGGCAGCCGCCGAGGCGCTCGATCTGGAGCCCTCGCGCAACTGGCCCGATCCGGTCGTCGCTGAAGAGCTCGCCGACGACGCAGGACCGGTGCTCGTCATGGTCGAGTATACGATCGAGCCGGCTCAGCGGGCCGCGTTTGCCGCCGCGGCGCGGAATCTCCTTCGTCCGATGCGGCGGCGTGACGGCGCCGTGTTCTGGGAGCTGTTCGTCGACTCCGCGAACCCGCAGCGCTGTGTGGAATGCTGGCTGGTGGAGTCGTGGGCGGAGCACCTGCGCCAGCATGAGCGGACGACCCGTGCGGATCGCGAAGTGCAGGTTCGCGTTCGCAAGCTCACCGTTGGCCGCGAACGCACGACGCACTACATCGCGTTGTCACCTCAACAAGAGCCTTCTTAAGGTACCCGCTCCGCCAGCCACGCGCGCGCGATCTCGGCGATGTCCTGATGCTCGACGTCGGCCAGCGCGTTCAAGCGTCGCATCTCAGCATCAGAGATCTTGCCGCCCAGCTCCGCCAGCGCTGCCCGTACCGCCGGATATTTCTCCAGGACCGCTGCTCTGACGACCGGTCCCGCCTGATACGGTGGGAAATAGCCGCGATCGTCGGTCAATGCCGCCAGATCGAGCGCGGCGATTTGCCCGTCGGTCGAGTTGCCCGCGATGACATCCACGCGATGGTCGGCCAGCGCGCGGTACGTGAGCCCGAGGTCCATCGCCGTCGGCGGCCGTGAAAAGCTCAAGCCGTAGAGCTTCGCGAGGCCCGCGAAACCATCGGCCCGTTCCAGAAACTCATAGCCAAACCCGGCCTTCCAGTGCGGAGCCACGCGGGCGAGATCGCCAATCGACCGTAAGCCGTACCGCTCCGCATCGGCGCGGCGCACCAGGATGGCGAACGTATTGTTGAAACCGAGTGGCGCGGTCCATTGCAGCTGAAACGCGCTCAGGTACCTCGCGGCGACGAAGCGATAGACGCTGTCCGCATCCGCGATTGGTGTCTGTTTCAGAATTGCCGTGAACGCCGTGCCCGTATACTCGACATAGAGGTCGATATCGCCGGCCGTGATCGCCCGATGACAGACGAACGTTCCCCCCAGGTGCAGCCTCCGCTCTACCGGCAGCGACGTGCGCCGCTCGATCTGCTGCGCCACGATTTCCGCGAGCAGATCGGATTCGGTAAAGTTTTTCGCGCCGACGACGATGCGATCCCGTCTGCCGCATCCCGATAAGACGAGGGCGATCAACAACAGACGTTTCATTGCGGCCTTCTCCGCCACACGAGCCGACGCTCCGCCAATCCGAGCAGCGCGTCAGCGAGGAGCGCGAGCAGCGCGGCGGGAATGGCACCCGCGAGGATCAGGGTGTCGTCCACCGTTGCGACGCCGCGGAAGATGTAGACGCCGAGCCCGCCCGCCCCGATCGCCGCGGCGATGGTCGCGATCCCGACGCTCACGACGGTCGCGATGCGCACCCCCGCGAGGATCACGCCGGCGGCGAGCGGCAGCTCGACCAGCCGCAGCAGCTCGCCGTCCGTCATGCCCATCCCTCGGCCGGCCTCGCGTACCGCGGGATCAACGCCCGTAATCCCCACGTACGTATTGCGCACGATTGGCAGCAGCGCGTACACGACGAGCGCGGTGATCGCGGTCCAGGCGCCGATGCCGAAAACCGGAATCAGCAAACCGAACAGCGCCAGACTCGGGATCGTTTGGAACACGTTCGCCAGGCCCAACACCGGCCGGCGCCAGGCCGCACGACGAGCCACCAGGACACCCAGCGGCAGACCGATGAGTGCGGCGATCGCGGTTGAGATCGCCACGAGGCCGATGTGTTGGCCCAGGAGCAACCACACTTCGCCCGCATGGCGGGCGTAGAAATCGAATAGCCTCAGGCGGCTTCCATGAACTGTCGGACCTGCGGGACTGGGCTGCTGCGAAACTCTTCCGGCGTTCCCAGGAACGCCAGCCGCCCACCGTCGAGCAGCCCGACGCGCGTACCGAGCAGCAGCCCCTCACGCACGTCGTGCGTGACGAACACCATGGCTTTGCCGAGTCTGCCTTCGAGCGAACGGAATTCGTGCTGCAGCTCCAGGCGCGTGATGGCGTCGAGCGCCCCGAACGGCTCGTCCAGCAGCAGCAGCGGTGGATCGAGGGCCAGCGCGCGGGCGATGCCGACGCGCTGGCGCTGGCCGCCGGAGAGTTGATGTGGGAAGCGCGTTGCAAAAGTGCCGGGGTCCAACCCCACCAGCGCGAGCAGCTCGCGCACGCGCTGCTCGGTGCGATCCTGCGGCCAGCGCTCGAGCCGCGGCAACAGGCCCACATTCGCCGCGACCGAGAAGTGGGGAAAGAGTCCGACCTCCTGAATCACGTATCCAATGCCGCGACGCAGCTGCGTCTCCGCGACCGCCACCGCAGCCTCGCCCGCGATCCGCACCGCCCCGCTCGTCGGGGTGAGGAGGCGGTTCACGAGCTTCAACGTCGTCGTCTTCCCCGCACCGCTGCGTCCGAGCAGCACCAGCGTCTCGCCCGCCGCGACGGAGAACGAGATCCCGTCGACCAGGGCTTTCCCGTTCCCGGGCACGCGATAACGCAGGTCCTGCACCTCGAGCACCATGGCCACCGAGCGCCTAATCTACTTATGTTGTTCCTCCATGACTCAGCCAGGCGCACCCCAGCCGCTCGGCATGAGCGACTTCTTCGCCCTCGAGGCGGGGGAGTATCTCGACCGCCTCGATGCCCTGCTCCAGCCACCGACGCCACCGGCGGCGGACGAGCTCGTCCGTCTGGCGCGCGCGTTACGCGGCAGCGCGCTGATGGCGAGCCAGCAGGGAATCGCGCGGGCGGCGATGGGACTCGAGGCGCTGGCGCGCGGCGTGCGCGAGGGCCGCCGCCCCTGGGACGCAGCCACGAAGCAGATCACCACGCGTGCGATCGACGACCTCAAGATCTTCGTCCGCAAAGCCGCCAGTTGGACCGATGCCGACACCGCCAAAGCCGAAGCGCTCGCCGCCCAGCTCGAGCAGCTGGGCGGACGCCCCTCGGCGCAGGTCCGCGCCGCGGAGGCGATGGGCCTCGACGCCGGTGCGCGCGCGTTCGTCGCGCGTGAAGGCGCCGCGATTGCGAGCGCGCTGGATCGCGCGGGCCGCACGCTGCGCAGCAATCCGCTGGCGCACGACCCGCTGCAACACGTCCTCAAGGCGCTGCAGCCGCTGCGCGGGCTCGCGGCGCTCACCGATTTGCCGCCACTGCCGGACCTCCTCGAGGGCATCGAGCAGGCGATCGGTGAGCTGAGCCGGACCAGCGGCGCGCCGCCCGCCGGCGTGGGTGAGACGATCGCCGAGCTGTTCCAGATGGCGGCCACGTCGATCGCGCACGCCGCGCGTGAAGTTGCCGAGCGCGGCCGGCCCGATCCCGAGAGCGCGGAGTTCCGGAAGTTCGCGGGACTGCTGGTGCAATTCATGGACAGCGAGCCCGACATCGTTCCGATCGAAACGCTCGGCACGATCGTACACCGCGGCACGCCACCGGGCGGAGATAACGCGCGTCCCGCGACACTCGGCCGCCTCGAGCTGGTGAGCCACGGCGAGCATCTGCGCCAGGCGGCGGATTCGCTGGAGCGCGCGCCGAGCGCCACGCAGCGCGAGCTGCGCGCCCACACGCTCGCGGGCACGTTCCGCGCGCTGGGCTCAGCCGGCGGCGGCGCCATCGGCGAACGCGTGGCTGAGTTCGCGCAGGCGGCGCGCGAGGTGGTGACGAGCGGCATCGCCGTGAACCAGCCGGCGCTGTTCGCCGCCGAGCTCCGCAAGGCGGGCGAGATTCTCACGGCATCCGGAACCGGAGACGAGACCGCGACCGCCGCGGCGCTCGCCGCCGTGACGCTCGCGGTGCGGCGGATCGGTGGGACCGGGGCCGCAGCCGCAACCACGCCCGCCGATCGCGCACCGAGCCTCGAGTCCTCGCCGGATCTGGCGGGCACGTGGACGCGGTATCAACAGATGGTGGCGGCCGGCGTGGGGCCGGCTTCCCTCGACGAGCTGTTAGGGCGCGTCGCCTCTACGAAACCGGCGAATGGCGGAGAGCCCGTCGACATCGGGACCCTTCTCTACAAGGGCAACCGGGCGCGACAGCGCGTGCAGGAGCTCCGCGAGGCAGCCAAGCGCACCAGTGGCGACGCCCTCCGCGCGATCATCGACGAAGTCTGCGACCTCGTTGTCCTCGCCATCGAACCCGAGTAGTAACCGGGTAGGGGGCGGGCGCTGGAGAGGAGCCTGGCTGATCGGGCTCGTCGTCAGCGTGGCGCTGCTCGGCTGGGTTCTCTACAAGATCAACGTCCGCGAGGTATGGGCGGACGCACAGCAGGCCGACCCGCTGTGGCTGCTCCTCACCGTCGCGGTGGCGACGCTGACATTCCCCGTACGATCGATTCGCTGGCGGCTGATCCTGCGCGATCAGGATGGCCGCCCCTTCCCGTGGCTGCCGCTGTGGCACGCGACCACGATCGGCTTCATGGCGAACAACCTGCTTCCCGCCCGCGCCGGTGAAGTCGCCAGGGCCTACGTCGCGTCGCGGCAGCTGCCGGTGCGTTTCTCGACGGCGCTCGCGTCGATCGCCGTCGAGCGGGTGTTCGACGCGCTCGTCATGCTGGGGTTGATGGCAGTCGCGATCGCCGCACCGTCGTTCCCGGCGCACGCGGCCGTAAACGGCCGCTCATTATCGGCGATCGCCGCATCGGCTGCCGCGCTGTTTGCCGTGCTGCTCATTATGGCGTTCCTGATGGTGCACCGACCGGCCCCCTGGTTGGCCCTGCTGGCGCGCATCGCGCGGCGGCTGCTGCCCGCACGGGCCGCGGAGCGGGTGATACACGCGGCCGAAGGGCTCATCGCCGGCCTCGCCGTCCTCAAAAGTCCGGGCCGATTCGCCGGCGTGGTGTTCTGGTCGCTCGTCCTGTGGATCAAGAACGCGGCGGCGTTTGCGATCTGTTTTCGGGCCTTCGGTCTCGACGTGCCGTTGGAAGCGGCCCTGCTGCTGCAGGGCATCATCGGCTTCGGCGTGGCGGTCCCCTCGACGCCCAGCTTTATCGGCGTCTTCGAGGCCGCGACTCTGCTGACGCTGCAGCTGTACGGCGTCAATTCGAGCCTCGCGGTGAGCTACGCCTTGACCTATCACCTCACGACCTTTCTGCCCATCACGCTGCTCGGTCTGTGGTCGCTGTCGCGGCTGCATATTCGCCTGCGCGATCTCAACACCGCCGCTGCGGGAGAAACGACGTGACGGCGGACGCGCTGCACGTCGCGGCCCATGCCAAGATCAATCTTTTCTTGCGCATTCACGCGCGGGAGTCGTCAGGCTTTCATCAGATCGAAACGGCGTTTGCGTTGCTCGAGCTTGCCGACGAGCTGGTCGTGCGGCGCACAGCATCCGGCATTGCCCTGCAGGTGAATGGTCCCGACCTCGGTCCGGTGCAGGAGAATCTGGCCGTGCGGGCGGCGCGGGCCGTGCTCGACGCCACGGGCAACCGCTTCGGCGTGACTATCGAGCTCACCAAGCGGATCCCCGTGCGCGCCGGGCTGGGCGGCGGCTCGAGCGACGCCGCCGCCGCGCTGCACGCGGTCAACGCCCTCACCGGGAATGCCGTGCCGCGCCACGAGTTGCTCCACTTTGCCGCGAAGCTGGGGTCGGACGTGCCGTTTTTCGCCGGCGGCGCGCCCCTCGCGCTTGCGTGGGGCCGCGGCGAACGCCAGTTCCGCGTCCCGGCTCCCCCTGCGGCGCCGGCGCTCATCGCCGTGCCGCCGATCGCCGTCGCGACGCCGGATGCGTACAGATGGTGGGATGAGCAGAACCCTTCCCCCACTTCACGCGGCCCCGTCTCGCTCGATGCTGAAGCGCTCGCCACCTGGGGAAGCATCGGCCGGCTCGGCGGCAACGACTTCGAGACAGTGGTGTTCGGCAAGCATCCCCAACTGCGCACGCTGTACGAGCGCCTGGCCGAGACGGGCCCGCTGTGGGTGCGCCTGTGCGGATCGGGGAGCGCGGTGGCGGCGGTCTATAAGAAGGAGAGCGAGCGGGATGATGCGATGCAGCGGGTCGGCGCAAAGCAGCAACAATTGCTCCCGACCGTGACGCGAGCGAAGCCCGCGCCCGGAGTCGAGTCGCTATAGCTCCTTGCCGCGCCGTCCGAACCGGAACGGCGGAACAAGCTCGACATCGGGCAAATCAGCGAGCACGTCGTATCCGGCCGAGCGCGCGGCCGCGACGTCGCGCAGCACATCGATGAGCCGCGCACGGCAACTTTCCATGGCGGTGATGCGCTCCTCCAGAAAGTTCAAGCGCGCGCGCAGAATGTCCGTGAGACGCTTGGAGGCGACGGGACGATCGGCATCACGCAGGAACAGAATTTCCTTGATGTCGCCGATTGTCAGGCCGCAGTTCTGGAGCTGTCGTACGAGGCGGATGCGTTCCAGCGTGCCGGCGTCGTAGACGCGATGCCGACTCTTGGTGCGTCCCGGTTCACCGAGCAAACCGGATCGCTCGTAAAAACGGACCGCGTCGCGTGTCACACCACTGCGAGCTGCCACATCTCCAATCCGTAGCCGTTCAGTCACAAGCCAATCCTACACTCTGCCTATAGACCAAGTTCAAGGCCCAATGAGGGGTGAAAAAAATGTAGAAGGTGCGCAACACATGGAACTTTTGACGGCCGATTGGCGAGGGAGTAGGATTCGCTTTCCCCCTTTCGGAAGGCTGTCCTGATGTCGCATGCTTCGGTCTGGGTGACCCTGTTCGCCGTCCTGCCGACCCAAGTCCCGGGTCAGGCGCCCGCGTCATCGGGTGAGTGGCCACCGCTCAAAGTCGTCGACGTTCGCTGGATCGACACGACCGTGGCGGCCTGCACGGACTTCTCCCAGTTCGCCAACGGCGCCTGGCTCGCCCACGACACTATTCCCGCGGCGTATTCCTCCTCTGGGGTGACGCGCGACATGAGCGACCGCAACGAGCTGGTCGTCCGCTCGGTCCTGGAAGACGCGGCCGCGCGCCGCAGCGCGTTCCCGCCGGACAGCACGCCGCGCAAACTGGGCACGTTCTATGCGACCTGCATGGACTCGACAGCCGTCGAGGCGGCGGGAGGGGGGGCCACAGCGATTCGGCCGTGGCTTCGCGGGATCGATTCGATCACGACCCGGACACGGCTCCTCACGGAAATCGCGAAGCTCCAGGTGTTGGGCGTCAATGTCGTGTTCCGCTATTCACCCGACGTCGATCCCCACGACGCCACGCACTATCTCACATGGTTGTACCAGGGCGGGCTCGGGCTCCCGGATCGGGATTACTACTTCACGAAAGGAACGGCGGCCGATTCGACCCGGCAGGCGTTCGTCGCGCACATCGCCAAGCTGTTTCGCCTCGCGGGCCAGGATTCGGCGTCGGCCGATCGCGCGGCGCCGGACGTGCTGGCGCTCGAGACGTCGTTGGCGCAGGCGTCGCTCACCAGGGTGGAGCGCCGTGATCCTGCCAAGACCGATCACCCGATGAGCGTCGCGCAGTTGGCGGCGCTCGCTCCGCGCGTGGGATGGCCGCGCTATTTCCGCGCGATCGGCCTGACCGCGACCGTTCGCAAGGTCAACGTCGCCGAGCCCGAGTTCGTGAAGCGCGTCGACTCGCTGCTGCAGAGCACACCGCTGGCGACGTGGCGTGCATATCTCGAGTATCACGCGATCGCATCAGCGGCGCCGTGGTTGAGCACGCCATTCGTGCAGGAGGATTTTGCGTTCCGATCGAGATTCAGCGGCGCACGAGCGCTGCTGCCCCGCTGGAAGCGTTGCCTCCGCGAGACCGATGGCGATCTGGGCGAAGCGCTCGGCCAGGCGTATGTCGCGAAGACCTTCCCGCCCGAGGCACGGGAGCGTGCTCGCGCGGTGATCGACGACATCCGCGCGGCGTTTCGCGAGCGGCTGCTGCATCTCACCTGGATGTCCGATTCCACGCGGGCGCAGGCGCTCGACAAGCTGGCGCGCATGGGCGAGAAGGTCGGCTATCCCAACCACTGGCGGGATTATTCCCGTCTGCGCGTCGCGGAGGGACCGTTCGTGTTGAACGTCGCCCAGGCCAATGCATTCGAGTGGCAACGCACCGTCAACCGGCCGGGCACTCCCGTGGACACCACCGAATGGGGCATCACGGTGCCGACCGTCAACGCGTACTACGATCCATCAAAAAATGAGATGGTGTTCCCCGCCGGCGCGCTGATGCCACAGACATTCGACCCACTCGCCGACGATGGCGCGAACTACGGCTCATTGGGGGGCAGTTGGGCGGGACACGAGCTGACCCACGGCTTCGACGATGAAGGCCGGCATTACGACGCCAAGGGCAACCTGCGCGACTGGTGGCAGCCCTCCGACTCGGTGCACTTCACCGAGCAGGCCGCGCTCGTCGAACGCCAGTTCGATGAGTACATCCAGGTCGACACGTTCCACGTGAACGGCAAGCTCACGGAGGGCGAGAACATTGCCGACTGGGGCGGCGTGCTGGTGGGATACGACGCGCTCCAGCGCAAGCTGACGCGAAATGGGCGCCCGGGACCGATCGAGGGCTACACGCCGGAGCAGCGCTACTTCATTGCCTATGCACAGAGCTGGCGCGTGCATGTGCGCCCGGAGCAGCTGCGCACCCGTGTGACGGTCGACCCGCATGCGCCGGAACGGTGGCGCGTCAACGGGCCGCTCTCGAACATTCCGGCGTTCGCGCAGGCGTTCGGCTGCAAAGCAGGGGATCCCATGGTTCGTCCGAAGGACAAGATCCCGGCTATCTGGTGAGTGAGCTGAAGACCGCCCGCGCATCGGCCAGCGTGCGCAGCGTGCTGGCTTGCTCGGCGGGGGTGTTCCAGGCGGTGCTGGCCCGCGTCGCCGCCTCGACGCGTTCGATCCAGCGCACGAAGAACGCCGCATCATCGGCCGATCGGACGGGCCAGTCACCCACCCGCACGTAGATCGGGCTCGTGGACGCAAACGGATAGAGGTCCAGCACCGGCATCTCGGCGCGATCAGCGTAGGCGCGCAGCACGTACCAGCCGCTCCCGTTGACGGGAACCATCACCGTGGCGTTCGCCGTCATCCGATCCGAGTCGAGCGGAATCGTCGCGACGATCTTGCCATTTCCAACGATTTCCAGGTGATCGATCGGGACGTTCGAACGCAGCGACACGACCGCCGGCACCTGCTGCATCTCGCTCGAAACCCTGATTTCATCGCCAATCCCGCGTCCGGCGACCGAAAACTCGAGCAGCGGCGCATTGCTCACGAACGTGCGTCCCGCCTTGAGTCCCGCGAGCCAGCTACGATGAGCGAGCTTCGCGCCTGCCTGCACGAACACGCGTACCAGGCCGGGCGGTCCACGCAAACTTGCGAAATTCGGGAAGGCGTCCGTCCCCGCCGCTGCCGGCAGCCGGAATCCACAGTTGAGCAAGCGGTACCAGATCTCCGACGTGATCAGATGGTCGGAGTACCCCATGACCTCGAGGTAATCGACTTTGCCGAGCGCGACGTCGACGGGCAGCTCGTAGGAGAGCGCTGTGGTGGTGTCGGCGGGATCAGGCTTCGCGTCGAATGGGTGCACGTAGCCGACCAGCGCCCCTTGCGCATGCGCGAGATCGGCCACGGTCGCGTTGGTGAGCGCGAGACTCGCCGCCGCAGTATTGGGATAGCCGGCGTATTCCGGGAGCAGGTAGTGTGAGGTGAGGCCGAGCAACCCCAGATGCCCCCAGACGCTGGTGTGAAACTCCTGGGCGTGCAGCAGGAGAAAGGTCGGACCCGATACTGGATCTGCGTCGGTGCGGAAGTACGCGATGTCCGGAATCCGCTGCTCCTTGTTCACGATCAGATTCTCGACGACGTGGAGATCCTCGGCGCGCGCCTGGAACGCCAGATGCCGCGGCGTGTTGCGGTAGGCGCCGCCGTAGTTCATATGCACGTGCACGTCCCCACTCCACCAGCCGCGCGCGGGCAGATTGTCGAGCCGCTCGAGTACGACGCGATGGACCGCGCGACCGCGTGCCGGCACGTTGACGTCAGCACGGGACACGCGGTATTCAGGTCCGCGCCACACCTCGACGTGCACTCGCCCAGCAGGCACCGTGAGCTCGGCAACGCCAGTCGAGTGAAAGTAGGGATACTCGAACTGCCGCTGCGAACGGTCGAACGCCTCATCCGCATGGCGCCACGCGTCGTCCGGTGCGTAGCCGCGGCCCTCCGCCGTCGTCACCGAGATCCGGGCCGAGAGCGGCCGACCCGCGTGGTCGACCACGTTCACACGCAGTGTGCCCACGGGCTCGCGATACCGTCGCGCGCGCGCTACGATCTGCTGCTTCCGTCCCCCGGGCACGTCGATCACCCACAGCGACGTGTTCCCCCCTTCATTCGAGACAAACGCGATGCGGCGACCATCGCGCGACCAGCGGGGCGCTGTGGCGTCGAACTCGCCGTACGTGAGCGGAAACGGGTCTCCGCCCTCGCTCGGCAGCAGCCAGAGCTGATTCCATTGGCGGCCGAGGTAGGAGCTGTAGACGACGCGCGTCCCGTCGGGAGACCAGTCGGGCCGGGCCTTCCACGTCGTCTCTTCGTAGCGCAGCTCGCGCAATGGCGCTCCGGGGCGTGCCTCCATGCGCCAGAATCCCCCGCTGCCGTGGATGTGGCCGCGATTGGAGACGAGCATGATCTCCTTGCCGTCGGGCGACCACACCGGTGAGATGTAGTGATCCCACGTGCTGTAGTAGTAGCGCGGCAGTTTGCTGTCGTTGTCTTCGGTGACCCGCAACGGATCCTTCGCCCCTTCGGGGCTCACGATGAAGATGTGCCAGCGGCCGTTGTAGACCGACGAGACGAAAGCGATGCGCGACCCGTCGGGCGACCAGCGCGGCTCGACATTGACCGCGTGATTCGCCGTGAGCGGCAGGACCTTACCGGAGGCGAGATCGAGCAGCTGCAGCTCGATCGCGTCATGCGCGTAGCGCGCGAACACCACCGTCCGGCTGTCGGGTGACCAATCGGGTTGATAATCGTAGACCGGGCCTGCGGTGATCTGCGCGGCGGTATCCGATCCGATCCGCTGGCGCCACAGCGTCCCTTGCATCGAGTAGATCAGCTCGCTGCCATCCGGCGACCAGGTGACGGCGCTGGGACCGCTGGTGACCTGCGGGACGTACATCTCGCGCCAGTAGTAGGCGTGCGGGAGGTCGACTTGCTTCAGGACGCCCTCGCGCTGTGCCTGCAAACACGCGGGTACGAACGCGAGCGCTAGCGCGAGGCGACGAGCCATCGCTCGATATTGGACCGAAGCAACAGCAGCGGAATCGCGCCGTTCTCCAGCACTCGATCGTGAAATGCCTTGATGTCGAATTTCGCGCCGAGCGTCTGCTCGGCGAGCGCGCGCAAGCGCCGAATCTCGAGGCGGCCGAGCCCGTACGACAACCCCTGCGCCGGCCAGACGGGATAGCGATCCACGCCGACTTCGGCTCGCAACAGCGGCACGCGCGTGTGCTCGCGGATATAGTCGATCGATTGCTGGCGCGACCAGCCGAAGGCGTGGATCCCGGTATCGACCACCAGCAGCGTGGCCGAGAGCGTGATGTCGGCGAGCATGCCCAGGCGGGCAGTGTCGGAAGAGTACAATCCCATCTCGTCGGCGAGCTGCTCGGAGTACTCGGCCCACCCTTCCCCGAATCCCGGCGACCAGAAGTAGCGGGCGATGGCGGGGATCGTGTCGCCACGCTCCAGCGCGATCGTGCCCTGGAGATGATGCCCGGGGATCGTCTCGTGGAACGACAGCGGCTCCAGGTCGGCGCGCGACTTGTGTAGCGGATCGTACGTCGAGAGGTAATAGATCCCGGGCCGGCTGCCGTCTTCCGCCGGCGGATTCCATTCTCCTACGCTCTGCCGCTCGCGGAATGCGGGATACGGCTCGACGACCACCGGCGCGCGCGGCAGCCGGCCGAACCAGCGCGGGATGGCGCCCTGGGCGCGCCCCAGCGCGTCGCGCGCGCGCGCCAGCATTTCGTCGCGCGTGCGGAACGTGTAGCTGGTGTCGTCGCGCAAGCGCTCGAGCAGCGCGGCGACGTCCTCGGTGCCGAACGACCGCAGCGCGATCGCCCGCATCGCAGTCTCGAGGTCCTGCACCGTGGCAAGGCCGAGCCGGTGCACCGAATCAGCCGAGATCGCGAGACCCGTCGTGGCGCGAATGGCCGCGCGGTAACATTCCGTGCCATGAGGGTTGGCCGAGACGCCAATCGTGCTGCGTGCCCGGGCGAGGTACTGCTTCGCGAGAAACGCGCGGTAGCGGCGCATCGCCGGCATGATCTGCCGCTCGATAGTGCGCGCCAGCTCGGCACGAAACTGCGGCGTCGAGTCTCGGCGCGCCGGATCGTATAGCGGCGACTGCTCGAGCGGCGTCGCCAGCAGGGTGTCGAGCTCGCTCAGCGCGATCTCCACGTTGTGCCGTGGTGCCGTGTAGCCGAGCCGGATTCCCCGCCGGTGGTTCTGCGTCTCCGTCGCGATGTACGCGGGAATGGCGCGCGCGCGGGCTAGGGTCTGCCGCCGCGCGTCGTCCGTGCCAACCGCTTGCAGCGCCGCGAGCGACGTGATGGTGGAGAGCCAACCACCGCCCGTGTGCGCGACGCTCCACAGCTCGAAGCGACACACGCGGGTCGCGATCGAGCCTTCGATCGCGTCGCGCATGATGCCGTACGCGATCGCCTCGGGCCGGCCGGCGAGCAGTGCCGGATCGAGGCGTTCGAGCTCGCCAAGCCAGGCGTTCTCCCGTTGCTGCCACCGAGCGCTCGCGGCGGGCGAGTTGTCGGGCAACCGGTCGTGCGGCCCGTTCGCAACGCCGTCGAGCGTCGCTTCATCCGGATGGCGCGCGAAATACGCGGCGAGGTAACTGTCGGCGACCTGCCGAACGTGGGCAGCCAGGGAATCGCTGTTTAGCTGCAGCAGCAGCAGCGCGGCCAGAATCATGACTTGAGATACAGCCGCTGCGGGTCGAGCACTTCGCGCAACAACTGCAGCTCCGCGCGTGACGGCGGGTCCAGGCGCGCGAGCGTGGGCCGGGCACGCAGTTTCCAACCAACCTCCCGCTGCACGTCCGCTGCTTCCACGCCGGGATACAGGCCCGCCAGCACCAGCTCTCCACCCGCTTTGTCCGGCTCGAGCACGCCCTTGTCGGTGATGACGCGCTTCACGCGCTGCCCGGGGCTGGTGATGAAATCCACGCGCTCGGGGAACGTGCGCGGCGACAGTTTCGAGATGATCAGGATGCGTTGCGCGTGAATCGCGATTTCGGCCGCGCCGCCCGAGCCCGGGAGCCGGACCTTGGGCCGCTCGTACGGCCCGATGACGGTCGTATTGATGTTGCCGTGGCGATCGACCTGTGCGCCGCCGAGGAAACCGACTTCGATCCGCCCGTTCTGGAGAAACAACTGAAAGACGTCCGCCATCCCGCACACCATCAGCGAGCCGGTGACGAGCGCCGGATCGCCGATCGACACGGGCAGCCGCGACGGTGTCGCGCCGACCGCGCCCGATTCGTAAATCAGCACGAGATTGGGCGCGTGCGTCCGCCGCGCCAGGTTGCAGGCAAGGTTCGGCAGACCGATCCCGACGAACACCACCTCGCCGTCCGCCAGCTCGCGCGCGGCGACGGTGGCCATCATCTCATCGGGCGTGAAATCAGAAGCCGTAGTTCACTCCGGCGCTGTACTGCTCCGCCGCCTTGAGCCGCTCCTTGAGCCTCGGCTGCTTCTCCATGTACTCCGCGCGACCCTGCACGCCGTACACGAACTCGTCGAGGTAGTGCGCGAGCTCGGTACGATCGCGCGAGATCGCCTCCCAACCGACATAGAAATCGTTGTCGCGGTCGTAGTAGCCCTGCGCGTACGACGGATGCGCGCCCCATGGCTCGACCACCACGGCGCTCACGATGGCCGCCGGAATCAGCGTCCGATTGGGATCCGATCGGATCACGCGCTCCTCCACCAATTCTTCCACCACGACGATGACGCGCTGCGAGGCGAAGGCGGCCTCCTTCTGCACGCCGAGCAATCCCCAGATCTGCGCGTTGCCCTGCGCATCCGCGCGCTGCGCGTGCACGATCGTCACATCGGGATTGAGTGCCGGCACGGTGGCCAGCGTTTCGCCGGTGTACGGGCAGGTCACCGACTTGATGCGCGGATTGGCGCGCGGCAGATCCGTCCCGGTGTAGTCGCGCAGCGTCCAGAACGGCAGCCGCGCCGCGCCCGCGCTAAACCTTGCGACCATGCCGAAGTGCGAGTACTCCTCGATCTCCAGCGTCCCGCCCTCCACCGCCCTGCGAAACGCGTGCAACGAGCCGACGCCGGGATTCCCGGCCCACGAAAAGACGAGCTTCCTGGCGCAGCCGGCGGCGATCATCTGATCGTAGATCAGATCGGGCGTGAGGCGGCACAGCGTGAGGTCGCGGCGCCGCTGGCGGATGATCTCGTGCCCCGCGGCGAACGAGATGAGGTGGGTGAAGCCTTCGATGACGACGACATCGCCGTCACGCACGAACCGCGCGACGGCGTCCTGCATCGACATCGCTTTTGACGCTAGTCCGACATCTCGCGCAGGCACTCGTCGATGATCCGGAGGGCGGTGTCCACGTCGTACTCGTCCACGACGAGTGGCGGCGCGAGCCGCAGCGAGCTCTTGCCGCAGCCGAGCAGCAGCAGCCCCTTCTTGAACGCACTTCCTACGAGCTCGTGCGGAATCTCGGGAGCCGGCTCGCGCGTCGCGCGGTCTTTCACGAACTCGACGCCCACCATCAGCCCGCGGCCGCGCACGTCACCGATCACCGCGTACTTCTTCTGGAGCTCACGCGCGCCGTTGATCAAGCGCTCGCCCATCTTGTTGACGTTGGGGAGCAGGTCTTTCTCGACGATGTCGAGCGTGGCCAGCGCCGCGGCGCAACACACGGGGTTGCCGCCGAACGTGGTCCCGTGCGCGCCGGGCTGCCACTTCATGATCGATTCTTTGGCGATGATCGCGCCGAT
>Ga0137418_10000851_pt1 | contig 28056 bp, 30 predicted proteins | sample CZODoug3_1_2_16f_FD_122242 | JGI IMG/M metagenome (GOLD analysis project Ga0137418, IMG submission 122242) | Vadose zone soil fungal communities from Angelo Coast Range Reserve, California, USA - CZODoug3_1_2_16fungal (Hybrid Assembly) | ecosystem: Environmental > Terrestrial > Soil > Vadose...
TACATCCTCGCGATCAGCTCGCTGGGCGTGTACGGCATCGTGCTGGCGGGATGGGCGTCCAACAACAAGTACGCGCTGCTCGGCGGGTTGCGCGCGTCGGCGCAGATGATCTCGTACGAGATCGCACTCGGCATGAGCACGATCGCGGTACTGCTGCTCGCGGGCAACGTCACGCTGTCACAGGTGATCGCACAGCAGCAGCTCGCACACGCCTGGTTCATCGTGCCGCTGACGGTCTCGTTCGTGATCTTCTTCATCAGCGCGTTCGCCGAGACCAATCGCTTGCCATTTGACCTCCCCGAAGCAGAAGGCGAGCTGATCGCCGGCTATCACACCGAGTACAGCGCGATGAAGTTCTCGATGTTCTACATCGCAGAGTACTCGAACATGGTGACGGCGTCCGCGTTGATGGCGACGCTGTTCTTCGGCGGCTGGGACATTCCGTTCACGACGTGGGATTCCACGGGCGATCCGAGCATTCCCAAGACGCTCCTCACACTCGCCGCGTTCGGGCTCAAGACATTCTTCTTCCTCTTTACCTTCGTCTGGGTACGGTGGACCTTGCCGCGCTTCCGCTACGACCAGCTCATGGCGCTTGGATGGAAGGTGCTGCTGCCGCTCGCCCTCGTGTATACCACCGTCCTGGCGGTCGCCATCTGGTTCTTCCGAATCCAGCTCGGCTGGCAGTACGGCGTCGGCATGGCGTGGGCCCTCGGCGCCCTCAATCTCGTGCTGCTGATCGTCCTGGTCTTTGGGCTCGACCGCGGCCGCATCGTGTCGGGATCAGTTCCTCAGGAGGCGGTCTAATGGCGATCGGCGTGAAAGTCATGAAGCGGCCGACGCAGCAGACGTCGTATCTGCGTGCCACGCTGAAGGGGATGGCGCTGACGTTCAGCCACTTGTTGCGCCCCAAAGTCACGATGCAGTACCCGGAGGAGAAATCCTCCAAAGACTGGACGCTGTCGTCCCGCTGGCGCGGCACGCATCGCATGCTGACGGATGAGCAGGGACGCGCCAAGTGCGTCGCCTGCGGCTTGTGCCCGCAGATCTGCCCGGCGAACTGCATCAAGCTGGTGCCGGGCGAGGATGAAGAGGGGAACCGCTATCCGCTGATTTACGAGATCGACGAGTTCCGCTGCATCTTCTGCGGCTATTGCCAGGAAGTCTGCCCCGAGGAGGCGATCCACGTCGGGGTGCACTACGAGAACTCCGAATATTCCCGCGACCGTTTCGTGTACGACCTCGAGCGGCTCACGGCGCAGACGCACCCCGTTTCCACCCTGTGGGACCCGTCCGACCCCAAGGGTGAGTAGGTGACGCTCACCTTCTTCTGGATTTTCGGCGTCCTCGCGATGTTGAGTGCGCTGTTGTGCATCACGCGCAAGAACCCCGTCGCCTGCGCGCTGTGGCTGGTGGTCACGCTGTTCGCGCTGGCCGCGCTGTTCGTGCTGCTCGACGCGCAGTTCATCGCGGTGCTCCAGGTGCTGGTCTACGCCGGCGCGATCATGGTCCTGTTCCTCTTCGTGATCATGCTGCTGAACCTGGGACGGCCCGCACCGACTGACATCAAAGGGCCGGTAGGACTGCTGATCGCGGCGGTGCTCGCCGGCATGCTGCTGTTTCAGCTCCGCGTCGTGAGCCAGGCCACGTTGCCGGACGCGATCCGGCTGCCGCCCGGCACCGTCGCGGCGATCCAGCAGCAGCAGGGGATGGTCGGCGCCGTGGCGAATCCCTTGTTCGACGCCTACCTCGTGCCCTTCGAGATCGCCAGCGTGCTGCTGCTCGCGGCGATCGTCGGCGCCGTCGTGCTCGCGAAGCGGAAACTGTAGCATGCTGCTCAGCCCGGCCCTCGCCATTTCCGCGGTGCTCTTCACGTTGGGCGTCGCCGGCGTGCTGTTCCGGCGCAACGTCATCGTGATCTTCATGTGCGTCGAGCTGATGCTCAACGCCGTGAACCTGACGTTCGTGGCGCTGGCACAGGGCCTCGGCGTGGGCGGCCAGGTATTCGTGTTCTTCGTGATGGCCGTGGCGGCCGCGGAAGCCGCCGTGGGGCTCGCTATTATCCTCGCCGTCTACCGCCACAAGCAGTCGGTGAGCCTGCAGAACATGAATCTCCTCAAGGACGGATGACCGGCACTGCCGTCGACCTGATCTGGCTCGCGCCGGCACTGGCCCTGCTCGGCTTCGTGGCGAACGGCGCGCTGGTGTTCGTCCGTCCCACGGCCAAGACGCTCGTGTCGGTCATCGGCGCGGGCGTGCTGCTGGCGGCGTTCGCCGTGTCGATCGCGGTAGTCAGCTCCTTCGACGCCGACGCCCCCGTCGTGTTCCGCTACTGGTCGTGGATTCCCGTCGGCACGCTGCAGGTGGACTTCGCCTTTCAGGTCGACCAGCTCTCGGCCGTGATGCTGCTGGTGGTGACCGGCGTCGGCTCGCTGATCCATCTGTTCAGCATCGGCTACATGAAAGAGGATCCCGGGTACGCGCGCTACTTCGCGTATCTGAACCTGTTCGTCTTCTTCATGCTGGTGCTGGTGCTGGGCGCGAGCTTCCCCGTGATGTTCGTCGGCTGGGAAGGCGTGGGGCTGTGCAGCTATCTGCTGATCGGCTTCTGGTTCAGCGAGCAGGCCAACGCGAACGCCGGCCGCAAGGCGTTCATCATGAACCGCATCGGCGACTTCGGATTCATGGTCGCAATGTTCATCATCTTCTGGACGACCGGCTCACTCGACTTCGGTACCGTCTTCTCGCACGCTCCCACGGCGCTCGTGGCGGGCGGCAGCACCGTCACCGCGATCACGCTGTTTCTGTTCCTCGGCTGTACCGGCAAGTCGGCGCAGATCCCCCTGTACACCTGGTTGCCCGACGCGATGGCGGGCCCGACGCCGGTCTCGGCGCTGATCCACGCCGCCACGATGGTGACCGCCGGCGTCTATCTCGTCGCGCGCTGCAATGTGCTGTTCGCCATGGCGCCGCTGTCCAGCGCGGTGGTCGCGGGCGTCGGCGCGCTGACGGCACTGTTCGCGGCGACGATCGCGCTCAAGCAGTGGGACATCAAGAAAGTCCTGGCATACTCCACGATTTCGCAGCTCGGCTACATGTTCCTCGGGGCCGGCACGGGCGCGATCAGCGCCGGCATCTTCCATCTGACGACGCACGCGTTCTTCAAGGCGCTGCTGTTCCTCGGGTCGGGCAGCGTGATCTTCGCGATGCACCGCGCCTATCATCACACCCACGCCCATGAAGACGCGCAAGACATGCGCAACATGGGCGGCCTGTCGCGCTACATGCCGTGGACGACGGGGTTGATGTGGATCGCGACGCTCGCCATCGCCGGGGTTCCGCCGCTCGCGGGGTTCTTCTCCAAAGACGAGATCCTCACCGCCGCCTTCGCTCGGGGATCGACCCAACCGGTCTGGCTCGTGTTCTGGGCGCTGGCACTCGTGGCGGCGCTGCTGACGGCGTTCTACATGACGCGGCTGATGCTCTACACCTTCCACGGCCCGAACCGCACCGGCGAGAAGGAGCAGGCACACCTGCACGAAGCGCCGTGGAGCATGACGGGCCCCCTCGTCGTGCTCGGCGTGCTGTCGGCCGCCGGCGGGCTGCTCAACGTCCCTGCGCTCTACCACGGCAGCGCCTGGCTGCATCACTGGCTCGAACCCGTGACGCAGCCGAGTGCCGCGCTGCTTCCCGAAGCGCACCTCGCATCGGGCACCGAGTGGCTGCTCGTGGGCGTGGCGGTCGCCACCGCCGTCATCGGCATCGTCGGCGCGTGGCGGCTGCTCAAGCCGGAGGGGCTCGTTGCCGCGCGCAGCGCCCCCGAGGAACGCGGCTTCGCGCGCGTGCTGCGCGACAAGTGGTACGTGGACGAGATCTATGACGCGCTCATCGTCCGGCCGCTGATCTGGCTGTCGCGCGAGGTCCTGTGGAAGCAGGTGGATCAGCGGGTGATCGACGGCGCCACAGTCAACGGCGTCGCGCGCGGCGCGCGGGCGCTCGGCTGGGCGAATCGGTGGTTGCAGACGGGGCAGGTGGGGATGTATGTCGCCGCCTTTGTGGTCGGCGTGCTGCTGGTGCTGTGGCGGGCGATCGGCTGATGTACGGGCGCTGGGTACTCACCGCGCTGCTCGTCTGGCCGCTGATCGCCGGCGCCGTGGTGTTGCTGCTGCCCGGACGACTGGCGAAGTACGTCGCGCTCGCCGCCAGCCTGGTGGAGTTCGCGCTGTCGGTGCCGCTGTGGTGGACGTTCGTGCCGGCGGGCGGCATGCAGTTCATGGTCGACCGCACCTGGATCGCCGCGTGGGGGATTCACTTCACGGTCGGTGTCGACGGGATCTCCCTGTTTCTAGTGCTGCTGACGACGTTCCTGATGCCGCTCTCCATCCTGGGCAGCTGGAGCTACATCACCAAGCGCGAGGGCGGCTTCTATGCGCTACTCCTCGTGCTCACGACCGGGATGATCGGCGTCTTCGTTGCGCTCGACCTCTTCCTCTTCTACGTGATGTGGGAAGTGATGCTCATCCCGATGTATTTCATCATCGGGGTATGGGGCGGCGACAACCGGCTGTACGCGGCGATCAAATTCTTCATTTATACGTTCTTTGGATCGCTGCTCATGCTGGTGGCGATCATCGTGTTGTACCTGCACGCCGCCCGTGTCACGGGCATCTATTCATTCAGTTACGCGCACCTCCTCGCCCAGGCACCGCTGCTCGGGTCCACGGCCTGGTGGCTGTTCGGCGCGTTCTTCCTGGCATTCGCAATCAAGGTCCCGCTCTTCCCGCTGCACACCTGGCTGCCCGACGCCCACGTCGAGGCGCCGACGGCGGGCTCGGTGATCCTCGCGGGCATCCTGCTGAAGATGGGGACGTACGGCTTCCTGCGGTTCGCGCTGCCGTTCTTCCCGGCCGTCGCGCTCAGCCAGACCGTGCAGCTCGTCATCGTGGCCCTGTCGCTGATCGGCATCATCTACGGCGGTCTCGTCGCGATGGTGCAGCCCGACTTCAAGAAGCTGATCGCCTACTCGTCCGTCGCCCATCTTGGGTTCGTGATGCTGGGCATCTGGGCGCTGACGCTGCAGAGCGTGCAGGGTGCGTTGCTCATCATGATCAACCACGGCATCTCGACGGGCGCGCTCTTCTTCCTGGTCGGCATGATTTACGAGCGCCGCCACAGCCGGCTGATCGAGGCGTACGGGGGAATCGCGCGCGTCGTGCCGCTGTTCGCCGCGGTCCTCACCATCGTGTCGCTGTCATCGATCGCCCTGCCCGGGACGAACGGCTTTGTCGGTGAGTTCCTGGTGTTGCTGGGATCGTTCCGCACTTACCCGATCGCGACGGCTCTCGCCACGACCGGCGTGATCGTGGCCGCCGCATACCTGCTGACGGCGCTGCAGCGCGTGATTTACAATCCGCTCACCGATCATGCGAACGAGAAGCTGACCGATCTCACGCCGCGCGAGCTGCTGGTCCTCGTCCCGCTGCTCGTGTGCATTCTGTGGGTCGGGATCTATCCGAAGCCGTTTCTGCGCCGCATGGAACCGTCGGCGCGCCAGTTGATCGAGCAGGTCCGTCCCGGTGCGACGCAGGGGCAACCGGTCGCCGGGGGACAGCCATGAGACTCGACCCCTCCATTTACGGCGATCTCCTGCTCTCGCTCCTGCCGGAGCTGGTGCTGACCGGCTGGGCGCTCGCGCTGCTGCTGTTCGTCGCCTGGCGTCACCAGACGGTGCGCGACCTGCGCATTACCGGCTGGCTGACGCTGCTGGCGCTGCTGTCGACGGCGGTCGCGACGTGGTGGCTGTGGTGGCACCACGCCGGAGTGCAGGGGCTCGCGGCCATGGTCGCGGCCGACGACTTCCGCTGGGTCGCCGACTGGATCTTCCTCGGCGCCGCGGCGCTCACCGTGCTGATCTCGTTCTCGTATCTCGAGCGCGAGCAGCTGCTGGCGCCGGAGTACTACGTGCTGCTCGTGTTCGGGACGCTCGGCATGATGGTGATGGCCGCCGGCGCCGACCTGATGGTCATCTTCCTGGGACTCGAGCTGATGTCGGTCGCGGTCTACGTGCTGGCGGGATTCGACCGCCGCCGTGCCCGCTCCGCCGAGGCCGCGCTGAAGTATTTCCTGTTGGGCGCATTCGCGTCCGGGTTTCTGCTGTACGGCATCGCGCTCATTTACGGGGCGACCGGCACCACGAACATCGGGCTGATCGGCGCGCAGGTGGCGTTCATGGGCCAGCCCAGCGTCATGCTGCTCGCGGGATTGGCGCTGCTGATCGTGGGATTCGCATTCAAGGTGGCCGCGGTGCCGTTCCATACGTGGGCGCCGGATGTGTATGACGGCGCGCCCACGCCGGTCACCGCGTTCATGGCGACCGGAGTGAAAGCAGCGGCCTTCGCCGCGCTGTTTCGCGTGCTGATCGCCGGCTTCGCGGGCGTCGCCGCGTGGCACGACATCGTGTGGTGGCTCGCCGTGATCACCATGATCGGCGGCAACCTCTTCGCGCTGGCGCAACGGTCGCTCAAGCGGATGCTGGCCTATTCATCGATCGCGCATGCCGGCTACCTGCTCGTCGCGGTGACGGCGGGCGGTGCCGCCGGCATGAGCGCATTCATCGTCTACGTGATCGCGTACACGTTGATGTCGCTGGGCGCGTTCGCCGTGCTGTCGGCCAAGGGCAGGGCGGGCGAGAGCGACGTCCTGATCGATGACCTCGCCGGCCTCGCCGCCCGCCGTCCCTGGCTCGCGTTCGCGCTCGCGATCTGCATGCTGTCGCTGCTGGGCTTCCCGGGCACGGCCGGGTTCATCGGCAAGTGGTACATCCTCATTGCGGCGACCAGTGCCGGCCAGAATACGTTGGCCGCGATTCTCGTCCTAACCAGCGTCGTCTCGGCGGGGTACTATCTTCCCGTCATCATGGCGATGTACATGAAGCCGGAGCCGATCGAGGCCGCGCACGTCGACGTCCGGCTCGACCGGTGGGGACGGGCGGCCGTGGTGGCAGTGGTGGCCGGCCTGCTGCTGTTCGGTGTCTGGCCGAACCGGCTATTCGACCTGGCGCGCTCGGCCGGCGAGAGCGTGCAGCCGGCGGCGACGACGACCACGACGGGTCAATAAGGCTCGAGCAATCCGTGAAGCTTCCCGCGACAATTTTCCGCCAGTACGACATCCGCGGTCTCGTGGACGAGCAGCTCACACCCGCGGCAGCCCAGGCGGTTGGCCAGGCGTACACGACGTTCGCGTGGCAACGACTGGGGGGGGGCAACGGCAAGGCGCCTCGCATCGCCGTGGGACGTGATAACCGGCCGTCCGGCAGCGCGCTCGCGCAGGGTGTGCGCGAAGGGATCGTGGCCGCCGGCGGCACTGCCGTCGACGTCGGCGAGCTGCCGACGCCCGCGCTGTACTTCGCGACCAAGACGCTGCCGGTGGACGGCGGCATTCAGGTCACCGGTTCGCACAATCCGCCCGAGTTCAACGGCTTCAAGATGGTGCTTGCGCACGATGCGGTGTTCGGGGACGATATCCAGATCCTCTACAAGCTCATCGACGACGGCAAGCTCGCCACCAAGCCGGGTGGCAGTAGTACCACGCACCGCGATCTGCTCTCCGCGTACAAAGACGCCATCGTCAAGCGCAACACGCCGCTGGCGCGGCGGTTCAAGGTGGTTGTGGATTGCGGGAACGGGGTCACCAGCCTCGTGGCAGTGGAAACGCTGCGCGCGCTCGGCGTCGAGGTCGTGCCGCTGTTCGCCGAATCGGATGGCACGTTCCCTCATCACCATCCCGATCCCACGGTGATCGAGAATCTTCACGACCTCCAGGTCGCCGTGAAGAAAGAGAAAGCGGAGCTGGGGATTGCCTTCGACGGCGACGGCGACCGCATCGGCGCGGTGGACGAGCGTGGCGAGCCGGTGCTGGGCGATCAGCTGCTCGTGCTCTTCGGACGCGATCTGGTGCACCGCATGGGGAAGGGCAAATCGGTCATCTTCGACGTGAAGTGCTCGGAGATCCTGCCGCAGATGCTGAAGAAGGCGGGTCTCGAGCCCGTCATGTGGAAGACGGGGCATTCGTTCATCAAGCAGAAGATGAAAGAGATCGGCGCACCGCTGGCGGGTGAAATGAGCGGCCACATGTTCTTCGGTGGCGACTGGTACGGGTTCGACGACGCGCTCTTCGCCGCCGCCCGGCTGCTCGCCTACCAGGCCCGCGAGGGGGGGCCGCTGTCCCGCCTGCTCGCCGATTTGCCGAAGACGTACGCGACCCCGGAGCTGCGCGTCGATTGTCCCGATGAAAAGAAGTTCGACGTCGTACGGCAGGCCGCCGCCGATTTCAAGAAGAAGTATCCCGTCTTCACGCTCGACGGCGTGCGCATCACGTTTCCCGCGGGATGGGGTCTGCTGCGCGCCTCGAACACGCAGCCGGTGCTGGTGATGCGCTTCGAGGCGACGAGCCCGAAGGATCTCGCGGCGTATCGCGCCGAGGTCGAAGGCTGGCTGGCGGCGCACGGCGTGACGGCGTGACGGTGTGACGAGTCGGGGCCGGCGCAGGCTGTACTTGATCGGCGCCGGACTGCTGGTGGCGGCGCTGGTCGGCGGGCGGTGGCTGGCCGTCGAAACAACCGAACGGGCGTGGGATCGCACCTTCGCGGGTGGCGACGCGATCATCGCGGCCCGCGATCTCGCGCGGCTGATCCAAATCCTGGTCGCCCTCATCTCCGTCGCCTGGTTCACCGGTAATCTGTTCATCGTCTACCGCGCGATCGGCTCGGTGCAGATGCCTCGACGCCTCGGGGACCTCGAGATCGTCGAAGCAGTGCCGCGACACACGTTGCTCGCCGGCGCGGTGCTGTTGGGCGTCGTGCTCGGCTCGCTGCTCTCGCTCGGCACCGGCGACTGGTGGCGCCACGCCGTGATGGCATCCTCGCCGCCCCACTTCGGCGTTCCGGACGGCACCGCGCTGGGCCGAGACGCCGGTTACTACGTCAGCCTGCTTCCCTGGTACGCCGCGCTACAGAATCGCACCATGATCCTCGTGCTCGCGGCCACGGGAGTCGTGTCGCTGCTCTACGCCGTCATCGGATCGTTGCGGATTCGGCGCGGGCGAGTGCGCGCCAGCGATTACGCGCGTGCGCACGTGGGTGTCCTGCTCGCCTGTCTGGCCCTTGTCATCGCCTGGGGCGCAGTGCTCGATCCGGCGGAAGTCATCGGCGGATTGCACGGGACGGTCGATCAAGCGGCGTTGAGCGTCCGCGTCCCTGGAGCGGCCGCCGTGGCCGGGGTAGCCATCGTGACCGTGGTGGTTTCGCTCGCGTGGGCATGGCGTGATCGGCCCACGCTGATTCTTGCGGGGTGGGCCGCGCTGCTCATTTCGCTGACGAGCGGCTACTTCGTCATCCCCGGGGTCGTGCGGGCATCGGGCGGTCCCGACAGCATCGAGCTGACGCGCAGGCGTCTGGCGCTCGAACGGGTTGCGTTTGGACTCGCTGGGATCGAGCGGCGCGCGCCGCCCGCGTACCCGTCGGGCGAAGCGGCACTGCGTACCATCCCGCTGTGGGATCCCGGACACGTCGGCGTCGTGCTGAATGCGCCGCCGAGTGCGGTCGCGCTGCGCGCGCCACGTGGTGAGGACGGTGCCGCCTGGCTCGTCGCGCCCACGAACGCCCCCGGCCCCGTGCGCCTCGCGCTGGAAACGGACAGCGGCCTTTCCGTGACCTCGCTGCCCTCGAGAGACACCCTCCTGTTCGGTCCTGGGCTGCAGGGATTTCTCGTCACGTCCGCGGACAGCGCACGTCGCGGCCGGGAGGCCGGTGTCGCGATCTCAGGAGGATGGCGACGATTCGCGATCGCGTGGACGATTCAGGCGTGGGGGCTGCTGCGCGACGACTCCACTTCACGGGTGTTGCTGTGGCGACGCGACGTGACGGAGCGCATCGAACGGCTCGCGCCGTTCGCCCGCTTCGGCGCGCCGACGCCGATGCTGCGCGACGGCGCCTTGTGGTGGGTGAGCTGGGGCTATGTACCGCACGAGGCCTTTCCGCTCGTGCGGCCGCTCGAGTGGCGCGACGGCAACGTGCGATACCTGCGTGCCGGCCTCGTCGGGGCAGTCCGTGTCGCGACCGGCGAAACGCACCTCTGGCTCGCCCCGGGATACGACTCGTTGACCGCGGCGTGGGCGCGGCGCTTCAAACCGCTGATCGAGCCGGCGGATAGTCTTCCCGCCGACCTGCGCGCGCAACTCGCGTATCCAATCGAGACCTTCAAACTGACCGTCGACCAGTTGCTGCGAGCCAGCAGCGATTCCGCGGGACCTCAGGGCGGCTGGCTCACGCGCCCGCGCGAGCCGTTCCAGCTCGGCGCGCCCGGAGGGGGGCTGTGGACCACCGTCGGTTTCGAAGAAGCATCGCTGGCACCGCGGCGCTTCATCGGTCTGTGCGCCGCGGCGATCACGCCGCGCGGGCCCGAGCTGGTGTTGTGGCGACCATCGCCCGAGGATCCCGAGCGCCTTCCCGGTGAGCTCGTCGGCTCTGCCGAGCTGCGTCCCGGTCAGCTACGTATCTGGCCCACCGCCAAGTCGCTCATCACCGTACAGGCACAGTTCTACGACCCCGTCGATGCGCGGACACCACCGGCACGCCCCACGCCTCGCGTCGCGGAGGTGTACGTGACGTTCAACGGACGGAGCGGTCGCGGACTGACGGCGCGGGCGGCGCTGCTGGGTGGAGAACAGATCGTCACGGACACCACGCTGGCGGCACGCTGGCAGCGCGTGCGTCGTCTCGCCGCCCAGGCCGACTCCGCCCTCGGTGTGGGCGATCTCGAGGCGTTCGGGCGGCTGTGGCGCGCCCTGATGAGTGAGCTTGCTCCGGCCCAACGGCCCCGCTAGGTTGCGCCGCCGTGCAGGCACCAGGAACGATCGTCATCGCGCTCGGCGGCAACGCCGTCGCTCCTCCCGGCGAGCGGCCAACGATCAGCAATCAGTTCCGCCACACCCGCGCCAGTCTGGCGCCGATCGTGGATCTCGCCGCCGCGGGATGGCACATCGCGCTGGTGCACGGCAACGGGCCGCAGGTAGGTGATGAGCTGGCGCGCAACGAGATCGCCGCCGACCAGGTCGAGCCGCTGCCGCTCGGCGTGCTGGTCGCGGGGACGGCCGGATGGATGGGCTACATGATTCAGCAGTCACTGCAGAACGCTTTGGCGCGCGCCGGCGTGCAGCGTTCCGTCGTCACGCTCATCACGCAGACGCTGTGTAACGCCGACGACCCCGATCTCCGTACGCCGTCCAAACCCGTCGGGCACGTCCTCGATGCGGTGCGCCAGGCACGGCTCGTGGCGCGCGGCATTCCGGTGCGCGATGGGCGCCGGCTCGCCCCGAGCCCCAAGCCGGCGGGGATCGTGGAGCGCGAAATGGTCCGTGATTTGGCGCGCGCCGGCCACATCGTGATCGCGGGCGGGGGCGGCGGGCCGCCCGTGTATCGCGACCCCAAGCTCGGCCTCGAGGGCATCGACGCGGTCGCGGACAAGGACCGCGTCGCCGCGATCCTCGGGCGGGAAATCGAAGCGCAGGTATTGTTGATCCTGACGAACGTGAATGCCGTGTATCGCGGATATGGCACGCCGCGCCAGGAACCGATCCGGCGACTGACGCTGGCGCAGGCGGACCACCTGCTCGCCGGGAAAGAGCTCGGCACCGGCAGTATGCGCCCCAAGGTCGAAGCCGCCGCCGATTTCGTGCGCACCGGCGGTGAACGCGCCATTATCGCCGAGCTGGCCGACGGCCTCGCCGCCCTGCGGGGCGATGCCGGAACGACGATTGCGAAGGAGCACGTGTGAACCTGCACGAGTATCAGGCGCGGGACATTCTGCGCCGTCACGGTATTCCGGTGCCCCCGGGCGAAGTCGCCTCGACGCCGGCGGAGGCACGCGCTATCGCCGAGCGCTTTGGCGGCAAGGTGGTCGTCAAAGCGCAGGTGCACGCGGGCGGCCGCGGCAAAGCCGGCGGCGTGAGGCTCGCCAAGACCGCCACTGAAGCCGAGGCGCATGCCAAGGCGATCCTCGGCATGACGATCAAGGGCCTCACCGTTCACAAGGTCCTCGTCGCTCCCGCCGCGGACATCGCCTCGGAGAGCTACGTGGGCATCATTGTGGATCGCGCCTCGCAGCGGCCGATGCTGATCGTCAGCCCGGCGGGGGGCATCGACATCGAGGAAGTCGCGGCGAAGACTCCCGAGCAGATCCACAAACTCGCGATCGACCCGCGCTACGGACTGCTGGCGCACCAGGCGCTGACGCAGGGATTCGCGCTGTATCGTGACGTGAAGCAGGCGCGCGCGGCCGCCGACATCATGCAGAAGCTCTACACCGCGGTGTACGCCGCCGGCGCATCGCTCGCCGAGATCAATCCGCTGGTGACGACTCCCGACGGGAGCGTGCAGGCATTGGACGCCAAGATCAGCATCGATGACAACGAGCTCGAGCGCCGTCCCGACATCGCGGCGCTGCGCGACGTCTCGGCGGAAGCACCGGAGGAAGTCGCGGCGCGCGAAGCGGGGTTGACGTTCATCAAGCTGGACGGATACGTCGGCTGTTGCGTGAACGGCGCCGGGCTCGCGATGGCGACGATGGATCTGGTGAAGTATTACGGCGGCGAGCCGGCGAACTTCCTCGATATCGGGGGCAGCTCCAATCCGCAGAAGGTCGTCGCGGCACTACGCATCATCACCGGCGATCCCAACGTCAAGTCGATCCTCTTTAACATCTTCGGCGGCATCACGCGGGGAGACGACGTCGCGAACGGCATCGTGCAAGCCACGAAGGAGTTTCCCCTCAAGGTCCCGATGGTGATTCGGCTGACTGGCACGAACGAGCGAGAGGGCATCGCGATTCTCGAGCGGGCGGGGTTTGCGGCGCTCGCGGACATGGACGAAGCGGTGAAGCAAGCGGTGGCCAAGGCCAAGGGGAAGGCGGCGTGAGTATCTTCATCGATAAGAACACGCGCCTCGTGGTGCAGGGAATCACCGGCCGCGACGGATCGTTCCACGCCAAGCAGATGATCGCGTACGGCACCAAGGTGGTGGCCGGCGTGACGCCGGGAAAAGGCGGCCAGCGCTTCGAAGACACGGTTCCGGTGTTCAACACCGTCGCCGAGGCCGTGCACGAAACGCAGGCGAATACGTCGGTCATCTACGTGCCCGCCGCGGTCGCCGCCTCCGCGATCTTCGAGGCCGCCGACGCCGGCATCGGCCTGATCATCTGCATCACCGAAGGGATTCCCGTGCTGGACATGACACGCGTCCTGCCGTTCGTTCACGAGCGTGGCGCGCGCCTGATCGGGCCGAACTGTCCGGGACTGATCTCGCCGAACAAGAGCAAGGTGGGCATCATTCCCGGCAACATCTGCAAGCCTGGCAACATCGGCCTCGTCTCCCGCAGCGGCACCCTCACCTACGAGATCATCCACCAGCTCACGACCCACGGGCTGGGCCAATCGACGTGCGTCGGCATCGGCGGAGATCCGCTGATCGGAACGAACTTCATCCACTGCCTGGAAGCGTTCCAGGCCGACGCGGAGACGGCGGCGATCGTCATGATCGGCGAGATCGGCGGCACGGACGAGCAGCAGGCGGCTGAATTCGTGAAGCACAAGGTCAAGAAGCCGGTCGTCGGATTCATCGCCGGCCAGACCGCGCCGCCGGGCCGGCGCATGGGTCACGCCGGCGCGATCATCTCGGGCGCATCCGGAACGGCAGCCGATAAGATGGCGGCACTCCAGGACGCCGGAATCAGCGTGATGAAGCGTCCCGCCGACGTCGTTCCACTGCTCAAGGAGCGGATGTGAAGCTGCAGGAGGTGGTGGAGCAGCAGCACGTCGTCGTGCCGCTGGTCGCTCACACGGTCAAGGAAGCGACCGAGCGGCTGGCGGAGCGGCTGGTGGCGAGTGGCGCCGCCATCGAGGCCAACCGGCTCAACGCCGTGATTCGCAACGCCTGGCCGGAAGATATGGTGAGCGTGGGCGAGCACGCGTTCATCCCGCACTTTCGCACCGAGGCGGTTCGCAAGCTGACCACGGCGGTCGGTGTTTCCGTCACGCCGATCCGCTGGGAGAAGGACCCCAATCGCAGTGCGCGGATCGTCATTCTGATCGTGGCCCCGCCGCGCGAGACGCCCACGTACCTGCAGGTCCTGAGCGCCTTTGCTCGGCTGCTCGCGGACCCAGCGACGGTGCTCGCGGTGCTCGCCGCCAAGACATCGGAGCAGCTGCTGGGGATCGGTGCGCTGCATGCGATGGAGTTGCCTAGCCACCTCGTGGTGCGCGACTTGATGACCCCGGACGTGTTGTCCGCGCGTCCCGAGCAGCAGCTCGGGGACGTCGCGCGCATGATGATGGACAAGGACGTGCGCGCGCTGCCGGTGGTGGACGACAACGGCGCGCTGGTCGGGATGGTGACGCACCGCGAGCTGCTCAAATACCTGATCCCCGATTACCTGCAGCGCTCCAAGAGCGGGAAGTTTCGCGCCCTTCCCGCCAACATGATGGCAGGGCAGGGGAACGTCGATCCGCGCGGCCTGCCGGTGAAGGATGTGATGTCCCGCGCCGTCCTGTGCCTCTCGGAGGATCAGACGCTCACCGACGTCGCGAATTTGATGAACAACAAGGACGTCGATCGTTTTCCCGTCGTGCGGGAAGGAATCGTCGTGGGATTCCTGACGCGCGCCGACCTCATTCGTCGACTCGTTGCCAATCCCTAGGAGCCATGCTTACCCTCGCCATCATCAAGCCGGATGCCGTCGCCGCCCGCCACACGGGCAAGATCATCGCCCACCTCGAAGCGGAGGGATTCCAGATCCGCGATGCGCAGATGGTGGAGCTGACGCAAACGCGGGCGGAGTCGTTCTACGACGTCCATCGCGAGCGGCCCTTCTTCCGTCCCCTGGTCACGTTTATGACGTCCGGGCCGGCGCTGGCGCTGGCGCTGGAGCGCGACGACGCGGTTACGCACCTGCGAAAAGTCATCGGCGCCACCGATCCGGCGCAGGCTGAGCCGGGGACGATTCGCCGTTTGTATGCGCAGTCCAAGGAGCGGAACGCGATCCACGCCTCCGATTCGCCGGAAAATGCCGCACGGGAAGTGGCGTTTTTCTTTCCCGCGCGCGGCCGCGCCTAGTGCCGTTGACGCAAGTGCCACAACGGTTTAGCTTCGCTGACCATGTTGCGAGTCGATCTGCGAGAGTTGGCCCAGGAGGGCGCCGCCCTCACCCGGGGCGAGCTGAAGCAGGACGATCCGGCGCTGGACGGGATCGACATTACCCTTAAAGAACCGGTTGCGGTCGGTGGCAGGCTGCAGTCCCTCGGCGACGGCCGGTTTTACTGGCAGGGAACGGTACGCACCGTCGCTCAGGGAGAGTGCCGCCGCTGTCTGACCGCCGTCGCGACGCCTGTCAATCTGGAAATTGGGGCGCTGTTTACCCAGGACCCCGAGGCGCTCGACGACCCCGATTCGTATGCGGTCGCGCCGGACGCCACGGAGATCGACGTCACGCCGGCGGTCCGTGAGGAGCTCATACTCGCCGCACCGCGGTACGTTCTATGCCGCGACGACTGTGAGGGATACTGCCCGCAGTGCGGGCAAGATCTGAATGCCGGCCCGTGTGGATGTGCGCCCGCAACAGATGCCCGCTGGCAGCCGCTCAAGGCCTTGAAGGACAAGCTCAGCTCATAACCAGAGGACGATCGTAATGGCCGTTCCCAAGCGCAGGACCTCGAAGCGCAAGAAGCGCGCACGCCGCACGCACTACAAGGCGGTGCGCCCCACGCTACAGCCCTGCCCGCGCTGCGGTGACAGCAAGCAACCGCACCGCGTCTGCCCGACGTGCGGGTATTACAACGGCGAGCAGCGGGTAACCGTCGAGGACTAATGATCCGCATCGCGTTGGACGCGATGGGAAGTGACAACGCCCCTCAAGTTGAAGTGGAAGGCGCGGCGCAGGCGCTGAAGGAGCTGCCCGCCGAATTCCAGATTCAGCTCGTGGGGCGGAAGGCCGACATCGAGGCGGCGCTCGCCACGGTGCCCGGCGTCGACCGCACACGCATCGAGATCGTGGATGCCCCGGAAGTCGTCGGCATGGGCGACAAGCCGCTCGCCGCGATTCGCGGCAAACCGCGCTCCTCGATCGCAGTGGGTCTCAACTTGCAGAAGAAAGGCAAGTCCGACGCCTTCATTTCGGCCGGCAATACGGGGGCAGTGCTCGCGGCGAGCACGCTCCTGCTCCGTCTCCATCCCGGTGTGCAGCGCGCCGCCATCGGCGCGCTTTTTCCCAGCGCCGGCAAGCCGGTGCTCGTCGTCGATGGCGGCGCCAACGTGGACTGCGACGCCCGCGAGCTGGTGGGCTTCGCGCACCTCGGCTCCGTCTACGCGCGCGACGTGCTGGGCCGGCCCAGCCCCTCGGTCAGCCTGCTCAACATCGGCGAGGAAGACGAGAAGGGAAATGCGGTCGTCAAGGAAGCGCACCAGCTCCTCAAGCAAACCCCCGGCATCCGTTACATCGGAAACATCGAAGGCCGCGACATCCCGGTCGGTGAGGCGCGCGGGCAACCGCTCGATGTCGTCACCTGCGACGGCTTCGTGGGCAACGTCGTGCTCAAGTTCTACGAGTCGGCGGGGCGCGTGTTCGTGTCGCTCATCAAGCGCGAAGCCCCCGACGTGCTGCAGCGCCCCGAGATGGGGAAGGTGCTCAGTGTCCTCGACTACGCGACGTACGGGGGCGCCCCGCTGCTCGGCGTCCAGGGCGTCGTGATCATCTGTCACGGCGCGTCGCCCGCCAAGGCGATCAAGAACGCGATCCGCGTGGCCGGCCAGGCGGTGCGCAGCCATCTCTCCGACGACATCGCCGCCGAGTTCGCCGAGGGGAAAGTCCCCGCGTGAAACGGCCCTTTGCCGAGCTGTGGGGCACGGGGAGCTACGCCCCGACGCGCGTCATGAAGAACGACGAGTTCTCGAAATTCCTGGAGACGTCGGACCAGTGGATCCAGGAGCGCACCGGCATCCGCGAGCGGCGCATCTCCAGCAAGGACGAGACGAACGCGTGCATGGGGAAAGCCGCGGCGCTGCAGGTGCTCCAGGAAACGGGACTGACGCCGCTCGACATTGACGCGATCGTGTACGCCACGGTGTCACCCGATCGGCTGCTGCCGTCGCAGGCGTGCGATCTCCAGGCCATTCTGGGCGCCAAGAACGCGGCGGCGTTCGACGTCGGCGCCGCCTGCTCCGGTTTCGTGTTCGCGCTGAGCACCGCCGAGGGCATCATCGCGGCCGAGCAGGGGGAACATGTGCTCGTGATCGCCGCCGAGAAGCTCACCAGCATCATGGATTGGAGCGACCGCACCACCGCGGTGCTGTTCGGCGACGGCGCCGGTGCCACGATCGTGCGCAAGAGCACGAACGGCCGCGGGATTCTGTCGGTCTACCTGAAGACGGACGGCACGCTCGCCGAGCTGCTGTATCGGCCCGGCGGCGGGGCGACGCATCCGCCGAGCGAAGAGCTGCTCAAGGATCACAGCTACTACATCAAGATGGCGGGCCGCGAGGTGTTCAAGGCCGCCGTCCTGTCGATGGCGGATGCCTGTGATCACGCGCTGGAGCGCGCCGGGCTGAGTGCCGGCGACATCGATCTGCTGATTCCCCATCAGGCCAACATCCGCATCATCGAAGCGACCGCCAAACACGCCGGCATGCCGATGGACAAGGTGTACGTGAACGTGGACCGGTTCGGCAACACGTCGGCCGCGTCCATCGCGATCGCGCTCGACGAGGCCGTCAAGACGGGCCGGCTGAAGCCCGGCATGGTCGTGATGCTGTGCGCGTTCGGCGCCGGCTTCACGTGGGGCAGCATGGTCGTGCGGTGGTAGGGGCGCAGCATGCTGCGCCCACGATCTGGCTCTGCCCGGGGCAGGGAGCGCAAAAAGTCGGGATGGGAAAAGATCTGGCGGAGCGGTTTCCCGCGGCACGCGCCGTGTTCGACTCGATCGACGACGTGTTGGACGTGCCGCTGTCGCGCGTCATGTTCGAAGGCCCCGAAGCGGAGCTCACCGCCACGCAAAACGCGCAGCCCGCAATTCTCGCCCACAGCGCCGCTGTGTTCGCGGTCGTGAGCGGCAAGGTGGAGGACAATGTCGCGACTGCGGCGGGACATTCCCTGGGCGAGTATTCGGCCTACGTCACGGCGGCCGCGCTGGACGCGCCCGAAGCGGCGAAGCTGGTGCGCCGTCGCGGGGAGCTGATGCAGAAAGCGGGCGAGGAGCGGCCCGGCACGATGGCGGCCGTTCTCGGCCTGGCGACCAAGGAAGTGGAGGCCGCGTGCCAGGAGGCGTCGCAACAGGCGAGCCTGGCGGTCGCGGCGAACATCAACGCGCCCGACCAGACGGTGATCTCGGGCGATCCCGACGCCGTCGCGCGCGCGGGCGAGGCCTGCAAGAAGCGGGGCGCGAAGCGGGTGATCCCGCTGAAAGTCAGCGGTGCGTTTCACTCGCCGCTGATGGCACCCGCGAAGAATCACCTGCAGCTGGCGCTGGAGCGCGCCGCCTTCCGTGACCCGGTGTTTCCGGTGGTGGCCAACGCGACGGCGGAGGCGGTGAAGGATGCCGGTCGCGCACGGCGGCTGCTGTCCGATCAACTCACCGCCGCGGTCCGATGGGTAGAATGCATGCAGCGCGCGGCGCAGCTGGGCGGCGCCGGCGCGCGGTTTGTGGAGATCGGCCCGGGCGCCGTGCTGGCGGGCCTCTTGAAGCGAATCGTCCCCGAGGCGAACGTGGTCAGCCTGGGAACTGCCGATGAGGTGACCAAGTTCATGGAAGCGGCGTGACAATGACTCTGCAGAGCGCCAGTCGGATGCAGCTCGATCTGACGGGAAAAGTCGCGCTCGTCACCGGTGGGACGCGCGGCATCGGACATGATATCTGCCGCGCTTTCATCGATGCGGGTGCCAAAGTCGCGCTGTGCTCCCGTGACGGCGCGGCCGCGGAGCAGGCGGCGAGCGCCTTCGGCGAAGGGACGCGCGGCTATGCCTGCGACGTCGGCGTGAGCAGTCAGGTGGAAGCGTTCGCCAAAGCGGTCGACAAGGACTTCGGCCAGATCGACGTGCTCGTGAATAATGCCGGCTTCACCAAGGACAACCTGCTGTTCTTGCTGTCCGAAGCCGACTGGGACGCGGTGATGGATACGAACCTCAAGGGCGCCTTCCTGATGACGAAGTTCGCCGCGCGCGGCATGATCAAGCGGCGCTGGGGGCGGGTCATCAACATCACCAGCGTCGTCGGGCTCAACGGCAACAAAGGCCAGTCGAATTACTCGGCTTCCAAGGCGGGGATGATCGGGTTCACGAAGTCGGTGGCAAAGGAATTGGCCTCGCGGAACGTGTTGGTGAACGCCGTCGCTCCAGGCTTTGTCGAGACGGAGCTGACACAGGGCATCACCCCGGAAGCCAAGCAGTACTTCCTGGACAACATTCCGCTGGGACGGCTGGCGAAGGGCGCGGATATCGCTGCCGCCGTCCTCTTTCTCGCTTCCGACTTAGCCAGCTACATTACGGGTCAGGTGTTGGTCGTCGACGGCGGGATGGTGATGTGACCGGACCATCCCCTTACCTTCGCTGAGGGTTACCCATGGCAATGGACATGAAGCAGCTCGAGGAGAAGGTCAAAGACATTATCGTCGAAGAGCTTGGGGTCGAGCGCGACAAGCTCACCAGCGACGCGAGCTTCATGGAAGACCTCGGCGCCGACAGTCTCGATACCGTCGAGCTTGTCATGGCCTTCGAGAAGGAATTCGACATCGACATCCCGGATGAAGAGGCGGAGAAGCTCCGCACCGTCGGGGCGGCGATGAGCTACCTGCACGACAAGATGGGAAAAGGCAAATAGTGACTGCCCGGCGGGTGGCGGTTACGGGGATGGGGCTCGTGACACCTGTCGGGAACGACGTCGCGAGCAGCTGGGCCGCCCTCGTCGCCGGTCAGTCGGGGGCGGGCCCAATCACCCGCTTCGATTCCGAGAAGCTGCAGGTGCATTTTGCGTGCGAGGTGAAGGGCTACGACCCCCTGCAGTACATCGATAAGAAGGAAGCCCGCCGCTACGATCTGTTCTCGCAGTTCGCCATGGGCGCCGCAGTCCAGGCGGTGCGCGACGCCTGCCTGGAGAAAAGCCCGCTCGATCCCAAACGGATCGGCGTCATCATCGGGACCGGTACCGGCGGCATCGCCACATTCGAAGAGAACATGCGCACCTTCATCGAAAAGGGCCCGAGCCGCGTCTCACCCTTCTTCGTGCCGATGTTCATGGCGAACGTCGCCTCCGCCATCGTGTCGATGCGCTATGGGTTCCAGGGACCGAACTACTGCACCGTCTCGGCGTGCGCGTCGTCCGGTCACGCGCTGGGTGACGCGTTCGACCTGATTCGCGAGAACAAGGCCGACGTGATGGTCGCGGGAGGATCGGAAGCGGCGATCACGCCGCTCGCGCTTGCGAGCTTCGCCAACATGAAGGCGTTGTCGGAGCGTAACGACGACCCCAAGACCGCGAGCCGGCCGTTCGACAAGGACCGCGACGGCTTCGTCATGGGCGACGGCGCGGCCGTCGTGATCCTCGAGGAGTGGGAGCGCGCCAAGGCGCGCGGTGCGAAGATCGTCGCGGAGATCGTGGGATACGGCGCCACCGCCGATGCCCATCACATCACCGCGCCCGCGCCCGACGGTTCCGGCGCCCAGGAAGCGATGCGGCTCGCGATGAAGTCGGGCGGCATCCGTCCCGAGGAGGTCGGCTACATCAACGCACACGGCACGTCCACTCCGCACGGTGACGCCGCCGAAACGGCCGCAGTGAAGGCCGTGTTCGGCCCGCAGGCGAGGAAGCTGATCTTCGGCTCCACGAAGTCGATGACCGGCCACCTGCTCGGCGCCGCCGGCGCGTTCGAGTTCGCGATCTGCGCCCTCGCGCTCAAGAACGGCGTGATCCCGCCGACGATCAATCAGTTCAACCCCGATCCCGCCTGCGACCTCGATTCGGCGCCGAATCACGCGGTGAAGCGGCAGATCGACGTCGCACTGTCCAATTCGTTCGGGTTCGGGGGGCACAACGTGACGCTGGCGGTCCGGAGAGTGGCGTGAGCCTCCGACCTATCGCAGAGAAGGTCGAACGCGGCGAGCGGCTCACGCGCGAGGATGGTCTCGCGCTTTTTGCTTCTCCGGACCTGCTCACGATCGGTCGCCTCGCCGATCTCGCTAACCGGCGGAAGAACGGCGAGCGCGTCTACTTCGCGGCCAATCAGCACATCAACCCCACCAACGTCTGCATCCTGCGCAACACCTGCATCTTCTGCTCGTTCGCGCGCATGCCCAAAGAGGATGGCGCCTACACGCGCAGCCTCGAAGAAGTGTTCGCCGAAGCGGACGCGGCCAGAGACAACCCCACGCGTGAGTTTCACATCGTGGGCGGGCTGCATCCCAAGCTGCGGCTCGAGTACTACGTGGACATGTTCCGCGGTCTGAAGCAGCGCCATCCGCAGGTGATGATCAAGGCGCTCACGGCGGTCGAGGTGGCCCATCTGGCCCGCATCGAGGGGATGAGCACCCGCGACGTGCTGTTGGCGATGAAAGACGCCGGCGTCAGTACGCTGCCGGGCGGCGGCGCGGAGGTGTTCTCACCCGCCGCGCGCGCCACGATCGCCGACCGCAAGCTCACCGGCGAGGAGTGGCTCGCCGTGCATCGCGAAGCCCACCAGCTCGGCATGCCGTCGAACTGCACGATGCTGTACGGCCACGTCGAGACGCTGGCGGACCGCGTCGACCATCTGCTGGCGTTGCGCGCGCTGCAGGACGAGACCGGCGGCTTCCTGACCTATATCCCGCTCGCCTATCATCCCGATCACAACGAGCTGGGCGAGACGCTGGGCCGCACCGGCACGGCGACGACCGGCTTCGACGACCTCAAGAACATCGCGGTGGGACGGCTGCTGCTGGACAACATCCCGCACGTGAAGACGCACTGGCCGATGGTGACGCCGTTTATTTCCCAGGTAGCCCTAACCTTCGGGTGTGACGACCTGGAAGGGACGGTCGTCTTCGAGCGCGTCTATCACGAAGCCGGCGCGCCCACGCCGATGTGGCTGTCGTACGACGAGATCGTGACGCTGATCCGCGGGGCGGGGAAGGAGCCGGTCGAGCGGGACTCGCTCTACCAGATAGTCCGCACGTTCGAAGGTTATGTGCCCAAACCCCAGACCGCTGCAGTGCGGCCGCAGGGGCCGGCGCCACAAGGCGCGCTATTCCAGATCGAGCACCGCACCCGGGCCGCGGCTCGGGCCAAACAACCGGTAAGTACGGTTGTGGATGGGGCAGAATGAGAATTGGGCGCATCGGCTACATCAATTGCGCTCCGGTTTACGGCGCCATCGACCGCGGCGTCGTGGCGCTGCCGCGTGGCGGCGAGCTCGTCACCGGCACGCCTGCCGAGCTCAACGATCTGCTCGTCGCGGGCGAGCTGGACGTCAGCGTGATCAGCGCCATCGAATACGCGCGACACGCGAAAGACCTCGTGCTCCTGCCCGACCTCGCGATTTCCTGCGACGGCCCGGTACGCAGCGTCGCATTGTTCAGCAAACGGCCGGTTGGACAGTTGGACGGTTGGACGGTGCTGCTGTCAGCGTCCTCCCGGACGTCGGTCGCATTGCTCGAGCTGTTGTGCCGCGATGTGTGGAAGATCCGCCCCAAGTTCGCCGAGGCCCGCGCCGAAGCGCAGGATCTGGAAGCGCTCGCAGCATTGCCCCACGAGGCGGTCCTGGTGATCGGCGATGCGGCGCTCGCCCTCGCTGCGCGCGGCACCTATCCGCACCGCTACGACCTGGGCGAGGAGTGGAAGCGCTGGACGAGCCAGCCGTTCGTCTTCGCGGTCTGGGCCGCCAGGCGCTCTGCTGACCCCGGCGCGGTGCGCCGGGGCCATGACTCGCTCCTCGCCTCCCGCACCTGGGGCCTGGCCCATCTCGACGACCTCGCCGCCGAGGCGTCGCGCAAGACCGGCGTGGCGGTCGGCGCCTGCCGCGAGTATCTCGGTGGGCTGGACTATGCTTTCAGCGACCGCCACCGCACCGCACTGACGGATTTCCTGCGGCGCGTCGGCGCACTCCAATTCGTGCAGGTGGCATGATGGGGGGGGTCGATCGCACCAGCCCGGAGTTCCGCTCTTACATCGAGCTGTACGACCGCGCTTCGCTGCTCGAGCTGGGCCAGCTGGCGGATGACGTGCGCTGGAAGCTGCATCCGGAGCAGGTCGTCACCTACATCATCGACCGCAACATCAACTACACCAACGTCTGCGTGGCCGACTGCAAGTTCTGCGCATTCTATCGCCGCCCCAAGCATCCCGAAGGCTACCTGTTGTCGTACGAAGCAATCGGCCGTAAGATCGACGAGCTCAAGGCGATCGGCGGGGTGCAGATCCTGATGCAGGGCGGGCACAACCCGTACATCCCGTTCGAGTGGTATCTCGATCTGCTGCGCTACATCAAGCGGCACCATCCCATTCACATTCACGGCTTCTCGCCGTCGGAGATCGATTTCTTCGCCGGCCGGTTCGGCATGACGATCGACGAGGTGATCCGCGAGCTGATGGCCGCGGGCCTCGACTCGATTCCGGGCGGCGGCGGCGAGATTCTGGTCCAGGAGATCCGCGATCAGGTCGCGCGCAAGAAGGCGGGTGCCGACCGCTGGCTCGAGGTCATGGAGGTCGCGCACGGGCTCGGGCTGCGCACGTCGGTCACGATGATGTACGGCCTGGGCGAATCGTCCGCCGACCGGATCGAGCATCTGTTTCGCGTGCGTGAAGTGCAGCGCCGCACGCGCGGCTTCACGGCATTCATCTGTTGGCCGCTGCAACCGGAGAACTCGGAGCTGGCCCATCTGCCCAAGACGGACGCCGTGACCTACCTCAAGACGCAGGCGATCGCGCGCGTGGTGCTCGAGGACGTCCCCAACATTCAGGCCTCGTGGGTCACGATGGGGATGAAGGTCGGCCAGGTGGCGTTACGGTTCGGCGCCAACGACTTCGGCTCCCTTATGATGGAAGAGAACGTCGTCTCGGCGGCGAACACGACCAATCGCACCACGCTCGCCGAGATGCAGCGGCTCATCGCAGACGCCGGCTATACGCCCAAGCAGCGCAAGCAGGACTACACGATCCTCGAGGACGCGGCGTAGTGGCCGACGTCTTGATTCTCGTCGGCTCAGAGTCGGACAAGCCCCGCATCGAGCCGGCATTCGAGATCCTCACGAAGGCCGGCTTTTCCTACGAGTTCTACGCGTCATCGGCGCATCGCCAGCCCGATCAGACCAGTGAGCTGGTAAAGACCGCCCGCAAAAAGGGGTTCAGGGTCGTGATCGCGGGGGCTGGGTTGTCGGCGGCGCTGCCGGGGTTCGCCGCGTCGCTTACTGACCTGCCCGTGATCGGCGTGCCGTTCGCGGTCGGCCCGTTGAACGGCCTCGATGCCTTGCTCGCGACGGTGCAGGTGCCGCCCGGCGTTCCGGTCGCCACCGTGGGGATCGACAACGCGAAGAACGCGGCGCATCTCGCGATCCGCATTCTCAAGGGGTGAAGCTCGGCGCCGGCTGCCCTGGTCATTGGCCGGCAGGCGGTTGCCACAGTTCTACCTTGTTTCCTTCTGGATCGATGACCCAGGCAAACTTCCCGTACTCGGAATCGTCGATCTTCTCGAGCACGTTGCAGCCTTCTGCGCGCAAGACTTTGACCAGGGCGTGGAGATCCTCCACCCGGTAGTTGACCATGAACGTTGCCGTGCTGGGCGCAAACTGGTCACCTTGCGCCGAACCAATAGACCAGACGGTTGTTCCGGCAACCGGCTTACCATCGCCGTCGGTCCAGGTGAACGCCGTGCCACCCCATGCTTGGACATCGATGCCGAGGTGCCGCTTGTACCACGCCTGCAGTGCCGGGGCGTCTTTGGCTTTGAAGAAGATGCCGCCGATGCCGGTGACTCGTTTCGTAGAACCTCCGAGCTAGGCTTGGCCAACTCTGCCAAGCGAAATATCTCCAGCTGGAACATAGGTGCTCATCACAACGCCGGTTGTTGAAATCTTCGAAGCCACCAGCCGCAGTGCACATGGCCTTGCGCCTTTTTCAAACAGCCGCTTTCCACGACCAAGAACGACGGGGTACACCCATGTATTGTATTCGTCGATGAGCGATGCAGCTTGTAGCGTCTGAATGAGATTGCCGCTGCCAATGATTTGAAGGTCGCGTCCGGGCTGCCCCTTGAGCGCGGTGATGGCAGAAACGACGTCACCGCCAAGTACCGACGAATTATTCCATCGCAATGACTTCAACGTGCGGGATGCCACATGCTTTTTTGCCGCGTTGAACGTCCTCGCAATCGGATTATCCTCTGTTTGGTGAGGCCAATATCCCTCGAATAGTTCGTAGGTTTTGCGACCGAGTACGAGCTCTCGATCTTTACCATCGAAACCTGCCGCAGAAAGATTCATTGCGTCGTCTCCGAAAGCGAAGGTCCAACCGCCTAACGTAAAGTTTTCGGTTGGATCTTCCTCCGGCGCTCCTGGGGCCTGCATGACACCGTCCAGTGATACAAATGTGGACGCAATGAGTTTTCTCATAACTCCCCTACTTTGCGGGGATCAAATCAAACTTCCCAAAGGTCTCCTGATAAAAGAGCGCCCCTGCCTTGCGATCTCCGCCGCTCCAGTGTTTGTGTCCACCCGGGATCCGGATGAAATCGCCCGGGCCGACGCGTTTCGCACCGGCATCATCCCGATACAGGTAGGCGCCTCGCAAGACGACAAGCAAGACATCCGCCGTATGCGTGTGCATCCCTGCGTTGTATCCGGGACGAAACCTCGTAAACCCGCCGAACGGTCCGTTGGCGGTATCGCCCCACGCCACGGAGCTCGAGACTCCCGGCACAAGCTGAGAGTACTTGGCTGTTCGTGAACGGGCAAAGATGACGCCGGAACTTTGGTCCTGGTGTGCAAACACGACGGCGGTCGTCAAGGCCATGGCAACGGCGACTGGAATGAGCGTCCACGCGTGCTTCATGTGAGCTCCCGGCTATTGGTGGTGTACGGATGACGACAGGTGAGCGGCTAATTCTGCTGCGTAGGTGTCATCACGTCGAGGGCGACACCAGATTCTTCGATGGGCAATCTACCCGCGCCGCCAGCTTCAAGCGGTTGTTAGGCGGTGCCCCTCGAGGCTCGAAAAGCCCAGATACCCAGACTGCCGGTAACTAGGAAGGCAACTATCGAGAACCAAATCGGAATTGAGAAGCTGCCGACCTGTGCTGGCCAGGCGAGGACTGATCGGGTCAATTGTGCCAGGGCGAACACGGTGAAGAAGGCTCCGGAAACCTGCTCGTAGCGGCGCATACTATCCTCCTGACAAGGGCATTCGCCTAACAGGATGCGCCTAAGCTGCGGCGCCAATCAAGAGGTTTCACAAACAAAAGACTACCAAAAAGAGCCGTGGCGCCGCCAGCTGTAGGCGCTTGTTAGGCGGCGCAGACGGTCGCGAAAGCGCGACAATTGGGGGGCGGCGGTGACGCCGCCGCCTCCCAGAGCGGTCACGCGTGACTCGAGACTGTGGGGCAGATGAGCAGGTTGCCCGTGTCAACTTCGTATGGGTTGGAGCCCCCGCTGTTGATCGGCAAGAACACATTCCCAGCTGCTTCGGCCGCGTCGACGCCAGCTGCGCTCGTGATCGGCTTGAAGTTCGGTGATGCCACGTAAGCAGGGTTATAGACGAGGACGATGATCTTCCATGGCGCCTTGTAGGCGCCCGCGGTGCCGTTGGTTCCCATGCCCGGGGCACCGGTGATCACATGGTCGTGATAGACGAATGGCGCGGGCAGTCCCGGATGGAAACACGGATTGCATTGCGGCTGGTACCCGGACGGCAGCGTAATGGGCCCAGCTCCCGGCGCCGGAACCGACGCTTGCGGGTACGTGACTAAGTAGAGCTCCTCCGCATGTGCGTAGGCGTTCGGCATCGTCGCCCGAGCGTTTGGAATAAGATGTGGCCCGATCATGTAGACTGTCGTGCCGTTCGCGTACGTGGGATCGATCTCCGGTTTGCCGGTAGTCGCCGCAGCGGCCGCCGGACTAGGTGAGAACGCGAGGGTGGCGTCCTGGTGCTCGGGCTGGACCGGAGTCGAGCTCTCACACCCGACGACTGACACCACAGCAAGTACGACAACCGCTCTGGGAAGGATTTGCATGTGATCGGTCCTTTGAGGAGTGCGTGGAGGGAGACTGGGGACGCAGACCGGTGGCGGTGAGCGCAAGATGCACCCAAGCGATAGGTGCTGCGGTAAAATGTCAAGAGGATGAGCACGGCGGGCCGGTTGGAGCAGAGGGACCGGTGCTCGTCTTCAACCGATGCAGCTCGCGATTGAGGGAGTGCTTATTTGCGTAAACAGCGGTAGGTCGGGGCTGAACCTGAAGATCGATCCGATACGAAAGGAATTGGTGCCCGCAGGGCCGGTGATCACCGCGGCGGCACGCGCGCGAAGCGAGCGATCTCCTGAGCGTAGCGAAGGATCCGCTCTTAGAGGTTATTATAGCGAGCCCATGAAACTGGTCTCCTAATGCGCGTCGGCATCGGCTACGACTCTCACCCCTTCGCCGCCCGGCGCAAACTCATCCTCGGCGGCGTCGAGATTCCTCACAGCAAAGGGCTGAGCGGCCACTCCGACGCCGACGCCGTCGCGCACGCGCTCACCGACGCCATTCTGGGCGCCGCGGGCCTCGGCGACATCGGCCGCATGTTTCCCGACGATGACCCGCAATGGAAAAACGCCAGCTCGATTGACCTCCTGAACAAGGCGTTTCTCAAAGTCGTGGAAGCCGGATTCCAATTCGTCCATGCCGACGTCACCGTGATCGTCGAGCAGCCCAAGCTCGCGCCGCATCTCGATGCCATGGAGGAGAAGCTCGCCGCAGCGCTGCTGGCGGGGTCCACGCACGTCTCCGTGAAAGCAAAGACGAA
>Ga0137418_10000852_pt1 | contig 28028 bp, 20 predicted proteins | sample CZODoug3_1_2_16f_FD_122242 | JGI IMG/M metagenome (GOLD analysis project Ga0137418, IMG submission 122242) | Vadose zone soil fungal communities from Angelo Coast Range Reserve, California, USA - CZODoug3_1_2_16fungal (Hybrid Assembly) | ecosystem: Environmental > Terrestrial > Soil > Vadose...
TCGTCTCGCCGAGCCCGGATGGCAAGGTGGTGATCTTCAACTCGAACATGAACGGGTCGGGCCGCTATGACCTGTTCATCGCCGAGGTGCCGCTGCGCTGACCCCCGTCGTACCACATTGCGACAAGGGCCCGGGAGGAGGACGACTCCCGGGCCGCTTTACTTCTGACCAATTTTCGTGTGATCCAACTCTCTCGCCGATTCGAGGGAACCTGGATACCTTACGCGCGGTCAATTCCGGGGATATTCGTGCGCCCGAGTCCCGGCTGGAATCCGCTTCGTCGTTCCGTGATGCTCGCCGCGGCTGCGGCCGGGGCGAGCGCTTTGCTAGGCTGTCTCGCCATTGAGAGCGCTGGACCCGCCGGGGGCGGGGGCAACCCGGGAGGTGGGCCCCCCGGATCGGCGGCGGTGGTGGACGTTTCCCCCGCGTCTGGCACCATCCCGGTCGGGCAGACTCAGCAGTTCACCGCCACTCTGCAGGACTCGGCCGGGAATCCCTTAGCGACGCTGAGCGTGACGTGGGCAAGCAGCAATGCCGGCGTCGCGACCGTCGACGGCAGCGGTCTGGTCGCCGGCGTGAGTCAGGGGAACGCGACGATCAGCGCGACGAGCGAGGGCAAGACCGGAAGCTCTGCGGTCGCAGTTGTGCGGCAGCCCCCAGCCGGCTCGCCGGATCCGACCCTGCTGCCACGGGCAGCCCTGCAGGCCCCAGATCTGGCCGCCTACACCGCGCTCAACCTCCCCGCGCAGCCGGCGGGCTACTCGTACACCGACCCGGTGACCCACGTGAGGATCTGGAAGGTCACGAGTAACACCGTCCCCACGACGAATAGTGGCGCCGGGCACGATTATGCTGAGGGGAGCAACCAGGTAAGCCGCGGCTGGGGCGTCAACGGCAACACCCATACCCTTCTGGTTCGCGGCGCCGGGATGCCGTACTACCTGGTCGACTTCACCCGGGGCGTCGGCTTCACCAACTACCGCCAGGTCAGCGGGCTCGACCTCCGCGATATCGCCTTCACGTTTTCCAACGTCCCTGGCCGGGAGCGCATCGCCTACGCCATCGACCAGCGAACCGGGCTACTACACCGGTACAACACGGCGACGATGCAGCTCGAAGATGCTGGCTTCTTCCCGGTCACCCTGAACACGGCCGCGCCGAGGGGGATGACGTGGCTCCATCAGGACAAGGACGACGGCTGGTTCGTGGGGCTGTGGGATGGCACGACCGCGTTTGCGTGGAACAGCCGGACGAATCAGCTCCTCACCCACGGGGAGTCGTGGCTGAATGAGCCCCGGCTCGAGCGCGACGGGCGCTATGTCGGCCTGACTGGCGGCGGTGACGGCCCGGTTCGTCTCTGGGATCTGTCCACCAACTCGTTCGGCCCCACTCAATCCCTGACGCAGATCCCCTACTTCTCCCATCTCGCGAGTTGTCGGAGCATGTGGGTCGGCACGAACGCGCGGCGCACTGCCCCCTTCGCTCAAGAGCGCTACGACGTCAGCGGTGGCCAGCTCGTCGAGACACAGATTCTGGCCAACAGCGCGACGGCCCTGGGGTCGGATGGGGCCGGCAACTGGGTCCAGTCCGACGCCGAGGTGGGGGGGAACCTGAGCCGGCAGTGGTCCTATCTTACGGGGACCGGCGTGCAACCGTGGTCTTCCCTGCTGTTGTGGAACCAGGCGGTGGGCGTCCAACGCGCCGACGGCAGCGACCAGCGCCTGCTCCTGCACCACTACTCGGTCGGGATCACGTACTGGGACAGCCCCTGGGGGATGCCCAGCCCGGACGGCAAGGTGGCGATCTTCAATTCGAACATGAACGGGTCCGGACGCTACGACCTCTTCGTGGCGGAGGTGCCCTTGCGCTAATAGTGTCGCTTGACCGCGGCACCCTCCCTTGGCCCAACTTTTGCCCCCCCGGTGTCATCGTGCTCGGTCCTGCCGCCAGGCGATCCCCAGTCGCCGTCGTACTTCGCGCCGTCGCACTCGCGGCCAGCGCCTTGGCGCTGAGCGTGACGTGGGCAAGCAGCAATGCCGGCGTCGCGACCGTCGACGGCAGCGGTCTGGTCGCCGGCGTGAGTCAGGGGAACGCGACGATCAGCGCGACGAGCGAGGGCAAGACCGGAAGCTCTGCGGTCGCAGTTGTGCGGCAGCCCCCAGCCGGCTCGCCGGATCCGACCCTGCTGCCACGGGCAGCCCTGCAGGCCCCAGATCTGGCCGCCTACACCGCGCTCAACCTCCCCGCGCAGCCGGCGGGCTACTCGTACACCGACCCGGTGACCCACGTGAGGATCTGGAAGGTCACGAGTAACACCGTCCCCACGACGAATAGTGGCGCCGGGCACGATTATGCTGAGGGGAGCAACCAGGTAAGCCGCGGCTGGGGCGTCAACGGCAACACCCATACCCTTCTGGTTCGCGGCGCCGGGATGCCGTACTACCTGGTCGACTTCACCCGGGGCGTCGGCTTCACCAACTACCGCCAGGTCAGCGGGCTCGACCTCCGCGATATCGCCTTCACGTTTTCCAACGTCCCTGGCCGGGAGCGCATCGCCTACGCCATCGACCAGCGAACCGGGCTACTACACCGGTACAACACGGCGACGATGCAGCTCGAAGATGCTGGCTTCTTCCCGGTCACCCTGAACACGGCCGCGCCGAGGGGGATGACGTGGCTCCATCAGGACAAGGACGACGGCTGGTTCGTGGGGCTGTGGGATGGCACGACCGCGTTTGCGTGGAACAGCCGGACGAATCAGCTCCTCACCCACGGGGAGTCGTGGCTGAATGAGCCCCGGCTCGAGCGCGACGGGCGCTATGTCGGCCTGACTGGCGGCGGTGACGGCCCGGTTCGTCTCTGGGATCTGTCCACCAACTCGTTCGGCCCCACTCAATCCCTGACGCAGATCCCCTACTTCTCCCATCTCGCGAGTTGTCGGAGCATGTGGGTCGGCACGAACGCGCGGCGCACTGCCCCCTTCGCTCAAGAGCGCTACGACGTCAGCGGTGGCCAGCTCGTCGAGACACAGATTCTGGCCAACAGCGCGACGGCCCTGGGGTCGGATGGGGCCGGCAACTGGGTCCAGTCCGACGCCGAGGTGGGGGGGAACCTGAGCCGGCAGTGGTCCTATCTTACGGGGACCGGCGTGCAACCGTGGTCTTCCCTGCTGTTGTGGAACCAGGCGGTGGGCGTCCAACGCGCCGACGGCAGCGACCAGCGCCTGCTCCTGCACCACTACTCGGTCGGGATCACGTACTGGGACAGCCCCTGGGGGATGCCCAGCCCGGACGGCAAGGTGGCGATCTTCAATTCGAACATGAACGGGTCCGGACGCTACGACCTCTTCGTCGCTGAGGTGCCGCTTCGGCGTCCATGAGCGCCTGGCTGGCACCACCTCGCGTGCCGTGATTCGGCTCGCGTTCTGCACCAACAATTTCCAGATCGGTGGCACGGAGCTCAACGCCGTCCGATGGGCGGAGCGCCTCAGTCCCGACCGGTTTCAACTCACCGTCGTCCACTTTCGGACGGACGGTCCGCTACGCGCCCGCTACGAGCGGATCGGCGCCAAGCTGGTGCACGTGCCGTTGCGGAACATGTACGGCCCGCGCGCCGTGCGTCAGGGGATCCGGCTGGCGCGGTTCCTGGCTCGCGCGCGCATCGATGTATTCCACGCCCACGACCTCTACAGCAACATTTTCGGCGTGTTGTGGGCTCGCGTGGCCGGCGTTCCCGCCGTGGTCGCAAGCCGGCGCTGGTGGCATCCCAGCCAGCGCCCGATGCTGCAGATCGTGAACCGCTGGGCCTACCGCGTCGCACACCGTGTGCTGGCGAACAGTCCCAGCGTCGCCGCGATGCTCGCGCGCGATGAAGGCGTCCCGCCAGCCAAGATCGTCTGCATGCCCAACTTTCTGGGCGAGGATGCGTTCCAGCCGTTGCCGACGCCCGAGTGGACCGCGTGGCGAGCACGGCTCGGTCTGCCGGTCGGCGCGCTCGTGTTTGGCATCGTGGCGCGCCTAGATGAAATCAAGGATCACGCCACGCTGCTCCGCGCCTTTGGGCGCGTCGCGGGGGAGATGGCCCGGGCGCACCTCGTCTGCGTGGGGGAGGGGCCGCAACGTCCAGCGCTGGCGGACCTGGCACGGACGTTGCGTCTTGAAGAGCGAATCCATTTCCCGGGTATCATCACGCCCCCCTTCAACCTCCACCACCTCTTCGATGTCTCTGTGCTGTGCTCCCTCAGCGAGGGGTTCCCTAACTCGCTGCTCGAGGCCATGGCTGCGGCGCGGCCGGTCGTGGCGACTCGCGTCGGCGGCATCCCGGACGCGGTGCGGGACGGCGAAACCGGCGTGCTGGTGCCCCCCGGGGATACCGAGGCTTTCGCCGCCGCCCTGCGGGCCGTGACCGAGACGCCCGGCCGGGCGCAGACTCTGGGCGCTCAGGCACAGGCGCATGTGCGCGCGGAGTACCACGAAAGTCGGATTATCTCCCGCCTGACCGCATGGTACGAATCGCTCGCGGTCGGAGCCGGGGTGGAGGTGTAGCGCGGTGTGCGGGATTGCCGGTTTTGCGGGGTGGCAGCTCCGAGAGGCGGAGGCCGCCCGTACGGTGCGCGTGATGTGCGACGCCATCGTTCACCGTGGTCCCGACGACGCCGGGTATTTTGTCGCCCCGGAGGTGGCACTCGGCATGCGCCGGCTCTCAATCATCGATGTCGCCGGCGGCCAGCAACCGATTGCCAACGAGGACGGCTCGATCCAAGTCGTCTTCAACGGCGAGATCTACAACCACCACGAGCTGCGGCGCGATTTGATCGCCAGCGGCCACCGCTTCCGGACGCGGAGCGACACGGAGACGATCGTCCACCTGTACGAGCAGATGGGCGAGGACTTCGTCGTGCGGCTGCGCGGGATGTTCGCCATTGCCCTGTGGGACGCCCGTGCCAGGCGCCTCGTCCTGGCCCGGGACCGGGTTGGCATCAAGCCGCTGAGCTACTGGGTCACCCCGGACGGTATCGCGTTTTGCTCGGAGTTGCGCTCGCTCCTCGCCCTGGCGCGCTTTCCGCGCCGGTTGGACGAGTCGGGGCTCGCGGCGTTCCTCTCCCTGGGGTACGTCCCCGACCCGCTCTCCGCCTTCGCCGGGGTGGCGAAGCTGTCCCCCGGACACATCCTCACCTGGTCCGAGGAACGGGGCGCGAGCGTGCGGCGCTACTGGACGCCGGTCGTGGCGGAGACCCCCGTCGCGGATGAGGCGCTGGCTGCGGAGCGCCTCGGGGAACTGCTCGCCGAGGCGGTGACCAGCCATCTCGAAGCCGAAGTGCCGCTGGGAGCGTTCCTGTCGGGCGGACTCGATTCCTCCACCGTGGTAGCGCTGATGGCCCGCGGGGCGCCCATCCAGCCGCGTACGTTCGCAATCGGGTTCGACGAAAGCGCCTTCAACGAGGCGTCGCACGCCCGGCGCGTCGCGGAGGCCATCGGCACGCGCCATACGGATCTCGTCCTGCGACCTGACGCGGACCGGTGGGTCGAAGGCATCGTCGGCATCTTCGACGAGCCGTTCGCGGATTCCTCGGCGCTCCCCACGTACGTGGTCTCGTGGCTCGCCCGCCGGCACGTGACCGTGAGCCTCTCCGGCGACGGTGGCGATGAGCTGTTCGGCGGCTACACGCGCTATGTCGAGGCTTTGCGGCGTCCTACCGTCCCGGCGTGGGGGCGTCCGCTGCTCCGGGCGGTGGGCCACGCGCTGCCGCACATCGCGCCGGGGCGAGGCCGCCTGCTGGATCTCGCGCGACCTCGTGCCGCGGGGTACGCTAGCACGGTCGCGCTGGCCCTGGCACCCGCCGATGGCGGGATGGCCGCACCCCACCTCGTGCCCCGGGAAGGTCAATTCGGGGACATTCTGGGGAGTGCCTTCGCAGCAGCCGGAACACGCGATTTCGCGTCCCAAATGATGCTCGTGGATGTCGCGACCTACCTCCCGGGCGACATCCTGACCAAGGTAGACCGGGCCAGCATGGCGGTGTCGCTGGAGGCGCGTGTCCCGCTGCTCGACCATGCACTCGTCGAGTTCGCGCTGGCCTTGCCGGCGGACCTCAAGATCCGCGGCGCCGCAGGAAAACACGTTTTCCGGCGGACGATCCGCGGGCTCGTGCCATCCGAGGTGTTGGAGCACCCGAAGCTCGGTTTTTCCGTGCCCCTCGGCCAGTGGTTCCGCGGGCCGCTACGCCACCGCATCGACCAGCTTGCGACCGCGAACGGTGGACTGTACGACCTCCTGGACCGGGCCGCGGTGCGTCGCTTGACCAGAGAGCATCTGATGCGACGTCGCGACCATAGCACCGCGCTGTGGCGCGCGCTCGTGCTCCACCTGTGGCTGGCTCACCTCGACACGGGCCGCCTCGCGCGCCCCGTCCCAAGCTCACTGATCGAGTTCTGAGGTCACGACGGAACGGATGAGCGGGATTGTGGCAGACCAGGTCGGACTTGCACGGCAACCCGCCCAGGTCACTTGGACACCGGCGTTCGTCGGGCTGCTCGCTTACGTCTTCGTCATCATGACTTACCGGTTGCCCATCGGGACCGTCGTGATGGCGGGCGCTTTCGTGAGTCTGCTGCTGCAACGCCAGTCGTTTCGCGTGCCCCCGTTTCTCTGGCTGTTCACGGCCTGGACTGTATGGGCCGTCGTCGGATACATGACGACCCCGTATCCTGGCGTGGTACGGGAGAGCCTGATAGAACGTGGCAAGCTTCTCCTCGTGACGCTGGTCGCGATCAACGCGTTGCGCACGGGGACGCAGGTTCGCTACTTCATGCTGTTCACGCTCGCCAGCTACATCTTGTTCCCGGCCCGGTCGACGTTGGTGAACTATATCACCGGCAATACGCTCCTCGGACGTGCCGTCGGCCCGTTCATTTACGAGAATCCGAATGATCTCGCCGCGGTCACCATCCTGATGCTCGGACCGGCTGTTGCGCTCTGGGCAGAGAGCGCTCGCGGAAGCCCGATCGGCTGGATCGGCCTGGCAGGCGCCGCACCGTTGATAGTCATCATCGTGCTCACCCAATCCCGTGGTGCATTCTTGGCGGTGGCGACCATGGCCTTGCCCTCGGCCATCGCGCTGGCGCGACGTCGACCGCGTGCAGTAATGGTGTTCGCCGCCCTCGTCGCACTGGCGCTGTACCTCGCCCCCGGCACGTTCTGGAAGCGGATCGGGGGTCTGCGGCGGGGCACGAGTGTGGAAACGATCGGTGAGATGGACCCGGAAGGATCCGCACGTCAACGGTTTGCGGTGCTGCAAACCGCCATCCGCATCATCGAGGACCATCCCATGCTGGGTGTAGGACTAGGAGCCTATGGGGAAGCCAACGCCCAGTACACTCCTGCCCTGGGTCACCTGGACACACACAATACCTACTTGAACATCTTGGCGGAGACCGGACTGGTGGGGTTGGCGTTCTTCCTGGGACTGGTGGCGAGCGTGCTGCGCGACGTGCGTGAGGCGCGTCGTCGCGCGCGCCGTGTCTTGCCCGCACAAGCCGAGATGCTGCGGTGGCTGCAGTACGGCCTCTGCGGGTACCTCATCGCGGGACTGTTCGGATCATACTCGCATCTCACGTTTCCGTACGTTTCCCTGGCTCTGCTGTGGAGCGCGTCGCACACTGTGCGCGCGCAGTGCAAGGCGGTGAGCGCGGCCCAGCCACCCGTCCGCGCCGGATGAGAGCGTCAGCCCTGTCGCTGCACATCGCCGGCGAGCAGTGATCCCCCTGCTCAGGAGCCAGGCGCGCAACACCGCTGTGTGGCGGCGCCGCTACGGCTCGCACGCGGCACCATCGGGCCTGATCGTGGCGCGATCTGTGCAGGGCGCATTCGGGCAACCAAGCGAGCGGATATGGGGCTGAAAACGCTCAAAGTCGGCCTCCTGAGACGTTCCAAGCGGATGGGCATTCTCCAGGCGTTCGGGCGGAGCGCTTGGAGAACCAGCCGCCTCCTCATTCTCGGATATCACGGAATTTCGCAGGACGACGAACATCTCTGGAACCCGGCTCTCTACATGACGCAAGACACTCTGAGGCGTCGCATGGAGTTGCTGGTCCGTAACGACTGCTCCGTACTGTCGCTTTGCGAAGCCGTTACAAGACTTGGTACGAATGACCTGCCGCCCAGGTCCGTCGTCATCACGTTCGACGACGGCTTCTATAATTTCTTCGCACGGGCGTTTCCGGTGATCCGGGAGTTCGGATTTCCCGTCACGGTCTATCAGACGTCGTACTACTCCTCGTTCAATCGACCGGTATTCGACATCGCCCTCTCCTACATCGCCTGGAAGGGGGCGGGCAAGAGAATCGAGGGACTGAGATTCACCGGGAGGCCGGAGGTGCTCGACTTGAGCACCGCTGAGAGCCGCTCTGCGGCGTGCGCCCGGATTCGCCAGGCCGCTCACCGCAACGGCATGTCCGGCCAGGCCAAAGACGAGGTCGTCGATGAATGGGCCGCCGCTCTGGGGGTCGACTCGGAGTCCATACGCGCGAGGCGCATGCTTCATCTGATGACGCCCAACGAACTGAATCAGTTGGTCAAGCAAGGCATCGATTTGCAATTGCACACCCATCGCCACCGCATGCCGAGCGATCGCGACCTCTTCCGGGGGGAGATAAGCGAGAATCGTACCTTCCTGAGAGCGCTCGGTCAGCCGTCCGCCAATCATTTCTGCTATCCCAGCGGCGTCTATGCGAACCGCTTCTTGCCTTGGCTCGTTGACCTGGGCGTTCATTCGGCTACGACCTGCGATCCCGGTCTCGCCAGCCCCAAGCGCCGCGCGCTTCTCCTCCCACGGGTTATGGACTCGTCAGAACTCTCGGACGTTGAATTGGAAGGGTGGGTGCACGGCGTAAGCCAAGTGTTCCCCCGCCGGCCCACCCGGCGGAGCGGTGCCGTGCTCCTAACGTCGCGCCCCTAGTCACCGAGGCCGCACGGCGCCGATCGACGCGCTCGACCCTACGACCCCAATCAAGAAGCCGCTCATCGCACCGCACCATCCCGCCAGGGGCAGCCACGCGCATCCCGACAGGAGGGGCAACAACACCAGGCTCACGCCCGCCCCGCCCGCAGCGACGACAGCCGTCGCGCGCGATCGTACGGTCGCCAGGTACCCCAGCGGCCCGAGCAACACTGCCATCCAGCCCGCGGTTAACAGGGACGCCCAAGGCTCGCCCTCACGCTCAAGAGGCGTGAACAGGCGCCAGCCGCGGCCTGAAGTTACCTCTTCGTGTCGCACGACGTCAGCAGTGTTCGTCGCAACGCTGATCCAGTAAGAGAAACGCCGCACGACGAGGCGTATGGTCACAGGCTCACCCCCGATCGCCGGCATTACGGCGCTGAGCCACGTCGAGTGACCCCGCAGGCGAAAGCGGTCACTTGCGGAAGCAACGTGCACGCGGAGATCTCGCCCCTGTTGCTCCAACCAGATCCACCCATCCCCGCTCGGCATCCAGCCCACGATGAGCTGTGCCAGGCCGGTGTCGGGGCGGGCAGAGAGAATGTCGAGCGTGATCGCCACCGTGTCCCGAGGCGGGATATTGAGCCATTCACGCATGGGGACCGGGGCCCCGTCAACCTGGAGGGCCTTCAGGGAGCCCGTGAAGAGCACGTATCCCTGCGTGCTTCCCTCGGCCCAGCGAACCCTTCGAGGCGGCGGTACGGCCTGGGCTCCCTCTCCCACGCCGAGGCCTGCGACGAGCAGCACCCCGTACAGGATCGCTGCTCGCAGCGCGCGCCCCCTCGACGCGGCGAGGTGGCAGTGCAAGCGAGGCAGCACGATCCCAATCGTTCCGCCAACGGAATTGGTGAGGATGTCTGAAAGGCTCGCGTCTCGCCCGGGCACGACCGTGTACTGGAGCAGCTCGATTGTAACCGTTGTCGCCACGAGCACGGCGAGGCCTATCAGGGGCCGCACGCGGGCGTGACCGAGGGCCCAGCCCAGAGGCAGGAAGAGCGCGACGTTCGCCACAGCGTCGGCAAGGGCATAGTCGCCGCACGTCAAGCACCAAAACGGCACGCCCCCGCCACCCGGGCCCTGCGAACCCGGTACGAGAGTGGCGATCGCGACTAGGCCGAGGGCAACCGCCACGAGTCCCCAAGTCAGGACGCCCCGCCGGACAAAACAGCAGTTCTGCATGTGCAGGGATCGGCTCACGCAAGAGTGAGACCCGAGCGGGTCGTTCCCGCCGGGATTGTGGCGCTGGCAACTCGCTTTGTGGCGTGCTGTGGCGTCCACGCCACAACAGGTGGGTGAGGAGGGGGCGGCACTCTATTGGCCGCGGACGGAACTGCGTCAATCGGGGCGCCGGCGAGCAAGTTGGTGCCAAGGTGGGCACGCGACTTGCGCTTCCCGAGGCACAACCTAATCCCATCACGGACGGCCTATCGCAGTGTCGAGACAGAGCAGCGTAAATGAGATCGTCGGCGATAAACGTCCAGAGCCCCGCGTCACCCCGCCTCCCGTCACGGGACCGCTCGCGCGCGCGGCCGAGCTCGTGGCCCGCTCCGGCGTTAGCCCGGCCATGCTCAAGGGCGCCGCGTGGTCGATCGGCGGCAACGCGAGCGGGCTTGTCGCGTCGTTCGTTACGCAGGTGATCCTCGCCCGGGCGCTCGAGGCGACGCGTTACGGTGTGTACAGCTACCTGCTGGCGTGGGTCAACGTTGCCGTGCTGGTCGGGAAGCTCGAGTTCGACAACGTTGCCGTCCGTTTCGTCGGTGCCTACGACGGTCAGCGGCGCGATGGGTTGCTGCACGGGTTCTTGCAGTACGGGTGGCGCGTAGTCGGCGGCACCGCGACGGCCGTGGCGGTCGCCGTGGGCCTGGGGGCATGGCTGCTCCGGCCCCATTTGCACGCCGGGGCCGAAGGGGGCCTCTGGCCCGCAGCGGTGTTGGTGCCGCTGAGCGCGCTATTGCTGTTCAGCAGCAGTGCACTCCAGGGCCTACGGCGAGTGCCACAGTCGCAACTGCCGCCGTTGGTGCTGCGACCCCTGCTGTTCGGGATAGCGATCTTGCTCGCGTCGGGCATCGGCCTGGGGCTCGGCGTGGGAGCGGCCGTGGCACTCAACGCCGCGGCGACGGCGGTGTCGTTAGGGCTGAGCCTCTACCTGTTGCGCCGTGCCGTTCCAACCAGTGCGGTGGCCGCCGACCCCGCGTTCGACACGGCCCAGTGGATGCGCGCCGTCCGCGGCTTCATTGTGATCTCGGCGGCGCAGCTCATTCTGTCGCCGCAGGCGGACATTCTGGTCGTGGGGACGCTGCTCGGGCCGCACGACGCCGGCCTCTACAGCGTGGCCAGCCAGGTGGCCAGCCTGATCAGCGCGGGCGCCACCGCCGTCATCTTCGTGGTGCTCCCGGTCATATCGGGCCTCCACGCCCAGGGGCGGCGACCCGAGCTGCAGCACCTCGTCGTCCGCACCGTACAGGCATGCGCTGCCGTGAGCGTTCCGGTTTTCCTGCTGCTGTTCACCGCCGGTCACGTTCCGCTGCACGCCTATGGAGCCGCGTTCGTCGGTGCGTATCCCATTCTGGTCGTGCTGAGCGGTGTGACCCTGGTCGGCTCCACGTTTGGTGCACTGTCGGGATACCTCCTGACCATGACCGGACACGAATGGGAGGCGAGTCGCGTGATCGTTGGCACGGCCCTGCTGAACCTCGCGCTAACGTTCGTGCTGACACCTCGGCTCGGCGCCGTGGGGGCGGCGTTGGCGACCGCAGCAGCCGCGCTGACACGGACCGAGTTGCTGCGACAGCGGGTGCGACGCTACCTCGGAGTGGCCGTGCTCCCATACCTCCCCGCTGAGCCGCGCGGAGCGGAGGGCACGTGACGCGCGCCGCGAGCTTCTTCCATCACCTCTTGTTGCGGTTCGCCGGGGCGGACTTCCTCGCGCCGGCGCTCCGCCCCCTCGGGCGCGGCCTGCTTGCGATCTTAACGCTCCACCGGTTTACGGACCCGGAGTACGGCGTTGTGGGACACGACGCGGCTGCGCTGCGCGACCACTTGGCTTACCTCCGTCGCCATCGGTATCGGTTGCTCAGCTTGACGGACGTTCTCAAGCTCATCGAAGAGGGCGACAGTGACTCGAGGACGCCCGCCGTGGCCTTCACCGTGGACGATGGACATGCCGGCTTCGCCCGCATTGCTGCCCCGATCTTCGCCGAGTACGACTGTCCCGTGACGTTGTTCGTCCCTACAGGCTTCCTCGATGGACAGCTCTGGCTGTGGTGGGATCGCACCGCCTACCTGTTCAACCACACACGGCGTTGCTCACTCCCCCTCGAGCTGGGCTCCGAAGGCCATTCCTATCGCTGGTCGACGCCGGGGGAGCGCGACCTGGTGAGGCGAGACGTAGCGGACCGCCTGCAAGCTGTGGATGCGCCCCAGCGTGACGCGGCGATCGCCGTCCTTGCCGAGCAATTGGACGTGGAGCTACCGGCGACGCCGCCGCCGGCATCCGCGCCGATCAGCTGGGACGATGTGCGTCGAACCGCGAAGCTGGGCGTCACGTTCGGTCCTCACTCGGTCACCCATCCGATTCTGCCGCTCACCACCGATGCGGTTTGCAACTGGGAGATCCAGGAGTCGTTCCGCCGGCTGCGCCAGGAGACGGACGCCTCCGTGCCCGTGTTCTGTTACCCGGCCGGCAAGGCCGGGCGACGGGAGTTCGAGGCCGCTCGGCGTGCGGGCCTCAGGGCGGCCGTGACGTCCACACCCGGTTACGCCTTGCCGCACGGTGATCGGGATCCGAGCTCCTTGCATCGCTTCGCCTTGCCTCGCTTCTCTTGCCCCCACGACCGGTCGCACTTCGTGACGACCGTCGCTGGGGTCGTGAATCTCAAATGGACCGTCCAGCGTTGGCGCGGGGGGTCGCTGAGGACCCAGGTGTGTGCGTGAGCACACGGGATCGCGATTATCGATGGGCGCGCTGATGCCGACCGTCCTGACTGTGCTCGGCACGCGGCCGGAAGGGATCAAGCTGGCCCCTGTGCTCAGAGAGCTCGCGACAGCTCCGATCCGCTCCCGCTGCTGCGTGACGGGCCAGCACCGAGAGATGCTCAACCAGGTTCTTGACCTGTTTGGCATCGTGCCGGATCACGATCTGCGGATCATGACGGAAGACCAGACACCGGCGCGCGTCGCTGCCGCCACGCTCACCGGACTCGAAGCCGTGATCCGCTCAGAGCGGCCGGACTGGGTGCTGGTGCAAGGTGACACGACCACCGCTGCGGCCGCGGCCCTGGCCGCGTACTACGCCCGGGTCCGGGTGGGCCATGTGGAGGCCGGGCTGCGTACCCACGACAAGTGGCAACCCTTTCCCGAAGAGATCAACCGCCAGGTGGTTGGGGCGATCGCCGACCTGCACTTTGCCCCGACCGGACGCGCACGGGATAACCTGTTGCGAGAGGGGGTACCCTCCGAGCACATCTTGGTGACCGGGAATACCGTGATCGATGCCCTGCATTGGGTCGCGGCGCAGCCCTGGGCACCGACGGGGCTGGAAGAGGCGACCCGCCACAAGCTCGGGGCGGCTCTCGCCGACAGCGCGCGCATCGTATTGGTGACCGCCCACCGCCGCGAGAACTTCGGGACGCCGCTCGAGGACATTTGCCACGCCCTGCGCGACCTCGCCTCTCGGTACGCTCATCGCGTACGCTTTGTCTACCCGGTCCACCGCAATCCCCATGTGTGGGAACCGGTACACCGGCTGCTCGGCGATGTGAGCAACATCATACTGCTCCCTCCCTTGGACTATCTCTCACTGGTGCACGTGATGAAACGGGCATACCTCGTGCTGACCGACTCCGGAGGTCTCCAAGAGGAGGCACCGGGCTTGGGTGTGCCGGTCCTCGTGCTGCGAGAGGTCACCGAACGACCGGAGGGCGTCGATGCGCAGACCGTGAGAATCGTGGGGACCGAACGAGCCAAGGTGGTCGCCGAGACGATCCGACTGCTGGAAGACGGTGACGCATACGTCCGGATGGCGCGCGCCGTGAATCCCTACGGGGACGGACGGGCGGCCTCGCGCATTGTCGCTCGGTTGCTCCAAGACGCGCCGAGCACGCCGACGGCCACACGGAGCGACGCGACGGGTCCGGCTGCGACCGCTCGATCCGTCACGGGGGTTCGATGAGGGTCGCGGTCCTCAACCAGTGCGAGTATCCTCAGCGCTGGGAAGTCCTGACGGAGCGGGTGCGCTCCACCCTGATGGCGGTGGGACACGAAGTCTACGTTTTCTGCCCCCGCCTCGGCGCGTCCGCGGGTCGCGATGCCGCCGACTGGATCGTGCCGATGCTCCGACCGGGTCGCCACGTTGGAGTGTTCTCGAAGGTCCGGTCCGCCGCGCTGCCGTTCAATCCGTTCTGGGTGCTCTGGCTCCGGCGGCAGTTGCGCGCCTATCGGATCGACGTGCTCATCGTCAGAGACCTTCGCCTATCGCTCCCGGGGCTTCTCGCAGGTCGGCACTTGGGCATACCGGTCATTCTCTATCTGGTCGAGAACTACGCCGGGATGGTACGCGCATACGGGAAGCAGCGTATGGGGCATTGGATCCTCCGACAGCCGGAGGTCGTGCAGGCGTTGGAGTTCCGGTGCGCGCGCCGCGCGGACCGCGTGTGGGTCGTGGCCGAGGAGAATGCGGCCCGTTTGGCTCAGGCGGGGGTGAGCCCCGAGCGAATTCGGGTGATCCACAACGTACCCGACTCCCACGTCCCGTTGCCGCACGTCACGCTCGGGCAACCGACCCCATCTGCCCCTCTGCTGCTGGTCTTCGTCGGGCAGGTCAGTCGGATGCGCTGCCTGGACCGCGTGCTCGAAGGTCTGGCGCGGCTTGATGAGCAGCAGCGCGCGACAGTGCAGCTCCTCGTGGTGGGGGACGGAGAGGAGCTGCCGCATCTGCGCCGGCTCGCCGGCACGCTCGGGCTCACCAACCAGGTCCAGTTCTTCGGATGGCAGCCCGTCAACGAGATCGCGAAAACGCTGGCGGGCCAGCGCTGTATCGGCATCGTCCCCCATCACGTCAACGAGCTCACCGACATGACGGTGCCGAACAAGCTCTTCGACTACATGGCCATGGGGCTGCCGGTGCTGGTCACGAGTGCGCGTCCCCTGCGTCGCATCGTGGAGGGGGAGCAATGCGGTTGGGCGGTCCTCGACACCGCCACCGACATCGCGCGAGGACTGCGGGTCATTCTCGAGACGCCGCTCGAGGAGCTCCGCGCCATGGGAAGGCGGGGGTTGAAAGCCGTCACCGATCGCTACAACTGGGCGTCCTACGAGAAGCAGATGTGCCTCGACGTGACACAACTCGGGAGCGGACAGCGCCGCAAGCATCGCTCACGGCGTGCGGCGGCGTCGCTCGACTAGGACATCGCGATACAGCTGCAAATGCGCCTCCACCCGTCGCTCGAGTGAGAAGGCGCGCACCGCTTCCCGCCGGGCCACGGCGGCCTCGGGCGAATCCCCGTGGGTCACAGCGCTCTCGATTGTCGCCGCGAGCGCGGCTGCGGATCCCGGAGCCACCAACCGAGCGGCCAGTGACGTGCCGACCACTTCCGGTATCGCCCCGACGGACGTCGCCACGACGGGAAGGTCGGCATGCATTGCCTCGAGCAGCGTGTTCGGCAACCCCTCACTGCGAGAGGGCAGAACCAGCAGGTCGAGGCGGTCATAGACGCCGTCCACGTTGCGCACCTGTCCCAGGAATCGGACCGACGAGGCCAGGGCCAGGCGACGACACCGGGCCTCGAGATTGCCCCGCTCCGGGCCGTCCCCTGCGATGACCGCCGAGAACGCGACGCCCTTATGGGCGAGGATGGCGCAAGCATCGAGAAACAGGTCCACGCCCTTCTCCGGACTGAGACGGCCGACGACGCCGATGATCGGGCGTGGAAGACCGCCGACGAGCGCCGCAAGATGGTCGCCCTCCAACGGCTCGCCCTTGACCGTGGGGGCCAGGACCGCATTGTGGATGATCTGCACGCGGCGCCCCGAGGCAGCGAACACTCGGGCCTGCGCCTGCGCCATGACGATAATGCGGTCTCCCGCTCCGAGCAGTCGCCGGTCGACCCAATGGTAAAAGCGCGCCTTGAGGTCCTCACGCGTCGAGCCATGGAAGAAGCCTACCCAGGGCCACGTGTTGCCCAGCCTGCGCAGGAGGTAGGCAACCGCGGTGGCTTTGTAGCCGTGGGTCTGCACGATGGACGGTCGCCACCGCCGCAGCATATCTTGCACGTCCCGGGCCACGCGCCAGTCCAGCGGCCCGCGGTCCTCCACCACGCAGTGCTCCACGCCGGCTCGATCGAGCTCCTGAGCAAACGCTACAGACGGCCGGCCACGCCGCTGGAAAGCAACGATCAGGCAGGCAATGCCGGCCCGCTTCAGCGCCGCCGCGAGGGCCGTCAGCTGGCGGCCGGGACCGGAGAGCGCTTCCGAGCCGACGAGGGCGGCGACGCGTACCGGGGACGGCGCGGATTCACCTGAAACGGCTCCCGAGGTTCCGAGGATCATCGCTCACCGCTTCGGTTTGCCCACACGGACTGCCGTCGCCAACATGAGGGCCACCGAGTCCATGTCTTTGGCCTGGACCTTCCCGGCCGGGATCCGCAGGTTCGTGAGCTCCTCGAGTTTCAGCACGATATCGACCAGCGCCAGGGAGTCGATCAGGCCCGACGAAATCAGCGGCGTCGTCTCGTCGATTCGCGTATCGGGGCGGCGGAGGAGCTTTTGCCCGATATACTCGATCATGCTGCGCCCATGGTCGGCGGTCATGTCAGGTCTCCGCGACGCGGAGCTCGGCATGCTCCGACAGGAGCTTTTCTCGCGTGGTCGACCGCGCCGGCTTTCCCGCCGTGCTTTTCACGATCCACCGCGGCGGCTTCAGATAGATCGGCCCGACGCCGACACGCAGCTCTGCACCAACCGCCGCGCGGAGTTCGCGATCGATGGCCGACGCGTTTCGCAGATCGTCTCCCTCGCGAACCTCGGCTACGATGACGATCTCCTCCGTCCCGAGGCCGGGGTTGTACCGGCCGAACGCCACGACCCGGCCGTCATAGATCGCCGGGTGAGCGGACACGATCTCTTCGACATCCTGGGGAGAGATGTTCTCACCGGCCACGATGATCAAGTCCTTCTTCCTGCCAATCACGTACAGCTCGTCGTCCAGTAGACATCCCAGATCCCCGGACCAGTACCAGCCATCCTTCAGGGTCTGGGCGGTCAGGTCCGGACGGTTGTAGTAGCCGTCGAGCATCGAATCGCCCCGAATGAGGATCTGGCCAACCCCGCCGGGGCCCAATTCCGCACCGTCGTCCGAAGCGATTCGCACCTCCGTGTTCGGGAGCAGACGCCCGGACGAGACCAGGCAGGTAGCGCTCCGGGCCGTGTGCCGCACCAGTTGGGCACAGCGCCGCTTACGTAGCACATCGGCATCGACCCAGATGCGACGTGGACCCGATCCGGTCACATCGGATTGTGTCACCGCGAAAACCGTCTCGGCCATGGCGTAGGAGCTCTGAAGCACGTTGGACCGGAGACCGGCGCCGGCGTACGCCGCCAGGAATTCGTCCATGCTGGAGGCACGGACCGGCTCAGAGCAGTTGATGAGCGCCCGGAGGGACGACAGGTCCAGCCCGAGGCGATCTTCCGGCCGCACGCGTCGTGCCAGGAACTGCAATGTAAAGTTCGGAATCCAGGCCAACGAGCACCGGTACGTCGAGATGAGTTGGAGCATCATGGCCGGCTGCATCACCCAGTCAGTAGGCGATTGCATGACCACGGGAACGTGACACGCGAGGGGGAGCATGAAGCAGGCCACCAGACCCATGTCGTGGTACAGCGGCAACCAACTGTAGATGCGGTCCTCGGCGTCAAGACGAATGGCCCGTGCGAGATGGTTGAGCTGGGTCAGCACCGCCGCATGGGACAGCGCCACCCCCTTCTGGAGCCCGGTCGTGCCGGCAGAGTGCTGGATGAACGCCAACCGCTCGGGATCAATCGCGGGCGGCGCATCGGCAGGCGCCGCCGACCCCACTGTATCGTCGCACCGGACGACGCGCACGTCGCGGTCGCCGGTCAGCTCGCGCAACAACTCATCCGGGAACCCCGGGTCGACCAGAATCAAACGCGCCTTCAAGTTTGCGGAGACGCCCCTCAGCCCAAAGCGGTACTTTGCCGGCTCCGCCTTGAAGTTCGGATACGCCAGGATCGCCGGAACGGCCCCCAATAACATGGCGCCCACGAACGCCGCCATCAGCGGCACGCCTTGGGGCATTATGAGCACGACGGTGTCACCTGACTGCACGCCGTGGGATGCGAGGTATCCGGACTGCTGGACCGCCCGCCTCGTGAATTCCCCAAACGTGACGGACTCGACGTCGTCCTCACCTCGCCACATCGTGACGAACGGCTTGTCGGGTGGCGCGGCGAACAGTGCCGCCGGCAGTGTCCGGAAGCGAAGCGGCAGCATGGACTGCTCAGTTACGCCGCGGTAATCGAGCATCGATCAGCGGTCGCAGGCCGTCGGCAAGGTGCGTGGCCATGACCTCGGCACCCAACGACGTGAAGTGCGAAAAGTCACCAAAGTACTCGCGTCCGCGTGGCAATTCACGGGCGGCATCGATCAATGAGACCTGCTCCTGAGCCGCAACGTCGCGGATCGCACCATTCATGCGTTGTTCCATATCGAGAAACCCGTTTTCGTCGAGCATGGGGTAGAATTTGCGCCAGGCCACCAACAGCTCTTGGTCCTCGCCCGACAGCTCCTTGCCGAACGCGGTCGCGTGCGTGACTAGGACGGGCTCCACGCCACGCGCGCGCAGGGCGGTGACGAGCCGCAGCAGATCCTGCCGAAACCGATGCACGTTTTCGTCGGGCACCCGATTCATCACGGGGTAGCGATTCCTGGCAATGTCTCTCGCAATCGCCAGGCGGCGTAGCTCTGTCTGGACGGCCGATGGTAACCCCTGCTTCACGAGGTTGCGCAGCCGTTCCATGATCCTCCACTCGAAACGCGCACTCGCCGGCTCCGGATCGGGCGGCGCAGCCCCGCTCGAGAGCGGCTCCTCCTGGACCCAGGGCAACCACGTGTACGTCGCTCCCGACGGATAGATAATGGCGAGCGAGGGATGCACGTGTTCGACGATTTCGGGTACCCGGAGCGTGGCGACCGCCAGCGGCTGTCCCACGACGGCGACGTTCTCGACTTGGAACAGATCGTTGCCGGCCCAGGCATTCAGGGCGTGCTCCAGCAAGCGAGGGTAATCGTGCCCCTCGGCTTCATACAACCCGAAGGTCTCCGAGGCTCCGATACACACGATTCGTATGGATCCGGCCCGCAGTTCGGGGCCTCGATAGCCGAGACTATTCAAGTGCCATTTTTGAAACCGGGCCCCGGGGCGGCCACGCAAGCCGATCCGATCTCGCATGAAGAGATTCTCACTGCTGTACCGCCCCAAGAATGGCGCTCCGTACATCAGGGCATCATCCACCCTGGCGCACAGTTCGAGGACGCCGACGACGATGACCGGTCCCCACACCCACCGCGCGAGAAGTGACGAATACTTCATCAGAATTGAAAGTAGATGAACGCTTGTGTTGCAGCCGCATGCAGCAGCCCGGCGTAAGTCGCCACGCTGTAAAGCGCCGCCCGAAGGCCGAACGATACGGTGAGCGGGGCACGCCGCCGCCGGTACCATGAAATCGCCCCGACCGTCGCGAAGTAACCGAGCACGCACGCGCTGACTGCCACATACAGGCTCGATGGCAACAGGGGCCTGACATACAGGCTCGGTGTGACGACCGCGCGCCACATCGTGAGCGCCTGGGAGACACTATTGGCCCGGAACAGGATCCAGCCGAGGCAGATGACGCCGAATGTGATCAGCCACGACAGAAGGGTGGTCGCGGCGCCCGGCGCCGCCCAGAGGAATCGACGCTGCAGCCCCTGCAGCTTGCGATGCAGGACGAGCAGCAGCCCCTGATAGGCGCCCCAGGCTGCGAACAGGACGCTCCCCTTGTGCCACAATCCGAATGCGATCATTGACACCATCAGCGCGACACTGCGCCACCACGTTTCGCGGCGAAGCATGGCAAGAGGCAGAAATACGTAGTCACGAATCCAGGAGGAAAGGGACATGTGCCAGCGCGTCCAGAATTCCGAAGGCGTGGTTGCCAGGTACGGACGGTCGAAATTCTCCTCCAAGCGGATGCCAAACAGGCGAGCCGCGCCGATCACCATGTGCGAATAGCCGGCGAAATTGAAAAACAGCTGGAACCCATATCCGATCGCAGCGACCCAGACATCGAGTGCGGTCCACGGCCGCGACAGACTATCGAACGCCGCATCCACGCCGTGCCCGGGACGCAGGCCGGTGGCCAGGACTTGGCCCAGCGCGCCCATCCACAACCCGATACAGATCCGGTCCAGTCCACGGCCGACATCCTCGCCGGAGGGTGTGGGCCAATCGCGAAATTGCGGAAGTAAGGTGGACAGGCGACAGATCGGACCCGACAACACCGTCGGCCAGAACGCCATATACAGGAGCCATTCCGACAGAGAGGGCTTCGGCGCGGTGCCTTGGTACACATCGAACAGGTACGAGAGTGCCTGAAAGGTCCAGAACGAAATCCCCACTGGGAGCCCTATAGCAGCGACGGCCGTGGCGACCGACGGGTCGGGCAGCAGGGGCAGGATCGTCGGCACGTATTTGAACGTGCCGAGGAGTGCGAGGTTGCAGAGGACGCCACCCGCGAGTGTCGCTCCAGACGGCCGTCGCGAGAGGGCGACGCCCAACGCGTAGTTCAGTAGTGAGCTGAAGACGAGGAGGCCAAGGAAGAGCAGACCCCAACTCGCGTACAACACATAGCTCGCGCCGAGCATCAGCGCGCGGCGTGCGCGGGCGTTCTTCAGACGCCCGGAAACCACCCACGCCAAGACGGCAACGACGACGTACAGGAGCGCGTGGCCGGTCATCTCCCCTGTCCTTCCCTGGTCACGCCACGCCTATCTCTGCCAGACATCCCAGCGACCTCTCAAGCCGTTGAATGTTGCGACCAGCACCGCGGCCTGCAGCAAGCACGCTTGCGCGACCATGGCACGGAACGCCTTCGCGCGGACGACGCCCAGACCCAGGACGGATAGCACCGCCACGGCAGCCGGACTGGCCCGCATAGGCCACGGCCCGCTCAAGAACGGCCACGCGGTGACGAGGCACCACGCGCCAATGACGAAGGCGCAGTACGGGGTGAGGAAACGCAGCAGCTTGTGGAACAGGAATTCGGTCCAAAGCGGGTTGCGAAACGGGTTGAGCAGCGCGGGCAACCAGGCGCAGAGTTGAATGACTCCCGTCAAGGTGCGCGTCTTACGGCGGTACTCCTCTGACGGACTCGGCAGCCGGGTTTCCCACGCCCGGGCACCCGTCACGAACCCTACCCGATATCCTTGCAGCACGATCTGCATCGGCGTGTACAGATCGTCTAGCAACAGCCCCGCAGGCAGCGGCGTCCAGAGGGACTTCCGGATCGCGTAGATCGCACCCGTCACTCCCACCGAGGAGCCAACCTCTGCTTCGCACTGACGGAGCCAGCGCTCCAGGCGCCAATACAGCGCGGCCAGCGATGCAGCGCGGCTCGACGCCAGCTCGAGACTTCCCGACACGGCGCCGATGCTCTCCTCGCGCAGCGCCTCCACCAGAGCGCCGATCGCCCCCGGATGGAACCGCTGACTGGTATCGGTGAACACGATGATGTCGCCCGAGGCCGCCCTCACTCCGGCGTTCAACGTCGCCGCCTTGCCACCTGGCTCATCTCCACGCACGTAGCGCACGGTCCCCCCGTTCGGGAAGACGCTTTCCACAGGCTTCACTCCGCCTTTCGCGTCGAACGCGACCACCACCTCTAACTGCTCCGGCGCGTTGGTCGCCCCAAGGCAGTCCTCCACGCGAGCCCGCACGGCGGCAGGGTCGTCGCGTGTCGCAACCACTACGGAGACAGCACCCGCCACCGGTTCGGGACGCGAAACGACGGGTCGACGCCGCCGTCTGGTCCAGCCGGCCCGCACGCCCATGACGAGCGGGTAGAGCAACCAGACGGACGCGAGCGTGACACCCGAGACACTGGCTCCTACATCGAATGCCGTCACCAGGCACCCATCACGCAGTCTGCCGTAACGCGGCCGGCGCGCGCTCCCGAGCGACGGTCCTGGAGCCATCCGCCACCCACGACCAGGTGCGCCGCAACCCCGCCTCGAGCGAGATGCGCGGCTTGTAACCGAGGAGCCGTTCCGCACGTTCGAGACTCGCGAGCGAGTCGCGTACGTCACCGGAACGGGGAGGCTGGTGCACGAGGTCCACCGGGCGACCCGCAATGGCCCCGATCATGTCTATGAGGCCAAGCAGCGCGGTTCTCGCCCCTGCGCCGACGTTCACGGGCCAGCCGCTCGCCCTGGGTCCGGGCGCCGAGGCCGCGAGCAGATTCGCGTCGACTACGTTGTCGACGTACGTGAAGTCCCGAGTCTGGTGGCCGTCTCCGTACAGAACCGCTTGACGCCCCTCGAGTGCAGCCTGGAAGAACTTCGGAATGACGGCCGCGTATGCCGAATGAGGACTTTGGCGGGGGCCGAACACGTTGAAGTAACGAAGCGCCACACCTTCGATCAGTCCGCCGCGGGCGAACGCCAAGACGTACTGCTCGCCAGCGAGCTTGGACGCGGCATACGGAGATCGCGGCAGCGGCTCGACGGATTCTGTTTTCGGCAGCACGGGCGTGTCGCCGTACACCGAGCTCGAGCTCGAGTACACGATCCGTGCGACCTTGGCCTCCAGGCACGCTTCCAGCAGGCGCATAGTCGCATTGACGTTTGCCGCGTGTGACCCCCATGGATCCTTGAGCGATCGCGGGACACTGGGGAGTGCAGCGACGTGAAAGACGACCTCGATTCCCGCCACTGCACGACGACAGACCTCCACTTCGCAGAGATCGCCGCGCAGAAACTCGATGTCGTTTTCGACGCCCGCGAGATTTGCCTCGTCGCCGGTGCTGAGATTGTCTACCACCCGGACTGAGTGTCCAAGAGCAACGAGTCGTTCGACGAGATGCGAACCGATGAAGCCCGCCCCTCCGGTCACCAAGCATTTGGACTGCCGCGTTGCGAGCATGGGACTCCTCTAGGTCAGGGGACTGGTCGCGAACACCCCGTGCAGGACGCGGACCGGATGATCGCTCAGCCCCGGGAATTGCAAGGCTGGCGCCGTCGCTGCCATGAGCTGCGGGCGTAGCTATAAGTCGCGCCGAGGCAACGACATATCGGGGGAACCGCGATTACCCGGGAGACCGTTGGCGTCTGCAGTGTGGCGCCGCCGCTATAGCGGCCACGCGCGGCCGCGGGCTACGCCAGTTACGGTCGAGAGCTGGAGCCCGATCGCGCTGTCAACGCGCGCGCCAACTCCCCGACGCAGCGCTCGATCCGCGCGTAGGCCCGCTCACACACCGCCGGGCCCTGCTCGACGGGGTCTTCGATCGCGCGGGACGTGACGGGCATCGGATCCAGATCGCCGAGCAGGAGCACATCCCGCGCGACGCGTCCGAACCGCTCGCAAATGGTGCGGCGCTGCAGCTCCTCCATCACGACGATGAGGTCGGCGGCACGCGCCACAGGGGCGACCAGGAGCTGAGAGGTGTGTCCGGCGAGATCGATCCCGTGACGCGCGGCGGCGGCGACGGCGTGGGGCGGCGATGGCCGACCGTGCCCCGCGAACCCCGCCGACTCCACGCGCATGCTTCCCGCGCCTCGGACGGTGAGTTCGCGCTGTAATACCGCCGCGGCAAACGGGCTGCGGAAGATGTTGCCGTTGCACAGCACGAGCACGCACGCAGGCGGCCGCCGCGCCCTCAATGCGCCGAGCGCGGCGCGGCGGCGGGAGCGATGCAGGAGGCGGTCGGGCATACGACGCAGTCGTTCCAGAAGCCCGGCACTCCAGCTCCGTCGCGGCGGGACGCTACGACCCGCGGCACCGAACGGCCGAGCCACAGGGGAGTGCGACGGGACCCGCGTGGGCTGGTCGTCGGGCGTGGCGAGGCGGTCGCGCAAGGACATCACGTGGCTCGCCCGCCGTCGCGATTGCATCTCTCCGCGAGGAAGCAGACGATCGCCGTGACCGACCTGATGTTCCGTTCCGTAATCTCGTCCTCTACAGGTTGTCGGGACACATGCAGGGAAGTTCTCACCGAAGTAGGGTGGCGTGCAATCCGCGAAACGAGCCTCCGTCTCGCGGGCATCGCGGAATGCAAAGTTCGAGCCCCCGTCCCGTCACGAGGAACAGGTGTTGCTCCTCTGCCACGATCGTGCAGGCGCCCTACGCCTCCGGGAGCCGTGGCCGGATTCCTGCAACGGGCAAGTCTCGGGCCGACCGAATAGGAAAGAGCGATGCGATACCTGGTTACCGGCGGGGCCGGCTTCATCGGGTCCCATCTGGTGGAGCACCTGGTCGCCGCCGGGCACGACGTGGTGGTCCTGGATGACTTCTCGACGGGGCGGCGGGAGAACTTTGCCGCCGTCGCAGATCGCGTCCGGCTCATTGAGGGTAGCATCACGGATGCCGCTCTGTGCCGGCGTGCGATGGCGGACGTGGACTGCGTCCTGCACCAAGCCGCCGCCACGTCCGTCGCGCGATCCGTGGATGAGCCCCTGGCCACGCACGATGTGAACGCGACGGGGACGCTCAACGTCCTGCTCGCCGCCCGGGACGCCCGGGTGCGGCGGGTCGTTTACGCCGGCTCCACGTCAGCCTATGGGAATCCCGTGACCCTCCCGAGCTCCGAGGATCACCTCACGCGCCCCTTGTCGCCGTATGCCGCGTCCAAGCTCGCGGGCGAGCAATATTGCTCGGCGTTCCACATGACCTACGGGCTCGAAACCGTCGTTCTGCGCTACTTCAATGTCTTCGGGCCACGCCAGGATCCGACCTCGCAGTACGCGGCTGTCGTGCCGCAGTTCGTCGCCGCGGCCCTGCAGGCCGAGCCGCCGACGATCTACGGTGACGGCAACCAGACCCGTGATTTCGTCTACGTCGCGAACGTGGTGCATGCAAACGTGCTCGCCGCGCGCGCACCGGCGGCGCGGGTGGCCGGCCAGGTGTTCAACGTCGGGTGCGCGCAGAGTGTGAGCATTAACGACCTGTGGGATCGAATCCAAACACTGACGGGCGCGCCGGTCTTGCCGAGGCACGAGCAGGGGCGGCCCGGTGAAGTCCGGAACTCGCTTGCGTCGATCGACAAGGCACGCGAGCTCGTGGGTTACGAACCGGTGATCGATTTCGAAGAGGGCCTGCGGCAGACCGTCGCGTACTACCGCGCGCACCGCCGGGAGCGGCGGCGTGTGCGCGCGGCCTGACTTCTCTCCGCCGGTCAGCCTGCCGCCACACGGTCCAACATCTCGCGCAACTCGTCCAGACTGAAAGGCTTCCGCAGAACCGGCCGGTCGGCGCGCTCCAGCGCGTCGCGGGTCAGGGTCGAGATGGAATCCCCCGTCGTAAACACGATGCGCCGCTCGAGCCCTTGACCCGCGGTCCGCAAGTGATCGAACAGGTCGAACCCCGTGTGCGCTTCGTCCAGGTGCACGTCCACCAGTAGGGCATCGTAGCGCGCGCCCGGCTGGCCGAGGCGCTCTGTCGCGTCGGCGAACCGACCCACCGTCGTCACGTCATGGCCGAGCCGCTTGGCGAGCAGCGCCATGGCGCGGCGCACCCCCTCTTCGTCCTCGACCACCAGCAGCGAGAGCCGCCGCCCCGCCGGCCGGCCGCCGCTCCGCGCCGCCGCGTCGGGGCTACCCGCGTCCACCGGCAGCTCGAACGAAAGCCGCGCCCCGCCCCCTTCGACGTTCTGCATCCACATGCGACCGCCCATCCCCCGCACCAGTCCGAAGCTGATCGCCAGACCGAGCCCGGTGCCGTGCTCCGCCTTGGTCGAAAAGAATGGCTCGAACACGCGGTCGAGGATCTCAGGCGGGACGCCGGGGCCCGTGTCATCGACCGTTACCAGGACGTGATGGTCGCTCGAGCGACCCACGATCGCGATCTGGCCGGGGCGTCCCGCGCTCTCGATGGCTTGCCGCGCGTTGACCACCGCGTTGAGCATCACCTGCTGCAGCTCCTGCGGGTCGCCGGCCACGGCCGGGACGTCGTTCGGGATGGAGATCGTGGTCCGGATGCGCGCCTTCTTGAGGGCGCTGCGCTGCAGCGCGAGTACGCGCTCGGCGATCTCCCCGAGGTCGACGGCGGTCTGCATGCGCGGCCGCTGGCGGGCGAAATCGAGCAGGGTCTGGACGATCCGACCGGCCCGCATCGCCTCGCTGCGGATCACCTCGGCGCTCTCCGCCAGGTCGGCCTGATGAGGGTCCAGCGCCAACGCTTCGCCGAAGGCCGCGATCGCGGCCAGCGGATTGTTGAGCTCGTGCGCGACACCCGACACCAGGGCTCCCAGCTGCGACAGGCGGTCGGCCTGGAGCAGCCGCTGCTGCAACAGGATCTCGCGCGACACGTCCAGCGCCAGGAACACGAGTTTCGGCGCGGCGCGCACCGGGTCCACGTTCACGATGACGGCGCGGACCTCCCGCGCCGGCTCGCCGGCGGATTCGAACGAGAGCGCCACGTCCTGCCGCCGCGTGACGGCGTAGCGCAGCGCAGCGGCGAGCATGCCCTGTTGCGACGCGGGGGCCCATTCCGCCAGCCCGCGGCCGCGCAGCGCCGTCGCATCCGCTACGCCCAACAGCTTCGCTCCCTCGGGGTTCGCGTCGAGGATCTGGCCATCCGGGGTGAGCACGAAGGCGGGCGTGGGCAAAGAGGTGAACAGTTGCAGATACAGGCGGCGCTCGGCCTCGAGCGCGCTCAAGAGCTGCGCCGCGCGAGACTCGGGCGCGAGCTCCTCGTGCACCGGCCGGAAGGAGAGGGCGAGTTGATCCCCCGGGCCGCGGCTGACCCGCATTTCCAACACGGTGCCCGCGACCTCGGGCGCCCCGGCGGGCGCGAGGAAGGTGCGCGGCTTGCCGTCGGCGAGGACCTCTGCCAACACCCGTTCGAGCTCAGTGCCCTTTGCCGCCGGGAAACCAACCCAAATGCTCCGACCCACCACGCGGTCCGCCGGCAGCGCGGTGATGCGTGCCGCCGCCGCAGACCATTCGGCTATCGTCCAATCGGGCGCCATCGCCAGCACACCGACGTCGAGACTGTCGAGCAGCTCTTTCGTGTCCATGCATGCGCTCCTACGGCACACGGCGCAACGGGGCCGGGTGAGTTTCGAGCGATTGTCGTTTGCTGGTACCAGGGTGGGTTGCTGCCCGTTCCCCTGTCAAGCGGCGAGAGGTGATGCGTCGCCGCAACAGATGAGGAAGGGCGCCAGGCCGCTAGACGCGCCGCAACTTCCAGCCCCCGCGGCGGAACAACAGCGCGCTGACGACCGCGACGGTCGAGAACGCGATCGTGACCGCCAGGGCCACGCCGCGGGGGCCCAGCCCCGCGCGGCGCGCCAACTGGTACGCGAGCGGGATCTCCCACAGCCAGAAGCACCCCACGTTGATCCACGTGGGAGTCCACGTGTCGCCCGCGCCGTTGAACGACTGGGTGATCACCATCCCGTACGCGTAGAACAGGAACCCGTAGCTGATCGTCCGCAGGCACAGCTCGGCGATCGAGGCCACCGCGGGATCGCGCGTGAACACGCTCACGATCGGCCCGGCGAACGCCACGAACAGGGCGCCCACGCCGCCCAGGCACACCATGTTGTAGAATCCCGCGACCCACACGGCGCGTTCGGCGCGGTCCGGGTTGCCCGCGCCCAGTCCCTGCCCCACGAGCGTCGCCGCAGCATTGGCGAGTCCCCACGACGGCAGCAGCGCGAACACGACGATCCGGATCGCGATCTGGTAGCCCGCGACCGCGTCAGTACCGAAGCTCGAAATGATCCGGACCAGGAAGATCCAGCTCGCGGTCCCGATCAGGACCTG